>Ga0179593_1560183_pt1 | contig 13051 bp, 18 predicted proteins | sample CZODoug2_1_08_16_FD_185931 | JGI IMG/M metagenome (GOLD analysis project Ga0179593, IMG submission 185931) | Vadose zone soil fungal communities from Angelo Coast Range Reserve, California, USA - CZODoug2_1_08_16fungal (PacBio error correction) | ecosystem: Environmental > Terrestrial > Soil >...
CACAAAAGGGAGTCGAATAGACAGACAGGGACGCATCAGAAGGCCACTAACTTATGTAATGGGTTCGGGGAGGAGTGGGAGGACTTAAAGAGGGGGCTCTATCAGAGGAGGGGAAGAAAACCGAATGGCTAATTTAAATCGAGAAGACTGGCACAAAGGTTAAACACTCCTTTGAAGTCAAGTGAACATACCTCTGCAGGAAGGTACTTCCACACGCTAAGGTGCGAGACAAGGGCTTGTGGAGTAAGTCTATTGTAAAAGAATCCGAACCTAGAATCCCCGCATAGTGGAGTGCCTTAGGAGGGATCCTAAGCTCATTGGGGGACCAGGACTTTGGGGGGTCCAAAGCTAGGAAAAATCTACATGGAAGCTAAAGTACTTCAAAAACCAAGCTACCAGGGAGGGGGAAATAAAAAGTCAAGAACTGGACATCTCAGGAAAAATCAACACAGCTTAGAAGACTCTGTGCGTTTGGAAGAAATGTCGGGGCCGTCGAAAATAGAAGGTGACATATCCCGTCTCGAAATCGATCAGAGATCAAAAAAGGTTTGAGGATGTGGGAAGATGTGCAAAAGGTTTGAGGCTAGAAGGGGGCGGGAAGGAAAGGGGAGCTTGGGAGTGATCTAGAGAAAAAGCAAGAGGAGGGTAGGTCGATACCTTGGAGGATATTCACTTTCTTGGACACCGGCGAGTGGGAACTGCAGGGAGGGAAGTCGACAGAACAGTCAGTCAGCCCTTCGGAAGACAAGGCTCAAGGGCCAGCACCCTTTCTACGGATAGAGTTCGGGTCAAATCTTAAAAAAAAAAATCCCGCGCTCCAGATCTCGAAGGAAACTGTGTGTAGCGAGAGGTTACGGCAGTCCGGAGGACAGAAAGGTGGGGCACGGTGATAAGAAATTATCTGAAAAGGATATCACGGTTAGATCTTCTACGATATCCTCCAAAGTAGGGTCTAGAAAGAGAGACTTCAAAAGGAAAGAAACAAGAAAGTGGGAGGAAGGGGACCGGCAGCGTGAAACCATCACTCAAGAAAAATCTTTCTTCATGAAGGGTCATGAAAAACTCATAAAGAAGGAGCTCAAGAGAATACTGTCTCGACCCGAAAAAAAAAATAAAGTACCGTACAAATTGCGAAAGCGTAGTCAAAGGATGAGAAAGAAGAAAAAGGACTTCGAAGCATAGAAAGAGGATAAATGACCTGTTCAAAAGGAGGACAACAAAAGGAACACGAAGTCTGAATAAGGACAATATCTGGAGACTGTCAGGTTTTTCTAAAGTTGGGATAAAGAAGAATAAAAAAGCCTCTGGGTAAAACGTAAAGGAAAGCTAGGGGGGAAACAAGACCCACGAAGGTTGCCGTTGGGACTCACAGCAGTAAAGAGGGCGAGAATCCGAAACTATCCGAGGGAAAAACCCTGGCAAAACGTCCTTTCCCAGGGGTATGAATCCAAAAATGGGTATAAAAGGGGGGTCTAATGCATTAGAAGGTGGGAAGCGCAGGGGGGATCACGCGGTTTTTTGGGAAGAACGAATAAGTCGTGGGTTGGAGAAGGATTCCGGAAGAGTGTTCCGACCAAAGAGGGGCAGTTAGACAAAGCCATAGTTGTTCGCAGTCTTCTTAAAACGAGTTCAAAAGAGCTTCCAAAAAGGGATGGGGAGACTGAAGAAGCGTTAAAGGGGGGGGGAAAACTGGATTTGTTCCCTCGATGAATCAATGGGATCGACCTACAGCCTGTTTCAAGGAAACGTAGTATTAAAAGAAGTGGCCGGTCTAAAAAGAAAGCCTCAAGAGGAGCGTTAGGAAAATCTAGAGCAAGAAAAGTAGATAGTAGAATAAAGCCGTTTTTCTTTTTCAACGGAGAGGGAATCCGGTCATCATGGGAAGGGGGGGTGAGAAGAAAACGGGAATACCTGAAAATTGCTACCAAAAAGAAAGAACCTGCGTTGACTCAAGAGAGGGTCAACCGTCACTAAATTCCTGGGAGTCAGAGGTGGGTTCTTAGGAAGAAATCGTGGTCAAACGCTGGGACCTTTCTTGTCAGGAAGAAATGAAAGGTCGTCGAAAAGCACTGGGATGGTAGAAAGAAAGGACTGAGCAAAACGATTGTTCTGTGGGAAGGCCGCGGAAGTGGGATAGACACCAGAGCTCAGGAAAAGAGTGGGAGAGAAAACGGCGAAACTAATGTGTTTCTGGTAGAAAACCTTTTCAAGGAAGGGAAAAGAAAGAGGAGGAAGGTACGAAACCTCAATGGAAATCTTAGGAGCTGCCTTCGATTGAAGACAGTAATGAGGGGGGGTCCAAGAAAGGCTGACGGAAAGGAAGTTTCACCGAAGAAAACGGAGCAGCGGTTTCTTGATCTACTTGCCTGGGAGAAGGACTCAAAAGGCGGAAAAAATTCCGGAGCCGTGGCGTGAAGGAGAACCAGTCTCAGAAGAACCTGGATGAAGGAACAAGAAGGGCCTGAGGAGCAAGCTCCGGGGGGGGAATTTTAAAGGGAGAGAATGATTAAATTCAAAGCCCGCCTTCCTATAGGGGAGTAACGGGAGGGGAGAAATTCCGGAAGAAAAAAGTCATCAGAAGAAGGGCGTTGGATGGGTCAGCAATGGCCGACGGTCAAAAGGAACGAAAAAAAAAAGGGACTGAGAGTACTTTCAGGTTGGGGTATATCGGCTTCCAAACAGAAGGGAAAAGGGGAACTAGGAGCACAAAGGCTCACCTATTCCCACAAGGGACGGGAAAATGAAAGTCCGAAAAAACTTCAAAAGGAAGAAAGAAAAGATCGAGCTGCAAAAAAGAGAACAAGGTATTGGGAATGGGGCTTGTCCTAGGTGAGTACAAACCTCTCTATTAGGCACCTACGGATCTGCCGATGGTTGGGTAAAAAGGGTGATGTCGTAATGATGGGGCATGGAGGAAAAAAAATGGGTCACAGTCTACTCCTCAAGCTTGAGGTGGGAAGGGACCAGGAAGAGGTCCAATGAACGACTAGAAAGGGAAATCCGTTCCCTTCTAAGAGAAAAGTGACTACTAAAAAAGAGAAAGGAATATGTCCAAAAAAAAGCGTGAGGAAAAAAAGACCCTCCGGAAAAAGAGTAAGACTTCCTAGATGATTTTTGAACGAGAGACTGAGGACTTCTCTGAAGGAAGTGGGAAGGGCTACCAAGAAGAGCAAAACCAGGCGTGTTCAAGAAAAAAAGTCTGCAAGGGAAAGGGGGAGGAGGGTGGAGTGAGGAGGAAAATGCCCACTCGTGAAAAGGTAACTACAACGTATGAGGGCCCGGGAAAGGGGAGGCATAGGGAGAGAGCTATCAGAACTCAAAATGTCTGGGAGGCCTTCTTCGGAAAAGGCCGAACCTAAAAAAGAATTAAAGAATATTAAAAGCCGAGGTGAGGTGGAAACTTTCTGAAGAATGCACGGAGCGGCCCGGAGCCTTGGACTGGTAGTTTATAGGCATAGTTCAACCATCCTATTTCTGTCAATCTTTTGGTGCATCGGCCCTGGATAAATTAGAGATCAAGGGTTCCTGTTAATACAAGGTTGAAGAATCAAATTGACGGAGAAAAATCCGGGGGGTTTATTAAGCGAATCCTGAGACCCGGCCAGGGAGGGGGGGTAAGGGTTCCTTGTAAGTAGTCTTGGTGACGGAGAAATTATGGGAAAAAGTGGAAGAGGTCAACCTTCTTATAGTAAGTTGGGTACGTGCGCTTAAAGGACAGACGGTAAGGGGGAAAAAGAGGGGGGGCAAGGGAAAAAACAAAAAAATGTTAGATAGGTCAGCAGCATTATAAGCTCTAGAAGCCACCAAGGAAAGTGTTCCAACTAAAAAATGGGAACCGGCATGCAAATATAACAGGCGAAAAAAACTGAAATCGCGAAAGAGCAGGGGGGGGGTTCGGGAGTGGCTGAAAATAGAGGTATTCTCCTGGGGAAAAGGACGGTACTTGAAGGTTCAGGGGACAGAAGTACTGGAGACTATCAAAGAGAAAAGGAAGGACCTGGGGCGCCTTTCATACGAATCTATTAAGGAAAAAGACTTGGTAAACGTGGGAACATCCAAATTTCGGTGCGGATTGCATACATAAGAGGAACCAGCAGCAAGACGCAAAAAAGTTGAAGACGTCCAGTAGGTGCTTGGAGCGGCCGGGGCCGAAAAGGCAGAAAATCACAATTGGATGAAACCAAGAAGGAGAAGTAACTCGAAAGTTTATCAACGTCTCCTTTGGGGGGGGGTCAGAGGACGTTCATCTCAGGGGGGGAAGAGGAATCGCTGGATGAACTCAAAAGACCTTGAAGAATGGGATAAAAAAATTGCTTCAAGGATCCCACCACTTCGTGGAGAAGGGTAGGGGCAAGGCTCAAAAACTTAAAGGGAGAAAGAAAGAGTTTTTCCTTTAGTGCGGTAGCCGGTGTTTACCTCAATGACAGCTGTTCGGCGATGAGGGAACTGGGGAAGGGGAGAGACTAGGAATATTCAGAGGAGGGTGGAAGGAATTTTCCTGGAAATTCGGCCGAAACCGGTGGAATAAGGACCAGTCACACGTTAAAAAAGTCCCAAAAAGGACCTTCTTCTACAGGGAATCCAAAAGGAAGAATACGTGAGGAAGAATCGATGGGGTTTACGTCCCAGAAAGGGGAAACAAGCGGATCCTTTTATATCAAAGGAGAAGAAGCACGTTGGCAAAGAGGGGGGAAAGGAAGGTAAAAAAAGAGGAGAAAAGAGGAAGAGTTTGGGGAGCTTTAAACTTGGGGGATAGTAGCGGAGTGTTTATTCTTCAGGATATCCTAAAAGGGACTGTACCAAAAATAAAAAAGTTCGGAAAGACTTATCGTAAAAAGAGGGGAACCCTTAGAGGCCGAAACGCCCAATCCTGAGATAACGTGTCTTCGAGGGAGAGCATCCTGGAAGGGAAAAGGAGGAAAACTGCAGGAAAGAAACTGAAAGGGAAGGAACTTCTATGTAGTAGGATTAAAACAATAATATGGAGGAAGAAGACAGTACTTCTTGAGGAAAGGAAAGGGAAAAAAGGTGGGTATAGAGGGAGAGGCCGGAAAAAAAAGAACTCAATTCCCATTAATGAGACAGCCTTTCGGTGATTCGGGTTTTTCTAGGGGAGGAAGGAAGATATCAAAAAAAAGGAGGGGGTTCTGCCGAAACTGAGGAGTAACAGACGAATCCGTCGGAAGGAGTACCGGTCTGGAGGGAGAAAGGGAAAAAAACGGAACCCATTTGAAAGGAAAATCCAGGGGGCCTAATTGGCATCAGGGATCTAAAGTGAGGAGAACCACAGTCGCTTGAGAAGCGAAGTGTGGATCGGGTGAAAAAAGGGAGTTGGTTGAGTCCTTAGAGTCTTCAAGCAAAAATGGAGCTGGGAGGTCGTTCACCTGGACATCAGGGGACGAAATCAAGTCGAGGGGGACTAACAGAAAGGACATTCCTAACGATGCGACGCCGTTAATAAGCCTAAAGAAAAGTTAGCGCCGACCATAAATGGAAGAGGGAAAGGGTCCCGCAATGGGAAACAGAAAGAGTTTTAACAAAAAGATGGTATGAGTTTCTAAGAATGGACGAGCACCAGAACTGCAAAGGAATAAGAAATGGACTTTCCCAAGGAATGAATCTCTCTCACCAACAAAAAAAATAAATTTCACAGAAAAAGAGGAAGTCATCCTGAAGAATGGTTGAAACTGCAGGAAACGAAGACTACCGTTTCGACACATTCCAATCTGGCGACCGCAAATAAGGGGACCGACCCAAACCCCCCCGAGAGGGTAGATTGGAGACTTACCTTGAGAAAAAGATGTGTTTTCTGAAAGCGGAGCGGTTCTGCCGGGGGGGATTACTTAGGAAAAGACTATGGAACCTTCGGGCCAGGTAGTGTAGAAAGTTGGACGGAAAACCAGTTCGTGGCACCTATTTGTAGGCCTGATGAAACGGAGACCAAAGGAAATCTTTAAAAACGCAATGAGGAAATGGGGTCTGGTCATAAGGGGGAACGCAGCTACCTGTTTGGAGTCTACCACCGTCCGGAAAAATCTTAAAGAAAAAAGAGAGGAAAGAACGGAAGGAGTGCCTGGACAGAAGTTTTACTCGATCCTTCTCTGCGGCCGGAAAAGAAAGGGAATCACCTTCAAGGACGAGTGTAGGAGCTGTTCCTTGAAAACCTGGAGGGGAAAGAAGGTGCATCCAGGTTGAGTAGGGGGTTGCTTACTGCTGGGAAATCCGAAAGCCTGGTTACCGGTGTGCACGGAGAGTTCGAAAATAAGGGAAGGGGGTCGGGGGTCTTAAGGGTTGGGATGAAAGACCTAGGCTCTACACAAGGCGCAGGACTAAAACTTCAGGAATCTCTACGATTTCGGGTTATTGAAAAGATCAATGGGCACGGGGGATTAATAAATCTTCACAAACGACGGGACATACTTACTGCCGACGGTCGCAAAGGATGAATCAAGGAAAACTAAAAGGAGAAGCATGTAAGGAGTCTCCTAAAGGGAGGTAACACTCAATAGGCCGGCTGCATTAAGTGACAAAACCTTCTGTAAAACGTATCCCGGGGGGAAAGCGTAGGAAAAAAACAACCCTCGATGAGAAAGGTCAAAAGTGTCACCGCTTCCTTAGGGACATAAAAACGGCGAGCGGGAAAAAAAGGATCTCCTAGAGAAAACCTTGGTAGGCTAGATCAAAAAGGGTCGGGAAAGGAACGCAGAAAAGATGGGCTACAGAGGCCAAAGCGCAATTCTCTATACCCACAGGGGGAGAGAGAGGCCGGTTTGTTGGAGGTGGTACAGATCAAACCTTGTGCACTTGGGAAGGGAAAATGTCCACATTCAAGAAAAAGACATAGGGGATTCTAATGGAATACAATGTAGGAAGGGGAAATCAAACCTTTCCTCCGGGAGCGGCCCAGGCGAAGGGAAAGTTTAGACGAACCAATCTTTTTGCGAAAAGAACTTCGTGGGGCGGAATTCACAAAAGAAAACTCCGGAACCAACACGGGGAAATATCTAAGGAAAGAAAAGGCCGTCTGGTCCCCTTTAAGGTGTGATGAAAAAAAACGGGTCAGTAGGAAAGGGCAATAGGGCTTCTAGGAGGTAAAGGAGGGATAGCTGAATCAATCTCGTCTAAAGGTCGGAACAAAGGGGGGGAGCGGGGGTTCATCGGAGCAGAGGTGCGAGAAATATCGAAAGGGGGGAGAAAAAGACAAGCGCCTGAAATATTGGAGGGCATTGACAAGGGGGTGGACGGCTTTCTCTTCTGGGACGAGGAAAAAGGGGAAAGCAAACGGGGAAAGAAAGGTTTGGGACCTTCTGATATAATGCGGTCCATCATGTATGTGGGAGTGTGCTCTGAGAGAAAAGAAGCAAGGGGGGTCGAACCAAACTCAGCCGGACGTTCATTTAAAAGGAATGACAACCTAGGAGTCAGATCTGGACAGAAGAACCAACAAAAGGGGGACGTGAAAATCCATGAGAGTGGTACAAGAAGAGTTCTCGGAAGATGAGGGGCAGGAAGGTTCTTTGGGAAGAGACCCTGAAATAGGTGCCAGGGGGGGGGGACCTGCAGCGAAAAGAAAAAAAAACGTGTAGGGGAAAAAGAAAGATGTCTGGGTCAAAAAAAACGCGACCGTCAGGCACAAAAAGTTCGAAGGGTAGCCTCAAAAGCTCTAACTGGAAATCCTCATATCGAAGGTTCTAGACCGCGAGCGGAAAAAGCCTAGAGGGAGGGTTTCGGGCAGGGGGAACATACTCAGGGACCTCTCATTGAGAAGTATTCATACGGAAAAGAGAAGTAGATTCTGATTTGGGAAAATACTGACAAGGGGTGAGTATTCAACAGACCTCAGGGAGGGAAGGACTACCGAGAAGCAGGAATTTACAAAATTCATGACTCTCGTGCGCTAAAGAAGAGTAAAAGAGAACGCATGAATCTCCAGAGGAAGGCACAGAATCCCATAGGTGACTTGCCGGGAAAAGATGTGTAAAAAGAGTTAAAAAATTGGGACTGAGAGCCAAAACGGGATGAACAGTCCAGTAGTCCCAGCTGAAAAGTTGGAACAGGAGGCTAAGGAACGCGGCACTAGACACTCCTTTAGCACGGGAGGGCATGAGGAAGCCGGGGAAATGAAGACCACCCACCCAGATCGGGTATAATAAAAACACCACGTCTGACAAAAGGGGAGAACTTAAAGAAAAAAACAAAATTTGAAAAAAATCGAGCCTTTCGTCACGTGCAAGGGTGGGCAGTTTTGAAGCCCAGAGAGAGAGAAGCCTAGGAAGAATGTGAGTAAGATCAATCAGCCGAGCGGCCGGGGCGGGAAGCGGAGATGGAGTGGACTGGAAGTCGCGTCACCACCTTTCAAGAGGGGCGGGGGTGGGAGTCTCATGAATAGCGTCCATCTCAAAACTCGAGCAAGGAGAACAGACAATACCAATGAGGCCGGAAAACAAGCCTCATTTCCGGAGGGTTACCAAAAGACTCTATGGACTATCGTAGTAATCAAAACTAAGAGATCCAAGCGTGATTCCAAGCGGGGGGAAAGGAATAACTTAAAGCTGTCTAAGTAAATTCCAACGGTAATCAAGAAGTTTTTGGAAGGGGGGGGAGGAGTTAGAGAAAGGGCTTGTGTGGAGTCTAACTAGAATAGAATAAAGAAAAGGTAACGGACCTTAATGTTGAGGGGCACTTCTAGCAGCCGTAGGGGTGTAAGGTCGGCCAAAAGCACACTAAGGAAAATTATTAACGGGGGGCGTTACGCAGCGGGAGAGTGCCCACTTGGAAGTCACGAGGGGGACGGCAAGGGGACGAAAAAGATGAAAGCCTTTCCACCGGAACGGGATGAAATAAACGGACTATGGGGGGAAGGAAGGCCGGAAAAGCGGGAAATTAAAAAAAGTAAAAGACCATACAAGTTAAACCACCGCAGGGGGGCTCCAGTAGGCTAAGGATTCTGGACACCGAATCAACCGAAGAATGTGAGAGGAAAGACATGTACCTACAGCACCTCCATGTAAAATGTGGGATATCCAAAGTCCAAAAAGAAGAAATGGACTCCTAGTCGGGGGGATTAAATTTAGTAGAATCATTAAAGGGAGGTCTCATAAAGTGGTTCCTTGAGGAGAGGGGTATGCCTTGGGGGAACGGAATGATGTCTTCTGACAGGGGTGAGCTAACGTCATGACGAGGTTTTTTGGACGAGAATCTCCTTTCTCCTCTTCAGGGAAAAAACAGAGAAGACCAGGGGAAGTTGGGGGAAGCACTTCTCCAGATGCTGGGGAAGGGGGAAACTAAGAGGTTTCCTATGGGGGGATAATCCGTTCAAGGGACCATCCGTAAAGAGCCGGAAAAGAATCTGGAAGACACCTCGTGTGAATGAAGACGATTAATGAGTGTTGAATCTATCTTTCAAAAGCGGTATTTTGAAACAAAAGGTAGAAGGGAAGACAAGAGAAGTGTCCTCCACCCAAGCCAAAGAGACACGTAAACTTTACCCAAAAGGATCCAGAGGGGGAGAGGGGCCGTTTGGGGGGCCGTCTCTTAGAGGACAAATTTGCCAAGAAAGACTACCGTTAGGAAAAGGAGGAAGGAGAGGCGCCACGGGCTGGAAAAACTCGAGAATTCTATCACTACGCGAAAGTGGGCTGAAAACTTCCTGTCTGGTTAGGATGAGCTGGGAGTACCTGACTGGGAGGAGCACAGAGGGGATCCGGAGGACGGTACTAAAAGTCTGAACCTAGGTGGAGGGTCCTCTGCGAAAAAGAAGGGTCGAAAGGATGAGAGAAGAACCACCCTGCGACGCCGAGAGACCGTTTGAAGACCTTTGGGGGAAGGTCCGGGGAGAAGAGCTAGGGGGTTGGACCAAAGAGAACCTACTTAAGAAGCTGACTCCTACAGGCGTTAAAAACTGAAGGAGGCTCGTGAGGAATATTAATCAGGTCACAAAGACGAGGGGGGTGATTCTACTTCTTCGAGAGGAAGTACAGGGAAGGATTACCGAGCCAGGAGTTTTTAGACGGAAAAACTGGAGCCTCAAAAGATAAATCAAGACTGCCGCTCCTGGGAAGGACATCATGAAGGGATTAAGTCAATTTGTAAAGACTGCTTACTTAGCGTAGAATTAAAGAGGAAAAGGTACCAGAAGGGAATGAAGGAAGACACGTCAAGGGTAATATGTTCGCAGCCGAAAGGAAACGAAAGAAGGAGTAAGACACGAGAGACGGGACGCAGGAAAATTGGCGTTACAGACAGGGGGGGGGGGATAGCTGTAACGAGAGCCAACCAAAGAAAAACTGAAGTTTGGGGTTGCAAGGGTCGGGGGGGACTGCAGCCGAGAAAGACCGGAAAGATGAAAAAAATAAAAAACTGCGAAAAGTGGGATTGATATACCGTCAGGCAAGAAGGGGTAAAGGGGAGGGACTCACTGGAGAAGTATAGGAAAAGCTATCGAGTGGTTCTGTCAAATCGGCCTCGGGGGAATTCGGGGGGAGCTATAAAGAACTGCCGGTTGAAATTTCCAAGCTCCAAGTCATGGGTCTAAGATACAAGGAAATGCTACATAAAAGATTCGTATGTAGGAGTATACTACTTTTCAGAAAGAAGAATTAACAGCCTGTCTCAAAGGGTCAACCAAGGACTCAGAAAAAAAAAAAAGGGGTACACGAAACAAAACGAGTTCTAAGTATCGGAGAAGTCTGAACAGATGTTCTCGTCCTAATGAAATGAGTTAGCAAACAAAGGATTTCACAAAAAGCGAGATGTCAAGGCTGAAGAGGGGAAGGAGTGGGAGATAACAGGGAATGGCCAAGGACAATGGGTCCGCGCTAGGGGGGCCAGTGGGCGTCGTCTCGACGAGACCCAGAGGGGGGGGGATCGAAGACAAGTGGGCACAGAAACGGACTTGAAAAACTAAAGCGACCGTGCAGGATGAACATGGTGAAAAGGGGATCTGAGGACTTCAGAAAGCACGAGCACTTTCAGGTATCGGCGCGGGGAAATAAGGTTACGTACTGGGGAAGGAAATTCAGTCAGTACTTGAGGGAAAAAAGAACTTCAAGAGTAGCGTAAGAGGCCCAAGACGAATGACGTTAAGTTCACAGAGAGAAGAGGAGGCGCTGAGGAAAAAGGTCCTGGAAAACCCTAAAAAAAAAAGAGGTCCTTGAAGATCATCCGCTTGCTACCAGAGGTAATGTTGCATTCTGCAGAAAAGAAAGCTGCGGGAGGGAATGCGGAGAAAAAATTTGGGTCCTTACACTCAAAGTCTGAACAACAAGGTAGAAGTTAAGAGAGCTTAAGGACAGGAAAACGGAACTCAAAAGGGAAAAACTGAGAAAAAAGGCGCATTCAGCTACGACACTTTCTCCTGCAAAGAAGCTCAGATAAAATGCCGAACTGGGAGGGGGGGTTTGGGGTGGGGGCCGGAGAGTATTTCAGAAGACTCAAGCAGAAGAGAGCTGGTGACGAACCGGACTTAAGAAGTATGCCACAGGGTCAGAAAACTGGCTACCTGGACGTAAAAAAGGTCAAGAAGACTGCAGGCGTTGAAATGAAGAAATCACTATAGGGAAGGGAACTCCTGCCAAAAAGTCAAAAAAAATTAAAGGTGGGCCGTTGAGCCTGCGATTCCAATTTCAGGGGGGAGGGAAATAAAAAGAAAAACTCGATTTCCTCCATGAACGAGAAAGGTTCTGTACAACGACGAGAGCGAAGAAAAAAAAGGGGGCTGTAAAAAAGGGGAAGAATCCGGAAATTCATTAAGTCAGAAGATAGGTTAATAAAACCTCTTATGGGAATCGACCTTCATACCCAGGAAAGAGGACAGTAAAAGGAGATGACCTCGAAAACATTTAGGGACCTTCTTTCCCGTTTGGTGGCCAGGGGAGGTTACTCTGCAAGAAAAAAGAGGGGGAGTCAAAAGGGGGCCAAAGCATTAGATCTTCAAGTATGCCATTAAGGTCGATAAGAAGGGGACCGGGTAATTGGGGCTGGGGGAAAAAAAAAACCTGGGGGGGTTCTTCTCCGGTAATCACGTGGAAAAAGCATTCAGTAAGGCGAGGGACAGAAAAACCAAAAGAGGGACGCGAAGAACAACCAACGAGTTTTCACAAACGCCCAGATTGAAAAAAATCGACTGACGCCAATCTAGGAGAGGAAATATGGGAGCTCGGAAAGAATCCCTGGGGTTAATGGGAAGAACGCGGAAGACGTAGTTGGGGGAATGGGACGCTATCTCCAAGGAGGTTAACCGCTGACTGGGTGACTGGAAAAGAAGAACTCATCAGGAAAGTGGGAAGATAATTGGAAGAGGAGAAACCATTTCAGGGCGGAACAGAAGACCCAGCTGTATGATATCGCAGCGTATCGCATAAGAAGGGACTCCGGTCAAAATAAGGCGTCCGGGAAGGGGGGAAAAAGTCCGAGAGGGAAAGCGTCGGTGAAAAAAGTTTCTCTCTCAGAACGGCAAGGTCAAGGTCTGAAAAACCCGAAAGGTCGTGGGAGAATCCAAGCCAAAACTCCACCCAGTACGCTCCGAAGGCTTGGAAAAGGTCCCCTTGGGAGGGTAGGCTTTAAAAGCAACCGAAGGAGTCAAGAAGAAGATAAAGTGGAAGAGGAACAAAAAGAGTCCTTCAAGGTTCCAGTTGAGAAATTAAAAGCGGAAAGCTCGAAAAGGGATTAAAAGGCGCTAAGGGTACTCCCCATAGTCCCTGGCCCGAAAAAAGTGTAGAATAACCATAAAAACTAAATCTCCTGGGGGAACATGTGGTTGGAAAGCTTGTGGGTGAAAAAAAGGAATTCCTTCTCAATGTTTGTCAGGATGAAATAGAGTGCAGTAAACTGTTAGAAATAGGGACACAGTACTTGAAGGCTATAGGAAAAGAGCTTAAGAAAGCTTCCTTCATAATGGTCCTGGAAAGAACCCCAAGTTACTCTCAGGAAAAGGAGGAAAAATTGAAAGGTTCCCTCGGATAAAATCACGGAGAAGGACTCCTAAATGACCCGGTGATAGTGGTCCTAGTCGCAAAAACAGCATTCACACGCTTACTGGGAAACCGACCTT
>Ga0179593_1288067_pt1 | contig 13050 bp, 12 predicted proteins | sample CZODoug2_1_08_16_FD_185931 | JGI IMG/M metagenome (GOLD analysis project Ga0179593, IMG submission 185931) | Vadose zone soil fungal communities from Angelo Coast Range Reserve, California, USA - CZODoug2_1_08_16fungal (PacBio error correction) | ecosystem: Environmental > Terrestrial > Soil >...
TCTACGGAAAGGGACTTTTTTAAGTTTCATTTAGGGAGTGCTACTTAAAAGAAGGACAAAAGGCATCGTCGAAGGGAGTAAGAGAGTTGTTAAAGTCAAGCAGCTCTAGGGAGGGGAAGATTAATCTGTAGGGATCTCTCGAATTGCGGCAGCCGGTCAGTGAGGAAATGAGAAAAAATCACAAGCAGAGGGAGAGAGAGCCACGAAGTCTCAGCTGGAACGGGGTTACGCCGGACCTACACCAGCCGCCTTCGCAGGGGAACGTCCTAGAAAACGTCTATGCCGTGCCCTTCATAGCCCATAAAAAGGGAGAGGGGAGAGGAGGCCGAGGAAAGAGGGAAAAAGAAAGATCAGCGTCCGCCAGGAGTTGGTGCGACAAGAGAGAGGCAACGAGCGCAATCAGCGAAGGGGGAAAAACTTCGTTGCTGTCCGGCATGATCCGCCGAAAAACGAAAGAAGTCGGGAAGAAGAAAGGAAACTGCCAAATATGCTTTCCGCTAAAAAAACTAGTGCGAGGCCGAGATTAAGACCCTTCCAATTCGCTGAGTGGGGGGGGGTCTAAGTAACATAAGAAGAAAAAAACTTAGGAGTGAGAAAAGAGAGAGAGGGCACTGGCGAAAGAAAAAGCGAATGGGAAGGGAGGGAGGAAGTGAGACGGACCGATCGGGGAATTTGACGCAATCTGTTGGGCGTCTAAAAGCTTCAAACTGGGACGTTTTAAAGTGTCCGAACGACCAAGAGGGGAAAGAGGGAATGACTACAAAAGGAAGTGGTCCGACACAACATGCTGAGAGTCGGCCGACGAGAAAGGGCCCGCTCGAGGGACTTCTCAAGTTCACCGTATAAGCGCGGGAAAATTACTCGAAGAAAACTCCAGAGGGAAAAAGGGGAGATTGAGTACAAAGGAAAAGATGGTAAACGGCTCGCAAACGACCGAGCGCGAAAAGAGTCAAACGCTCTGGTGGAACCTACAGAGAAGAAAACACCGCGCATATGACTCGAAGTGGCTAAAAAAGAGCTTTTAGGAGAAATCCAGGGCGGGATGCCGAAATCGAGAATAGCTACGCTCGCGAGGACAGTTCCTATGGGGGGCAGTCAGGCAGAATTTACGTGAAATAACAGAGAGGAGGGGAAGAAAAAGAAATTAGATAGGGAGAGGAAAGCTCAGTTCGCTGGCAGTCATCGCGCCTGAAAAAAAAAAACTAGTAGCAAGCTCTGACAGAAAGAGGTCTTGCCGCCAAAAGAAGGCACCTGAAAAAAGCAAAGGCGCGTAGGGGAAAAAAAAAAAAAGGGGAAAGAGAGATTTTGCGCGGTTTTCTCATACTAGTCCCCTGAGGCTGCCTGTGTGGGGGGCAGAAAAAAAGAAGGGAAAATGTAAGACCGTTCGTAAAAGAAAAATAAAAGGAGGAGGGTTACAGCCAAGGCGATCGAAGGGAACTGAAAACTCAGAGCCCAGAATCCGGCAGCCTTGAAACTCGCCATCCGGGGGAGGGGGAAGGAGCCCGTCGTTCGGAGGGCGGCGGGCAAACTCACGGGTTCCATTGGAAACTCTGTAAGAAAGCTTTGTCCTCTAATGGGAAACGCCTCGTTACGGATACACGAAAAAATGGGTCATGAGGCGAACTGGAATCAATCAGGATTAGTATTGGGCCTGAAGGGCAGTTCACTACGCTGGGTCGCGGGGGGGAGAGAAATCTGACAACTAGTCGGGCGGGACGAAGGTGGTCTGCGAAGAAAACCGGAGAGGAGGGCGTCTCTCAAGGACTCCAAGGGGGCGCTTTTGCCAGGCAGGGGGGACGGAAATGAAGTACTAAAGCTAAGACCCTTGGGCCCGATGCTCAGGAAGCAATCATAATGGCTCTCGTTCGTAGCCGCGACTAAACGGGGGGGTACAGTCGCTGCCTATTCCTTTGAAGCGCAGCCGATTGGAGAAAAACCGATGTCGAGGGAGTTACAAAACTTCAGGCAGCTTGCAAAGTGCAAGGCAAACACAAAAGGGCATAAAAGAGAAGTCGCGAGAGGGAGTGACGTGAGGAACTAAGTATTTCCTGCGCCGCTGGCGTAAGAGGGAGAAAAAGTCGCTAACGCCACTCAGTCGGATCGCAGCAGGAGCTCGGCGGGAGAGGCTAAAAGGCGAAGAACATCCGCAAACAGGCAAAGAGGCGGGAATACGGCCAGCACAAGGAAGAAAAAAAAAAGGTCTGGGGGTGCTAGGGATCCGATCGGCCGGTCAAAAAGCGCAGGAAGCAATGCCTTTTCTGAAAATTATCTCGGGGCGGTAGCAAGGAGACACGGTGTGGGGAAGGGGGGAGGTTATGATCGCCCACATGACCGCGGGAAAGAGGGGAGGACGGAAGCGGTGGCCACTTGTTTTCAGCTACCGGAGGGGGGAAACAAGTAGAGGAGTGAGAGGTTAAGGCGACGCCCGTCCAAAAATCAAAGAGAGAGAGGGGGAATAAAAACTCGAGCAAGAAAAAAGGAAGTCGCCGCAGAATTTGCAAAGGCAGGGTTCAGGGGACGGAGAAGGAGACTGTCAGTCGCTCGCAAGGAGGCAAAGGGGCGTTGCAGAGGAAAAAAAAGGAAAAATCTGGGGGGGCTGGGACGGTAAAACTCTCTTTCGTCGAAAGGAGGACCGGGGGTGAGCGCAACAGACGGGTGAGTGGAGCCGGCGAGGAACTGCCAAGATTTAGTCTAGGAGAAAAACCAGGAATGTGACGAATTCATGATTGATCGTCTTAACCGGCATAGAGGGGAGCTTAAGGGGAGGAGCCGCAGAGGATCTCTCCGGAGACGGGGTACGTCAAGGAAAAGAGTCGGCCACGTAAGCCGAAACCGAAGATTTAAGAAGGGTGAAAAATAGGTATATAGTCCCCCAAAGCAACGAGTGAGGGAGAGAAGTGAGGAGACGGGTTGGGAGGGGGAAATTAAAGACACAAGCTGGCGTTGAGATGCGATAAAAAACCTAGAGAGCACCGAGCAAGGGTGGGGGGAATTAAATGCTGTCATCTCATTAAAGAGGGAAAAGGCGATACTTGGAAGAGTCTCAAGACACTTAAAAAAAAGGGGAAAGCGAGGGAGGCGTGGCTCGCCTGAATCGTCTTGAGGAAAAGGCCAAGAGAAGGGAAAGAGAAACAGACAGAGAGAATGGAACGACTGGACCTCGCGCGCTCTGATGTATCATAACGGCTCACTAACTGAGCAAAAAAACAGAAAACGAAGAGGGAGGGATGGGGGGACGTTTGCCCGGGAAGAAGTGGGGACGAGCCCACTTGCGAGGTACGAGAGGTGGGTTGAAGACGGGGCAAGTTTTCGAACTCCAGCACTAAGAGAAGGAAAGGGGGGGGGAGGCGGAGGAGAAAAGCCAATGCTCTCTACTTTCTTGCCAAAAAAGAAACACATTAGGATTAGGAAAAGGTTGGAAAGGTACTGAAGATGTTGAGGAGAGAGAACCTCAAAATTAATGGGTACGGCAGAGTTGCAGCGAAACCGACCGTATTACCACCTCTCGTACTGAAAGGGGAAACTCTGACCGAAATTCTCCAGGCGCACACGAAGACAGAAGAAGGGGCGAGGAGGGGAGGAGAAAGAATGAGATTCTTTAGGAGCGCGAGGGGGGCTCAGCGGTCCAGGATCCACTTCTCGCGTGTCTTGAGGCTATCGACGGGGCGAGTTGGCGAGCCGCGAAGCAGTGGTTGGAAGTTTGATTTCTGAGAAGTTCTCTAAAGAAAAGTAGACCGGAGGTAAATGAAGCGGGAAAAGAGCAAAGAAATTGGTGATTCAAAACTGCGCCGGGACTCATCCGCATTCAAAGAGTCCGGTTAGACTAAGCCCTAGAATTGCGCCGGGGGGAAGGAGTTCGCTCAACTCTACCGGAAACGGAAGCCAGCTCGGGGGTTATAAGCTTACGCAAACGATCTAGCGGACTGAAAAACCTGGCACGGCAGAAGAATGGGGAGAAACTTCAGGAAGAGGGAAGGAACGACGAATGCAAGAAGAACTGAAACTTCGTGGCCTGGCCAGAATGGCGAGCAAGCGATAAATCACCTGGAGAGCAAAACGATATGACAGCTCACCACGGACACTTCGACAAGGACATCACCATTACTCCAAGGGATGGGAGCGAGCGAACTTAGCCTAAAGTGACTAGCGTAGAATAGACGACCGAGAAAAAGTCCGTTACATGCCCTCCAGTCGGCCATATTTATAAGAGGGGACTATGGGCGTAGAGATTAAGGGAACAATAACTAGGATGGAATGAGTTTCTTGAAAACAAGCTCGCTCGCGCACGTAAAAGAGTCCCTGGCGTCGGCGAAAAAGCTTGGTCCAACGAGTGTGCACAGCGCTGTGCTCTGAGGGAAGGCGATACAGCCCACCGGACAAACCCGCCAAAAGCTGCATGCGATCAGGGAGGGAAATAATTTTAGTAATTAAGAAGGGTGCCAATCGGGATCGATCACCCAAGAGGAACGCAGGGGGTGGTAATTCCGCCGCTCAGTTGGAATGCTCGGGGTTCATATCAGTCGAAGAAGGAGAGGGCATCTGAGTGCGTACCTCACATGAAGGACCGATCGTCCGTCTTCGATCGAATCAGACGTCTTCATGACGGGGGCAGTCGCGAAGCTCAGATCAGTTTAAGAAGGGGGATTAAACCGTCGGCAGGAAGTACAGCAGAGGCTTAATCGGGGCCAGTTATACTTCGGTGAAATGCATTTTCCCAAGTCTGCTGCCCTCTCGGCTCTTAAAGTCATCGCCGGCAAGTGTAAAAGCGGGAAAGGATGCCGAAAAAAGAAATCGGGCTGGCGACAAGGCGCATAAGGGGGGCCATAGAGTCGGGATCTCAGGCACGCGAAAGCGCAAGGGGGATCTTGGAGGGAAGGCGAGCCTCCGGAGCGATCGGAGGGGAAAAACCGGCGCGCACAGAAGAGAGGGCGTTTCACCGCAAGCATCGCGTGGGCTGCCGCTCGCACGAGAAACCGGGGTCTCGCTTGAGCACGGGCCGACTAAGTGAAACAAAAAGGAGGGGGGGGAGGAAGGAAAGGATCGGCACCCGTAGCGGGAAACAAGGTGACGCATCCAGCGAGAATGACCGAGTTGCCGACGCCATAGCATCCTCCTTTCCCCGTCCAAAGACATGCGTGTTCAAGGCTGAGTGGAAAAGCTGGTGGCGCAACGGGGACGTCAGCGCGCAAGAGGCAAGGGGACGGGGTATGTAAAATGGAAAAGGGCGTCCTGAACCCTGGGTGCAAAGGACAGATAAAGGCTCTGAGCCAGCCTCATTTAACTCCTTGGATCCGTATAAACCCCTCGGGGCCGCCAGCGGTCGACGGTCAAGGGGGACTAAGAAGCCCTGGGCCAGATATCGACGACCGGTGAAAGTAGTGCGGCTTCGGCCAGCCCACGACCGATCTTTCTGTATTGCACTTGACGGCAGGGCGATGCGCGACGCAGCGGGGGAAAACATGGAAAAAAAAAAAAAACGTCATCGGTTCGGGAAACGGGGTGTAGTACCGGGGCCCCGGGCAACGCTCTTGGCCTGAATGCGCAATTATCTACCTATATGCGGCGCGAGAGATTGCACCTTTCCGAGGGCCCGGGTACAGATCATCACTCTGAAGTCGAGCAAACGAGCGGAAGCGTGATGCGCAGGGGTGAGGCAAGCCGGAAGGAGGACACGCAAACGCTCTCGGTCCGACGAGTCGACGCCTCTTCGTGGCAGGCGCCCGGAAACAGGGACCGTGTTCCCTCCCGAAAAGTACCCAGTAGCGAGGACGGCGGAGAGGAGCGCCGGGGACAGCGCGCGATAGCAGAGAACAGGAACTGGGTAGAAGCCGAGACTGACGCGGGATCAGCTTGCCGAGCGGGCTTCTTCCTCCTTGGAAGGACCCCGCCTTCGTTGCTGTGCACGCCGGCACAGAAGGAAGCGGGAGAAGATCACGACAAAAAATCAAAAAAGAACAGCCGATATGAGTGCAGACGGCAGCTGATCCCGAAACTAAAACGCTTGCGTCAAATTCACTAAGCCGGCGCGGCGCGGAGCTCCTTCCGGAAAAAGTACAGTTTGAGCGGCGGAGGGGAAGAACAAACAACGAGGAGTGAAAGGGAACTGTCAATAGCGAATTTGCAGGAGGCGTCCAGGAGAGCGCGCGCCGACGAGATTGGTCCGGGAAAAGACCGAGGTTAGGTCAGCTTCTCAGGCGATCGGCTTCCTTGTGTGAATCTTTCCTAAGGAAAAAAAAACGCTTGCAACGGATCATGACGACGCAACGAAGGAGGATACTACCTTCGGGCGAAGGGCCGATAGCACAGCTTAGAAAGCATCGTCACGAGGAGTTCGCACACAGAATTCATCGCCTAGCTGGAGGAGGTAAAAAACTCTTCGGAACGCAGCCGTACTGGTAGGGTTACGAGGTACTCCACAGATCAGGTTTCCGGGGCGCCCCGGCCAAGTGTCCGAAGGCGCTCGACTCATCTCTCCATCTCTGTTCTTTTTGCCTCCGTCCGGCTCCTGAACTCTCATAATCCAATTAACGCGAATTGTCTCTAGCCGTTATGAAAGTCCTGAATCATGGGAAAAAAAAGGAGGGGAAGGGAAGTCGGCGCCGCGCGCGCAGACGATCCGGCGCGTCATAAAGTGTCCGAAGGAAGAAAGGGGATCTTTGCAACGTGACTACACCGAGGTTCGAACGGAGTTTCGGGGGCGGCTGAAAATTACGCTGCTGGCGCGCATCGCCGGAGGGAAAAGGAGAAGCTTCTGAGCAAATCCGAACGCTCAGGGTCTCAAGATGCTGGGGCGCCCCGAACGGGTCACCACTTGGAATCTGATGGGCCGCTCTTCTTAAGCCATCCGACCTGGGGGAAGGGGAGCTTTGGGCGGCCGGAGATGGGGCTCCGGCAAAAGAGTTTCAAGCTAGGCCGGTCCTTAGACTGTCAATCGTGCAGGGGTTCTCAAAAGGACTTCCGTTCCGACAGACAAAGTGGAGCTTGTGAAAACAAAAAGGAGGAAGGGGGGGAAGGCAGCGGCGCAGCGGGAAGCGAATGCGCACCAGCTGGATAACTAGCCTACGCGCCATCCATATAGAGGTGCCCGCGGATGGAGGTTTCTTCTGCAACGGTGCAGTCCGCGGTATGCTCACCAAGTCCGCTACGGCGTGCAGGAAACGCAGAGGGGAAATACGACCTCAAGCGATGGGGGCAGGGCGGCGAAGAATCAGCAGACAGGAGGTTTCTGCAGGCGAGCGGAGAGCCTATACTCTGTTCTGATCTCCCATCATCGGGAGAGAGGGGGGGGGGGCAGGGGGGAGATAGATACACCGGAAGGCTCGCCGCTCGCGCTCGCCACGGTGGCGCAGGTGGCGCCGACGGGCCGGAATCTCTATGCCAATGGGAAAACCGGAGACACATAATCATCGATGTGCAGATCGGAGCTCCGGCGCTGACCTTCTGCAGAGCGATGGAAGAAGCAAGGGAGAAGTTCTTAGCTCCGGAGGGAACTTCGGATAACTGGCACCCGAGGACAGCAGCTGAGGAAGGGTGGGGACCGAAAAAAGTTCATCCCCTTCGTGAAGCGCCGAGGGAGTGACGTGTCGAAAAAATCCGACCGTATTTAACCAGCGCTTGGCGGAGGAAAGGCGACGGGAAAAGAGAAGAGCCGTCACGCAGGCCGGACGGGGCAAGACCGAGCTCGCCTCGACCTGATCGAAAGATAGACAGGCAGGCGTGGACGGAGGGGATGAATACTTAAAACCACGGCGGCATCGCGGTGGCTGAGAATCCGAAGGGGAAACGGCAAAAGAGGGACATGAAAAGCAGCAACTGCTGCTCCCGATTCTGGATCGGCGCGCGGAAGGAACGTGACCTTGTTCTCGTGCCTGTATCGACCACTCGCCGGGAGGGGAAACGATGATCGGGAAAAACGCGGTGGAAAACGCTTTTTTTGAGGTCCCAACAGAAAGAGGGGGAGGGGCAACTTGGGGTCGTTGAATACAACAGAATTTCCATCCTCTGGGTCGTGATCGAGGAAGAACTATTCCGGATTCGAGAAGAGGGGGAACAGCGGCGGGCCCATGAACCTGAAACGTGGGAGACTGCTGTACTTCTCAAGAAAACCGTCGGAACAACACTCAGAAAGTGGGCTCTGTCTCTCTTTACGGGGACGCTCGGATGTCAGCCCGGTCGTCGAGTGAGGACGGGGGGGAGCGAAAAGCCATGGCGGGCAGGAGAAATCCGCTGCGCAGATGTTAAAAATAGCGCAAAAAAATGTTTGCAAAAGATGATGAGTTCTCATACGACCGGCAGCAGAGGAGAGGAGGATGAGGGACCTGAGAGTCTAAACAAAGTCGCTGGCAGTTCGCCGGGCCAGGCCCTAAAGATCCGTGGCGCGCATCCTCGGGGAGAGCAGAAACGAATCATGTCGGCTTTGCGGCGAGCGGAAGCGATCCTAAAAAGAGCAAAAAGAAGAGACTAAGCCATTCACTTTCGGTTGGCTCATTGAAAACCGAAACTGTTGAGCATGTGATTACCCGGATCGGAACGGCGCAAGGTGGAAGGTACCGGGGCCGGAGGGGAGAATCAGGGCAAGGGGGATTCGCGATACCGGGTGTAGGGTCTCTAACAACGCAGCCACTTCAAAGGGGGAAAATCCTTTCGGCGGCTCCCGAAGTAGTCACAATCAGGACCTCCCGCGAGATAGTTCCTAAGAAAAGAGGAGGTCCAAGTCAGAGAGGAAGAAGGGGGAAACGCTGAAACAATCGCGAAAGAGGCCACGAGATCATCCGGATACACTGTCACTCCGCTGAGAACGGCTGTAAGTAGTGCGTACCGCCTAAGGGAGACGAGGCCCACTGGGGGCGAAAGGTACGAGAGGTGTGGAGAGGTCGGTCCTTCAGGACAATTCAGCTCAACGAGGACGCAAGATTCCTTCACGGGGGTGATTGGCTTCATTCAAATCGGAACAGCGCGATAGTTGCAAAATCGAGAGAAAAAAAAACGTAGGAGGAGGGGAAAGAGAGAGAATGGTGTGAAAAAAGTCGCCTACCATTTTGTTCTAACTGCTTAAGGCCCCACTTTAATGCTAAGAGGCAAGCGGAGGAAACGACAACGTTTGCCAAAAAATAGAGTACCTTGCGCAGGGGGGACGAGTCGAAATTTCGCCAATGTCCCCCCTCTACAGCTTGCTAGAGTTAACAGGCTGAGCCCGGTGAAGCAGGGGAAGCGCGGCGCGAGTGTACCTAAAGGTCCATGATCCGCGAGAAAAAGGGCTCGCGGTCTTTATGATATAAGGGGCAGGAAGACATGCCGTAGAGAAAATCAAGCGCTGACCGGGGGAAGGGGCTTGAGGGGGAGAAGTTCACGCGCAAGAAAAGGGATCGCGGCAAAGAGGTCAATGAGAGAAAAGAACAACGAAATAGGGGGGGGATTAGGAAAAAGGAGGGCCGGGAGATCTTGTCGGCATTCCAGGTCTACTTTCCAACGATAAGGAAGGAAAGCACTGAGGTTAAAGAGAGGAAATCGCGTCACGACGCCCGGAAAGACGGACAAAGGTTGAGGGGGGAGGGAATAGACGGGCGCACGAGGATAGGTGTTCAACCTGGCGACAGACTGAGACTCAGTGCGGAAAATACAAGCTGCTAGGGCCGGACGTGCCTACTAGCCCACACTTCGTAGGGTGGACAAACCGGGAACGAGGTTCGAAGAAGAATAACTCATAAAAGCACGGATCGCCGGCAACGCCAGCGGAAGGAAGCGCACAAGGCGCCTTCGGGACACTGGGAAGAAAGCGAGAAGGCCAATACTGCTCTTATCGAGCACTATATCCTGAAGGGGTCGTAGCGATAAAGGAACAGAGAAGTCTAAGAAAACAGAGCCGGGAAAAGGACAGCAGCGCGGGGCCCAAAAGAATCGATGCAGGCGTCAGCTTCTCTAAAAGTCCGACCCAGATCTAAAGGGAAAGGAAGGGGATCGCTCAAAAAATTGCACTCAAGTGCACCGCCCCTGTCTGAGGGAGGCGAGAAAAAAGCGGTGGTGGAATCTGAGACAGCTCGTTACGCTGCTGCAAGGGGCAGAGAAAGGAAAAGCACCTTAAAAAAAAAGGAGAAGTCATCAGGCGAACCCAGCGATCAGCGTCCGGAGGAAGCAGGGCTGATGAAGTGAGCGTTTTCAATTCTAGAGGATATGCACCCTCCAGGGGGGACAGCAAAGTGCGCTGGCCGTGATCAAGGAAAGCAATGCTGGGGGGAGGAGAGAGGGCGTCGATCAGGAGAAGCGAGCAGCGAAGGGAAGGTAATAAGTCCTGCTTACAAGGCAGGAAGGCAGATCCGGCAGGTCTGGGAAGAATCCCGCTTCTGCAGGCTAAGTCGATCGTCGCTACGGGAACTACAGTCTAAAAGATGGCCGAAAGGGGGAACAGAGGGCTGAGAGCACAGAAAAGCAATCTGAGGACGTGGGCCAATTATCCCATTCTTGTAAAAAAAAAGCTTGGGGGGACAAAGTCGGCATGGAGATCCAGACAGAGGCAGCGGACCGGGCAAGTGTCAGCGCGGAGGCACGAAACCGGGAGGAGAACATCGAGATAGGCCAGGGGGAAATTCAACAAAAAAAAAAAAAAAAAAAAAAACAAAAAAAAAAAAACAAAAAAAAAAAAAGAAAAAAAAAAAAAAAAAAAAAAAAAAAAAAGAAAAAAAAGACAAGGAAGCAGGATAGAGGGGGATAGGGAGAAAATGGGGGGAGAAAAGAGGAGGAAAGGAGGATTGGCGGAGACGGCAGGGAAATGCACAGACTAAACAATGGTGGGAATGGGGAGGATGGCAAGAAGGTAGTGTTAATAGGAGCATTTCGACTCATGGAAAAGAGGCTAGGGCCCTAAGTGAATCAAGCGGGAAGGATAGAAGAACCCGATGGAGACTAGCAACTTCGGGCCTACGGCGCGGGGGGAGGGGAGGACTCGAGACATCCATAGGAGGGGGAGGGGGTAGATGGTGGGGGATCGGTGGAAGAGACTCCGCCGTTGCCGTTGAAGGTCAGGGTAGTAATACAGAGGCTGGTCAAATTTTCTGGGGATGCAGGGGGAGAGTGACGGGAGGTGGAGAGCGGAGGGGCAGTAGAGAGGGGAGCATAGGTGGTGGAGAATGGGCGTCAGGGCGTCAGCAGAGAGGATCGGAGGTACTGGCGGAAGCAGGAGGCTCGAAGATGAGAGACGGTGGATACGTATAGAGCGGGTGGGAGTCAAAGGAGGATGAATTGAGGGGAGTAGAAAACAAGGAGGGAAGGAGAAAGTGGAGGAGGGGAGGGGGTAGAGAGCGAGAAAGGCGGTGAGAAGGGGGTAGGGAAGTACAGGGAGAGGGGCGACGAGGGGCAGAGGGCGGGTGGGGAGGAAGGGGAGAGAGAGAGACGGGGGGAAGCAGGGGTCAACAGTGAAGGTGAATAGGGGGTGGGGAGTAAGGTTAGAATGAGACGAGGAGATAGATGGATGAGCCGGGAGGGTTGTGTGCAGGGGGAATAAAATGGGGGGACAATGAGGATGGAGAGTCAGAAAGGGTAACGATGCGGCACCAGCTGAAGCAGGGACACGTGTGAGTGGAGTTAGGAGATTGGGTCGGGAAGACCGGAGAAGGGGGGGATTAGGTTGGGAAGGGTGGGAGAGCAAGCAAGGAGAATGAGTTCGGGACTGGAAGAGGAGAAGTGGAGGGCGGAATGGAGAAAAAGGGTAAGAGGATAGGGATGGGGGGGGGAAGAGGTAAGGTAGAAAAAAGAACGGAAAGTAATATAGGGAGAGTGTTGAAAGAGACTTGGAAAAAAGGGGGAGGGTTTTCGGTCAGGATAAGAATTTAAAGGAAGGAGAGGGGGAGGGGAACCGGAATACCGAGCGCAAGACACCGCGTCGCATCAACTTGACACAGGTACCCAAGGAAACATCGGCGTGCGGGGTAAGGGAAAAAATTTGAGGGGGAGCACGTACGACAGCTGGGGTGAGACATCCAGAGCGGAGGGACCGAGGGGGCCGACCATTCATTCGGGAATAAAAAAAAACTCCTCACCGTCAGACTACTTATTCTTCATACAAGGAGGAACGGGTCAGAACGGGTTGCGCACTTCGAAGAAAAGCCGGGGATCGCCGGTCGGAAGAAGGGGGGGGATGGAAACAGAAAGCTGGTCGTCCGCCGCCTACGACCAGTCCCTATGTCCGATCTTAGCACAGAAGAAAATGGAACTCCTGTGTGCCGGGAGAAACCCAGGAAGCGGACGCAAAGCGCGAAAAGGGGAGAGGGCTGGCAAAAGACGCAACTTGAAGAAACGATCGATTGCGGAAGATGCTCCATAAAAACAATCGCCAAAGGAAGAGTTCGGAGGACAAGCTTCGGCGGGGCGCGGCGAGGCGGAAAGCAAAGAACTGGGCGAGGGGGGGGAAGCCGGCCCCCGCCTCAGCAAGGGGCTGACCTCATCGGTTTTAGAAATCACTTGCGATATGCTTGCTGCACAGGGAAAGGCAATCGATGAAGGGGGGGCAAGGATCGATGAGAAAGAGCAAAGCGCTCAGGCGGGAACAGCCTTTAGGAGGAACCGGGAGATCATCAAAGAGAGTGTAACAATGGCGCGAACCATCTTCCTGCAGTGACGGAGTCGAAAAAAAGGGCACACCATCGCAACATCGGGGCCGACGCAGGGGCGAACGAAGGACGGCCGTGCCGAAAAAAAAACAAATCTAAAGGAGGTGACCGTCCTCGCAAAACTTACGTTCTGCGTCGGTAGAAAGGATCTCCTCCATCGACGACTAAAGCTCAATTGAACTTGGTGGGGTGGAGGAAAACTGGACTAGCGTGAAGAAAGAGGAAAGAGGCGGCCGCCTTATGCCAGGTGCGGGAACACAAGGATGATGGCGGCATGATCCGCCGCAAGGGGGTCGTCGACAGACACGGGAAAAAAAAAAAAAGGGTATCTGGACTAGCGGCAAGCTGATCAAAAAAACAGGCTTCTCTTCACAAACCAAAGATCAGGACGGAGACAGCGGCCGAACCCGTCCTGCAATGGAGAGAAGAAACGAGGCCGCCAGGGAAG
>Ga0179593_1461662_pt1 | contig 13050 bp, 6 predicted proteins | sample CZODoug2_1_08_16_FD_185931 | JGI IMG/M metagenome (GOLD analysis project Ga0179593, IMG submission 185931) | Vadose zone soil fungal communities from Angelo Coast Range Reserve, California, USA - CZODoug2_1_08_16fungal (PacBio error correction) | ecosystem: Environmental > Terrestrial > Soil >...
TAAAAAAGGGGGTGCGCGGGATCCAAGGGTGGCAAAAAAACGACAGACAGAGAGCAACTTAGGAGAGGAAGACCAGACCTACCGGTGACGAGGGGGGGGGAACAGTTCAGGGAGGGACAAATGCTCTGTGGTGCGAAGGATACGAGTGCGCACAGGGAAAGGCACCTACGATAGGGCCCGGTCGCGGGAATACGGCAGGTGTTGAACTGGGGCTTTGAAAAAGTCGTCTAGCGGACGCCGACCGAGTCGGTCGAGCCGAAAAAGAAAGGGGGGTCTCCCATGAAGTCGCGTTGATCGAATGCGCTCGCCAAGGGGAAATGCACGAATGGGAAAAACTTCGATAGAGGCGTAATAATTTGCTGTTGGGTGGGGGGGGGGTAAAAAATTTCAACTCGTGACAAAAGATCCAACTCTTAAAGGAATCTTCGCGGCCCGGGAGGCCTCCAAAAAGCTTCAGGCCGTGCGGAGAGGGAAAGGGGGGTCTGGATCGGAGGTTGGCGGGTGTCTGAGCCCGGTTAAAGGACCGAAAACTCCATGGGCCCTCTAATTTCGGATAGTCATTTATAGGGGTAGTGGGAAAGAGACCCGGGGGAAGCTATTTTAAGAGGAGGAAGTTCTACGAAAAATCGGGTGGACTGTATGACTAACTCAACTTCTCCTTCTACGGAACGGTCCAGGTTCTGAGGACAAAGGCCGCGGGCTCTTGTTGGGAGTAAATCGGGGTCAAGAAGAATATGTCTTAAAAACATGGAATGTTATGTCGTAAGTATCAGGGAAGGCCTTATGATAGGGAAACTATCTGTGCAGTTCGGCCATGGGGGGGGGGGGGGCAGCCTTAACAGGGGGGGAGAAACATCTTTCTCCAGAAAAGTACATCCCAAGTACGGCAACTCTTGACTGAACGCTCCGATAAGAACAATCTACTGGGACTAAAATGGCTCTACTTTAGCGAAAAGGTCACGGATGGATGATTCAGGTCACTATTCTGTGCACTGTCTTTTGAGCGGCAGAGGGTAGAGTGGCTGGGTCGGGGCTGTCGCGCTCTTCTTGACTGGCCGCCACTATACACGAGAAAAGGCTCCTAAAAAGGGGCGGGAGAAAACTTTCATGAAGTACCTAGTACATTTGTTCTGGGGAGGGAAAGGGTACTGAGCATGCGCACGACTATACGATCTGGGCGCGTGGAACTGGTCAGCACTTTTAGAAAGAGAATGGGATGCGCGGACTTGATCTCGTCGTGGCCTAGACGGTCAGAAATTACTCAGGAGGGGTAAAAAGTCATTCGAAGAAAGAAGAGATCCTGCGAAGGCTGCCGGGATCGCGCGGGATCCGAAGATCTACTTCAGGCAGCTCTGTCGAGGGAATCATGGTGTACTGGATCACGCAAGATCGCTGGCTGGGAAATGGAAACATAAGGACTGAGAGAACTGGAACCGTGAAGCGTGGGGGAGATATTCAAAAAATCCGACACACTAGACATGCGTCTCGTTGAAGAGCGAAAGATCCGGGAGTTAGAAAGGAGAATGAACTTGTTCCCTCTGGAGTCTGGGGGCACCCGTTAGCAAGAAAGATGGCTGTCCCGCGCCAGCTCTCTGGTGTCGGGGTTCAAATCCGGCTTGCGCATGTTGGGGAAGAAGGGGCGGCGGGGGGTTCTCTTCTAGGGCAGGAGCTTCCGCGGAAGAAAGGAAGCTTGGGAGCGCTCGGTGATGTCAGGGGCTGGACGGAAAGCGAAGGCTTAGCGACAATTCACAAAAGAAAGGGGTAGGTCTTTATGGGTAATGGAGGGGCAGTGGCGACCGTGGTAGCGGACCATCGCATCAGTAAAACCGGCCTTCCCGAGATTAGACGTAAAGAAAGGCGGAAGGCCTTCGAACATTGAGCACACCGGAAGAAAGGAGCGATTCTATCGCCTCTGTCTATGGACTTCACTTTAGTCTTACCCTTACACTTCTTCTAAATGGGAGGTAAAACAAGCTAAAAAAACGCCGGGCGAACTACTAATCGTTTAAGGTACCTACACAGATCCTCCCGTCGGGAGGGGGAGGGGAGGAGGAATAAATTTAAGCGGACACCGCCAACCTTGAGTTCCTAAAACAGAAGACGAAAGCCTACTCTCACCCAAGAAATGAATAAAAATCGGGTGCCGAAAAACTTTGACCATCAGACAGGAAGCCATTGCGATCCTTGGTAGTGGGGAGGAAGGGACATCGCCAGACGGCCGGCAAGTCACATCTTCCCTCCAACACTTCTTATGAATTCAAGAGAATGGTGTACTTTTCTCTCCTAATGGGCCGGGGCTGCATCCAACTCACCTGAGGAAGGGGGAAAAAAAAAAGCGTAAAAGGTCATTCTCTTTCGGGGTCGGACATAAAGGAACCTTGGGATGAGGGAGGAGGGGGGGCGTTGTGCGGTTTTCGGACACACATTTGGCGGTTCTCTTTAATAGGTCAAGCCAACGGAAGAAAAGATGTGGTTACCCTCTTAACGGGTCGTAGTAAGAGGTCGGCATCAGGAAAGGAAGGTTGGCTAAAAAAAACGGATCTTAATCCGCGTGGTTAAGGAAAAAGGAAGGGTGACCTGACGATGATCTCCCATATTAAGATCATCGAGAATGCTTCGTCACAGATCAAAGGGGGGGGGGAAATCTCTTGAGAAGAAGACCGTCTACAGAAACTCTACGCAGGCGGGCGAAGCGGTTTACCAAGAAAGGGAGCCAAAGAGGACGTAACCTCGTCGACTGCACAAGGACACAATCGGTCCCCTCCAACGCCGCGAGAAAGTGCGACCTATCATCAGAGAGGGGGAAGGAAGAACGGAGCGATCCTCCAAGAAGAGGGAGACACCAATAGAATTCGACAGAGGGAAAAGATTGTGTCCGGCCCTCGACGAGAAACACGTCCGGCACAGGCGACAAAAAAAACAGGGAAGCTCCACTTCTGTACCCGACGCAAACAAGGCCCAAAAAAGAACCCTGGACAAAAAAAGTCTTCTCCTCAACTTGGGAACACAGACTCCCTCTCCAATAAGGAACGGATTACAAAAAAAAGGGGATCAGGCCCTTAGAAACAAAAAGAATGACCGTGTTGGAGAGGAAAAGAAAATTTACCCCTGCCAATGTGTTCATGCGCCACGTGAAGAGGGAGGGAAAATCGTCACTCCATACAGCGGGCCACTGAGAAGGAAAAAAAAATAAGTCCGCCAGGCAAAAGCTCCTGAATTAGTCTCGCGCGCCTCCAAAGAACCAAACCACGGCAGGATCACTCATCTCTAACTGTCAGCTTAATCAAGAAATGAAGAAATCTCAAGGACCTACCATCTCTCGATAGCGCGAAGATCAGCACAAAGACCCCATCGCTGCAATAAGCTATAATACCGCAATGAAAGAGTAGAGCCTTCTAAAACCGGGAAAGAACACGACCCAGGGAATGCGTCGTACTAAGTCAGCCATTATGAGACTGACAAGGCGAGTTCTAGGGAGCACTTTTGAAAAAGGGGGGACTCGGCATCGATCGCGACAAACATGTAGGCGACTCTAAGATATCTCATATGCAAGGAAGCCAAACGAATAGGGGATATCCTGCAGCACAGATTCCTGGTGCAGGAAAAAATAACTTAATGGATGAGCTTCGATGCGGAATAAAAATAGGTACCGGAGTCTTTATTTAAAAGGCAGCTCTCCATATTTAACACACGGAGTGGCACCACAGAGCGGAAATTGAAACGGCGTTCAGCATCTACAGGTGTAGAACATAAATACACCGGCCGAGCCGGTGGAAGAATGGTGTATCTTGTGGCAGGGAAGAACCAGAAAAAGAAGAGTGAACTTAACTAAAAAACGGATTAAGATGGGGGGGACGAGCGCAAAACAAACCGGTCGCCTTAAATATCCGCGCGCAAGCATACGGGAAGCGCCAACCTATGTGGCAACGTCCCTCCCCTTCAGGGTGAACACAATACGGGGTGTGCTCCGGGAATCTGACCCCCATCAAGAAAAAGAAGACCAGAAATCCTATCATAACGCGAAAATCCGCCGGGGCGGGGCAGAAAGGTCAAGATGATCCTCTAAATCATCCTATCCCTGGGACACGGGTGAGGTACCCACAAACACCAACCAAGACATTCTGGAAGAGGAGAGTGACTAGTTACAGTAACAGAAACCCATGAAGAGGAATTCCTATCAACAAACGAAAGGGACAGCCCCTAAAAGGCATGGAGGGTTCGTAGATCAGACGAAGGGGGGTCCTCTTGCGCTGGGCGACCACGGCTCAAAGGAATGACATGAACCTGTCGAATCGGGGAAAGGAGGAAGAACTTTTTACCTTCCCTATTGAGACTCCCAAAGGGAGAATTCTGCATTTTTGCCCTACCAATTTACACAGTAAACTGCCGTTGGCTGGGGAAAACTAGGGTGCCCCCTAAAGACGAAGATGATTTAGCTTAGGCAAAAAGACTCGCACAGCCGGTTAGTTAAAGAATCGCATCGAGCTCAAAAAAAAACGTATTAGGAACAGGGTGATCTTCACTAAAAGAGGGGGTGCTTGATAACATTGTGAAGGCGCGAAACAAGAATCAAATATGCTCCACGCCTACCTGGGTTTTGGGCACAGATTCATGGGAGGAATTCCTGAGAAGGACGGGGGCAATCCAGGTCTTGCCTTGAAACCAAAGAATGCCCTTATGAAGGCCCTCGCAATTGGTGACAAATTTTCAGAATCTCTTGCATGATGAAGTCGCACCGAGGAGGTAGAATAACAATAAGAGGGGGGGAAGGAACTTCTTCTTTGGGTATAGGAAAGTCTCTTCGTGACATGTAAGAAAGAAACATCCTAGAACCTTCGTCTAGGTCCCGGACGGTTTTGTCTGGTTGGGGGGTTTTGTAATGCCCTAGAGGGGAAGATCCAATCTCTTTGGAGGATAATCTCAACGTCGTCTCCTTAACGGCGGAAACAGGTATATAACTGGTGGGAGAAAGGAATTTGTGGATGGCGGGGAGAAGGCCCTGGCAAAATAGACGGATGCGACAGAAGAAGGGGATGACCGGCATACCGGGAAGAAGTGAAGTTTGGCCGACATAACTTGACCGTCGAGAGTTTCCTACAACCTTGGCGCTCGACGCCTAGTATCACTCGATAGGCCTTGAGGAAGTTCGAAAGAAAGGACTGTTTTAAAATGCCGGGAGCAAAGACGTCCTGCCCGACGGGCCCGGGGCCTGTAAGGAGGATAGTAGGTCTCGGGAGGATCTAGACGCTGTCCTCGTCGCAAAGGGTGATGCGGGTAAGAAGGCAACGCTGGGAACCGAACCTTCAGACTGTAATAAGCGTCCTTGAGCCAGACCGAGAACAGAATGCCTCCGGCTCCTTCTCTAGTCATAAAATGGAAAACGGGCTTCAGTCAGAGAAATAAATAGGAGGGTGAATCTTGTCGAACTCTGGAAAATATACGGTCCCGCTTCGGAATGTCGTTCTCGCTTTAGGAGGGAAGCTATCACGAGAAAAAAAGGTGTCTACTCTAACTTAGGTACTACCCAAACGAGTGTGCTTCGAGGGGGGGAATTTAATCTGCTGCTTTAGAAGTACTATGATTTCTGTTGAGAATGGAGGTTTCTTCAGCGAGGGGAGAGTACTGAGCTTAACGTGTTTATTCTATAGCGGTTCGGGGCGTATTTCTCCTGGTGCTTGTATTCCTTAGAAGGAGACTGCGGCCATGCGGGAGGGTATAGAAGATCGATTCCGGAGAAGCGAGAAGATCTAGTTGCGAAGAGAGGCCGGCACGGGACAGTCATGTTATCTACGAATGCCGCGCTGGGCTGGCGAAGGAAGCGAATGATGATCGGTCACTTTTCTAAAAAGGTCCAGCAAAGGAAGAATTGGGGGGGAAGAAAATAACACCGCGTAGTCACTTCAGGCGACCGTGGATCCGAGGACCTTACTCCTTGTGCTCGAGAGGGGAATGACAGTATCAAATTAGGGGAGGGAAAGAGCCAGCTGGTGCTTTTGGGTACGTCCTCAGTCGGTGGATCTTTCTCATTGGCTGCGATTTTCTTCGAGGTTGGAACGTCGAGGTCGAACCGCGTAAAAAAAACTCGAGGAAGATCGGGGGGGTCAGGGGCTCCGTGGACGCAGAAGAGCTATCTGCCGAGCTGAGAGAAGACTATGTACGTGATTTCGACGTCAAGAAACTGCGACCTGCTTGGCCACAAGGTTCTTTTATAGAATTAGGACGGCTTCCAGGCAAGGGACGAAGGTTGAGAGAAAAATTCGAGAAGGCGTCACTTCTGGTCGATCGGAAGAAAAATTCATGCCGCTTACCCACGTCTAAGAGAGGGCTACGGTTCGGAACAAAAGGGAGCTCAGTCGGAAAAAAAAAGAAACGTTCAGTCACCTACACGAAACTCAGGAGGGGCTTTATTCGCTTCCAAGGAAAAAAAACTACCGCACCCCTGTAGGGGGGGAAGAACAACCCAAGCTACACGATCCAACGGGTTCAAAATGACGCGAGACAGAGGAAGGAAAGTATACTGAAAGGAAAAGAAAAGTTGGAGCAGTCAGTCGACTCAGGACTCCGCGAAATCAAAACAACAAAGGAGGAAAAGATAAAATGGGACGTGCGAAACCGTTCTGCATGCCCATCCTCCGGGCCGGGCGTAGAAGGGGTCGATTAAGGGAGGAAAGAGCGAAAAAGGGCTGCGCGTTAGGCGTTGGGGGTTTTTCTGGGTCGTCAAATCCTGCATGGGTGGCGTGTCGAAGGGAGAGAAGAACCGACAGAGGAAAAGGAGGGAGAGGGGGGGAGACTTAAACTTCCTTAGAGTTAGCCGGGAGCAGGTGTGTCACGAGAAACACGTCGCCATCGTATTCCGTCCTGAAGGTAGCGTCCAGGCAAAATTGGGCGTCGATAAAGAGGGGAGACTAACGCAGAAGGAAGAGGAAAAACCAGACCTTTTTGCCGGGAGTAGCTGGAGTAACCTCGACGCAGCGGGCTCCGTAGCCACTCTCAGATGTTAGAGAAAGTCCGTTACCTGGCGAAAGGAAAAATACCTCGCCCCCTCCTCCTCGAGAGTTCTCCGAAGCATCAGCTCGAGCCGCAGCGACTCACTCTAACTCGCCCCGGGGTAAAGGAAGAAAGAGGAGGAAAACTCTACTATCAAACAAGGCAATAGAGCAAAACATGAACTCCAAATGCCTTCGTACCCTGCCACCCAGCAAGCAGCTTCTCGGTAACGCCTCATGCTCGTGAGAACCCTAAGGAAATAGAAGACCCAGGACCCAGTAATCTTAAATTAAAAAAACCGACGTTAGAAGGTCGAACACTAGATCCGCTTGTAGCTGTCCCAAAATGACACTTCGCAAGAAGGGGTCCAAGGAGAAATTCTGCTCAAAATGTGCTCAAAAGGACCGAAAAAGCTGCGGCCCTTCGTAAAAGCATAAGCAAAGACAACATGAAGTCAAAAAGGGACACTCTGTGAGGGAAAAGGTGCTTCTCTCTCAGGTCCGGCCCTGCCTCGCGGCGCAAGACCATGAAGAGCCCGGATCATCAGCGACATTGGAAAATCCCATTGAGAAAAAGCGGTCGGGGACTACCCTCGACTCAAATCCGACCGACGGAAAGAAGGCCTCGAGGAAAGGGAAGCGCTGGGCAGCTACATTGGCTCAGGACATAAACCCAAAAAAATAATAAACTATCACTTCCATGTCACACGTCGGCAGTCAGGACGTAAGAGCTAGAAAAAAAGTGTACTAGGCCTGTCGACTTCGAGACTCAAGGTTATCCTTAGCTCCTTTAGCGCTGGGCACTCATTTCTGAGAAACGCAAGTCCGGCCTACTAGGACTTAGGAAGTCTACCGGCCGCAAACATCGTTTCCAATGCAAGAAGAAGACTTAAATAACAAGGTCTCTGAAAGAGAAGCAGTGAGTCATGGTGGCGCGGGAAGAGAATGAATCATCTTTGTCAAGTAGGGGGGGGGCGTGGACCGGCTCCTGTTTGCCAAATGCGTCTTGCACAGTAGGAAACCTCTCCGCGTCCAACCACGCATAAAGCGACAGGAGGAGATAAGGACCAGGGCCGGAACCGGTTGCAGCCGACTTGAGAGTTTATTCGTGGACCGGACTGATAACACCCCCCCGGTTGTGAACTGGGGGATCCGCAAAAAGGGGCTTAGAAAGAAGGTAATTCTGCGGGAAGCCCAAAAAGTAGGGGGCCCGTATCCTTCTTGGTCACATCCGGACCCGGGATGAAGGAAGAGGTAGACTTCATGACATGAAGCGGGATCAACCGGAGAAGGCCCGTCGATGGCATCCTCAAACGCTACCTTAGTCCAGAACAAACCAGAAATATCAACAACCCCAGATCCAAAGTCCGATAAAAAGGGGGAAACGACTTTATAAGGGAAGAACGAAAATGATCCTCGGCATGAGGGAGAATAGAAAGTTGTCCCGGAGTTACAAAACAAACATCCACCACCCTTGAGGCCGCTGATGGAAGTTGTAGGACATTTAGTGCAGACAACCGCGCCAAAAAAGTCAGATAAATCCGATTGTCCAAGAAATGGGTCGGGGAATCGACGAATCCAAGGGGCTACCGGAACTATCTGAAGATAGAGAAAAGGGAACCATCCAGAAGGTCCTCATAAGCTTATTCGCTTGGGAACCAAGATTCACTGGTAAAACTCAGTGACCTGCCATTGGCCCGCCACGGAACTTACCCCTTCCACAACCTAACCCCCTCCGGCCGTGGGCCTATTCCGCAGAGGAGAATTCGCTCCGGTCTTTCGGCTTTCAAAAAATATTACTCAAGCACTCAGGTTGGGGAGAAGAAGCGTCTCGCACCACTTAGGGAAGGAAATCCATCTCTAAGAGGGATCTTTACCTAAAGGCGTGGGCGCGGTAAACCCTGGGCCCAGAAGAAGGCTAAAGCACTGGGTCATATGACAAGTCCAAGACTGTAGTTGGGGTTGTGTAAAGGGAGGGTGGTATTTCCAAAGAACGTGGGGGACTATTGTAACAAAGCATGAAAGAGGCATGGAAGAATCTTCGGGGTCACTCTGTCCGAAAGGGGCAACGGTAGATTTCTCAGTGCGATCGTGGGAGGAGGCAAAATGTCTCCAAGTATTGGAGTACACCCGGGTAGTTACCATCATTCGGAGGGTGATAGCGAATTCAATCGGGGTTGCATGGGTCGGCACGACGATCTTCGATCGGAGGACTGACGGTTGGTTGGCTTTGGTTGGGAATGATAAGGGAAATGGATTCCGCAGCGCTGGGGAAGGAGATATCAATGCGCGTACTGGGGGGGGGGGGGGGGGTAGGATTCAAGACCTGTATTGGAAAACCGGAACGTTCGGAGAGGGTGGGAGGGGAATGCTTTCGGGATGGGAGGGGTGGAGAAAGGAAAGGTAGGCACGGAGACGGAATGCAAGAGCATGGCCACAGGAGGAGCGAAATCATTGGGGTGGGACATGAAGTGTAGGGGGGACTTCAGTCGGATTTAAAAAGGGAAGGAGTTCATTATACGCACGATTCGTCAGACCCAGGCAGAACTTCAGATCGCGGAGTTTCACAGGGAAATCCCGGCTCTTTTGGTGGTTCGCCCGAAGACGAACGATTGAACCAAGCCCACCTTGGCTGTCTACAGATTCTCCAGGTCACTGCCCGGAAGATGGCCGGTCAAGTGCCGCCTTGAACGGGGGGCAAAAACGCGGGCAACGATCATCCATCAGACGAGCGCCCGAGTAGGGGAACCAAGCCCTCATCAATAAGGGGACGGCTCTGAAGTTGAAAGAAAAAGGCTGCCGCAGGAAGATCACGATTGCGGTGCCCAAGTGGGGCTGAAAAGATAGGTCATTCGCTCTTCGTGAACTTCTCTCAGTCCGTAGCCAACTCAACGGCGAAAACAAATATATAAGGAAAAAAGTGCAGCGCACCGCGACCGTCCTGAACGGGGAAGAGGAGTACAGGGTCTTATCTTGCCGGCGAGCTGGATCCTTTGAGCAGAGGGTTATGGGGTCACAACTGGCTAAGGCACTGCAACTGAGCTTGACTTCTATTGTCCGTTTTATCGGGCTGGTCCGGCGGGGACGTCTTGGTATCTACTTACGTAGCGCACGCGGGCGGTGGCTGAGCAGCCGAAAGTTCGGAATCAGATCGGGCTTGAGCAAAATCGCTGGCGTCGGGACTTCATTTGTTTTGCCGAACCGAAACTGCTGGGTCATGAGGCCGAAAGGATGGATCTTTCACGTGGCTAAGGGACCTTCACCTGGGTTTTCTGTGGATGGGCATCCCAGACGGAGAAGTGAGTGTGGCCGAGAACGGTCGTGCCGAAACTCCTTAGAGATTGCGTCCTTTGCTAAGGGAAAGCATTATAAAGAAGCCTTAGGTCGTGGAGGGTAAGCTTCGTGAGCAGGCGAAGGGGGGTACGAGCCACTGCGGTGTTCTAGTCTATGGGGAAGACTGAAGTCCAAGTACGGTTCATATGACTCGTGGTAATGTTAAGTCATCGAGCGAAAGGTGAAAAAACACGCCGCTGGAGCGTCTTCGGATTGAAAGAATGTGCCTGAAGGGGTAGAAAAAGGCTAGACCTAATACGAAGGCGCAGCGCGACGGGGCGGACTCGAGAGTCGGGCGTACGGCCCCAATTGATCAATTTTACTACGAGAAGGGTGGACGCCCGCTAGGAAACTAATGCTGTCCTAGTCCACGTCAAGAGGGTCGACTTGTAAAGGGCAAACAGTGAGGCGATGCAGCGCAAGGAACATTTACCTACACAGATCAGAGGACCCGCCGGCATCAAGTCCTGAGCCGAGTGAAGACACCACCTGGAGGTGCCGAAACACCTACTACCAGCCTGACTCGAGGGAATAAGGCATCTAGCGGCGCACGACCCTCGAAACCGAAGCCTTGAGTGGATGCGAGAAAAAAAAAGAAAGAATCGAAAATCCCATCCTCCTGTACAAAAACAAAAAGAGAATTAAATAGAGAGATGGGAAGGCTCTGACTCAAAAGGGCCTTCATCCGCTCGGGGTGCCCGATGTCTTAAGTAGTTTCAGCGCTGGCCTCTAACAGAAAAACATCACAGGAAACGTTGGAGCGACGTAAAAAAGGGGTGGGAGGGTTTCGAACTTCCGAGGTGTCGCTGTACTCGTCGCGAAGAAGCGGGAGGGGACTTGAAGGATCGCTGACCCCGATACGGAGATTCTTGGGAACGGGCGACGAAGGCCTGGATATGGGTGAAAAAAACCTTCGCCCCTCGTTCGCAATTTTAGCGGCAGATTAAGATCAAGAGGACAAAGGCCTCCTGCGCGCATTTAGGGGTCACCTTTTCCCGGGGGGCCGGCTTTCTCCGCCGTCCGGTTCAGATGTCCTCCCTTGGATGAGGGGGCCTGGTATCCCCTCATGGGACTTACTGAGGGGAGGGGAACGACAAAAACAAAAGGCGACTTCATCTTCAGGTGTCATTGCTCGATGCTGGGAATTCGGGGGATCTGCATCCACCGGGTGCTCAAGAGGGACTCTCAGGCGGGTAGATCTGGTAAAAATCCCTCTACTAAACAACTCATACTAAAATCTCCGGGCCCACCGAACTCACTCCTGCCGGAAACTAAACAAAAAGCAGAGCTCTCTTCAGGGGGTATCCTCAATTAAAAAAGAACACTCAAAAGTTCCAAAGGATTCAGAGTATCTTCATCAAGATAACACTAAGAATGCCAGGGGGGGGAAGCAGCCTAAAACGCCGGTGAACCCTTAAAAGTTACGCTCAGAGGGAGGCTCTGACCTCCATAAATAGGCGGCCCGGCGTCAGGAAACCACTCCCAAGAAGTCCCAGGATCGGGGAGGGACTACTTCGATAGGGCGCTGTATGCTCCGGCCTCATCGAGAAAATCCTTCCCGTCATCACTCGCTGGAAAAATCAAAGTAGTCGAGAAGCACGGACCACCTTAGTGAGAAGAGGGATGACGCGAACCGCGAGGAGAAGCTGAACACAGTGCGCTGTCGTCCACGCCTCCGATATAACGTCAAAAATGTAGGCTCTTTAACGGCCCGCTCCGGAAAGGTACAGCGTAACGGTCTCAGCTGGGAAAAGCTGTGCCCGTTGCGAACTCGACGAATCTTCCTCGCACGCAAGAGGACGCCCGCCATCGCCTCACACGAGGAATGACAGGCGAATGCGTCATACACATGAAAAATTATCTCCGCAGCATCACCGTTTGCCACCTTGTCAGGGGAGGGAGAAGGGGAGAATATCTGTCGAAGGCGTCCGCTAACGGGTCGAGTCCCGTCGGGCTGGAAACAGGAATGGCTTGCCACTTGAACTCGTTCCGTCGTGCGGCCAGCAGTCAAAAAACGAAAAAGAACAAAGTCATGATACAGACCAAACCTTACACCGCACCCCAGTATCGTATTCGTGAAAGGGGGGAGGGCCGACCATACACAGTCTAGGGGGGGAGGAAAGACCTTCTAGAAGGATAATTCTTCGCGGGCCACCCGAGGCGGGTAGACTACTTAGAGATCAAAAAGACGATCTTTATGACGGCAAACTAAAGTCACTTGACAATCCTTATAAGGCCAAAGGAGATTAAAATGGCTTGCTCCTCGAACCTGTTTCTAAGCCAGGCCAGGAACCGCCATCAAAACTCCACTAGAAAAAAGACCATTCCCGATCAGACACGGCTACTCGGAAAAGGAGGAATGCCTCCCGGCCTAATGAGAAGCAACTGAAGGGTTCAAGAGGACCACAAACAGAACCGCCCGTTTCTAAACTAGCGAAGTTGAGTAACATGTCCAGTGGGGAAAAGGAGAGGCCGTCGCTATCAAATCGGGAAGGGAACGGAGGGGAGTTGTTCGACGCAGACGTGACGCGTTTCTCTCAGGGACAGCATCAGCACAGGGTCACCTTCGTAAACGGGCCCGACGAGGAAGGCGTAAGGGGGAAGCGGGCCACATCGTCTCAAAAGCACTGGGACCACCTGCACCTGAAATCACCGGAAAAATCTTAACGTGAGGCCTAATGCCTCAAAGTCAGAGCTGGAACACCAGTTGAGACGGGTTTTCGTTAAAATC
>Ga0179593_1715603_pt1 | contig 13050 bp, 13 predicted proteins | sample CZODoug2_1_08_16_FD_185931 | JGI IMG/M metagenome (GOLD analysis project Ga0179593, IMG submission 185931) | Vadose zone soil fungal communities from Angelo Coast Range Reserve, California, USA - CZODoug2_1_08_16fungal (PacBio error correction) | ecosystem: Environmental > Terrestrial > Soil >...
ACCTCTAAGGAAGTTCCTTGAGGAGAAAGAGGGGAAAGAGCATAACGCGCTGACTCCGATTTGAACGAGTGTGGGTCGCGAGCACTAACGAAGGGAGGGAAGACGAAGCTTGTTGGCCCGCACGGAACACAAAAGATGGATTTGTTGTCAGGGGGAAAAGAGGAATTCAAAAAAATGGAGAATATTACTAAGAGAGGGTCAAAGGCTGGGGGCGAAAAGGAAGGGATATGACTTTAGCTTATCCGCCCAATAGCGAGAGGCGGACCGGGAGGGAAAAGACTCAATTCCTCGCGAGTCGGGAAAGAGGGGGAAGAAAAGGCTGAATTGGAGCACCCTAAGGAGGAAAAAAGTCGAATTCAAAAGAACGAACCCTCAAAAAAAAAAGGAACACGAGCCTGATTCACAATCAAGCGCGCGAATTGGAAGAGGCACCTGTGCGCCCGGAGGAGGGGAGAGAGCGTGATGCTCCTGTTCGCAAGGGGAAGGAGCGCCTAAAGGAGATCCGGAGGTTTTCCACTAAAGAAGGAGAGAGGCCGGCGCTTATAGTCCGCGCATTGATCGACCACAGGGGGCAGGCTCAGAAAGGAAGGAGGATGGCGCTGAGTCTCAGCCTCTTCACTTGGGTGGCGGGGTGTACACGGAAGAGATTGGAAAAGAGCACGTCCTAATCTCTCTAAAAAAAAAAAAGAAAAAAAAAAAAATAAGGATTAGGAAGAGTATCGCTTTGTTGAGTGGTGGGAGGCAAGCCACTAGGGTCTCTCCAATTTCCCGGGGAAAAAGTAATCCAGTAGGGGAGGCGTCGAGAGCCTGAAAAACCCCTTTGAGCAGAAGAATGACTGCGTGTGAAAAAAGGCGGCCTTAAAAACTGCTTCATTCTCTATTGGAAAAAAAAAAAAAAAAAGAGCTTGATCTCTCGTGCAGAAGGGCGCCAGGGCTCCTCCAAAAGGGGCATCTCCTGGAGACAGGGGGAGAAGGAAGGGAAAATCTGCGCTGGGACCTCACTGCTCGTGGGAGGACGTTTCCTGGAGGGTGGGTCATGAAATCGAATGCCGAGGGAGTACCTATATCCTGGAAGTCGGGGGGGAGAAAAGGAGCCTGGGAAGAGTCGGGTATGATGCAACGTTCGGCGACGGGAAAAAAAAAGCTTATCTTGAGGGACTGAGATAGAACGTCTAGCGCGAAGAGAACTTTGCAATCGGGGGGAGGAAAAAATAGGGTAATCTCTCCCTTCCTTCAAAGAGGATCAGAGAGAAAACTGCAAACTAAGAGGAAAGTGCTGGCCAAAACCCGTTCCAGGGGAAATCCCTTTCAGGATCTCGCCGGTCCCAAAAAAAGGGAAAGAGAAGAAGGTTTTGACCACGTCAACTTCGGAAAGAAAGCGCAAAGCCGTGGGGTCTTAGCGCGTAGCTGTTGTCGACGGACGGGGCAGCAGACGTACTGGAAAGCAAAAAGGGGGGCCAAAACCCGAGGAGAAGCCGGCGCGAGGACAAATTGGGGGGGGGGGCGGCCGCAGCAGTCGAAGCCGGGCTATCGGGGAGACGGCGCTGGAGGGTGAACACGGTTGAGGCCCGCACTACAGAAAATACTATTCACATTTGAAAGGGGGTAAGGACGGGAAACAAACTAGGAGGGAAAAAAAAACCCTAGGCCTTAAAACAAGGAAAAGACCGCTTAGTTTTCAAACGTTAGACAGAAGATAGACCTTCTGCGATTTTAAATTGGGGGAGGGCGACTCATTCCCTGTTTAATCGGGGGGAAGAGGTGGACAAATTTGAACGGTTAAAGTTTGGGTGGAAGATAACTTAAGGGGCTATCAAGTCATGGGACTCAGCGATGGGTGGAACCACTTGGAATAAGAGTTGATTTTCGACGGAAGCATAAAGGAAGAGGGACATCGCGGAAGGCGGGGGAGAACGGACTTAGATAGGGCTCACAAAGGGGTGAGTGTTTTTCATCGGGGAGAAAGGATGGAACGTAGAGACCCGAGGAGGGATGGGAACTCCCCCGCAGCTCGCAGAAAGCACAAAAAGAAAAATCTTTGTGTCTATGAGATGGAAAAAAAAGAAAGCACACTATGCATTTTACAGAAAAGGGGTCGATACGTTCTAGAACCTTGACCCGGACAGGGTTGCTCAACTAAAAGCGTGAAAATAAAAAGGCCCACACATAAGAAAGAAATTCGTTGTTGGTCATGCAGAGGGGGGTGGAAGGCCGTAAGGTCATTCATGCACTGGGGAAAACTTGGAATCCTCCGAGAGAAAAACGTATTGAAAGGAAGGGGGGCCTTTGAGCTCAAGATACAAAGATGGCCCCTATCCATTGGGAAAGGGAAGCATTGTTCAAGAGGGTTTGGGACAGAAGTGTACCATACTGGAGCGTAGAAAGAGTTTCGCCACAATTGACACTCGTGCAAAGCTACGTTACGATCGACTATCCCCGCAACAAATAAATCCGAGGGGGATTGTCGAAAACAAAAATCCTCTCACAAACAACAAGGGGGGGGGGGTTTTAGCTCCATAATTTGCAGGCAGGCAGGGATGGGGAAGTGGGTTGCGGGGAGAGGTTGTAAGGGGGGGGAAAAGGGAGAGGGGAGGGGAGTGTGGATAGGAAACTGTTTTCAGAGAAAGTCTGGCCAAATCTGGCGATGCCCAAACGAGGGGATTCAACTCCAGAAGGGGAAAAAAAATGACATGGAGAGGGCACAGGAAAGGGTAAACATGCCGGAAGACCAGACGGGGGGAAAGGGAGGCTTCCCAAGGTTCTCGTTTGGGAAATGAGATCCATGCCCTGATAGGGAATTGCTTATGACAAAAGGGGGGGGGGACAAGGAGGACTGGAATGCGTGTCTGAAGGAACTTGGACGGTGTATAAAAAAAACGGCAACTATGTCTCAGCTAAGCTCGGGGGGGTCTCACGTATCCGAAACGGAGGACTTCCGACAGAAGAGAAAAAGAAAGGAACATTGGTTGCCGTAGGGAACGGGGGAAAATATCTCTGGTTTTAAGGGGGGGTAAAGCCCAGGCGACCTATTAGAGCGAGGGGAAAAACAGGAAGCCAAACATTTTGGGTTTCTCCAGAAAAAAAGGGGCAAAGCTCTGCTCAGAAATAAAAAAAAGGGGGGCTGTATGACTTCGAATCCAAAGACCATTGTGCATCCATTCGGAAGAACGGTTTCATGACTTGATAGAAGAAGCTAAGTTAAAATCGTCCACCAAAAGGCCAACGGCGCCAGTCCACGCTCCCGAAAGCCTGACGGGGTCGTAATTTGGTCGCTAAGAGCGCAAAGAAGTTCTCAGAACGTTTGAAAACAGAATGGAGGGGAGAAAACATTCGGGTGTGCCCGGGAAAGGGGGAAGTAGTTTCGCTTGGTAGTTGGGGGCGGGCGCAAAAAATCTACTCACCAAAAAGAAAGAGAGATAGAAAGCTCGACAAAAATGCCATGAACCAAGGGGGGAGATTCGCCGGCTGATAAGAAACAATTAATCCTTAAGGGGGGCGAAAGCAGAAAAAGGGGGCCCCTCCTATAAAAAATTCTACGCCAAGGGGCGAAGTGCCTTGACGGAAGAAGAGGGACGAAGAAGTGGGACGTGTGTCAAAATTAGTGCAGAGGGGGGGGGCCTTCGCGATGCCTAACCGAGAAAGGAAATACTAGGGGGGAGAGAAGTGGCCAAGATTGAGTTTTCAAAGGGAGGGCAGAGAGGGGAAAAGCATGGAGAAGATTAAAGGATTGGTAAAAGCTGTGTTCCCGATGAAGGAGGGACTTAGCCGCCGCCTTCCTGAATCCCCAACAAAAAAAAAAAAAAAAAAGGCGGGCCGGTTGCGGAGCGGGAAAGCAAAACGCGCGCCTCAGCAACGACCCCGGGTGGAGCACAACTAACCAAGGGAGGGGGCTTTCTTCATTTCGAAACATCCCGTACGAAGAGGAAGAGACTGTATGCGCCAGAGAAAGAGAATGGGCTAGCTCAGCTGCGTCATGGAAGCGAGAGTAGGACTCCTTCTAGCCGCAGGGAAAAGGGCTACGTCGCTCCGCGCGCTCAAGAAAAGGTAGGGACGGTCGTCGGGGGGAGGAGGGGGCTCCCGGCCGCTGAAAGAGGAAACAGGGACGGAGGGGACCAATTCATTCATCTCGAAAGAACAGGCGATCGAAGACTCATTTCTCCACGCTGAGGGGAAGAGAGGCACTTTTATCTGACGCTATTGGCTGTTTCGGGTGGGAAAAACGAAAGGAAAGGAACCAAGAGGAAAAAAAAAAACAACGTCGGATTAGGAAAAATATAGAAAAAAAGGAATGAAAGGCAGAGTAGCGCGTTGTTTATTTCTGGCTGGGAAACGAAAGACGCGCACAAATGTGCCGCGTCTCGATCAAAAGGAGGAGTCTTCTAATCCTTCCCAGAGGGGCGAAGATGACGTGGGGGGGAGGGAAAAGCTGCCTATACGCGGCAGGGGGGGGGAGAATATGACGCCGAACGTTGCCCTAAGAGAGAGAAAGGCTCGCTTATCCCTTTTCTAAGAGAAGAAAGAGGATCTGAGGATCTCCGGGCGCAAAAGGAGGTGGACGAAGATAAGGCGAGCCCATCGCGCGGGCTCGCTACCGAAATAGGGCGAGGAGGGAAAAAAGGGGGGGGCACTCGACTGCCGCATGCCGAAAGAGAGACGAATGCTCTCACTTCGAAGGAAAAAGGAAAAGGAGCTCGAGGAATTGAGCTGAGAGGGCGCCGCTGAACGTGAGAGTTCGGCAGGGGAAAGGGGAAAAATCCTATCCATGGGAAAGAGAGAAAAAAAAAGGAATATAATTCTGACTAAGGAAGGAAGAGAGCTATCAGAGCTGCTTTAGGACCGTCTGGCCAACACCAAGAAAAAGGGGGCATTCATTCGTTAGTCCTAGGAAAGGAAAGAAAAAAATGTTGAAAAAGAGGAGATTATGCAAGAGAAAAAAGAGGACGAGGGGCCCAACTAGAAAAGAGCGGCGATAGGGGGCTGAGGCCCCTACGTAAGGGGGGCCAAAGGTTAATTCTTCGATGTACCACCCGAGGGGGAAAAAGGGAAGCAGGTCACGGCCGAGAATAAGCAAAGTCGAAGCTTTCTATCGGGGAGGGAGTAACAATTGGGGGCCTTGCTGGGCCCGCCAAAAAAAGGGGCAGCTTTCGGGTCAGGGAAAAGGAAAACAGAGAAGGGGAAGGACCCTTCATCCGCTGGGGTAAACAAAAAACCAGCATAAGTCATAGGTAGAACGGACGTGGGCATGTTATCGAACACTGCCGAACTGGGAGAGGGGAAAAAGGGCGGCGTTTTCGGAGCAGGGGGAGCCCGAGGTCACCTAAGGAAAAAAAAAGATAAATTAGAGAACGTGCTTAAAATCCCCTGGCAAACTCTCATATAAATGGGGAGACACAAAGGGAAGGAACCCGGAGGGAAACTTCCATGACATCCCATGACAGAGAGGGGAAGGGAAAATAGCTGGGAGGGGAAAACAATGTTTGGGAGATAGTGACAGCGCTCTCCTCGAGGAAGGCGTACCCGATAGTTCTCGCCCCTCAGATAGAAGAGAAAAAACATCTTTGCGAGTGGGGGAAAGAAAGGGAGGAGGAAGCAAGAAACGTTCTATACTTTTCGAGAATAAGAAAAAAAGTGCCAGGGATGGCCCTCGGGAAGAAAGCGTCCGGGTCCTTCGGTTTTTAAGGATACAGTCGCGACTGTCTGTGTGAGAGGGGGTGGAAAAGACACGGAAGAAAGCCCTGAGCTCATATGGGAACCTAAAGCGGGGTGTTCTTCAATGACCTAGGGGGGGAAAAAGGGATCTGTGAGCCAAGATCCTCCTCAAGAAAGGGGGAAATCCATTGGAAAAAGATTGTAATCATGGTACAAAAAGAGGTGGCATCGCGCAGCTTGAGCAGGCGGAAACAGATGTTCGGAAGAGCGCTGCCCGCGCATTTAAAGACGAGGAGATACGACTAGGAAAAGCACGCCGATGTTCGGAGAGAGGGGGAGAAAAGGGGGGGGGCTAAAAACCATCTCTCTCAAAAAAAAAGGGAGATTGGGGGAATCTCCAGAAGTTAGCGCGGAAGGAGGGAAGGGGGGTTTGCGGGGCAGAGTCGAGAGACCGGGGGGAAAAGGGAGGGAGGGGCCGAGGAATCTGTTTTTCATACTAGCAAGAGAGGGCTCGCGCTGCCAAAACTTCACTAGGACTTTACCCTGGGCCTCTAAGGGAATTCAAATGTGCTCCAAAGGGACACCAACTGACAATACGGAAGAACCCCGCTCGGCCAATGTTCTCTGGGAAAGGATGAATGAGAAAAACGACTTAGGATGCCACCCCCTAGTGAGGAGGAAAAGTCGCGAAGGGGAATGGCGCTGGGTAAAACCGAAAGGAAAAAGAAACGCTTTTCGTTGAAAAGGGAAACGAGGGTCCAGAAGACCGACATTGTCGAGAACGGAAACGGCTCTTCAGCTTGGGCTTCCCGAAAGAATAAAACAGATTTTGCCTAACGTGGGGCCAAGGGGGAGAGAAAAAGAGGACCGAGGTTTTACGAAGCCCCGAGCGCATTAAAAGTCTCCCAAAAGTGGGGGAAAAACAAAAAGAAAGACGCTCCAGCTTCCGGGGCCACGACGAGTAAGGGAAAGGTAAGAAAAAAGAAATCCACGAGGGATTCTGCGTTCATAAAGACGTCGAGGAGAGGAAGAGGGATGTTGGGGATTCAAGTAGTAATTTATGTACCAAAAGGGGTGTAATTTAACAAAAAATGGAGCCAGGGGGAACACCTCCCGAAAGAGACCTGGGGGGGACTGCACCTTTCGGGTACGATCCTCCCGGTAAAGAAACCGTTTATCCTCAGTAAGAAGAGGGGCCTCCCTTTTTAAAAAAAGCGGATGTATAGGGGGAGCAAAGGGTTTTTGTGGGGGGGGGGGTTGCTTAGGGGAAAATCTCTTTGGCCCTCCGCCCAGGGAGACTCTTGTATCCAGTAAGGTTTAGGTCTCATACGCAAAAGGGAGATAACACCTCCAGAGAAGAGGCCGAGGAGGGACTTCGACATTGCTGGAGAACGAGGGGGGTTAATACCAGGAAATTCGCAGGGAGTCTCCTCGGTAGAACCTTACCCCTTGGGGAAGAAACACCGTTACTTCGTCGGCAAAGAGAAAAACAGAATCGGGTTCGAAGGAAAGGGTAATAACGCTTGGAGAGCTGACGAAAGAGGGGGAAAAAAAGTTGTCCCACAAGGGGGGGTGAGAGGGACGTGGGGGACGCTAGGCCGAACGAATGGAGGACCCTACTCGAGGAAAAAAGAGAAGGTTCAAAAGGAACAGATCTGATAGCGAGAGGGGAAGAAGAAGGTACTACGAGGGGCACAGGCTGTGTGGAGAAGAAAGGGGGAACGGGGGAGGGGGAACCGCCGGGCACGAAAAAGCGCATCGTCTTGCCGAGAACTCGAGCAGAAGAAAAAGACTCTTCGATCCGTCAGCCGGCGGAAGTGGAGAAAAAAAAAGGGGGGAGGTCAGTCTCTGTCATTGCGGGGAGGTGCACGAACCCACAACGGAAAAAGAGCCCTTAAATCTTCTTAGAAAAGGAAGGAGGAACAGCTACAGAAGGGCGCGGAGGTGGCCCCGTCCTTGAAGAGCCGTCGCCTGAAAAAGCTGTGAGGAGGGAAAAGGATAACGGCGCGGATCAATGATCTCCAGGCAACGTTTCATGGGCGTTGCCCACTAGAGCCTGAGGCGGACCGCGCCTTGGCGGATGTTAAGAAGTCCCATCCTCGAAGATGGGGACATTGCTCTAGCAGAAGCGGCGACACGCTGGATGGCATGAAAACGGATGATTGGGGAACACTAGTGAACGGGGGAAAAGATATTTTCCCAAAAAAGCAAAAAAGCGCTAAAGACGGAGAGCAGATCAACCACAACAACGGAAGGAGAGTCGGAAAGCGGGAAGCTTGTTTAAGGACAGGGGGAGGCTAACGCCTACTATCGGGAAAAAAGTGAAGGGAGGGATTCGCGAGAGGAAGGTAGTACCTGAGGAGGCGCGGGAGATGTCCTTCCCAAACGAATGGGGCGTGGTTCCATCAAAGGGGGGGGAAAGATAATCTGCCTTATCCCCAGTTCATGAAGAAGACGTGCCCTACAGGAGAAGAAGAAAAAAGCGCGGCGGCCAAACCGCCGTCCCTCTGATAGAACGCTAGGGGAAAATGCTAAAAAAAAACTTCCGCGAGACAGAGCTAGTTGCGGGGTCCGGCGCGGGGGGGCTCTTCTTCCTTTGGAAATAGAACTGAAAAAAGTCTATACTGAAGATCTGATCCGGGGGGGATCAGGGAAATGATAATTACTATCTCATATGAATGGGAATTAGGGTTGAAATCTAACTCCCTCAGCTGGGGTGATCACTGAGGCCTGGAGGCTCCCGATAAGCCACCAGGGGGGATCTATAAAGCCTTGGGAGATTCCCACAGTAAATTAAATTCCATGAGAAGATCCGGAAAAAAAAAGGAAACTCAATCTGGCACTTCGAGAGGGAGGGGGGGCCAACAAAAGATTCGAGGAAAGATTAAGGAATCGCTCAGGAAAAAAGCAAGAGAACTCATTTTAAAAAAAGTCAAATTCAGAGATAATATTCATATAGAAAAAGAGGGGAGAGAAAGGGCACTCGACCGCTCGGAGCGGGGCCACGCCTGGACGGAGGGGGCCAAAGTGTAATGTCTTCCTTGTAACAACCCAAAAGAACCCACGAATGAGAACAGAGACTTAAAACTTGCTTTCCAAAAAGGCCATCAATTCGAAGAAAGGGAATCTCGCGATGACGGGGGGGGCAATTTTTCGCCTGTCTGAGAACGACCACTCTAATGACTTTAGGGTAGTCCACGTACAACATCTGAATTTTTGGGAACCAAAAGGACCCTTTCCAATAAGGGAAAAAAAGAGTCATGGGGAACCAAGGTGCGCTTGTATGGGGGGTTTAATCTTAAACAGGGAAAGAGACTCAGGAGTATCGTCTTTGAGGGGGCGTGGCATGCGAAGGGATTACCTTTTCAAGGGGGGGGGTTGGACAAAAATGAGAAGACGTGCAAGGCAGGGAAGATCCCGGCATAGGAATGGGCCCCACACCGGTGGAGGGTAACGTCAACAAAGGAACAGAAAGCTTCGCAGGATTGGGAAAAAAAGAAATCTGGAGCATTGAGTTAGGATTGTGGGGGAAAATTTTGTGGAGAGCAAAAATCCCCTCGAAGGCCTGGGGGACACGGAAGGACGCTCGTAGTTCTCGCCCTCAAGAAGAAAAAAGTTCCAGGAAGGATATGATAGGGGTCTGGGAAAGCAATGCTTTTACAGAAAGACTATACTGAAGAAGGCGAGCTTCAATGGACCTCGTGGAGAAGAAATCGTGCTCAAGAATTATTGAGGGGACACCGCAAGAAGAAAACTGGTTCGGGGGGGGAAGAAGACAAGAGGGGTAACTAATAAGCATTAAAGCCATTCATCACAAAAAAAGGGAAGAAACCTGGAAAGCTCGTGGTTTTAAAAGGAGACAGTCTGGTCGGGAAGGGACGGGAGAAACAAAACCTCTCAGACCATGGGCCAGAAGGGGAAAAGTCACCGTGTTCTTCATTTGAATGAAAGAGAGGGGGAAAAGACTGCAGATGGAAGAGCTGAGTCGTCCGAGAGTCTCATACTGACACGTGAAAAAAGAAAGAAAAGAAGGAACCCCCTCAACTCTCCTCTTAAGAGAAGGAAACAGAAAACAAAGGGGAGGAGGCTATCGTCGGGGCTCAAAGTAAGAAAAAAGAGAGAGGAGGGGAAGCTAGGTGTCTCTCCAGAATTTAAAAGGGAGGAAAAGGAGGGATTTTTACTTTGTTGAGAGGTAGAGGAAAAAGAAAAACGAGGAGGTGAAAGGGAGGAGCGGCGCGGTCATAAGTGATTCGACTCCTGGGGGGAGGTCCAATCTCTCTCTTGGGAAGAAAGGTGAAAATGATGAGACCGCACTTTCAAGAGAGGCAATGGCCTGCGAGGGAGGCTCAACTATAGCCATGCCTCCCTGAACAAAGGGAGGAAGAAAACAGCTGATGCTTCCAAGGTTCAAAAAAGTGATAATGAGGATAGAATACACCCCCTATTGATGAACAACGGGAAGTCGCGACTGTATATTTAAAACCGAAGAACGGAGCCTCTTTCGTTGAAGAAAAAGGTGCAGCCTGAATCTCTCCAGAGAAAAGAGGAAGAAAGGAGAGAACTGGCTTAGGAAAGAGGGAAAAGTCCTACAGCCTAAAATATCATCGGGGGAGAAGGTGAAGTGCACGTGAGGCCGGCGAGCTGTAGGGGGTAGGAAAACCCTGAGACGGGCATTGCTAGGTATAGCGAGGAAAAGAAAAAAATTGGGTGCTCCCTATCTAAACTCAAGAGGAGGGGGGGGCCACTAACGGGAAGGGGGAGGGATTTACTTCTAAATCCAAAGGTAAAAAGGGGGTGCAAGAAAAGTAAAACCAGGCTTTTTCCACGGACTGGGAGCAAGATTATTCCGTCCACCAAAAGGATGGGGATAAATCCCGGGGGGGCTACACAAGACGATAAACACGTCGCCATTTCAGGGGAGGATACCATGGGAAAAAGCCTATGACATGCGGTCTAACGGGTGACAAAAGGTAGTCGTTTCGGAAAAAGTCGATGTTTGAAAAGCAGGAAAAAATGAAGAAGAAAAAGGGTTCTCGGGGGGAAAGGGGGCGGAAGACAGGCAACCAACCCCTAAAAAAAGAGATATCAAGCTTCTGCCGGAGGCGAGGCTCGGAAAAAAACCAATGAAGAGGGGGAGCTTCTCCTCGGTGGGTGATAAAACTGATACCCTTGGTTCGAAGAGGAGTGCGTCCCTCCGAGACACGCTACTCAGGAGGAGGGATGCATAACGCTTTGCTCACGAAGCGAGGGAACTAGTGCAAAATTATTGCTCGGGGGCGCGATCCTAACGAATGAAGGCAAAGAAGAGAGCGGGGGGAAAAAAGGAGTGCCAATATTGAGTTTGCAGTTTAGATGAGAGAGGAGAGGGGGAAAGTTCATGGAGGTGTGGGGGGTTTCTCTGCTGCACGTGAGGGAGGGGAAGGGATATTAGCCGCCGCCGCATGAGGAAGTGAACCTGAAGGCACGCCTCCTCAAGAGAGGGAAAGCTAAAAGGGAACACTGAAGGAAGAAAAGAAAGGAGGGAACTCTAATTATGCCTTTCGTCAGGGGGGGAAGAACCCTCCCTACTAAGCTCCCCAACATCAGTCAAATCGAGTGGTCTCGCGGGACAAGAAGAAGGGTGATCTGTTGCGCCCCTCTAGCGGAAGGCGGGGGAGAAGACGGGAGGAAAGGGAAGGGGGGGGGGCGCGCCTCTCTCTACAATGCTCTCAAAAGAGTTTACTTGCGTGGAAATTAAAGGCCGCTTATAGTTCCAAAAGGGCACGCAGTCAGCTCAAGAAAGAAGGGGGGGGGGGGGGGGGCATGAGATAAAGTGGATGGCCTGAGCGCAGCCCGAGTAAGGGGAAGACAACGCTAGTGGAAGTTTTACACCCCGGACCAGGAACTCAAAAGCTAACGCGCCCTAAATCAAACAAAAAAAAAAAAGGAGGAGGATGAAAAAGAAGAGAAAACGCTTGTGGTTAGGGCGTTCCCATCTAAAAAGAACTAGCGGTCGCTCCCCGTGAGAACAGCGTAGCAAGTCGGCGAGAGCCTGCCCAAAAAAGGGGAATGGTTCCAGAAAGGGAGAGAGACGAACGGATCCAAGAAAAAAAAGCCATCGACGTGCCCTACCGGGAGATCAGAAGGCGGCGCGCGTAGCCCTACCTCGTCTGCGCCGAGCGCTAGGGGAAAAAGAGAAATGCTCCTGCTTCCGAAGGAGAGGGGGAGATGGCGCAAAGACGAAGATTGTTCGCTTAGTGCCGGAGGGGGGAACTCGAATGGCCGCAATTGGGATAAGTCCTGGAGAGTTGAAAATCACCTTTACTTTATTCGTAGGAAACAAAAAGGAGGAGGAGTGTCTTCTACGGTTCTAACCCCCCGGAAAAAACGGCTGAAGGAAGGGGGAGAGCTCCCTTCTATCCATAAATTTGCAGCGAGAACATCCTTTGCCAAAGATCAAAGGCAACCCTACCTTACCCTCTCGGCTAGGAGAAAAAAAAAGCTTTTCCACTTTCGATGACAGGGAAAAAAAATTTCGAGAGGAAAAAAGGAAAGAGTTATTCCTCGCGCAGAAAAACCAAGGCAAGAGAAATCATGTTGGGATCGAGGACGGGCATCTAGCAAAGCGTTCTGCGGGAAGAAAGGGAGGATCTTTTTTCTCGTCGTTGAAGGCCGACGTACGGGGGGGGAAAAAAAGTTTAAGTCTTCTGGTGGGAAAAAGAGGAGAAGCTGACGAAGTGAGACACGGCCTAGAATCGCCAGATAGAGGAAGAGATCTCTGAGGGGAGGGGGGGGGATAGAAAGAAGGTCTGCGCCCGAAAATACCCCCTCGAAACTGGCGTAAGGGTCCTGACTGGAAAGAGGGGGGTGTCCACTAACCTAGAGAAATACGCAGGGGTCAAAAGGGGGGAAGGTCCATATTATAACCGGCGGGGCGCCTGGGGGTTTCTAAAAGAAACTTCCGAAATGGTCTACGAGAAAAAGGGGGGGCAGGTTTTCGTTGCGCTTTGTAAAAGAACCAGGGGGGGGGGGGTACTCAATTAAGGAAGGGGGGGGTAAATTGCGAAGTTCTAGAGGAAACAGCAGCTCCAGGGATACACCCGTTGGAAGACCTCTTTTATTTCTCGTAAAGAGGGAAAGAAAATTACTCTTCTCATCTAAAAGGAGAGGGATCGTCTTGGAAAAAAAAAAAAAAACAAATATTGAGAACCCAATGTTTTGGAAAGGTAGGGGGAGAAAAGCGAGCACTTCCCGCGCTGGGGCCAGGGGAAAAAGCGCGATTTTCTCTCCAGAAAAAAGACGAATAAAGGGAACGGGAAAAAAAGAATCTTTTCTATGGCTGTCGGAGAAGGAAATGTACTAAGACCTCCGGGGGACATGGAGGGCTTCTGGCTTTACACAGAGAAGGGTTTTCTCCACGAA
>Ga0179593_1316879_pt1 | contig 13049 bp, 21 predicted proteins | sample CZODoug2_1_08_16_FD_185931 | JGI IMG/M metagenome (GOLD analysis project Ga0179593, IMG submission 185931) | Vadose zone soil fungal communities from Angelo Coast Range Reserve, California, USA - CZODoug2_1_08_16fungal (PacBio error correction) | ecosystem: Environmental > Terrestrial > Soil >...
AATGAGGGTAATCAGATCCGTCCAGAGGGAGGACATGGGGTCGTGGAGCAGAAGTCTTCAACCAGGATGGTGGATGTAGGGTCGTGCGGGGGGAAAGTGGGCGGATGCGGTCAGGAGAGACGAACAGGGGGGGGCACTGAGAAGGGTCAAAGTAACTAAATCTTCAGAAAAACGGTAAAGACCAAACGGATCGGGCGGGGAAAAGGGTTATCAAAATGCGCGAGGGCTCGTGAGCAGGAAAGACCTAACGGGGATGGGGGGTGCACGGCCTACCAAACCGGCTTCCGCATAGTAAGGGTACTGGGAGATGCGGGGACTAAGAAGGGAAAAAGAAAATCGGCACGACATAAGGAGTCATTGCTCGCAAAATATGCTGGGCTCGATAAAAAAAACAAAAAATGGAGGAGTGGGAAAGAGAGGTGTGACGAAGTTCATAAAGCGTGATCTCGGCCACCCCGAAGAGAGGGAAAGCCGCCGTAGAATTTTGTCGAAGCCGTCCAAAATAAAATCCTAGGATTAAAATCAACTACCGCAGCAGCGCAAACAACGGAAAAGGGGAAAGCTCGAAAAAACACGAAAAAGGAAGAGAAGACGGGCCCGGCGACGCCGTGCAGAAAAGAGGAAAAAGAAAAGACGACAGGGATCCTCACATACATAGGAACATGTCCTGCTCTGAGGCCAGCACACGATTCCCGTCTGAGAAAAACGGAAGTGGAAAAGAAGAGGGAACCGGAAAAGAATCCTAATACCAAGGGAGGTCCTGCAGACAAACCCAAGAGGGGGGGAGAGCCGGAATGCACTAAACTATTCCGATACACCTAAGTCAGAACAAAGAAGAAAAAAAGAGGAGACCGGGGACAGGGGGTGTGAGTGGAAGGAGAAAAGGCGGTGTCTCTCGAGCAGTTGAGGGGTCCCCCGCCAGTCCGGCCATGGCGAAGCAAGTCAAGAGGAAGGATGGCAAAAAAAATAGGAGACCAGAACGGTAGAGGCAAAACGCAAAGCCACAGTCCGATCGTCCGCCATAAGAGACCATCTTTCGGGAAGCCATGGTCGATAGACGAGTAGGGCGACAGGAGGACATTGGAGAAAAAAGATATCAGAAGGGGGAGAGGAGGGGACGCACCTCGGGTCAATGCGGTCGAGGAAAGCGCTTATTACATCAGCGCAAAACAAAAAAACTTGAGGGACGGAACATAGATTAATGGGGCGAAGGATGAATCACCATCACGAGGCAGTGTTCCGGCGGGAAAACCAGGACCTAAGGCTGCGCTCCGAGCCGGGGGGAGATAAGGACCTCGCGTATAACAGGCAGGAAAGGGAGGACGGGGAAGGAGAAAATAACCTATCGTCCCTCCAGTGCAAAACAAGCCAGGTTTAACTTTCACCTCTGGGAGGCGGTCCAAATTGTATAGAGGAAAGGGGTCAGCTGAAATAGGAGCACGTCTCTCTGTGCAGCGTTAGAATTCCTGAACCGTGACCTCCGACAGGAGGGTCGGGTGGTACTAAATCCGCTCCCTCGGTGATACCGACGGTCAGATCCGCTTGAGAAGATTACGAGAATGAGGAATAGGGAAGAAAGGGGGGAACTACTATCCAGGGACGCTTATGGGGCTCACAAAGGAGCACAGGGGACCAGAAAGTTAACGACAGAGTTGAATGGGGACGAGTACGGCAAAGAGAAGAAAACTCTGTGGAAAAAAAAAAAAAAATGTGGAATTCGTCACCTCATAGATGCGGGCATGCGGGCGGAGAAGGAAGAAGACCGAACGGAGAATAAGGGGGCATCACAGGTAGTACATCTTGCAATAGAACCCGAAGAGCTCTATATTTGCAAGTAGCATGGAAATCGGAACCGAAGCGCCGAAGGGACGAAAAAGAAAAAACGATGGAAGGGAGAGCGAGGGTGAAGTAACAACGGGAGTGGAAGCGCGGAGGGAGAAGAAATTGGGGGACACAAAGCAGCTATCAAGCTAGAAAGCTTCCGCCAGTAGCAGATGACGCGTAGGGGGGGAGAAGGGGGGCTAAGGAAGGGGAGGGGGCCAAGGGTGTGGCAGACGGGATATCGTCTTGCTCATCACCGGGGCGCGACGGGGTGGGAGTCTGAGAGGGGAGACAATGTGGGAAATGAGTAGTAAGGAGGAAAAAAAGTAGCAAAAGATCAAAAAATCAAAAGTTGACTATCGGCGGCGGTTATAGGGGAAGATCAAAAGGTTTGGGATCCACCTTGGGGCAGGCGAATCAAGAGAGTCGCGAAACGCAAGCAACCACAAAAAAAACAGAAAGGGTATCCCGGTGAGAGGACTCCTGAGATGCCGCCACACAACCTATGCAATCCAAAGGGAGCCCGTCCAAACCGATCACGGGGACAGGCACGTCTGATCTAAAAGACGGGCACCGGAACGGATTCCAAAACTCACACGCACACAAAAAGGAAGAGGCTGGCCGCATTTGAAAATCATCAGGAGACACATATCAGTAAACAGTGGGGTTCATATAAAAAAGAGAGATCGGTGGATCTAAGGAACCTGAGCAAAAAGTAAAGAGATGGGGGTTGGCGTCACAGAAGGAAGATCAGGTCAGAGTAACTCGGTAATCCGTAAGAGGAGTACACATGCCCGGTAGTCAAAATAACACGTGGGCATGTCCGCGCCAAGAGTAAGGAAGAGTCGATGGGTGTACAGAGAAAGTCTGGAAACTTGGCGCCAGAAGGAAGGGAAAGGGGGAAACCTGGCGGGTGAAATCAGCAGAAGGAGCACCGAAAGATGGGGATACCGTAGTCTACGGTACACCGTCTGATTACGACATACGAAAGGGCCGCGCTCGACGGTAGTGAAAGGGAGATAAGTAAGGAGAGTTCTCGTGCGATGCGGGGTATCAGTAGTCGCAGGGGGTCATTTGAGGTTCGATAAAGTGACCATAAGGAAATCCACAGAGCTGAGGGGGAGTCGGGGGCAAAAGCCGGGGCCACAGAACCGGATCCGAACCGGGTTGTATTTAAATCATCGTAAGGTAACGCAAGCAACCACGTAGACGAACCTCGCCTTACTTATCCGGGGGGGAGCAGGTGGGGCAAGGATATCAGAATCAGTAACATGCAGAGGTAGGAGTAGCCATCAGGGAGACGGGAATAGTTGTGTGACGCAGGATAGAAGCTGATTAGCGGACGTCACGACCGGCAAGGCCCAGGGCGGCTCTGACTGCGACGAAATCCCTCAATCGGCGTAAAGCACAGAGTACATTCCGGTCAATCGAAAAGATCACGGAAGAGGGGGGGGGACAAGTTTGAGGGAAACGTTAATTAGGGAAAGAAGGTTGACGGGGGGGGAAATAACAAAAAGGTTGTCCTGGTAAAAGCAGGAAGGGAAGCATGGGAGAGAAAACCGAGAACAAGAAAAAAGACCTCAACGACTGTGGGTCAAACTAACACGTAAGCATAACTTATAAAAACTAGTGACATATTCGGCTACGAGCTGTACCGCAAAGAAAAAAGGTCCTATCCGAACAGAACATAAACTGCAGACGCAAAAAAAAGGGAACAAAGGATGACACGAGGGTCCTAAAGCATCTCTGGTCAAAGACGTGCTGACCGGCCAGGTGAAAGGGAAATATTCTACAACGAAGCCGGGGTGCAAAAAGGAAACAAAGTACGGGAGGGCAGGTGAACACAATTGAGTCATTCCGGAGAGAGCACCTGGGGGGGAAAGATAACCTCTGGTAAGTCCCCAAGAAAAGGAGCCGAAAACCAACCCGGGGGAGAAATAGGCTGTGTTGAAACTAGACGACTGGGGAACAATTGGTAGCGTCTCAGATAAACAGGGGAAAAAAGAGAGGAGGAAAAAATTGCGGAAGATCTGTGTGTCAGTCCGAATGATGTGGGACAAAAGAAGACGGGCCAGGGTCAAGCGAAACAGAAACCTCCAATCACGGTATTAGAGCGAGCGCACAAAAAAAAGGAGAACTGCAACTCGTGGAATGACTGTGTGCGGGGTAAACGTTTTAAACGAAAAGGGAAAATCCGATGTGTCCATAAAAAAGAAAATCACATGGTAACACGAACCGGGAGGAAAGCTGACGCCCAATAAGACATTAACCGCATACAGAAACGAAATACGCACAAGAAAAAAGGAGGAACCCAGCGACCAAAAAGGGCGTCAGGTACAGGGAGGGGGAATCAATATCGTAAACGCAGAACGGAACAAAGTCAGCACCTGCAAACATACGGAAAAAACCAACAAAAAGACGGGCAGGGTGCCCAACGACGAAGGGGAAGCAAGTTTACCCGCGGACTTGAAGGAGGAATAATACCTAACCTCTCAGCGGGAAGACACACCAATAGGGGGAGGAAGGAAAGGAAAAAAAGGGAAAACGAGCGAGTAACTACAAGGAGAGGGAAAGATGAAGATAGAAGGAAAAAAAATGAGAAAGCAGCATAGACACAAAGGTCAGAAAAGGTAGAAAGACCCCATGGGAACGGTGGGCCAAAAAGAAAACCCAGAAAAAAAAAAGGAAGAAAGGAAGGGGGAGGAATCAAGGAAAAGGCCACACTAAACTCGGCGGGGAGAAGTGAAAAAGACCTGGGAAAAGATGGGGAAGGGAAGGGAGGATATCGGATTACTCGTTGTGGAGATCAAATTCGAATTCTGGCGGGTTCTATCTGGCCATTTAAGAAGAAGGGGGGAAGAAAATGATTAAGACTGCTCAGAGGGCTGGGGAAAATGAAGTAAAAAAAGGGGGGTAGTGGTCAGGAACGGGGCCTCTGGGAGCCAACTAAAGCAAGTATTCTACAATGTTTGAAAATGGGCCATGCAGTGGAATGGGAGATCTCAGTAAAATCTCTATGCTGTACAGGGAAGAGTCCCAAGAAAAAGGAGGGGGAGGGGGGGTAGGAGGGAAAAAAAGGGAAGGGGTCTAAGTTGAGCAAAAAATGGGGGAGCTGTGGCATGGGAATCATTTTTTGGGGGAGTGCAGGGGGGGGAGGGCAAAGCAGAAGGACCGGGTTAAAACAAGTAGGGGGGGGGACGGGTTACCTGCAGGAAAAGGAAAACCCGGCGACAAAAAAAAACGCCTGGTGATTGGAAAGGCAAAGGGGGGGGAAAGGGCAAAAATCAGGAGAGAACGGCTTACGCGGTCAACACTAACATGTGCGCGAGCCGTGTGAACGGAAAGACAGACAGCCAGAAGACAAAAAAAGGATCAGACCCTGGGGGACGCGGGGGGAAGGGGGGCGAGAAGGTGAGGAAGTGACGTGGCGCCGAGAAGGACAAACAACAGGATGACTGGCACAACGCAGAGAGGTGGCGCGGTCAACGTGAGAAATCTGATCCAAAAAGACGAAAACTACTGAGATGAGCAGGGAAGGACCGTCGGGGTGGGCTGAAGGGGAAAGGATTGAGGAAGGGGGAGGCTGTGGAGTCGGAAGGAAGGACTAAAGGAGAGGGGTCAGACGACAGGCGGGGCATCAATGCAACAATACGACTGTTTGAAGATTATGCGAAAGGGGGGTCCAAGAAAAGCGAATACGGGGAAGAGGACAAAACGCAAGATTGGCCGGAAATAGACGCCAGGGAGGGCAAAATACCATCATAGGCGGTTCACAAAAAAGAGAAGCCCGGTGAAAGAGACATGGGGTAAGAAAGACGAAGTCTTTAACAAGATAACAGAAGCGTTCAAAGAGTCCGAAGGAAGGGCTTAAGGTGAACAGTGCAAAGACAAGAGAAGGGGAACAAAGCACAGAGTAACATAGACATCTACGAAAACGACAAGATACGCGAAGCAGGACTAATACGTACTCGGAAGGTCCGTAAACCCGGGAGTCGACACAAATGGAAATGTGGAGAGATACAAAACGGAATAAAACAAGCAAGCATCTTCGCGAGGCTGGGAAAAGTTCACGATACGGCAAATAAGGGCAGAGTCTTCTGTGCACTCACGAAAATTGAAGAAAGAAAAAGCGACCCGAACAACACTGAGACGGGAGACAAAATAAAAACCTGTGAAAAAGATCCTACCAACGGAAGAGCAGAAAAGGACTCGAAAAGGACTACTCCTGCCTTACGCAACAGAAAAGGAAGAGGGGAACTCAGATCCTGAAGGAAGAAAAAAGAGACCGGACGCGCGTAGTGAAGGCCGTAAAAAAGGATACGAAAAAAACGGCCGTCAGGAACTCCTCTCATTATCGAACCAGGTGCATCTAGGGGGGGTTACGTATAAGAGACAGATGAAGAGGTGCAGTCTGGACAGACGCACGAGGACGAGCGAATCGCAGACTCCACTCAAGGTTATCTACAGGCGGAAAAAGAGGCTCTGGGGGAAACCGTCCATGGTAAGCGGGTCCTCTGTCCGCGATCTTCTATGAGGGCAAGTCAGGAAGAGGGGGGAGTCAAAAGCGAAGCAGAGAGGGGGGAAGGCAGAACCCGGCGAACTTGAGAAATTTTCGGGAAGTTCCGGAAGGACGGGACTGGGGAGAAGAATCAAGAAGAAAGGAACAAAGGGATCCAGCAATGGTAAAGAACCGAAAATCAGCTAAAGAGAAGAATAGTGCGACGCAAAATAAGTCAAAAAAGAAACAATAGAGGTCAAAACCCAAAAGAGCGTGCATAATACAGACTAAGACGAAAGTGGGGGCAGCTAAGGGCTAACTCAATCGGCTATCAGGAACGGGCTTCAAACTCGAAACGAAAAAAAAATGACCCATTCCTTACTGCAACCGTCGAGGCACGCTCAGACAGGGTGGTCAAGAAAAAAGGGACGGAAAAAAAACCCTGGAAACTGATCGAACAACAGGGAGCAGCGACCTGACCTCAGGAAGTGCTATAAAAGAAATGGGCGTCTAGCGCGACTGAAGGAAAAGAAGGGACGATTCAGGGGAAGAGCGCACATCGTCGGAGGGCTGCGAAAACAGTGAAATGAACACTTCCGGGGTAAAAAAAAAGAAAGGCTCTGTGGCCAAACTGTGCTCAAAGGGGAAACTCTACCAGAAAAGGAGGGGACAAAAACGTGAGGGAAAAGACCGATACAAGGGTCAGAACTCGTGCGAAGCATCCGTCAAGGAAAAGTCGCAGGATGGACCCGCCGTCAGAATAAGCATGGGGAAAAAAAGAAGAGCGAGCGGGGGCGTAAAAGAGGAAACTAGGTCCAGGAAGCGGTCAACGGAGAAGGTCCTTTGACCAGGGGAAAAAAAGAAGGAAGGAAAGGCGGGACCCGAAGGCGTCAAAAAGGAAAGCAGCTGGGGGAAAGGGTTGAAAGGTACTGCCCTCTTTCTGTGGAGAGCAGGGAAGGGGGGGGGTCGATGGGCAAAGAAAAAGGAAGGCACAGGTACTACATGCGGAAAAAAAAAAGAGAAAAAGAAAACGCACGGCGCAAAACAAAGGTCAGGGGGGAATAAGGACCAGAAAGGGAAAAAAGAAAAGTGGGGCAAATCTCGTCGTCTCAACGACGTCGCGGTAGAAAGATCATCAACGACAAAAAGAGCAGAAAAACGAGAGAAAGAAAAGAAGATCAGACGATACCCCTGCGCAAAAGCAGAAGGGGATCGGAAGGCAAAAAAAGACCGAGGCATGCTATTGAAGGGGAGAGCACTCGCCAAAGGCGTCTGACGAAAAAACCTGGGGAGACAGAAAAGAGGCGGGAGCCCTGAAAAGGCTGCAAAAGGGGGAGGGAAGGGAGAAGGATCATGACTGTGAAGCGGAAAAGTCAGGGACGCGAGAGAAGAATGCAATCCAACTTTGCTATGACAATCAGTGAGCACAAACGGGGAAAGCGAGAAGGAAAGAGGAGGATCTCGGGACTGGCTGTCGGCGAGGAAGGAGGCTTCTAAGAGGGAATCCGTGGAAAAGAAAAGATGTAAAACAACAGGAGGATTCGGCTCAAACCTTCTGGGCTCAAATACTCTGAGAGAGACTGGTGTCGTGAAGTGTGTCGTCACGGCAGTCGGTTTGGGATCAAGAGGGAGGGGAAAAGGAACAGATCAAGATCATACTGCGAGGACGAAAGGGAACGAAAAACTGCCTGGTCAAGGACTAGGTCTACGGACGTGTCGGCATCATAAAAAAAGGGGACTAGGTTCGTTAAAAGTGAGGAACTGAGGAGAGAAAGAATCTCGAAAAAAGAGGGAGGAGCAACAGATCCAGAAGGAGCTGTCAAACCGAACAACAGGTGGGGGGGTTAAAAAAAAAAAAAAAAAAGGGGGTGGTGTGAAAGAAAAAAAAAACTCAAGTCGGAAAGGGAAAGGAGAAACTCTGGTGCATCAAGAGAAAGTGAGAAAGAATAGTATTTGTAAGGCAGAAGAAAACGGAAGAGAGTATTGACATAAAAGATGCTAAGGAAAGAGAAAACCGAACATTCTCCTTACGCGGAATTCCGAATTAAATTATCGGGATAACCAAAGGAAAAGAGCAAGGGGACTGAACATATCACGGTTCAACAGGGGGAAAAGAAACCAAAAAGCGAGTGGACGCGGATCTGAGACTAAAGGACGTTCATGAAAAAAAGAGGAAAGGAGGTGGGGGGCTGGAAAGACTTGAGGAACATGACAATCATCCTCCAAAAAGAAAAGAAAATAGAAAAAAAAAGAAAAAAAGGGGACCGGCAGGACGCGTCAGACCCGGAATAAGAAGATAACAAAATCGCAAGGGAAGAAAGACAGCAACGGACTGAAAGGGAGAAAGGGGAAAAAAAAAAGTGGAGGTAAAAGACATGCGGGTAAAAAAAAAACTAAGAAGGAGAAGGAAAAAGCTGCAGGAAAAATATGGTCGAAACCAAATGGAAAATGACACCGGAGACTCAAATATGGTAAAAGGAAGGGGGCCCGCAAAAAAAAAGAAAGGGAGAAGGCGGGAAAGTGGTGTGCGGAACGACGCCGGCGAAGAAAGAGAGTCCTTTGACTCAGCACGAGCAAAAAGGCGTGGAAAGGGGAAAAGGAAGTCCAAGTGCCAAAGCAAAGATCAAAGAGAGTCGAAATGACGACCAGGAATCTCTTAACAACGAAAAAAAAAAGCAAAACAACAGCGGGCGAGGAATCAGAAGTGCCACAAAAGAAACGTCAAAGAAAAGGAAACTTCAGGACCGGAAAAAAATCGAAAGTAGGAGGCAGCAGGAGAACGTGTCAATGAGCTGTACTGGAGAGATGGTGATCATAAGGGGAGACGGGGAAAGGGAGATGAAACGCTAGTGAAATGAGTCCAGTATTGCATCCACAGCGACCGTCTGTAATGCCTGAAACGAAAAAGAGGAAAAAAAAGATCCAAGGACAGAAACAGACAACCAAAAAAAGGAAAAAGGCAAACGGGGAAAAAAGAGAAACAAAAATCGCAAGCCAGACGTGACGCAGTCTCAGCGGTGAAACTTGGAAACGCAAAAAGAAAAAAGGGGAAGAAAGGGGAAATAGAAAAGGGGAAAAAAAAGAAAAAAAAGGGAGGAGGAAGGCAAAGTAAAAGAACGGAAGATTCTGGCCGGAAACAGCTAAACACAAGGCCCTAGTACCCGGGAGTTAAAAGGGAAACAGAGGACGGGGGTGGCGCAAAGTCGTCCGTTATAACTAACGTAAGAGAATAGCGTAGGACGGGGGGAAACGAGGGGAAAGGGAAAATTGAAAGGGAAAAACCAAAGTAAACCGAAATAACGGGAATCAGTGTAAGGAAGGCGCCAAAAGGAAAAGAAAGAGGGAGACCAATTGGTCCGAGCAAGTCGGCGGAGAAGCAGAGAAAAATAAAAGGTGAAATAAAAAGATCGTCTGGGGGGAGAAGTAGGAAAAAAATAGTAAAGGGCAACCTAAGCGGCTGGTAAGAAGATGAACGCACAAAGAAAAAAAACACATCAGTAATAAGCAGACGGAAAATGGGGAAAAGCATGGGACGTTGTTTGTCCATGCTAGCTGGAAAAAAAAGGGGAGACTAAGGAGGAGTAAAAAGTGATGACTGGGGGGGAAAAATGGATACAGGGGATACACAGGATAATGCAAGAGATGCGTGGGCGGGGGGAAAAAAGAAGGAAGGGCGAAGAAAGGGAAAAAGGAGAGGGGGGAGCCCAACCGAAAAGGGGCAAATAAAGGGGCGAAAGGAACAGAAGAGGGGAAAAAGAAAAGAAGGTATGGCACGAAAGTAAAAAAAGGAAGTTAGAAGCGGAGCACGAAAAGAAGACTGAGAAAATGGGGATGTAAATAAAAAAAGTGGTCAATGAAGAAGAAAAAAAAAAAAGAAAAACCCGGATACCGAAGACCAGAGAAAAAGGCCCGAACGAATTTTCGGAAATAAAATACAAGGGGAAAAAAAAAAGAGGAAGAACGATAGATGTTAAAAGAAGGCGGAGAAAAGGGCGCATTCCTTACATCAAAGGAGTAGGGAAGTGGAAGGTGACATGAAAAAAAGGGGGTCTCGACAGCAAAAAAGAGTGGGGCCCTACTAAGCTTTAAACGAGCTGGGAAAAAGGAGCGGCCGGGAATCGTATATAGAGCGGGGCTGAAACTGTCCGGGAAGGATAGCTGGGCACGGAGGGGCGGCAAAGCGGGGGAACGGAGGGGGAGGCGAAGACGCAGAGAGGGGAAGGAAAGACGGGGGGAGAACCAAATGCTGAAGCGATAGGGAAGGAAGGGTAAAGGATGCTCGACGGATCGGGACAGAAGAGTCGAGAAAAGGAAGGGATTGATAAAAGGAAGAGTGCAAGGGGCGGGGGAAGAAGTGTGTGAAGGCGAAAAAAAAACAGAAGAAAGAAGAAAAAAGGAAAAAAAAAAATAACACGATGCTCTCGACAAAACATGCCCATAAACCCGAATGCAACAGCGCATAAAACTGAATCATCCTCCACACTTGAGCGGAGAATACTTAATGGGCCCACTGAAAAATTCAAGGGGGATCATGAGGGGGACGGGACAAGGGAAAGTCAGGAGAGAAGGAAAGGATAATGGAATAACAGGCACTGGGGTGAAAAAAATACAGACAAAGAGTCTGGGGGGGTAGAGGCAGGTCAGGCCGAGAGAAAAGAACTAGAAGGGAGGAAGAGAAGCGGCGAGGACAGTCATTACACAAGGAGGGTGATCCCAAAAATTGGCCAAAGAGAAATTCAACAGTTCACAAAAAACGGGGGTAAGCTGGAAGGGCGAGCGCGGTCTGACAAAGGACGATGGAAGGGGGGCAGCGCATTATCGAAAAGAACAGAAAACGAAGGGGGCAGGATCACAAAACGAAAGATGGAGGCGGTGGGAAGAGACGAAAAAAAAAAAGGAAGAAAGCAAGTGGGAAAAAAAAAAGGGGGGGCGCATCCGAATGGCACGTGGGGTTAGATACCGGGGGCGGTGAGGAAATAGGAAGAAACAAAAAGGCGAGGAAGTGGTGCCACAATCAAAGATCAAAATGTCTAGGCAGGAAGGGGGAGGGGCAAACCGTGAAAAACGGATGTACTTTGAGGACAGATCTGGGCAGAAGAGAAAAGAAGAAAAAAGAAAAAAAGAAAAGGAGCCTTGTGGAAGGGACAGAAAATGGAGAAACTGGATGAAGTCAGGTCGAAATCTGGAGGCGTCGTAAATTGCACAGAAAAAAAAAAAAAGGAAACACTCGGGACAGGGACTGTGAAGTAAAATAAAAAAAAGGAATAAAAGAGTAACGTCGGGAACGATCAAAGATCTTCTGACAAGAGTAGGAGAGGGGAAACAAGGGTGGACGGAACATGAAGGATCTCCGGCGGTTGGAGTCCGGACCCAAAAAAGGAAAAAGAAGAAAAAAAGAGAAAACGCCCAAAAAGAGAAATCTGTGTCAGAATGCGAAGACAGAGCTATCCAAACGCGGGAGAAACTGAAGGACATAAAGAAGAATAAAAAGAATGTAAACGAAAGAGACGGAGAAGGATGAAGAGGAAATACATGGCATCCAGATCGGAGGGAACGTGGGTGGGGACGAAACGGCGGGTAACGAACAAACGAAAACCAAAAAAAGCGGGAAGGGGGACGGGACGGGTGGGAAACAGGGAATCCGCTTATCTAAAAAGGAAAGGGAGAAGTAAAACTATCTCTGGTCCTAATGGGCTGAAACAAGAAGCTGAGGTCGCCACTGTAAGGGGTAAAAGAAGTGAAACATGGGCAAGGGGAGCCGTACAAAGTGGCGCGGAAGGGGAAAAAGAAAGAAAGAATACGCAGGATCCAGCAGGGGATTAAAAATGTAGGAACACACGATAAGAAAAAACAAAGTGAAGAAAAATCTGGTACCGAAACGTGGTACTGACGTGAAAAAAAGGGGGGCACCTGGAAGAGGCACGCCAAGCATCTATCAACTGGCCCGGAAATAAACTGTGATAGGGACGAGGGCGGATCGGAGTAAATTAAGAAGATGGCGGGGAGGGGGGGGAAGGGTCAGTGAAAATAAAACGCGGCGTTCCCTTACGCCAGGATAAGGTCTGGAAAGGAAAGTTTCCCAACCAACTTCAGAAAAAGAGGGGCTCGCCACCAATTATGCCAGAGGGAAGAAAACAAGATCCCACGGAGGATCATGTTAAATAAAAAAAAGGTGCGGACCGGGGAGGGGTCGGGGGGGAGGAGAGCGCAAAACAGCACGCGGGGAACAGGTATTGAGGGCAGGAGAAACAGGAAGAGGGCTTTCGAAGAGTGTATTTAAGGCCCTCCCGAATGAAGGACAAAGGGAGGGGTAACACACAGCGCCGATCAGTCCGAAAGGGAAAAACTTAAAAGTACGAGGCCCCAAAACCAAAAAAGAAACAGGACAAGTCAACCTGAGGCCGTCCAAGGAGGACCGGCTGATAGTGCAAGAAAGTAATGAGACAGACCCCAAAAGAAAGACGTGGAAATTCAGACATCGTAGCGCCCACGAGCGGGGGGAGACTTCAAAAACGGTGAGGACAAAGTAAGACAGACTCCGGCCATTGATATAATAAGCGAAAACCGAACGCATTTATTGGATGAATCGACGTAGACCCCCCAGGAACGCGAACAAGGGGGAAACCCAGGAGGTGGGGGCACGGCCGTCGCAGACATAACCACCCCATTCAGGGCTGCTGGGGAATAGGGAGAAAAATCGCACGGCTAAAAAAAACCGCAACCGAGAAGA
>Ga0179593_1464941_pt1 | contig 13049 bp, 15 predicted proteins | sample CZODoug2_1_08_16_FD_185931 | JGI IMG/M metagenome (GOLD analysis project Ga0179593, IMG submission 185931) | Vadose zone soil fungal communities from Angelo Coast Range Reserve, California, USA - CZODoug2_1_08_16fungal (PacBio error correction) | ecosystem: Environmental > Terrestrial > Soil >...
CCACTGCAATAGGGGGGGGAAAGTGGGGGGGGTGAGAAAACGCTTAGTAGCCTAAAAAAAAAACTCGCAGCTCGAGGAAAGCTTGAAGACACAGTGTCTAAAGGGGAGAAGGGAGCCTCGCAATGAGAAGGAAAAGACCGACACGAAAGGCCGAAGCCCTCTCACTCGTTCGCATGAAGGGCAGAGATATTGGGGGGGGAGGCGGTCGTCTACACCACAGGGGGAAAACGGATACTGTCGGTCCGAAATTGCCAGCCTCCGTATCTAAAGGGGGGGGGGAGAAACAGCTGATTCAGCAAAAAGGGCTTCACGGGCTGAGATGTGTCAGCGATTGAGCCGGCCCATGTTCCGAGGCTTTGTGTCAGAAAAAGGAAGGGGAGGCCTTGGGGGAACTCCACAAGGAAATCACAATAAGATGTCTTCCGGCTTGTGTGGTCATTGGTGGTCAAAAACGACCGTGCAGGGAAGGAAACTGTCTGGAGGGGAGGGGGAAATGGACGTGATCAAAAGCGAGTAGGATTGCGAGTAACCGCCAGAAACATGCCATTTTGCAAAAGAGAACGGGGACACGGGAAGATCCCGGGAGGGTACTGGAAAAGGTGTTGGCATCACAGATATGCTCCAGTGGAAATTCCGTCCGGGGAAGAGCAGTGGGCAAGGGGGAAGAGGGGGGGGGAGATTCCTATAATACAAGAACTTGTTCGATTTGAGAGGTGTCAGGGGGGCAAAAAAGGCTTGCGGAGCAGAGAGTGGCAGAAGATGGGGGAATCTCCTGCCGATCGTTTGTCACCTTCCCTGAAATGACATGGCAAGAGCCGAATGCTTGAGGAAGAATGAAACTTCTGGGTAGGTCATGAAGAATTACCGCGAGGCAGAATGCAGGACGCCAGTGGCAAAACACCCAGCCAATCGGGATAGGGGGGGAGGGTGGAAACCCAAAGAAAAGAAGATAGACCCGGGCTCATCCGGAGCCCATCACTTGAACGAAAGCAACTCGAGCAAAAGGGGAGAAGGCATTTAGGAGGCCAGCAAAACCATGGGGGAAAAAAACATTGCGATTTCCCTCAGGGGGGTGGTGTAGGGCGCGTGCGGAATCCTGCGGGGAAAATGCGAGCCGCAAGAAAATCCACGAGCAAGGGAATTGTCAAGACGATGAGCGCTGGCGGAGCAGGGGGAGGAAGGGGGGGAAAAAAAGAAAGGGAGGCCTTAAAACGGGAGGCGGGACCACTGGGGGGGGCGCAGGTGGTAGCCTGGAATCGGAAAAGGAGTCCTGTTGAAGTAGAATAGGGGGAACTAAAAAACCAGGGAGAGACGGGAAGAGACGTCTGTCTCAGAAACCTCGAAAGAAAATCATGTAATCAACCCAAATAGCCGGCGTCAGGGGAATATCTCCGCGCGGACGAGGAGTGGTTGAGGGGAAGGGAAGACGGAAACATTAGATCAATTGTCGAGGGAGATTCCGGGGGGGGAAGACAAAGAGGAAAGGGCTCATTGTGCGGGGTGGGAAGCGAAGCACGACCTGGATGGTGAAACCGTAATCACCAAGAACCGAATCTCGCCGGTAGTGGCAACAAAGAGGAGGTCCTCGTGAATAAGAACCAGAGACACGTGCCTAATCCAGCCGGAGGGGAGTTAGCTTCGCGGAATCGGAAAAAGATACGGGGGTCGACTTCGTCGGGTTGTAAATGAAAAATAATCGTATTGGTAGAGCCAAAGGCGCTCGGTAAGGAAAGAGTTCATGAGAGCGCGTGCCCACCCGAAAGCCCACACGAACCGCTCAAAAAAAAACACCCACTGTAGTAAGTGTGTGAAAAAAAATCAAATCAGACGTCGTATGAAGACGCTTCCTGCGGTTCTCTGAGGGGCGGTTCCGTGCAAGAACATGTCGAGGGAAAAGACGAGCGCGAAACATGCACAGCGCGCGGTATGGGCCAACCAGGACGGTAGCGAGGATCAAAAGAAGGAGTGAAACGAGGGGGGGAGTACAGAAAACGGAGTAATCGAAATCAAAATCGGACAGCCTGAAGCGCGCGGAAAGAGAGAAGGCCGACCGACACAGATGAACGTGAAAACTCTGAGAAAGAGGTGAGGCAGACGCTGGAGGAAAACCAGGTGCCGAACTGGCGGTCCGGTTCAGGACCAGTCGTAGAGAGGGAATGACAGAAATTTGGCATCGAGCGGACACCAGGGAGGCCAAAAGCGAAAATCATCGCCATGTCGACTCACAAAAACGATAGAAGGGTAAGAAAGATTATTGCCGGAGGGTCAGGGGGGACGGGATCCTGGAGCTGGTGTTAGGGGCGATCCAAAGGTCGCTGGTCTAGGTAGCTGGGAGACACACCTCGAAGAAGGGGATAACTCGAAGGCCGGACTGATTTTCCACAAAAGTCCTCGCAGAGAAGAGAGCGCGGCAAAAACGTAGGAAAAAAAGGTAAGGGAAGAGGTCTCCTCGGAGGAAAGGCGCTCGCGAAGCCCGGGGGGGGGGGGGGGGGGGGGGGGGGGGGGGGGGGGGGGGGGGGGGGGGGGGGGGGGGGGGGGGGGGGGGGGGGGGGGGGGGGGGGGGGGGGGGAGTTTGGGGGTGGTGGTGGTTTGGGTGGTTTTTTTTGTTTTGGGTGGGTGGGGGTGTTTTGTGGGTGGGGGGTTGGTTGGTGTGGGGGTTGAGAGGTGTTAGTTGTTGGAGGAGCGGTTGAGGTAGTTGGGGTGTTTTGTGTTTGTTAGGTTGTTTGCGAGGGGTTTGGGGGGGGTTTGTTTGGGTGGGGGTGGTCCCTTGGGTTGGGGTGAGGGGGGGGGGGGTTTTCCTCCTTGGAAGAAGTCATGATTTTCGCGGAATGGGTCAAGTCAGAAAAGGTGGTCCGCTGATCGTATAAAGGGAGGCAAAGTATGTAAAGCCTTGCTTTAGGAAGGGGGGACGGCGGATAACGGGAGACAGGGGTTGCGAAAACAACACACCAGAAAGACGTCACGGCATGATAGGAGAAGGGAACGGAGGACGATCCTCGAGAACGGTGTTGCATTGCGGGGGGGGGCAAGGGTCGACGTCGGGAAGGGGCGTGTTGCGGCGGAAGGCCAAAGAGGTGGCTAGACCAAGAAAAAGCTTATGGTTAACAGATCAAGAACGGGCCTCGTGGCCTTGAAGGCGACGCACGACCCGCGAGGGCGGGGAAAGTGGGGGCAAGGGGAGTGTGAGAACGGATCTTCCGCGGACAAGAAGACGCCAGTCGGAGAAGCGATGCCGTCGAGGTGCAAAGGTGGGGCCACGCTGAAAAAGATACAGGGAAGGAATATAAAAGAGAAAAACACTGAAAAAACTTGGCGGCTTTGGAGCCAACAAACCAGGCGACCGGACGAAAAATCAGAAAAGGGAAGGGAGAGGGGGGCTTAAAAACCGGAAATTCCTGCGTCTAGAGAGTTCGGGGTAGAGAGACGCGGGGGGGGAAAAATCAATGCGTGGTCGAGTGAGTCGGGGGGGGTGGCAAAAGAAAGAAAAGGGCGGGGCGAGACGATGTTGCCCGAGGAGTCCGAAAGTACTTAGACGAGGCAGCATCGAAAAGAAAATCGAAGACAGGTCCGCACGTAAGGGGTTCCATGCAGTCTACCGGAAACCACAAAAGGACGGCGAGCGAGCGTAAAGACAGGGAAAAAAAAAACGGTGCTGTCGCTATCCAGCGCGAAGATTAAGGCAAAAAAAAAACAGAAACAAATTTTAGTACACAGTGTTTTATCTCCGCCGGTTTTCTGGACAAAGAGAAAGGGAGTTCAGACTGGGAAAATCATCGATCGCTGAGGAATGAGGCCAAGGGGGAGGGACCATGTCGGCATCAAAAAGGATAGATAGGTTGCTTGGGGCGGGAAAGGGGCCAGACGTCGCGAGCGGAGGACGGCTGACAGGAAGGCGAGAGCGCAATCACAAAGGGGGGAAAAGGGGAAAGGCAAATCGAGACTTAAGCCTAGAGGGCGTCATTTCTGGGGGGGAGAAATGACTACACCAAAAATCTTTTGCCATGAAAACTATCGTGTAAGAAAACACGGAGGGGGGAGAGGTCCTAGAACCAACAAAGTTCCCAGCTCAGATAAAATAACGGCGGACACCTGGTGCGCTCCAACACCTCTCCCTGTACCATCAAGAAGACAATAGGGATAGCAGCCAAGGTTAAAAGGGTGCCAACTTGCTCGGGGTCCCCAATGACAAAAATCCAACGTGAATCTCAGCGCCAATGATGGTCTCCGCAGCAGGCCGAAGGGGAAGTCAGGTCAGTGGAAAAAAAATGAAAACTAAAAGAAAAACCATCCGGAATGGGGGAAGAGGGATGGTGGGAATTATCAAAGCAACCCGAAAATTATGAGACACGGCTAGGACATGGGCAAGGCTGTTGAAGAAAAAAAGCAGACGCGACAAAGCCAAAGCGAGAGAAATCAGCCCTCTTGCGACCCAAGCAGTAGACCGACGGCGGAAATGGCCTAAAGATCTTAGGGGACCTCCCTGCCACTGTGGTGAGAAGCCCCCAATGCAAAAAAGGAGAGGGAACCAAGACAAAGATGGCATCTTCGTCAAGGGCGCTGCTCAGACTAGTGAAGATTGAAGCGCCGCCTCTGAACAGGGGAAAACAAAAAGAAACGAATAAAAAAGAAGACAGTTAAAACCTAAGAGGGGGGGACTAAAGGGGTACCTTGATACGGACGATGACACCCCAGACAGTGGTCAGTAGAGGGAGTCAGATGCTACAAACCACAAACGAGGAATGGAAAAAAAGGGAAAAGCAGGAAGGGGGGGACAGGGACTCCCACTCTTTGGGGGGAGCTTCGCCGTAGAAATGAACGGTAGACGAGTTGTTTTCAAGAGAGCATCTCGGAGGAGGGCATGTCATGGGAAAGAAGGTCGCAGCGGAAGAAAATCCGGGGGAACAGGAACATCAGCCGAAAAGAGGACCAGCTGAACTGATGTAGGGCATGAGGGTGGGCTCCTTGGCTTCGGGGCGGTCATGGAAAACAGTGGAAGGGGGAAATAAGGATAAATCTTGTACGATGGCCAGGAAGGAGGAAGGCTTGGGGGCGGCAAAAAAGGCTGCTATACGAAAAGTTTGGGGGAAGGAGAGATTTGGCTGTCAGCGAGTGCACCCTAAAAGGTTAGGCCGTGAGAAGAGGGGACTCAGTTTGGAACTCCTTGAAAAGGGCCATTCCTAGGGGGAGGGTAGGGAAGGGCGCGCGACCGTGCAGGGACGAAATGAATGAATTATGCTTACAAAGATGGGCTCGGAATAGAGGGGGGGATTTCAGAAAGGAAACTAACCCTGTTGAAACATTCCATAGCCAAGGACCCAAGGGGATCTGAGAAGGGGAGAGGGGGCCTTTCTAAGGGGAGAACGATGATATCATCTTTCTTGTTATAGGAAAAAGGAGCAAAGGAAAAGGACTTTGTAGAATCTTACCCCCGGCAGACGGTAACAAGATATTCATGGAAAAAAAAGAAGTGAAAGTGCTGAGCAAGGCTTGAAAATGAGGGCCGGACACCGTGGAAGCCGAGAGATTGTCATAGCGCCCGCGAGGGGGGGGAAAAAATCACTGCATAAAAAGTGTAGAGTAAAAAAACCCCGAGGAGCGAAAGCGAAAATCGGAAGAGGCCAAAACCAAGCCAATAGGATCGATGTCTTGTGCGGGCAGACATCAGGACTCGAGAAAGAGCAAAAGCGGGGGGCGCAACTCGATAGGGGGAAGGAACCAAAATGCCGGCATGATGAGCCCGAAAAAAAATGGGCGGGGGACTAGGGGAAAAATTTCTCATGATGTCCCAAATGGAGGGAGTGGCGTGATTAGGAGAGTGTCCCATGCAGCAAGAATGATTGAATGTAGAGGGAGGGAACGCTGGCCCGCGGGAAGGGGGGGGACAAGGGAAAATGTAAAATGCACCGAAAAAAGAAAATTTGCAAGCGGGGATTGGACGTGAGCTGCCGCGGAGAGGGAAAAGGATGGGGAGATTACGAAGAAGCAACGAGATCGACTAAAGGAAAAAAACGGGGGGAGGGGGCCACCACAGACGGAAAAACCTCGAGTCAGCAACCACTCGCAAAAAACGGCATGCCATCTCTCCAGACCCGCAGGATGGGGGGAAAGAAAGAGTAAAACAGGGGGAAAGAAAAGGGCGAAGTATGCTCTGTCGGGTGTGGGAAGGCAGACAGGGGGAGGAGGGTTTGGCCGGCTTGGTTTAAGGGAAAGACCCAAGAAAAGAGGGGCTAAAAAGCCTCACCAGAAAACACCAACACATCGAGATCTCGCAGTGGAAATGTGGGCTTTCCCGCGAATCATCTAATCGAAACCTTTCCCAAGGTAAGCTGGCGGGAGATTGCGCTCAGGAAAAAGGAAGGCCGTTCGACTCCTGTAACCGAGGATGTGAAGATCCAAAGCGCTCTTGGAGTCCCAGAGCATATCGCGACAGGGTCGATAAAAAAGACCCTACCGTAACATAAAAACCCGCACCAAAAGGGGCTAAGGTCGGAAGGGGCTCCGAAGAAAAATAGACCAATTTCCGGAGGATTGGACGGGTTGCTTTCTTGCAAAAATGGTACGAAGGGACTAGAAGACTCCACAACAGAAGTTGGGAGACCGAACCAACGGTAATGCAGGAGTGAGTGAAAAGGAAAATCTGGTAAAGGAAAGAAATCTCATCTAGAGGAAACTGAGTGAAAGCAAATCCGCCTCGACCGGACCGACGAGGCGGAAAGAGCAGTAAAAAAGAGCGACTGGGCAGCGGAAGCTGCTTGCGAAAGGGAAAAAGGGCCGGCCGGGAGTGCGCCCAGCAAAATGAGATAGCGTGATGCAAAACGCATTGCAAATGGGTCGGGGGGCAAAAACACGGCACTGGCCAATGCCCAAACAGGCAAGGATCCCACGGCTCTCCACCCCGGAAAGAGGACCCTCGATCTGAAGGCCGATAGGGTAGCTGTCTGGAATTGGGCCAGGGAGGTGGAAAAAGGAGGGGCGATTCACTGAAATATTTCGCTGCAGAAAAAGAACTGAAACGACGGGATTAGAACGGCGGAAAAAGACCGGGCAGGCCCCAGGTGGGAAAACAACAGAGAAATCGCAAGAAAAAAGAGCTGAAGAACATTGTACAGCCAAGTCATGCCGCAGGGAGGGAAACGGAAGCTCTAAGAGAAAATGTCCAGCCTCTAGCCTTTTCACGAGATGAGGAGGGGTAGCTTTACTGGTTCTCCAAGCGGGCACGAAAATAGAGCGACACAATTGTCCTTCTTTAGAGAACATAAAATCTGCTTCGGAGGGGGGTGACGGAAAAGCGCTCCGGAGAATGGGGGCGAACTGAGGAAAAAAGAACACGCCAGGACTCTTAAGGAAAAAAAAAGAGGGCGCCTTGTTGAAAAAAAGGGAACCGTCGGAAAAAAGCGGGTGTTTCAGGAGTGCGGGTGATTGGCCTGGCGAAAATAACGAACCGGAAAAGTGCATGGGGAAGTGAACTTCCAAGGATTGTGAAAACGGAAACAAATCAGGAGGTGGGGATGACAACACCGGTACGGCCTGGGCCTTCGCAGGACGCAAAACACGGATTGAAGAGGTTGAAGTGCTTCACGGGGTCACGGTGTAATCTTACCAGAACTGGCCCGTGGAAAAAGAGATGTCAAAGTTGCTGGGTGAACTGTAAAAGAAGAAGCGGGCCGGCAAAACAAACGCAAACAATACGCAAACCTGCTCATCTTGGGGATCACAAATAAAACGAAACGGGAAAAGGACAAATGGGGAACGACAGGAAAAGAAAAAAAAAGAATACCCTAGGCATCAGGGCGGGGGACGAGAGAGGAAGGGAAGGGATCGAGAGGGTGAAAAACTGGGAAAAAAAAAAATGGAAGAGTTCGGGTTGTTGTAAGGAAGGAGGGCTCGAGCGGAACGTTGGCGCGCCTGCAAATCGGAGGGCAAGAAGACGGGAGACCGAGGGGCAATCAAAAATTCGCTAAAGGTAGACCAATGAATGGAAAAAAACAAAGTAACCTAAAAGTGGGGGCACCCTTTCAGAACGCAGAAGGCCCAACTAGAAATCGGAAGATTACAAATTGCAGGTCGCAAGACAGACAAAAAGGATGAACGCCTCGACTACAACATCGAAAGAAGGAGCATAAGGGGGGCGACCTCCGGGGTTGGCGTTCTCCTAAAATGCTATTAAAAAACGCAGACTGGCGAACCAAAGCTGGGATCAGGAAGTCAGATGTCGTAAAAAAAAGTAAGATGGCAGGGTATGGAAATTAGTCTTTCGGCCTCGATTACTCCGGAACAGGGGGAAGAGTACGAAAAATCCAAAGGTCCGGAAGCACTATTGCCTCATCACCGAAAAGCTACATAACGTCAGGGAACGGTGATATTCATATCGAACGCATGCAAAAAAAGCGATAAAAAAAAAAAAAAAAAAAAAAAAAAAAAAAACGAAGAACGGCCCAATTCGACCCTACCAAGGAAAGTAAGTTCAGAAAAACACGAGAAGCACCCTGCCGCAAAGGGAATAGAAACAGGGCAAAGGGGAATAAAAATGCGCGCCAAATCCGGCGCCCTGGACCAAATTGAGGGCACAAGGGCAGCGCTGTAGGGGACAGCATTGCCCGGGAGGGAGGGCCAGGGGCAGGACAATCCTCCATTAGGGGGCGTCTCAGCGCCCAAAGATGCGCAGGCCCATGAGGCGGCGGCAAAACGGAGGCACTGAAAAAAAAACCGATGCTGGTGTTAGTCAAGGAGAGGGGCCAACCCGAGATCGTCCTGACAAAAGCATCTTACAGGAGAGTTGCGCACTCAAAAAAGAGACAAAGAAGGCGACTCAAGCAAAGTGACCTACCAAAGTCCTAGATACCGAATGTCTCACGCAAACATCTTCGCCTAGAAGGAAATTGGGTGACAGACAGGAGAGCAAACGCCAAGGAGGCGACACTTAAAAAAAAAAGAAAGGGAACGGAGTGCATAAAGGAACGCCTTGAGGGCTGCAGGGAAAACGCATGGGCAGGGGACTGGGCGCACTAAGAGGAAATTTCGGGCAACAGAATCAGGCTAAGGAAAAACTTTTTAGAAAAGAGCGGACCGTACAGCCCCAGGGAAGTCAGGAAAACCAAACCTATGGAAAAAAAAGGAGTCCAGCAAATCAAAACACCGGAAAGGGGGGAAAAATATGAGACGCCGACCGACGCACCAAGGTAAATGGTGCGGACGAAATATCCATTTACGTTAGAGAAGCTCAAACTTGTCCAGGAGCATAGGAAATGGACACCGGGCAAAAAGTGTTCTCCGGAAGGGGAAGCATCAACTCGCACTGACCGGGCGGGCGGGGACAACAGGCAGAAGGAAAAGCCTCTCGGGGGATGATGAGGTCCGCGCGCGCAGGGGCGGGGGTCAAACCAAAAGGTGGAAGGCAAACAGCGGGGAAGTCGTTGATCAAAAATTGACCCCCTGGACGAGGAAGTCTTGGTCGGAAAAGGGAGGATGCAGAAAAGCCTTCATTTGGGGGGGGCGAGATTTGCTGCGTCCAATCTTGGCAAAAGCACAGAACATGCGCGCCGTTTGACAGGAAAAAATGTAATCGGGGGGGTAAAAATCGGGAGCGGCAAGAGTGAACTTCAAGGGAGGGTTTATTAGTGTTCAGGGGATCGACGTGCCGTCCGCCCCGAGAGGCAACCTATCGGGAACTCTTGGGGAGAGGATATCCAAGCTCGGAGGGATTGAAGAAATTCCACCCACAGGGCACCAATGTGACAAGGGCCCTTGGGGGAAAAGGCCGATAAGAAGAACCTCATTGGGATGTACAGGTCGAGGTGGCGCGCAAAAGGCTAGATAAGCTCATGAAAGGCGAAGACGAGCAGGGAAATTCGTTCTGGCAATTTGGATCGAATACACAGGGGGGAGCGGGGTGAAGATATTGTAACAGGCAAAGAATTGCAAGCGGGGAAAGGCGTTGCTCAGGCGGCAACGGGGGAAAACTTGGAAAGGTGCCAGGCTGGAAAGGAGGCGTCCTGATTGAACCGCTACCGGGACGGGACTGCTAACTAGGTAGCCGAGAAATTGCGAAAAGATCGTCGGGCACGGATGAAAAGAAAAAATGTGATAGGTTGGGGGGCAGCAAGGTACATCAATATCCCTGGCGAAACTCAATAAACAGCCATAGGGGAGATCGAAACACCTGCTCAAACGGAGGGGGGAGGGCGTAAAAAAACACGGGAGGGGGCGAAGATAAACCTATTGTCAGAGGAGGGGAATCCAACCCTTTTTTTAAGGGGAGAGGAAAATCTGCTGTCCTCATTAGAATCTATCCCGGGATGCAAGGGGGGGAGAATGGTTCGCAGGGCGCGATTAAAAGACGAGGGTGTTCCAAAAGTTCGATGGGAGGGGGGAGAAGGAAGGGGGAACGGAAGGGTCGGAGAATCAGCGGGCTACTAAAGGGGGCCTCGAAGTCAGTAAAAGTTTGGAATGACGATGCAGAACCAAAACGACCAGAAAGTCACTAAACGAGACTCCTTAAAAAAACGCCAACGCTCTGCAAAAAAACGGGAAAATCGAAAAAGGGAAAGGGACACAGCCACCAAAAAACAATCTATCAAGAAAGGGGAACGCGCAGGATCTCGCACGAGTACGCGGGGCATGAAGTGGTTTCGCCGAAGAGAATTGGGGAGCGTAAGTGCGAAGGAGGCAGGGTACTGTCTCGTTTGGGAGGTCCACTAAAGATTAAAAGAAAAGAAAAGGGGGGGTGGCTAAAGGGGGTATCGGCTTGTTGGGGTGGAAAGGCCGAGCAAAGAAACAGCGACGGGGGCCAGAGGGTCAAAGAAAACCACTGGTAAGAGATCAGCCTGGTCGGAAAAAAATTAGGGAGAAGGTCAAGGGGTCCGAAAAAAAGAGGAGACGGGGCGTAATCAGAAAAAGAGTTGCCACAAAAAGGAAACAGAAGCGAGGGGTTACTACGGGCCATCGAAGTAAGGAGTTCGAAAAACGGGTGAAAATCCAGAAGGTAGTCGATCCAAAAGAGCGAAGTTGAAGTGGAAGAAAGGCAAAAATGGCCCAACGGACCGAGTAGGGGTAACCCACCCGGAAAAGCAAAAAAACCACCTTAGTGCAAAAACACAAAAAGCGTCTGTGCCAAAAGGACGCCGAAGACTCTCTATGAATGGAGGATTAATGCTGTACGAGGGTGGGGTAGGGGGTGAGGGCCAACCATTTTGTAGACGTAAAAAGCGACAGACGGGCTCCACCAGTTCACTCCAGAAGCGGTAGGTCAGAACATCCAATTCAACTGTAGCATAAAAAGGTTTGGAAAAGGTGATAAAATGCATTTCAAAGAAATAAATCTCATGACTCAGGCGGGCAAGCACGAACGCAAAAAGACTGACGGCTAGGCCGAAAGTGCAGAAGAGAACTTTGGGAAGGTTCCCCGCTGAAGAATGAAAATCGGGTGGCGGGTGGAAGGGAGATTCTAATGGGGACGCCTGAAAAACCGGGTGAAGGCATCTTCGAGACTTTGGAAGAGAATGCCTCTCCAGAGATGACTGGCAGAAAAAAAATCAACACCGCGCAATACAGACAGCACTACCGCTCAAGAGAAATATCAAACAACTTATAGAAAAGGAAGAGATGTCCGCGGGGCGATGTCTTTAGGCAAAATGTTCGGGGAGGGGGATAAGTGCGGGGTTCTGGATATGATACCCGCCGACAAAGAGGAAGAAAAAAAGACTGCAGGGGAAAAAAACCGTCCCACCTGGCCTTTCGCCAAGGGGTCCGCTCCTGCATCATCTAAAAACAAAAACCGTATGAAAAAAAAGTCGGAAAAAAGCCGCCGTAAAAGAAGGAGCGGGACGCCGAAAAAATGCTGGAGAAGTTAGAGACATGAGGTGGGGGGTGGGAACAGGGTAGGCGAGTGGCACTGAACTCAAGCGCAGAGAGCGGATACCGTGGAAAGATGAGTACGCCATAAAGGCTTCTTATGGTGAGGGAGCGTCGCGGAAAAAAAGGGACATGTGCCGCAAGGGGGAAAAGGGACACAATCAGCGACGCTTTCTCGGGTCGAGGCGGGACTGCGGAAAACAGAGGAACCAGGAAAGGTGTTTCAAGAAAGTGCTGGTGATGACCGTAGAAAACAACAACGACCGCAGGAGGGGGGGGGACAGATGGTTTTAGGAAAGGTAATTCGAGATCGTTGCTAAAAAAAACAAAAAGAAGTCGTTATGGGAAGGCACAGAAGTAGTAGGCCTCGTTCCGGCGCTAGGAAAAAGACCCGCAGAACTGGGTTTTGGGGGAAAGGGGGGAGAGAGTTCTACGTGGGAGGGAGAGTATAAAAACAAGTTTGCCATGTCCGAACAACAGCGATGTGGCTGGTGAGGGGAAGGTGGCGGGGAAGAACAAGGAGAATCTAGGCGATCACAACAGCATCCACTGCGCAAACGGAAAAATTTGGATCCACACCGGCGACAGAGAGAAAGTAAAGACGAAAATGTTGTACAAGGACGGCGCGAAACCACTTCCGTCGTCGAAAAAAACTGAACCACGAGCGGGGTGAAAGGGTGCGAAGAGGTAGTGAGCTGGGTTGGTCCTGCCGTCGGTAAAATTCCATACGAGGTGAGAGGGACGCATCTGGGGGGGAAACTGAGTCAGCCGGCAGCGAAAGGAAAGACACGGAAGACATTTACCGTGGTCAAGTTACATCGACATGTGAGTCCGAGAGAGGGCCGCCGCAAAGAGAAAGGCAAAGTTAAATCCAAATTAGATAGCGCTCGGGGGGAACATGAGGGGGGGAGCCCACCAAAATTTACGAAAAAATCAACAAAGACGGGAAAAATCATTCCATAAAAGGTTTGTCGGAGAAAATTTGGGGGTCGGGATTGGAATAATTCCGGAGATTGGCTGCAGTAGATCTGAGCTGGGGGGGGGGGACCTCTTGGAAAAAGGGGGAATCGTCAGGGTCGCTGCAAAAACAAGACTAAAAAAAAATGGGGCTTGAGGGTTAGAACGGAAAAAAAGGGAGTCAGCAGAGGGCAATCCTCTACAGGCACAGGGGAAGAGCGCAAAAAAGCGGCGGGGGGGGC
>Ga0179593_1638526_pt1 | contig 13049 bp, 18 predicted proteins | sample CZODoug2_1_08_16_FD_185931 | JGI IMG/M metagenome (GOLD analysis project Ga0179593, IMG submission 185931) | Vadose zone soil fungal communities from Angelo Coast Range Reserve, California, USA - CZODoug2_1_08_16fungal (PacBio error correction) | ecosystem: Environmental > Terrestrial > Soil >...
CCAAAAAAACAACCAAAACAAAAAACCGATGGGAAATTCTTGGGGTCAATCCCGCCGCCAGAGCCCAAGGTGCGGAGAAAAGAATTAAAGGCAATAAAAACAAGGCGCGTAACGTCGATCATCGCGTACTACAGGGAAACATTAAAAGCCTCGGGGCACGATCGAGCTTGACGGTCATCAATGAATGGATTTACAAAACGAAAGAGAGGATCCAGGGGTTCAGAATGACGCAGGGACGTGATGGACGGGGGAGGGGGGAAAAAAAAAAAAAGGCGTCCTTCTTTTAATGCGAAAGGGATCACGTGAGAGGATATATTCACATCAAATGGTATGGACTGGGGAGGAACCGCCGGATAGTAAGGTAGGCAACGCCCGAGAAGCGTGAGAACGGGCTCCGTGCGTTGTCCAGAGAAGGGAAAAGAACTCTGGAAGAAGGTGAAGAGCCCAAAGATTGCAATGTTCTTGAAATTCTGAGGAAATCGAGGTGACGCGGGTCTCGAACATAGAGTGAGTAAAAAGGAGCGCGAGGGGGGGGAAGGGGGGGAACGGGCCAGATTTTCGGATGTGCCCCTTACCGGAAAAGAGGCTGAAGAACAAAATAGGGCCGGAGGACCGCCGCAAGGGGTTTTCAAGGTCGCGCGCAACGTTATGCCCCCGGGGGAGAAAGAGTTTAAGACGAGGTAATCGCGAAGAGTGTGAAATGTCTCGACCGGGTTCGAATCACGATTCAGCTGCGAATCCGGGAGAGGAAAAGGGGAAAGAGAAAAAGAACCGGGTAACGGGAGAGAAAACGAATTGAAAAAAATTGTGAGGGTTAAGGAAGCACTGCCGCGTTTTGCCATCAGGAAGGGGAAAGGTCAAATGAGGATTGTTCACTGAACACGGTCGAAAAAAAGGCAGAAGAGAAGAGAGGGAACTCAGTGGCCCAAACGCTGTTAAAGACAGAAGTGCTAGGTGACTAATACAGGGCAAAGGAAAAGCGTCGACTGAGATCTCTTTCGTTGAGGGGGCAAGGGGGAGCAAAGTCTGTCTCGGGGGTGACACACTGTGACCAAACTGATTGTCTTCATTTCTAGCAGTGACAATGCGGGAGGGGAGCCGCAGCAGAGTGGGCGAAAAAATTCGACTGCTAGCTTTGACAACTTAATCGGGCAAGAACTGATACTATAGTTGGGGATGTGGCCTTTTTGGGGTTTAGGGAAGGAAAGGTAGGCTGTGGGGCGAGGAGCTTGTGCGAGGCAAAGGGTGCACGGCTCTCATTGGCTTAAGCTGAACTAGAGGGAAAAGGGGCGCCGCTGATTATAACGCTCCGTGTCCACGCTCCGAATGAAGGGATTCCCGTGATCACGAAAGGACGTTTGCAATTTGGTTCGTTGCGTTTAAAAAGAAATCGGAGGGGGGGGTTGGGGGTTTTTGTGTTTGGGGTGGGTTTTTCAACACCGGAGGCCTCGCGGAGGGAAATTTGGCCGCGAGGAAACCAGCTTGGAGGAGGAACGTGTGATCAGGAATATTAGTTGAATCAGGTTGAAAGTGTTGGGGCGTTGACCCGAGGTCGGGGATTGATGCCAATTTATTACTTCCGGTCCGGGAACCGGAGAAGAAAGAAGGCACATACAGCGAGGACAAACGAAACCTCGGCGCGCAAGGTACTACAATTTGGAGAAAAAGGAATAGTTGAGTGGACATGCACTGCAAATAGAGAAAGGTTTGGGGGCTCTTGGGGGGAACGAGTTCCGGGGGGGTTAGGGTAAGGACCGTGAATTTCGCCTCGGTAAGCCTAACGGGCGTTCTGCCAGCAAGCTTGTTGACGCCGGCTAAAAAAGGGAAAGCACAGAGCAGAAGGAAGGGGGGCCGGGTGGGCGTGGCAAGAGAGTCCGGGTGGCATCCCGGTTAACAAACAATGAGCCTACCGCAAAACTTGTGGGAAAAGAGGGGGAGGGAAAAAATAAAAGATGTACGGAGTTCGTTGGGGGGGGGGGGCGGGAGTACTGGGGAGCAGAAAAACTATTATAGGGTCGCGGCGGCTTGGAAGACTCACTCAAAAAAAAAAGGGGAAGGGAAGAGAATAGAAATAGACGCCTACAACGGATCGATCCTAGCTTGATACCAAAAACTTCAACAAACGAAACAAAAAAAAAAAAAACATGACAAGTGCGGAAAAGAAAAACTCAGCCTAGCAGGCCCATAAGGGCCACACAAGCGATGGAAAAAAATAGGGCGCCGAAAGAAAGAAAAGGGGAAAAGACAGCCAGTAGCACCGTAACTATGCGAGAAAACCAAAGAAAAAGAAAGTCCTATGGAGGAGCAGGAGCAAGACAATTGGCCACCAGTGTATCCTCAGGGAAGAGTGCCAGGAAAAAGGCAGAACGGACATCTCGTATATTTTAAGACGAGAGCGCGTCGGAGAAAAGGAAATTGATCATGGCAGCCACCCTCAGAACACAATCCAATCTCAGAATTCACAAAGAAAAGGGGGGAAAAAGGGAACAATGCAAAAGAATAAGGCAGGGGAAAAAAGACAAAAAAGTGACCGGAAAGCCGACGGAAGGAAAGAAAAAAAAAAAATCGAGGAGGAATGGCGTACCCGCCAACAAACCAAAAGGAAACAATAGAGGGAAAGAAAAGGACTAGCGGCATGCGGAAAGGCGTCCGGACAACACGGATGTCCGAAGGACCTTGACTAATTCGGACGGTATGAGAGACTAATCAGATCCGGAGGACGAAGGAGGGGAAAAACAAACAACAAGTAAGGCAGGAGGTAAGGGGCTGGCGAAAAACCGTCCTGAAGGGAAAAACCATACCACTCAAGGGGATAAGGGACCCTAGCGCGCGAATGTGTTAACCCGAAAGAGGAGAGAGGGACGGGCCGAAAGGGGGAAGTGGGCTTAATCAGAAGAAAGAATCGCAAAATCAACCATGCCATTGATCGTAGTCGCGGAAAAGGGAGACAGAAAGTCCCAAGCGAAGCACGCAGCGATAGGGAACCGAGAGAACCCCCTGGACGCGGAGGGGGGACCAAAAAGGACTCCCTGAGGGGTGGAAAAGAGGGGATAAAGCGCGCGCGACTGGGAAGGGAAGGGGAGAAAAGATCTCAAAAAGGTAAACAGCAGAAAGACAAGAACCGGAAAACCACAGCGAAGTTGGAAAAAGAAAGGGGGGAAATGCAATAGGCGTTGTGGGGAAAGGCGATTAAGAGCGAACAGGAACGTCGGAACAGAGAGCAACGGAGGGGGGAAAAACGAATAGGACTATCTATAGAGAAGGGGGAAATAAATAACCACCCGTAGTCACAGCTCTCATCCGCAATGCCATCCGAAAAAAAAACGCGAGAACAACCTCAAAGTCTGGGAGCGGGGGCCGGAAAATCAGAAAAGAGGATGTTTGGCAAGGAAAGGGGAGGGTCCCTTCTAAAGCAAAAAAAACCGAAGACGACCTCGGCGCCTTCCCAAAAAGAATGCTTCTGCACAGACAGCAGGGAAAGATCAAACCGCCGAAGGTTCGAAACAATCCTCCAAACGTCTCCCAGCGGCCGAAAGGCGGTAAAAAATTCTGAGGAGAGAAATAGGGGACGCAAGTTCGTTGGTGGGCGATAAAGAAGAAAGAACAAGGTCACTAGATCCCTACCTGCCTCGGGCCTAGGACAAATCCCTTGAAGGGGGAAAAAAAAAAAAGACAATAAACCACACAGGAGAGAATATCCGAGAACAGGGGATAAACCCGCTTGCGAAAACTGGGCATCAAGCGAGTTGCGGGAGTAACGAACTCGCATAAAAAAGAAGAGAGCATTCGGAAAGGGGAACATTCATCTCAAGCCCAGACGTAAACACTACGTAAAAAAAAAAATCTTCGGGCGAGATAAAAGTGGGGAGGAGCAATTAAAAGGCCCGGAAAGCTTCTCTTCTCAATAGAAACGCTTAAGGCAAATAGTGTTTTCTCAACCGGGTCATCGGAGAGGGACAAGAATGGGTCCAGCAAGGGATAGGTAAGTTCTAAGAGGAGTACCGAAAAGGGAAAGTCGTCTACGACAAGAGAAAACGAGACCAGGTCGTACCAATCCAAGGTAATGCGTAAAGGAGGCAAGGCAATTGGAAGTGCCAGAACACCGGCCCGGAGGCAAACCCGCGGGGGAGAATCAAAGCCCAAAATTAGACCAGCAGATCAAAGTCAAGACGGGGTGAGCAGGGTTAGGACCACTGGGCACGAAAAGTAAAAAAAGAGATCCACCACCACAACACGGGATAAGGAAAGGAAAGAAGAAAGGAGGTCGTGAAAAAACTGGGCAGGGGAAAAGAGAACCAGTCAAGTGAATGATAAACGATTGCCGTTAGTGAGCACCGAGGGGGGGGGGCATTAACGGTTGCAATCCGCCGTGGGTGGGTCATGCAGTCAAAAAGGGGAAGGAAGGGAGAGGAAGATCTGCAACGTTACTTTGCGAATTCCGAATGAAAGAAAAAGCACTTGCCGGATTTCGCGCTTCCAGTGTGGGGGAAAATGGCAGTATTGACAGGCGATCGATCTACTTTAAAAAGAGGTAAGGACGATGGGGGTCCACCGAAAAGGAAACACCTCGTAATCACGGTACAGAATTAATAACAAGAAACTAAAGAAGAAAAGGCATACGAAAATGCACAGTTCTAGATACGAGGAGGAAAAAGGTCTTAATACGTGAGTTGCCGGGCTCCCTATCAGTCAGGAAAAAAACCAATGACGCCTGGTGAAGGATCTCTTGGGCGTGAAAAAAAGATATGACACCCGTAAGCGGGGTGAGACATGGATCAAAAAAAAAAAATAACATCAGAAAAGGTGGTTATTGCCGAAGCGCGGGAACGCACTGCCGGGGGCAAACAATTACAGAGGAGGCGCTCCATAGGGGCTAATTGTGCCGGATTTAATAATGAACGACGCAGGAATTGGGGAGGAGAAATCACAATTCGGAATTTCAGGCAACGTCGGATGGTGAACGAAAGGCTGTGTTAAGACACCGTCTTTTCATGATGAATTAGTGCAGAAAGCAGAGAAGGGGGGGTTACTGGGACGGCTTTTAGAGGAGGAAGAAAAGGACAGACATTGCTCGAGACAACTCCGCTGGGAAGGGAGTCCTGCCGCCACCGGTAGGGGTTCGTGGATCATTAGGAGGGGGAGAGAGCGGGGGGAGGTATCGATTCACTGCGTGGTAAAATGGAGAGGGAAAGAGTCGCAAAGCTTCAGAAACAGACCGGGGGAGAAAAAGGGCCCCAAATAAAGACCAGACCTAACGAAGTACGCCGAGAAAGCCGGGAAAAAAAAGGAAGGAAGAGCACGTCCTCTTCATGTATCACGGGCCACAAGGGGGGAGTCTCCTGAAGGAGGTCATGCGGGCAATTTTCCCGCTACTGGGCAAAGTAGAGGGGAAAAGGATTGCAGAGTCTAACGCAGTGCACAAGAGCTCGAACTTGGGGGAGCGCAGAGACGCGAGGGCTGGACGAGGAGACTGGGGCGCTGCGGGTTTTACGGGCCGGTGAGAAAGAGAGGGGTTGCAGGTCCGAAATCAAGGAGGAAATGGATTGAGCATTGCAGAAGAACCTTGCCTGCGGGAGTATCAGAGCAAAGCGAAGAGGGGGGCTGAACGCGCAGACCGAGGGTCCATGTCCCATCGAGGGATAAAAAAAACTGATTCTAAGGGGTTTGTTGAGAGGTTGCCTCCGGGGGCGCGGTGGCGCCAGCATGGGAAAACCTGATGAAGGGCGCTGGGGAGGCGATTCTGACGAGCATTGCGAGAAGAAGGAAGGGAAAGGATCTAGGCAAAAACTCGCGAACTAGCAAGGTGTGTCTGCACGCTACGAATCGCTGATTCAAGGGTATCAAGAGGACGGTCAGGTTGGGTCAAAGTGGGGGGAGGGGGGGGGAATCTTAATTGTCCGGCAGCCAGGTGGAAAAATTCCTGTAATTTCACGAATTACAATGTTGCGGCGGCGAGGGGGTAAAGCTGGGAAGAAAGGTCAGGTGAAGGATCCTTACCTACTCGAGGGTGGAAAAGATGAGATGAATGAGGAAATGTTCAGTCCAGAGGGTGTCCCGGAAAATCGGAAAAGAGGAGAAGGAGATTACGAAGCCCCCCTTTCGAAGCGAGGCGAGGGCCTACAACAAGGTGTGATAAGGGATTTATATGATGGGCACGGCTAAGAAAATAGGATTTTTGCGCATAACGGCCCTTGGACCTTCCGCGAGGTAAGGTTGTAGTTGTCTGCGGCGCAGACGGGACAGGGGGGAAGAGGAGTCCCCGCGTTTTTAAAAAGCAGATGGAAAGGAATGTATAAGGGTCAACACTCTCGGAGAAGTTGCAGGGTGGTGGGGGGGGAGGGGAGACTGAGCTGGAGGGCTTGACCGGTATTTCGGAACGCTCAAAACGAAGATCATCGAAAAAAAAGGAAAAATAAAAGAGGCCTCCTCAGACTGCCAGCAGATAAGGAAATACATTCCCTCTCCAAGTCACCAGAAAAAAAAACCACACGACCGGCGAAGTCACGACTAGTTCGTCCGTTAAATAGTTTTGAAAAGAACGGCCAACAAACGAAAAGCCATTATCCCGAGCTGAAAAAGGGCCACCAGACACATTAGAAAAGAAAAAAGAGGCTAGGAAGGACGCCGTGTGAAGAATGTTGAGAAAATAAAAAAGCACTATTCACGTCCCAAACTCTGTTGTAGCCGAGCAAGCAAACTGAAGCCCTCGATGGGAGACGGGTCAGAACGCGGAGGGAATGGGGGGACAATACCGGACCCTCATCCGGGAAAAACTTGCAAAAAAGTCATTACAAAAGCAAAAACTGAAACACATGCTTCTCCATCCGGTAAAAGATGCTCAAAAACCTCTAATGCGAGCACCAAAATGCACCCTGAAAAAGCGTGTAATACCGGGAAGATAGACTGCAAAAAAAATGCAAAAGAAATGAAACCCATAGAGGCAGGAATGATCTTACCCTCCAACAAAGGGAACCAAATAGGCATCAGCTCATGGAAGGCGTGAAGCCAACACGCATGTCTCGGTCCTTTCGCGCGATGTCGACGGGTCCGAAAGCATCATCGGAGAGGAAAAGACGCAAATCATCCAAAGACGCTCAAAAAGATGGCAGGCATGAATCAAATGGCTGGAGCCAAAGGAAACCGAAAACAACCTCCAAAGGAAAAAGAAAAATTAGAAGCCCCGAGCGCGTAAGTTGGGAACGGAGGCCGATTAAGAAAGTCGCGCTTTGAAACGCAACCCAGGCCGCGGGCGTTGCGGGACTCCGCACAGGCTAAAGGCAATCTAAAATCAATGACGCAGGATAGGGAACCATGTCTCTCAGGTGTGCGGGCAGAGGAAAAAAGCACGCTGCCCAGTGCCTGCTCAACTCCTCGTGTAGAAGGCGTATTAACCGACGGCGGGAAGGAGTCAAGGAAGGTGGGGGCCTTCCGCTCGGCTCCTGGACAGAGAATGGGTCCGAGCACATTCTGAAGTAAACTGTGAACCAGAAATCCAACGTCATTTAGCCACAGAACTAGCAAGAGGCCTTGCCAGAATAATGGTTTGGGAAATAGGAAATGGCAGGGGTTTCGATGGGTATCTGGAACAGGCGTCCTACCGGAGCCCTTGATTCGCCGCCAACCGTAGATCCACAGGGAAAAATGAAGCGAGCACGTATGTCCAACTATTCCCCCTCGGGGAATAATCCAAGTGTGCGCGAGAACGAACAAAGCGAAAGAGTCCAAGAAGTAGAGGAGGGCGCTCGAGTTAGCAAAGCTACGGGTAAAACATCGCCTCGGGCGACAGGAACCACAATGTTATCAGGGGGATGCACCGTAGGAAGCGTAATCGAATCAGACGAGTCTACAGCCGCCAAGGAAAAGGTCCCGATATGCCCGAAGGGACCACAGACGCTTGGTTGGGCGGGAGCGAAAAACGGAAATCGTTAGCTCTAACTCCGGCAAAAAGGAAAAGAAAAGGTCAGTCGACTAACTCGAACTCGGGCGCAAGCTTCCTCGGTCCGGAGTTGGGAGCGAGAGTCAATACCCCTGGTGAGATAAAAAAGAGCATCGTGAGCGCCTAAACTTAAGAAGGCTTTGCAAAACATCGAACAACCGATCAAAGAGTATCAAATGGGTGAAGGAAGGAGGTCCGGGGGGAAGGAAATCACAAAATAGTACAAAAACTCCCTTCGCTCGGGTCAGCCGAGGCAGTGGGGGGGTCTTAACGCGAAATAAACGCGTTCACAACTTCTGGAGGCAGAGCGATTCACTATTTGGGGCTCTTGACGGATAGCCAAAATCTCTCACGAAGAGTGACCATCAAGGGGAGTATATGGCTGGTCTAAATCTTGCCCGGCAAACTTAGAAGAAGAACCCAAAGAAAGATCTCGTGACACCGTCAGGAGCAGGCTGGAGAATCTCTCGGGACAGTCGCCCGACGATTAGAACCGAAGAAAGCCCACGCAAGGGGGAACTTGCAGCAAACCAGGTATTCCGGACCGGAAAAGTTTGCACAGCAGCATCACATCCCCGGCCAGCGTAGCATCCACCCCGCAGGGACACTTGTTAGGGAGGCCCCTTTCAAGCCGGAGACGAAGAGCAGGATCTAAAAAAGAAAGAGGAAAGAAATTTGCTCCTGAGTTCAAGGGCATAACGCTCCCAGTGACTTGGGCTAAGCTGGCTCCTACGGGCTTGCTGAGGCCGCGGGGGAAGGTAAGAGGCATACCCCGTTGTGGTGAGCAATTTACCTTGCCGTGGCATTCGACCTGCGGCGGGGAGGAGGTCAGTGTGGTTACTTGTCGAATGGTAAGAAGAAGGCACAGCCTGCAGACACCGATATGGTCAGGAGGGGCCTTCCAGGTACGTGGCATATTTAAGACCGGAGTCGATCTGGGGAAAACGATGGGGATCACGAGCGGAGGGGGCCCGACAGAAGCAAAACTCTCGAGAAAATAATTAAAGATTCAGAGAACAGGAGCGGGAATTCTTGAAATAAAAATGGATAATCAAGATAGAAGAGGGTCTGCAAAAATGATTATGTTTCCCGGACCCGATATAGTCCGTCACCGCGGACGCCGGTACGGGCAAGGTTTAAATAACTAACACGTCGCGGCTTCCAGTCTTTGAAAGAAGGGGGGAAGAACGGTATAACAAAGTTTATTGCTCATCGCTTAGCGAGGAAGGAGGGGGGGACAACGCCAGGATACGCATATGCTCATTGTGCCGGAAAAGTGGCCTGCGAACGAACTGCTGGAGTTGCACCGCCAAACGATGAATGGTCATGGGAGTCATCATTCTTGACTGGGGAAAATGGAGAGTTTCGAACACTCGGAGACTAAGAAGCTAACATTGGGAAGGGCGCCGAGAGGCGATGGTTCAGCATCTCCACGACCTCGAGCACTTGCCGGGGATAATTCCTAAAGACAGCCGGAGGTTTGAGGGTATCGAGAGATTCCCCGAGGAGAGCGCTTTGCTAACGGGGGATTGAACCCGCGGTGGAAATGGGGCTGGGACTGGTCTGCGCATCAGGTCAGCGGCGGAAACAGAAGGGGGAGACAAAGTAAAACAGAAAGAAACAGGTCCGCCGAGAAAACGCGAGGAAAAAAGATGATGGGGCGTCCCTCACATTTCTGTTTTACTCAGTCCAGCTGGGGGAGATCAAGAAAAGTACTTCATTGTCCAACGGGCGATAATGGGGGCAAAGGAGGGGGGAAAACGCCGCTAATCTCCCTAATGGAGGCCCAAACTCTGGTACTAGGGACAGCCGCGGAGGTAATAACGGAGAGTGCGGCGGAAGGAGAAGCAGTCGCTGGGGCGAAGGGGTTCTCAATAAGATAGCGTGGCCCGGTACAAGTTACCTATACCGGGGAGTGCCGGATTGTCTAAGGGGAAAAAGAGTGATGACGGGGGGTAGTCTCAGCAAGCCGGGAAGGGCGGAATCCCTCGGGCTTCAAACTAGGCCTTTCGGTCAACAACTCCGCGAGACAATCCTTAACGGGCATTTTGCTGTTCAGGGCGCGTGGGCGCCAAAGCCCATGGGATACGGCCTGAACATTACGTTGTGGCCGGCCGCTGGGGGGGGTATAGACGCTCATTGGTAGAGGACTCGAGGGGGGGGATAGTGCAGAACTACTGGGAACTTCCTCAGGTGTGGGGGGGACTGGAAGCGGTACTAAAGATATAATGCTTCGTTGGGGGGCAATTTGGTTCGTTGGGTGGGGAGGGGACAATTGGGGGACTGGCCGCATTGGGAGCTCGCCGGTAGGGCAATTTGAATTCAGCTGTTTGAACCGGACTGGAGGAGTGGGGTGGGGATGATGTTGGGGGGAAAAAAAAGGGGAAGACGTGGTGTCAATTTGGGACCCGGGGCGGCATTAGAAAAGAAAGGTGAATTGAAGGTGAGGTCTGAACCTTGGGTCTCGGGGGGGGAAATAAGAGACCGATATGAACCCCGGAGCACAAAACTCGGCCACCAATCCGGAGCTTGACAAACAGATGGTTGGGTAATGAAAGGGAATTGGAGGGGAAATTCGAAAATTGGGGCAGAAATAGGCCGGGGCCTCTGGTCAGTTCTGGGGTGGTCTGCTTCTTTGGGGAGGGTAAGGGGGGAAAACAGCGGTAAGACAGAAGCCGCGAAGATTCTGCAAAGACTGGATCTAGCTACTAGGATTGGACTTATCCAAAAAAAAGAGAAAAAAAAAGAAAAAAAACAAAAAAGATGCTTGAACGGTCCGCACGCAAGGGTAAGTGCGCTGGGGTGTGGGGGGGTGGGTGTCTTCCTAATTGTAGCTTATTGTGGAAACTCAACTCTCGTATCGGCTGAATATGTCGGGGAAGGGAATAAACCAACAGTTAACAAAATTATATAGGAAGGGAAGAAAGAAAGAAAGGCCAGCGAGCACGAGCGGATAAAAAAAAGCCAGCGAGATACCTAAACCCCAAAAATGGCACCGACGAGTCGTGACAAAATCGTCGGCAAAGCCATTTGGGGCGGGACGCTAGCGAAAGGGCTGGCCGAAATCCGCCGTAGGAAAGAAAGAGGAGCAGGAACACGGCCCAATAAACATCAAACTTAAAGTCACCCAACATGGCAAAAAAATGAAAGGGGTCGCAAAGGGTAATTTGCTAAAAGAGGAACCTCATGCGGCCCAAACATGGGACTCACTTCCCGACGCGCAAGCTGAGGAAACGGGTACATACAGGGAGATATGTATAACACTCTCTAAGGGGGAAAGAACGGCAAGTGCAGCAATGAGCCGAACCCTCGGGAGCGAGTAGAAAAAAGTACTAAAGGAGGAACCAAGACATAGGATAAAGCGAGAAAAGAAAAACCGCAACAGCGGAGCAGCGCAGGGGAAGTGCATGCAACAGAGAGCAGGGATTAAACAAATATTCCCAGAATAGGGTCGCCCTCCAACAAATAAAAAGTTGGCAAACAATATCGTGAGAAGGGAAAGCAACATCTCAGAGGAAAGCGGGCAAGGAAACAAAAGGGAGGGACGCGTTCCAATTCTGACGATTTCTCACGTTCGCTCGGGAAACTGGCCAGTCAATCAGGCAGTAGCAACCATGCTCAGTCAGATCCCTCTACCAAGGTAATGGCTGGAGATCAAATGATGCGCCAAGCGCCACACTAACCTCACCATCCAAGCTCCCACGCAAGAATAAGTATTGCCAGCGAAGTTGGGGGACAAAATGAAGAGCAGATTAAACGAAAGGTCGCGAAGTTCAGACACCGGACAGAGTCGCTTTGGGAAATACCTCATGCAACTGCTAGGAAGAACAACAAGGGCCGCCCAGGATATAAATCCACGCGAGCAGCAATCGGGACGCACCGGGAGCCCAAAAATCAAGCAGCGGCGGCGCCAGCAAAGCGAGGGAGCGCGAACCGCGGCGGGCAACCAGCGGGGGGCCAAAAGGGGCGGATCGCGCGGGGGAATCGAGTGTAACCGTCGGGGAGGGGAAAGGGACACAGAAGAAAGCCGAGGGCATTATGCGCGGACGATTAGGACAGGAACCGCAATATACGGGCCGTTGTTTAGCGCTTAGACGGCGCCGGGGTTGAGTTTCCCGGTAAGAGAGGGAACAGCTGACCGAGGTTCTTCTCTATGAGGTGGAATTCCGGGGAACACGCCTCAACCTAAGGACAGAGAAAATTAGTCCAAGCTCTCTCAGCCCCCGGGGGGGAAAAAATAAAAGGAACGAAAAATCAGATTGAAAATAAGTCATATCCTGCAAAGAGGAATGTTTTGTAGGAGAAGACGGGCTATGAAAAAAGACAACGCCGGAAGGGGGAGCCTTCCCAATAAGGCTTACTGCACATATCAAAACCACCGCGGGGGTCGAGACCCTAAAAGTCAAAAAAAGTCAATTGAACTAATCATGCCGAGGGGGGTTTGGGGGGGCGGGAAAGCGCACTAAATCATTATTGGAATATTACTCACACAATTAGCACTTAGGGGAAATGCGCCCTAACGCTGAAAGAGGAGACTGCAGGCGGGAGGGGGGACGCGAGGGAAGGCAAGAACACGAGGGCCTTGAGGTGAATATGATTCCCGAGAAACGTGAAAACCCGACTTCAAAGAGTAAGAACGTTGCAGGGTGAGGCGAACAATCAAAAAAAAGAAACGGAGAAGGAGGTGAGAAGGAATAGAGGGCGGCATCAAGACCTACTTGATACCGCTCGATCACGAGGATCAATTGGGGTCATCCGGAGGGGGGAAAGACGCGTGCATGCTTTGAAAGATGAAGCTGCAATTCCGGCGGCGCAAGGGTTAAGAGGGGTGTCCGCGCCGTCAGGACCGAGGGATGGTTCGAAAGGAGAGGAGGAAGGGCACTAAAGGTACCACTGGAAGGGAAGAGGCGAAAAGAAAAGGAAATGGCAAGGGTGACTCGATATCTTCTGACCAATTCGCCGTACGTAAGGGGAAAGAAACAGAAGACAGAAAAGGGAAGGAGATGAAAACAAAACGGCCCGCCCCGAAAAATTTGACAATATTTAAAGCAGAAGGCAAGAGTATCCCCAACCAGCTCCCAGTGAACAAAAAAGGTGACTCAAAGGAACGGCG
>Ga0179593_1292328_pt1 | contig 13048 bp, 25 predicted proteins | sample CZODoug2_1_08_16_FD_185931 | JGI IMG/M metagenome (GOLD analysis project Ga0179593, IMG submission 185931) | Vadose zone soil fungal communities from Angelo Coast Range Reserve, California, USA - CZODoug2_1_08_16fungal (PacBio error correction) | ecosystem: Environmental > Terrestrial > Soil >...
AAATCTCCCAGGAGAGGGACGAGAAAGCGAGGTAAACGGGGCAGGTATTTTAAAACACCTGGGCAACGTGGCGTCGACGAATGCCGCGCGATAGCACGGGCCATGAGGGTCCGGGAGGTTGCGGAGGCCAGGGAGGAAGAGGAAAGCTGGACTTTCGGCTATTGTTCGCGGTGGTTGAGGAGGAAGAACAGTTGGGGGGGTTAAGAAAGTCGAAAGGACGTAGAAGGGGGGGGGCCGGTAAAGGGTGCCGTCTTCAATGGATCTGTGGATCGGGTTGGCTAGAGGAATGATTTCCAGAGAGGGGAGGCAGGGTAGAGAATCGACATTAAAGTCCGTGTGCAGCACGAAGTGCCGGAGAGAAAGAGGTTCCAGTCGAGAAAAGGGAACAAAAGAGGCGGAAACGGCCGGAACTGGCGAGTTCACCTTTCAAACCTTGAGGGTCGGACAGGCACGGGTCTCTTGAGGAAACTAAAACGACAACGGGGGGGGTGGGGGACCGCAGTGGGGGGACAGGGGGATGTGGGGGGGACGGGGGGGGGGGGGGGGTGGTCCTCCTAGAAAAAGGGAACGGGTCAACACAGCTTGGGTTCGACGGACTTCGCAAGGGGGGGGGGGGGGGTCCGGAGGGGGCGTCGAAAAGCTTAAAGAGAAGGGGGGTCCTAACTTATACACAGGCTTCGACCTTCAACTTGTCAAAAGAGCTATCAATCCCTTGAGTCGGGGCGGAAAGGAAGTACAATAAGGAGCCGGCCGTAAGGGGCCTTGGGTCGTTAGTTAAGGTCGTTATCATGATACGAGAAAAGGTCTTCACACAATCGACCTCAACTGCATCAAAGGTGGGAAAAAAGGAGACAGGCAAGGGGGAGTATTGGAACAACAACCGATGCCCTTTCCTAAAGGAGGACAGCCGCTTACCGTCAAAGGACGACAAGATCAACAACCACCTGCTCGCACAGTAAGAAGCGTGCTCGGGCACAAGGCCAGGAAGGGTTGCTGGAAAATCGTTTTCGGGGTAGGCCATGACAAGGAAGCAGAATTTTGTTGTGGTGTCACATCAAGCAGTGGAGACCACGAGGTTAAACGGATCGGGACCTGCGGGGGACGCCACGGGGAAGGGAGGCAACGCGCCTCCATCATTATCGAGGGGGTTCAAGGAGAAAGGGCACTCGAGGCGACAAAAAAGCGTGATGTCAACGCACAGACGGGGAGGAGGATCTTCACCATAAAGATCCGACCGTTCAGAGGGCTGGCACGACGGGCATGTCTCTTGAGCTTTCACCTGCTCCGGGGGATGGTAATTTGACCAGGACATAGGAAAAGGTCGGACCGCGGTGGTTATTGAAAAAAGGAAAAGGAACCGCTGAACACCAAAAAAAAACTGGACTAAGCAAAGGCGGGCCTTTCTGGAGGAGTGGATAAACAACTGGGGAGCCTTATCAGGTATTAAACTGAACTTCCGGGTCTAACATTCAAAAAGATCAAGCATAAATAGTTTTTCCTTGCCCGGGTCTTAACCGGATAAGGACTAGTTGCCACCAAGCTCTCCCAATTGTAAAGTAAAAGAAGCACAATGATGCCTCTTTGCAAGCGCCCTTAGAAAACTTATTTGATACTTTCACGAAAGGAGGGGGCAGGTAAGTTGCGGGACAGCCGTTGCTTGTTTGTCTTCCGTCGAGCCGGTATGGAGCGGTCAGGGAAAAAGGAGACGGTATAGTCCATTTCAAAGGAGTGATCTGACACACATTACCTTCGGTCAAAAGAAGGGAAAGGAGAACGTCCTGGTATGCGGAGAGCAACCTCTGTCAGCAAGAAGAATTGCCTTTGCCATGAGAGAACGCCAACTAAGTCATGCAAATAAAAGAAAAAGAAAGGAACGTAGCCTGAATCTGGTAGAACGGGGGATCGTCTTCAGGAGATTTAAAGAGATTCAGGGCAGGAGGCTAGGGACAAAAACAACCGAAACACGCCATCTAAACGGAAGTCAACCTTTTCGGAAGGGATGGGGGGGAAAAAACCCACTCCGGACCAAACTGGAGAGACCTCCTTTCCTTCTATGGGTTATAGGTGTTGCGTGGGTTCGTACCTTGTGGGAAACGGGGAATGTGCCCAGCTCAGGGGGTCGGATGGGCGAGTAACAACGGGCAAGGGAGAGAGTCTTGAGAGGGACTTACCACTGGTCGGGGTAGAACTTGTTAGCCTTGTGAGGACCGGGGTTCTTGACGACGACGCAAGGGATCAAACCCCAGGAGGTCTCTACCAAGAGAGGCACGAAAGTCGGGTTCACTGTGGCACGCCAAGCATCCCAGGAGAGGCACATCTGCACCTAATAGAATATGTTTAGAACCATTTCCCCTTAGTGGGAAAAGGTCAGTCGGCGTAGGTCCTCTAGGAGTGGACGTCCATTTAGAGGATTGGGTGTAGAGCAAAACCCGTAGATCAGGGCACACCGTGAAAGGGGTACTGCAACCTTTGGGGTAAGGGCCTGGAGGGGGGGGCGCCCGGGCCGAGGTCCTCGACTCACGGGGCTACCAAAAAGGGGGGAATGATCAAGGGGCGAAGGAAAAGCAACAAAAAACTTCAGAGTAATAGCATCGACCAAACCAACAACGAGGCTTGACAAGAAAGATCTCGGATCTTGGGGCCGTAGTAATACAAGAAACCACACGGGTCTCGCCCGCGAGAAAACGATTAGCGGCCACGGAGACAAAAATCAGGACCCTGAAACAAGGAATAATGTATGACGATCGCCCAGGGGTGTGAGGGAGGGGGGCTAAAGAAGTACGGGCAGAGTCCGCAATTGACGGGAAGAATACGGAAGACGCCGACGAAAAACACGAACGGGGGGGGGGGAAACGTTCGTCGGAGGGTGAAACCGGGTGAAACGGTAGCCGTTCGTCTGCCCTACGGACTGTCAACAGGGCGTTGATTCGGGACGTGGGGGAGAAAAGACGTCATGGTACGTAGTATCAAAAGCAAGACAGGAAGAAATGGTCTCTAGGCAGGTCGGGGGGGCAGGCAAGGGAAAAATAGCGGGTTAACTTGGAAGTGCCCCGGGGGACTTTCCCCAAAGGAGAACCATACGGGCCCTCTCGCGGGGCCCACGATAAACCGGAACCCAATCGACAGAAAACCGTAACGCTGCATGACAATATGCAAACAGTTGTCCCACATGTCGGCGGGGACAACATGGACAGACCTTGACTTACCTTTGGGACTAAGGGGAAAAAAAAGGGGGGTGACAGGGCTCGTACAGGAATCGGGGGGCTAATCCGCGAACCGTTCGGGGAGAATCACCTGTATCCATAGGAGTGCCAAGTGAACCCTTTCTGCCAGGAGGAAGGCCGTGGCCTGGCGCTATAGGGGGCAAAGGTCAAAGTGCGACGGGAATAACAGCGGGTTCTGACAACCCTACTCAGGACGTCGAGACAGGAAGGACAAACGGCACTTCGTGGAAGATCACTTCCGAGGACCTGTTAACTAGACCGTAGAGGTTAAATTACCCTCTCTGACTCCAGACAACAAAGGAGGGACCAGGGCTGACTCCCCAGTGGATTAAACCGCACAAAAAATACGCTAAAATTCAAAGGAGCCGAGTGTGAAAGTTCGTGGAAATTAGTACTAAGGGATAAAGTGCCCATGAACAGGCCGTATCTGGATGGAAAATGCTCGTAGAGGGGGGCTGTGATACGGACGATCAAGAGGTCTCGGAGACAAACGGCATGAGCAGGTATCGCCAGGAACGAAGGCCGAGGCTTTGGCTCAAAAGAAAGTGGGTTCTTGTGCAAAGGAGGTTCTCCAGGATCAAAAAACCAGCGGCGAAGGCGTGGCGGGCACTGGGGTTCAAAAAAACGGATGGAATAACAGTCGAATCGGCAAGTAACGCTGGTGAACCGGCGCTTTGGAAAGGTCGTGTCTTCTAAAAGAAACCGACTTTCCGTGTGGGTTTAACAAATCAGAGGGGCGAAGATCGAGGACTTTAAAATTAATGGCTCCTGAAGGGAACAGAGCATGACACGAAAGAGGCTATCAGGGACTAGTCGACGCCCGGAAACGGGCGAGAAGGAATTCATGCCGTCCGTTTAAAAATACCTACTACAGATTGGAACCTTGTTCTGCGGCATAACCGGAGTCAAAGCCGGTCTGCCGAGAGCAGGGGGTAGTGGTTTAGTTCTGGGACGTGATTGCAGGGGCGCTATTAAAATCATCTCTTCAAGGGCATAACCGCGGCAAAATCTTGGCCAAAAGGAGGTAAATGGCCACAGATTTCCCGGTGTGCTAATAGGGTGTTCGGATTCAAAAAAGACAGGGGAAGAGGGTTTAGACTGAGCTTCTTGCCGGAAGGCCGAACTCATAGGGGGACAAAAATGTACCGTGAAGATTGTATCCTGACTGTGCAACAACCGAGAAAAAGGCCTGGATTGGGACAAGGAATTTCCGGACGAAGCTGGGGGGCGTTCTACTTCTAAATTCAGGGGGAACCAAACCCGAAGCAGGAGTGGATCTTTTAGACCCTTCTTCCAAGCCTGGTAGCCAGCTCGTCGTAAGTGGGGAGCGGAGGACTCGTGGAAAGCTTAAAAACATTGCTTAAGTAACGGAGAAAGTTGCTCCGGGAGCAAAACCTCAGGGGGCGATCACATTCAACTTTTAAACGGGTAAAGGGGAATTCCGCCAAGTGGAAGGAAGGGGGGTTGGGAGTACCCAGAAATGGAGCGACCTTCGGCGGATAAAAAAGAATCCCCTCAGAGAAACTGGGTGTCGGGAACATGATTGGGGCACAATTTGGCTAAAGGAAAGAGTTCACCGTATCTGTCACAGAAAGCGAGGAAAAAAAACCAGGACAACGCGAAGACTACTATTGTCATCGGAAAAAAAAACGCAAAACGTAAGAAAAAGACGGGAAGACATCTTCATAAAACATGGCTGAAACAACGACTAGAAGAACACAGCGAAAAATTCGCCCGAACGTCAAAGTGCTGATGACGCCGGGGGTCACTCAAACACCAAGGACATCAAGCCTGTCAAAGCTGCAGTCAGGAAAGTAAGGAGTCGAAGCAATGGGGAAAACTTGAGCACGTGAACGGAGCTGACCTGATAGGTTGAATCTTCCTTGTTATGGGGGGGGGATAGACTGAGCACAAAAAAGGGATTATTAGGAAAATAGAGAAAGCATAAAAGGAAGAGAATACCAATGAAGGACTATGCGAGTTGAGAGTGAAAACACCTGGAATCTTCGTGCTCAGAAAAAAAACAGGCCCAGTTGGAGCCTTGCCCGGGTCTGTGGGAAATGGGAGTTGAAAAGGCGTCGTCTCAAGCGCGGACTTCAGGGGCCGAAGTTGTGTTCGGAGGGTAAAGTCGTCTCGGTCAACCATGTAAGCAGTAAGCTACGGAGACCGACGTTACCCGGGGGGGGGGAAGGGAAGCTGGTTTCCGTCGAAAACGATGACCCCATATGACTGTGCGTCAGAGGGGGCGGGTCTCACCGTTGGGGGAATCGAGCGGGGGGACGCGGTAAAGCTCGAGCCTTGGACCAAGCTTCCTGGGGGGTTAAAGGAGTATTAAGGCGCGAGGTAAGGGTCGCCGAAAATCCAACTTTCCCTTAACGGGATGGCGGGGAAAGGAACTGGGCGGATGGAACAATTCCACCAGGGCAGGGTCAAACTTCGACTTGGAAACGGGGTCCACGCGCCCGAACCTAAAAGAAACAAGGGGACCTCAAGGGGAACGACTTGGGGGAAGCACAAGGAAAAGCCAAAACTAAAATTTGGAAAGGCCGGTTCAAAGGGAGGCACGTTCGGACACGCCGAAGTGGGAATGCCGGCCTAAACGAAACGAAAACGGGGGAAAGGCCCGTCAACGGGGGGTCCAAAGCTATCTTACAACTTCTGGAACGGTCGCCGCGGCATGTGCAATAAAAAAAAAACCTGGTACCTTCCAGTACTAAAAAGGGGAAGTGCAAAGGAGTCGGGGAAGCAGTTTCACAAAGGATGGGAAGGAAGAGCCGTCTGTAGGGAGTGGGGGTGGAGTGATGGAGGGGTGATGAGTGGACCATAGAGTGGGGAAGAAGGGGGGGATGGGGTGGAAAGGAGGTAAGGGGAATGGGGGGAGGGGAAGAGATGGAAGAAAGGAGGGGATGGGGAGGGGTGAATAGGGCGTGGGAGGGAGGTGGAGGGTGAGGGGTGTTGGGGGGGAAGGAGTTGAAGTGAGGGTTGAAAGAGAAGAGGAGAGAGGAGAAGAGAGGGGGAGGAGTGAGGTGGGGGGGGGGGAGGTAAAGGAGGGGAGGTAATGGGGGTTGGAGGGGGGGGAAAGGCAATGGTGAAAGTGGACTGAGGGAAGAGAAGGAGGGGGGGGGATTGGGTAAGGGGGGGGTGGGGGAGGGTGAGGGGTGGGGGGAGAGGGGAGGGGTGGGATGGGAGAGGGGGAAGGGGGAAAGGATAGCGGAAAGGTCAAAGGGGAGGGGGTAGGAGAAAGGTAGGGGAGGGAGAGGGGGTCGGGGGTGCGGGGTGGGGAATAAGAGGGGGGCGGAGGGGGAAGGACGGACTGGAGGGGGGGGAAGGGGGGAGGGTAGGATGGGGGGGAGAGTCAGGAGGGGGGGGGAAGTGGGGAGGGTTGAAGAAAGAGAAGGGGGAAATGGGGGAGGAGTTGGTGGGGGGGATGTGTGAGGAGGGGTGGAGAGAGTGGGGATCTGGAGGGGAATCGAAAGGGGAATACGAGGAGGGTGGGGACTGGGTCGGAGAATGGTGGGTGCAGGGGTAAAGGGAAGAGGAAGGGGGGGTGGTGGGAGACGACTGTAAATAAAACTGAGAGGGAGGGGGCGTGAGGGAAAAAGAGACGGACGGTGGAGGGTGGGGAGGTAAGCAGGGTCGAGGGAGGAGAGTGAGGGGGGAGCGAGGAAAGGAGAGGGGGGGGGGGGGAGAGAGAAAAGAGGAGAGGGGAGGGTAAGGGTGGGAGGGATGGTGATTGGGGAGAGGGCTTAGTGTGGGGAGAGGGAGGAGGAAGTCATAGGCGGGGGACGGAGGACGTGGAACGGCGGGCGGTTAGGGGGTTCAAACTTAGAAAGGAGGGGAGGGAAAAAAAATGGAAGAAAGTGGGTTCGGGGAGAGGGGGGAGTACGAAAGGGTTGGAGTAGAAAGAGTAAATAGGGGGGGTAATGAGAAAGAAGGGAGGGAGGGGTAGGGCGGGCAGGGGAAGAGGGCGGGTCGAGGAGTGTGATGGTGTCAGGGGGGGGAAGGGGCAAAGAGGCGGACGCGAGGGGGGGAGGAGCAGGATAGCGGGGGGGTGTGGGCAATCAGGAGGGGTGTGGCGTGAGGAGGGAGTCACGGGGAGAAGAGAGGGAGGGAAGGGAAGGAGGAGAGGGGGGGGTTGAGAGGGGAGCGGAAAGTGGGGTGGTATGTAGGGGGGTAGGGGAGCGGAGTTAGAAGGGTGGAGAAATGATCGTAGAGAGGGAGGGAGCAGAAGAACGAGGGGAGCAGAGGGTCAGGATGGGGGGGAGGGCGGACGAGAGAGAAAAATGGGGGGGGAGCGGGCTACGAACGGAAAAGTAGAAATCAGGGGGGGTGAGTGGTAGAGGAGTGATGGGAAGGGGAAGTAAGTGTGCGAGGGGGGGAGAAGAGCAGGGGGGAAAGTAGAGGGGGGAGGGAGGGCAAACGGGGGGGTGGTGGAGGGGGGGAAGCGTGGAGTGTTGACGAGATGGGGGGGGAGACGGCGTGGGTGTTTTGGGTGAGAAGGCGACAGTGGGGGATGAGAAAGGGGAGGGGGGGAGGAAGAGGGAAGCGGGGGGGCGGGGGGGGTACAGTGCGGGTGCGGAGAGGTGGTGGGGAGGGGGGGCTAAATGAAGATTGATTTGTGGTGAGGGAAAGAAGAGGGGGTGGGCCGAGGAGGGGAATGGAGAACTATGAAGGGAGGGCCAGAAGAAGGGAGGGGGGGAGGGAGGGGAAAAGAACGGAGTCATGAAGGCGGATGTGGGAGGTCAAGAGGAACGGGGAGAGGAGGGAGGTTGTGAAAAGGAGGCAGAGGGGCGGGAAGGAGGAGGGTGGAGCGGGGTGAGGCGGAGGAAGAGAAAAGTCTAGGGGGGAGGGAGGAGGAGGGGGGGGTAGGTTATTGAGGGCGGGGTGAGAGAGCAGGGGTGTAGGAGAGGGAGAAGGGGAATGGTACTGACTGTAATAAGGGGGGGCAGGAGAAAGGGGGGGGGGGAGAAGGTAAAATGGTGAATGGTCGGGGGGAGGATGTCAGAGGTCGGAGGGGATAGGGGGACAATAAAATGGGGGGGACAAGACGGGGGGGAGGTGGGATGAGGCTGGGGGATGGAGGAAGAGGGGAAGCGGGGGTGTGGGGGGAGGGCGGCAAAGAAGAAAGGGGGTGAGGTAGGGAGGGGGGGGGTAATGGCTGGAGTGGTGGGGGGAGGAGGGGAGGTGGGTAGATCCTGGAAAGACGGGGAGGATCAATGGAAGAGCTAAGCGAGGACAATAGAGGGAGTCGGGAGTGAAAAAGAGAAGTGGGCGGGGGAGGGGTGGGTTAGGGAGGGGGGACGAAGAGAGGGGGGAGAGGAGAGTGAATGGATACACCGGGAGGGGCAAAAGGGTTGGCACGGGGGAGGGGGGGGTTGGGAAGAATACTTGGATCGGACCGCGGAGGAGGTGGGTCCGAGGGGGCTGTGCCGGAGAAACCATGGGCTGACATGGGTTCAATCCGGATGAGGGACGGGGCGAATGTTGGGCGTACAAGGGACAGCCCCGATTGCAACTTACCAATGGAATTAGATCAAGGGCTTTAACTGGGGAGTCCTCCCGTGGCCCTTAAGAAACTACCCCACCATAGTGTGGGGACAGAAGAACAAAGGTGTGCAGGGTCAAACGAAAACCGGCCAAGCAGTGTTGAGTTAGAGGTTTTCGTGGAAAAAGAAAAAGACAGGGACCCATACGGGTTGACTCGCCGGGGGAAAAATCAATGCTGAGGACCACTATTGGGAAAAGTAGCTGGGGAAGGCAAACGGCGGGAGCGTTCAGCAGATCATTTTGTACGGGGACAGGCAAAAAAAGCTCTGCTCTACAGCGGGAGAGTCACCACCAGGGACAGCCTTGCGTCTTTAGAAAAAAAAGGAGGAAACTAAGGGTCAGCGGAGAAATAGTGGGGCGCTTGCGCTGGGGCGGCGTTAGGACAGCCCTGGCGGTTGACACAGTGGCCAGCAAAAGCAAACATTTCGCGCTGGTTATAACTTGAAGCAAGAACCTCGGGAAACGGACCGACCCTGGGGCGCTGCGACGCGGCGGCCGGGAGGTCGGAGATAAGTGTCAGGCTGCCGAGAGGGATGGCATCCTTGCCGGGACCGGAAGCATCAGTCTCAGCTGGGGGCTGAGCCTGTACAGAAAAGGAGTAGTACCAAAACCGGTCCCCAGGGGTATCAGTACCCTCGTAGTTAACACTGTCATTAAGCTGAACTGTGGAGCGGATGGGTAAATCCGGTCACAGAACTGACTGAGGGAGGAGGAAAGGGAGGCCCTCCTGGAGGTTTGGGAAAGTAAAGGCTGGAAGGTGATTTAAGCGGGTCAAGCTACTTGTTCTAGTCAAAAGGTCAGCACAGTACTTTATCTTACTAAGGCAGGGAAGGTCATGAGGCCAATCGATATTATTCTTCCGAGAGCGCAGCCAACGGGTCAAAAGTCTAACGGTGCATGACGTAGAGAAGGGGGCCAAAACGCTGGGCAGCAAAGCACGTTTCGTAGCTGGAGAGGGGTGAACGGGGAAAGCGGGGGAGGGGACGTTAGAAAGCTTCAGTATGCACGGTACACAACAAACTCAAAAACCGACAAAAGGGCCTGCGAACGTTGCAAACAAATGTTCCCGCAAGAAAGGGGGGTAAAAACAGGGCGGGAGGGAAGACTGTCCGGGGCAAGACTTCGCGGGGGGGGATGTGTCGACCGGTGGGCGGGGAATCGCAAAGTCTCTAAGGCGGCTATGGGCCGAAAGGCCGTACAAGCAGGGGAAATTGGGATGTGTCAATCAGGAAGACATCATCCGTACTGGGAAAATGGAGGCCTGTTCGCTTAGGGGGAAAACTATAAAAGTAACCACCGTTTAGAAGAAAAAAAGAAAGCATCAGAGGGTGAGAGCCTGGCTACAAAAAAAGACAAGGGAACGGGAAACAGCGGGACCCGCAGCGAAGCTTCACCGAAACTTTAACCTTAAATGGGGGATTCGAGGCGTCTTGGCCAAATAAGGCTTCGGAAAAAGTATCGATGGGGAAAGGAGTCCTGGAAAGGAACCGACAAACCGGGGTTTCCGATGAAGCACCGGGCCGGAAGCTTGGTGGTCAAGGGACCGAGGGTAGGAAGTTGCCATTTGAAGAGGTCGTGCCTATCGGCGAGACCAGGGGGGTTCATTCCCGGGGTGGGCGACGTACTCAAACACTTCAATGGTGACAAGGCAGTATCTGCAAGCGCTATCAAAAATACGGAGTGGAAATTAAATGGGAGAAGAATTATGCTATGAAGGGGGTCCGTTACAGGGTATACGGGCAAATTCATAGCAACCAAAACGGCGTCTATATATAGACTAAGTAAATCGGCCAAGTCACCACACAAAGGAAAGAACAAATTTGATCATGATTCAGTGACTATTAACGGTGAGGGGTACTAAGAGGACCGTGGAAATCGCTCCTGGAAGGAAATAATTCCTGAAATAAAACCAATCGAGGAAAAATAGGGAGACTTAGGATCGGGGGGCCCTCTTGGGGAAATTGTAGGAATGGCCTAGTGTTACGAGGATCAATCGAAGGGCCGTGCGATGCAGAGGTGGAAATTGAATTAAGAGGGGTGAAGGCAGCAGGGCGGAGCACCGGGGGAGAACAGCTACAAGGTGAACTCAGGGGAGGAGTTAAGAACAGATCAGAGGTAAGTGAACGTCCCTGGGGACGGGTACCGAAGGGGCCATCTCCCAGAGGGACAGTCCTCAAAGAACCCAAAAACCGGTAGAAAAACACCAAAAAAAAACCAAAACACCGCGAGTAATCCAGCGCCGCCGCGGGGAACACCGGGGAGGGGGACAATTAAAAGAAACTTATCTTCAAATAGGAAAAAACGTGCAGGCGGGGGGTGTGGACGCGCCCGACATCGTGAAAAATGGGCGCCGCAAGGAAAAAGATGCAATAAACGAAGAACTACTAACGTTACTCGAAGCAAGGCGAGCCGGTTCCGAGCTGCAGGGAAAGGAAAGGTCGAATTGCAAACCTTTGCGCTGAGAACAGTAGGGAATAGGTCCTGAAAACAGAACAAGGTTCGGGAGAAAGAAAGGTCACTTGGATGACCGGTGAAGAGACCCTGGGGAAAACCGAAATCCAAGCCGAAAAAAAAGGCCAAGTCAAAAGCAAATCCAAGGTGATAAATTCATAAAAGACGCGACAAAAAATTTCAACTTCATGAAAGGGGAATTGTGAATCATGGACCTTACGCGTAGTGGAGAAGATGGCTCCAAGTTAAGATTCCGAAAAAGCTCGGGCAGTAAAAAACTGGAGGGTACCGGATCTGCAGTGCGAAAAAAGCCGACTGCGGCCAAAAGACCTGGGGCGATACTGACATGATCAGAGAATCCGAAAAAGCGGGGGCACTCCGGAAGGGGAAGACGCCCAGTTCGGGGGGCGTGTTTCAAACACTTCGGGAACGAAAAAAACCAGAACCTCAAGAGCGCAGACGTGACATGAACGGGCAAAGGCCATTAAGGGACACTCAGAATAAAGTCCCGCGTGAGGCCATAAAGTGAAGGTACGGAATCGGGGGGGGAGTAGATTTTCTGAGCATCACCAATAGGTAAACGGGGTGAAAACATAAATGGGTAGGGTCGACTCGCGCTTGGCACTTCCCTGAACCAGTCCTGCTGGTAGGGGAAAAGCCACAGGGGACGGCGCATACCCGGAAGGGGAAACCTCGGTCGACTCAAGGCGGCAACCACCACAAAAGCGACAGCGGGAAGCATGGTCAACCACGACAAGTAAGTGGGATCAAGACACCGGAGGGTGCCGTTTAGGGCTAAAAGAACGGTCAAATCTGGAGGATTGTGCGCGGAAGAGGGTCGTGTGATCGGGGGAGTACAGCGGCTGGCGGACGGCGCTGGATAAGCAAAAAAAAAAAAAAAAAAGGCATTAAAATGGCCAACTACGCAGCTCCCAACTGAGAAATGCTAAACACCGGTGCCGAGTGTGACAAAGGGCGGCGTGGGAAAGAAACATCAAATCGGGGGAGAGAAAAGGCAAGGAGATGTGGGAGGTAAAAGGCCAGCCGGAACTGCTTCCCGCGCCAGGAACTGATCGGGACCGCACGTCCAGCTCAGGTCGGTGGACCCGCCGTAGGAGGGAAACGGCTCGGAGCCCGGGATCCGGGGATGAATTAAGGAAAACAATTGAAGGGCGGAAAACGACTCGGAATCGTTCTCAGTGACTTGCACAAACGGGGGGTAGGGCGAGCTGAAATTGGCCGCGTTCCCGGAGGGCCCGGTTCTACCACAGGGGGTGGCCCGGAAGCGTCCCAAGGGGAACAAATTGGGCGTAAACCAGAGGAGGTCTGTATAGGGGCGGAAGAAAAACCTGGACCAGGGAGGGATCGAACCATTAAACTGGAAAAAAGTGTACTGGGACAGACCCCTTTCCAACTGTCGAAAAAGGACCAGACAGGGGGCGAAACTGCGGCGGCGACCCCAGATAGTTACCGGATAATGTGCTAAAAAGAGCAAGGCGGAAATTCGAGCGATAAAAAGCGTACCAAGGACACTCACATTTCACCGCCAACCAGTAGCCACAAAGAAGCGGTCTTGACGACCAATATACGGGGAACAAAGGCCGGACGTAATCCGACTAATAGTGCCAAACTGGAAATTAAAAGCAGACCATACTAAAGACAAACTTCGGCCCAAGAAGATATTCTGAAGCCGTGCAGCAACGACAGTTGAACAAAACTAAATTCAAATCAAGAGGTCTTAAGGAGGAAAAGAAAGATAGAAAAAAGTACCTCCCATGTGCTAAAGTGCAATCTAAAGAAGCCTGAGCCTTTTTATATTCCTGATG
>Ga0179593_1366796_pt1 | contig 13048 bp, 13 predicted proteins | sample CZODoug2_1_08_16_FD_185931 | JGI IMG/M metagenome (GOLD analysis project Ga0179593, IMG submission 185931) | Vadose zone soil fungal communities from Angelo Coast Range Reserve, California, USA - CZODoug2_1_08_16fungal (PacBio error correction) | ecosystem: Environmental > Terrestrial > Soil >...
AGTGCTTTCCAGGGGTTGGGTCTTCTCAGGTCTCCGGCGTGATTCCAGCTGTCTCGAGCCTTCGCCTCTGGCTGGTGTCAGACATGACGCTAAAGGCGGCTTGTTGCATGCTAGTTCAGCCAGGATCGCCAAGGGGGTCCACAGTCTCTGAAGTTACGGGTCCCCGCCAGATACTCCTTACGGGTTGGTTGCGGCCTGGCGGCGACCCAGTGTAGCTAGGAAGTAAGGGTGGCGATCACCTGGGCTGGCTCTGAGGGACACGGAGTAGCGAGTCGAGGGCATTCAGTAGGTAACTAACTCGAGGGCAGAGCCAGTGATTCAGGCCGACGATGCAGGGCGGGCGGAACCGGTCTTGTCCTGTGGCTACGCACGACCAAGTCTCAGTGGGTGACCAGCTCGGGGGGCTCAGGCTGCGCGCGGGCGGCCGGTCATGGCGACGGGTTATTGCACGCGCGGTAGTACATCTCGGGGCTTCACAACACGGCGTCAGGTCATCAGCGCGCACCTGACTTGGGGATGTGCCGAAACAAGCCTCGTGTCCGCGTCGCAGGTGTCTGTCACCTATTTCGCGATGTGCGACGTTGCGGACTGCGGCTGCTGCATTGCGGACATGTCCAAAGTTGGGAAGTCGTGATCAAGGGCCGATAGGTGGCTAACGATTGGAGCAGTCGGTCCTAGACGCTTTTACCCGCGCGGGCGTAGCCGAGTATCAGCTCAGGCGTCGATGCTGGCGGCAGGCCAGCCCGCCGCCGGCTGAGTATGGCGCGTGTCCGTTGAATGGAAACAGGCTGGGACCGTGGGGGCCCGTTAAGGCCTGCGGATCGAATGGATTCTCTGCATCAGGTGGCCGGTCCGCGCCTTGACGATGCCTGCGGGAAAAGAAAAAAAATGCAGTTGGCCGTCGTTCCCAGTGAGCGTCAGGCTTGAAAACATGTGCCTGACGATGCGCGGAGGCGCCGGCGGCGTGGCGTAGCAGCCGTTACCGGGTCCAAGCGCCGTTAGCATTGTTCTGGTAGGAGGTGGCCCGGGTCCGTGCCAGGTAGTACCGCGGTGGCGGTGGAGTGATGCCGGCACAAGCTTCCGGAGGGCTGCATTCGCTACTGGCGGAGGTAAAGCACCGGGGCAGATCAGCGAGTCGCGGGGGGGGTGGTGAGCATGGACGGTTACCCGCTGCAGGCACCTCGGTTCCGCAGTACCGATCAGTCCAGATGCGGGGGGGCCGTGCTCGTAGGCTCCAGGCGTGGACCCGACGGTAAGTGCGTGCATGAGGAATGTACAGCAGTTCAAGAATGATGGCATGCTGTCAGTTGAATCCACTGCATGAGGCGTGGGTCGCCTCTAGTGTCCTCCACGTAGACGCGCCATGGGCTGTACTACGCGCCGCGCTTCAAGTCGTAACTGTCGAGTCCCACCTGTGTTGGGGTGCGAGCATCGCTCGCGCTACGGAACAAGGGGTGCGAACAATTCGAGAGGATCCCGGAGTGAACAGAGACAGATCCTAAAGGATAGCATGGAGCGCGCCAGGCCGGATCTCTCTTGGTCACGCCGCAAAGCCGGCTGGGGGCGGTGCGATACAGAACATGCTCGGCACGCCTGCGGTCGTCCATGCTACGCAGTAGGGATAGCAGTCGAGCTCTGTTGCGTATGCAGGGATACGAGAACCGTGGGGAGTAGCGATAACGGGCCATGCAGCCCTCTGGCGTTTGCAGGCCGCATAAAATACCGCGCTGTCGGCGGTTCAGTCTGATGACGGTCATTCGACACTCGTCCGCGGTGCGCGATGTGCGGGCTTGTCCTGGTGCGGGTGGGCGCTTCCCAGGTTGCGGTAAGACTTGAAGTGGCGACGGTCATTCAGCGCAGGTATTACACCTGGGCCCTAATTATGCGGAGCGGCGTGCCAGACGGCATGTGGGCTTGGGCCGAAGGAGGGAGGAAGAAACGCGGCGTCTGGGGCAATAGGCCGGCCGCTGCCCGTCAGGACGGATAGTCCTGCCATCGCTACTGCTGCCGGATACCATGGGGGCGTGAGGCATTGGCAGTGTGCACGCCACAGCTGTAGCTGACAGCGGAAGCTCGGATGCCGTCCTCGGTTCGATCAAGAGCCAGCGGAAAAAACCAGAGGTTCCTCAGCGTTCCGGGTACCAGTGGCGCTGTGCCGTGGCGTTGCAAGCTTGCTCGTCCATTTAATCCGGTACTCTCGTGGCAGAAACGCTGCGCGTTGCAGGCAGACGTCGACTGGGCGTACGCTGGCTATCTGCAATCGGCTCGATTCTCGTGGTGATTCCGTCTGCACTCCCTGTCCTCATGGCGGCCAATCTGCTCGCGTAGCTCGGCTGTTCTGGCGACCTAGCACGCGGAAAGATCGGGTGTCCTAGCTTCACGATAAAAAAACGGGTATCTGTCCCAATCCTGTTACTCACTTCCAGTTTCATAGAATGGCTTCCGGCTCGGTCTTGGAGAAAGGGGAAGCAACCGTAGAGTATCGAGCCGTGTCGGAGGGTGAGTCGTTTGAATCTAGCTACAGCAAGAGTCTGAGTCTGCGTAGATAATAGATCGAGAGATTGGAGATCGTTAGCTACACAGGCGATGTACTATGGAGGAGTGGAGTAAGTTACGTTGGAAAACTGAGGACTCTATTCGGCGCATTTAGTTTTTGAGGGATAGCTTGGAGGGGGAGGGGAGAGAATGCGGGTGCGCTACTGATATATGGTTGAGGGAGTTAATGTATTATATCTGGAGCCCAGTCTTTAGCATAGGGAACATTTCTACAAAAACAGCTGGGGTGCTAGGCCCCAGTGACGCGCTGAATCTCTGGCGTCTCGAGCTCTTCCCAGTGCGGCGCAAGTTCGGGTTCGCGCTTCGGTTCGGCGTGTGGGTCAGGTGCGCTCGGTGCGCGCTACGTGCCACAGGCATGTGTCCGATCCTTCGTGAATTGATCGCCGGCTCCGCGACCGGATACGAGGGATCAGTCCCTACAGCGGGGAGGAAGGACAGTTGGGCCAACTGATCGCAGGCGTTGGTCGGGGTTCGGCGGGCACGTGCTCTTGTCCGTATGCATTCGGTGACTGCCGGGCAACGCTCATCGCCTTCCGAAATAACGCGCGGATCGTTCCCTCGGCAGGGTCAAGCTGGCAAGGCCGGGGACGCAGGATGGGGCACCTTGAGGGCCCGGGCACTAGGTCGGTCCTGCCACGCCATCGAACTGCGTGCGTGAGGTGACCTCACCTGCCAACATACTAGTCGGGTCCTTGCGTCCATGTGTAGATAGAGTACCGCGGCGCTCAGGAAGCTATGTTGCGAATTAATTAGCTTCGACGCTGATGACTGCGAAGCACTGCGTTCGGCGCCTGGCCCTGCTCGTCACCAGACTTGATCTCCGCATATGGCCGAGGTCTGGCTCTTGCGCCCATAGGACTCCCAGTTGAGTCCACTAGCGGGTACCGGCGCCGCAGCCTATCGCGCTTGCTGTCAGGTCCTCAGTTGCAGCATCAGCCGGGGCGGCAGTATACGTGAGTTGCTGCTCTTGTCCGTCAATTCGTCCGTTGCTCCGGGTTTCTCCATGCGCGTCTTGCGCTTATTCTTCCTGCGGGCAGCATCGGTGCGTATGCCGCTGGCTGCTACCCTGGGGTCGCGGTCGGGCAGCCGCGATCTTGTCTCTAGTCCTAGCGGGTCGACATCCCTGGCTGCACGCTGCATGCAAGGCAAACGGCAGGGCGTTGGACAGTCTTAGCGAGGGTAAGGAGCTAGGGGTGGTCGTCGCACTCAGGCGCGTCGTGCAAGCTGGCATGTTGCATGCCCGGGCGCGACCACCTCGGCCAGCCGCTGCAGGCCGGGGTCCTGCGCTGCGGTCCGTATCGCTACGCGTCGGCTCGGCTCGATTGCCAGCTGTTCGTCGCCGGAGTGCAGGCGGCATGGTCCGGGCAGTAACATTTCCGTCATAGACGTGTGAAGGCTAGTTCGACTGAGCAGCCTTAGGTGCGTGGGCTAGCGCAGTGCCAGCATTTCAGGATTAGGCTCCGGGTCATCTCCGCAGTCGGGCACAACCAGCGATCGTCGCTGCAAGGGGACAAGTCTGATCTCCTTACTAGGAGACTCTGTGCTCAAGGATGGCGCGACAATCAGACGGAGTGAGGGAAAAAGTAGCGACTAAGGAGACGATGATTGACAGGTCTGTACACGATTTCGACGGAACTGGCTGCGTCGTGCCGTTCGTAGGGCATGGGGTCACCGTAGCCAGCACTCCCGAGTGCGCCTGCGACCGTGCGTCTGGACGGCGGTCGGTGCTCGCCGGCCTGAGGTTGCCGAAGGGCCGGAGGCTCGAGGGGGTTGTCATGTCGGCTCAATGACTTGGGCACATTGAGGAACGTGTTCCTCGCCGCGGGTTCTTATAACGAGTTCCGGCTTGTCGTTTCCTGGTCACTTTTTACGACTGTTTCTTGCTGGGGGCATGGGCGTTCGTTTTACCTGTGACTGATTTCTGCTCGCTTGAGCCTGAGACTTCGGGACGACGTCTTGGGCCGCAGGGAATGTATGAACTCATTCCCGTACTCATTACAGACATCATGGGCCATCAATGGCCATTGCCGTTTATTTCTGAACTTCCAAAGGTCGACGCATGTGCGTACGGATGGCGTTGGATCCTGCTGTCGCATTCGGCTGCCAACGCTATACTGCTCCTCGGCCACTGTCGTGCCCCGATCTGATCGCGTACTGCGGCGGTGCCACGTCGGTCATCCTTTTTCAGCAGGGCCTGCACGCAGCAGGACAGTCGCGATATCGGTTCGCATGACGTCACTGCGAGGTCAGTGCTTAGCTATGCTCGCGGCGGTCGACCGCGGTGGGGCGGCAGGCGGCCTTGTTGCAGATGCTAGCGGTATCCGGTTGCCGGTCGGTTTATGTGGCCTAACGATCTTGCGCGCGGAGCAGGTCCGATACGTACAGGCGGCGAAAGCTCCCTTGGAGATAAAGTCTAGAACCTTCCGGGACTAGTGGAGCGACTAGCGCGAGTTACGACGGTAGTCGAGGTACAAGGGGGGGGGTGCCAGTGATCAGGCGTCGTGCCATGAAGAGGTTGGAGCGTGGGCTTGTGCTATAGTGGCACTTGGGGCATGCAGCTGAGAACTGTCAGTGTCCGCTCGGTGGCCTGCCCCGTGCGTCCGGGGTGAAGAACAGATAACGGGAGGGGTCGGAAAGGCGTCGGCGATGGCAAGCTAGATGCGGGAGTTATTCGATGCTCCGAAGGGCGGCCTACGGCCTGCGCGGGCTGCGTTGAATGGGCAGATCAGCCGGAGCGACAGGGATTACCGGTGGGCCGAGGGCCAAGACCGGCGCATTGGGGCAGCGCAGGAACGGCTGCTTCATCACAGCTGGATGAGTGGGCGGATCTGGCCTTGTCAGGACCTCAAGCAGGCTGAAGATACGCAAGAGGTAGTGCCGTCAGGCCGCGCCGCGCCAGGTTCGAGGATCGGCAGATCTGGTTGGCGCTAGGCGCTATACGCTCCGATGGAGGGCACAAAAAAATAACTCTTCTTCGACTTTCCCGTGACTTGGCGTGCGGCCCCGTGGTCCCCGTCTAAGCGATGGACAGCCATGGTTCCAATTGACTAGTGATCACACCCCGGTAGTCGGGCGCGAGCCCTGGTACCGACTCGTAGCGATACGGTTGGGCGCGCATGCCGGTGCCGGTCTCGACTCACGCTTGATTAAGCTTTTAGCTTCGGGGGGCGCAAGGGCGCCTAGGCCTGTACGCGCAGTTCATACCGACCTCAGGATTGTTCACACGAGGAGGGGTGCCTAACGTACAAGATAGCAGCATCGCAATACTGCGGATCGGGCTCGGAACCAACAGGCGACGTGGCGTGTGTGGGTTGCTAGGTGCTATCGGCGTCGTTTTGCAACGGGCATGGCTGCCACCGCGTTCGCCCAGTCAGCGGCTACCCGGTGTGCTTATGGCGAGAATTGACGAACTGGCACAGAGCTCGTTGTCACTTGCTCGCTATAGGCTCTCCGTGCGTGGCCTAGACCGCAGGTTTCCGGGTGCGGCAGTTCCGAGAAGACTATGCCGCTTGGTCCTATGACAAATACTCCTTCAGTCGCGAAGGGGGGGCAGGAGCAACGATCGGAGGGCAGTTACGGTTACTAGAGATTTATGCACACGTACATTCCGGAGACTTGAGCTTTAACATGACTCGCTCGCCCCCTCATTGGCCTGCCCGAGCACTGACGCTCGGGGGCACGTCGCGACTTCTCGCGTTGATCCCTCACCTCGAACTACGCAGGGCGCAGATTCCGGGCGATCTGGTCGAGCGTGAGGTTCCCGATGCGTGTGCATTGGCGTCAGCACTCGGCGGATGCGGAGGTCGCGTGGACTTGCGTGGCTGAGCGCGATGGACGGCGTCACTAGCATGCAGCCGATAGAGCCCGCAACATCTGGGACGCTGCCATGTCGGTGCCTGTCAGTTGTGCCGAGGCCCTGGACTGAGGAGCATCCGATCTCTGAGTTTCATTATGCATTCTGCTGGTAGCCAGAGGTGACAGACTATCAGGGTATTTCGAGGAGCACAGCCATGGCAATGACACATGGTGCGTGCGTGGCATGCCGACGCTGGTGCTCGACGGGCCTGGCTGGCGGCTGCGCGCGACCGTTCTCGATCACTTCCATTCACGGGCAGAGCGTGTGTCCACTCGAGTCGTGAGGTGTGTCTGTGAGCGGCTTAAGCCGAAACTGCTGATAGGCCGTTCCGATACCCGCTGCATCCTACCGTGTGTATGTGGCTACTTCACGTACCGCAGATCGATTGCGCGGGGGGCGTGCTGAAGCGACGGTTTCACCAAAAAAAATACAGCGCAGGCGTGACTGTGCAGTTCTTTCGCCGCGGCACGTGGCCGTCGGGGTTCGGCACCCGCGGTGCATCGCGATGCCTCCAGGTGGGCACCAGTTCACGTCGTTAGGCGAGTCGAGAATGCCATGCATCTGCTGTGCAACAGCCGCGGCGTGGCCGTGGATTCTCCGCAGGTGCTGCACGTGCGGGTAGCCTACGTATACGGCGCAACTGGCGGGAGGCCTGTCGCGGGGTCGTGGTCAGGTGCCGGGCGAGCTCGAGGCGGCTGCATGTGGCTGCGACTAGGACATGCTACCCGGAGCTAGATGGCCGGCCATTGCAGCCTCGTCGCGCGCGTGGCAGCATGAGGGGGGTGGGCGGCGGCTGCATGCGCGGCGTGTCGAGCTGAGGAGTCCGGGAAGAGCTGGCTGAGTATCATGCACTTTCGCGACGGGCAGCTGTCCGCTGCCGGCAGCTGCAGCGCCGGCCTTGCTGGGAGCTTGCAGCATGGAGGCGGTGTCACTAGCGTAAGAGCACAGTCCGGTCTGATATGGTTAGCGCATGTCGCTGGCGCCTCTTGCTGGGCTGATGCATGATGTTAGCGAGCAGAGTTGGTTCCGAACGTATATCCACGAGCGGTGGCGCGCAGTGAGTCTTGCGGACGGATCGCGGTTACTCACACCGTGACGCTCCTGAGCTGGGTCCGGCGGCGCAGGTGCAGCGAGAACTAGCGTCGTTTGCCGAGGTTTTATCTGCAGGCGCCTGACGCGATTCAAGCGCGTATTCCACTCGGGACCGATCGGTACGATGTGACTTCTCGTCTAGTCGTTTAGTCGAGGGGTTCGGAGGTAGCAGATGACGATTTTAAATAGCTGGTCCGTGAGGGCGGTAGGCGCTGCGTCAGTGAGGGAGGGGGGCCAAGGGCACTGCTCTGCTACGCATTCGGCCGGTTACGCCACAGCTGTCCGGTTGAGGCGCTGCATAGGCGTCCCTGTCAAAAAAAAAAAAAGAGACTGTAGGCAAGGTGTAATCCCCAGCCGTTCTGCGATGTAGGGTCCGGTGATCGTAGGTCATGAGATAGAACTGGCGCTGCACTTGGACTTGATACCGATGGCATGATGGCGGTCTGCCAACTTCATTCGCGTTCATGCTGCGAGCGGTGCGGGTCACCTATTTGATCGGTAGACCAATGCGACGAGGTACGGCGCGCGCAGCTGCAGGACGCGCTGCGGCTGCGCCGGCGGCTACACACTCTGGCTCTGCGCGCATGCATGCAGTAAGCCGGCTACAGCGAGCTGCCGCGTCTCGATGCAGCTGGGCATCTGCTAAGGCGAACACACAGCGGAGGAAATGATGTACTACGTAGAGAGAACGATTGTCGCTATAGTCTACGCAATAGCGAGGATGGCCGATTACTATGGCATAAGGGCCAGGCCGATACTCGCCCGGACGGGCGAGGGCCGCATTGCCAGCGCTCGGCCGGTAGTCTGGCGCGCGTTACGACATGTGCATCCTGAGGAGACGGGTGCTGTGTGCACCCGACAAGGCGGTGCGTTCTATAGGGTCGAGTCGGTACCAACTGGCTGAGTGCTCTACGTGTACATTCTATACACTCGTGCTCACTAGCAGCGATGTTGGCGGTCTAACTGCGATCGTGCGGGACCTTGTCTACGCTACAAGCCAGACTGTTCGTCTCGATCTGAACTCAGTGTAACTGCGGCGCGGCAGTTCGCAGTGACCAATGGCTCTGGCCTAAAGCGGCGGCCGGGGCAGCGCCATAGTTCAGAAGAACGTGCATGAATAGAAATCGTCGGCCGTCTCACAGATAACGTTAACTGTTTAGTGCGTGTTTGTCTATTTCTCTGCTGGGTTGGCAGCCCGCTAAAGTCCGTGGCCATGCCGTGCTGCACGGCTTAGTCTGAGACCAAGGATAGCATGGGCCAGTACATGGTTCCATCCGGCCTCTGCACAGCAGAGGACTCAGGGCCTGTACTTGCGCGGCCATGTGCCGTGGATGTCGTCCCGTATTTCAGTCTGGTTGAGCTCACCTACATTTCTCAGCTTGGTTAGGCTCAGAAACGCTGAGGGTCGCCTCGCATTGATGGCTCTTGCATCGTATGGCGCGCGTGTATTCCTGTTCTTTCTAGGGATCCTCCTTCGTGTCGCCGCATGGCTGCTCATTATGCCGGTGGCTCGTGTGCGTCATTGTAACACTGCATTTTGCTGAATTCATTCTTATTTCGTCAATTAGTGCGACGTACAGGCTTCGCCTATCAGGCCAGTCGGCCCTGTACCCGCGACGGCCGCGGTGCACTCCGGTGTGCAACCACGCCAGTGCACCGTCATCAAAACTCAAGCTTCCTTTCTTTCTTATCGCTCCTTTTTTCTTAAACTTTTAACTTCAGTGGCGTGTCCATTACGTGCACTGCATGGGCTGGTCCTTAGCGTCACCCCACTGGTGGCTCGGCCATGCGGGCGCTCGTCCGCAGGCGGCAGCCTGCAGACAAGCTAGTCCTCAGCGAGCAGGTGCGGACCTGACCGGCCAAATCATACAGCTCCGTGCTTGACATCGTCCAGGCGCGCGGCTACGATGTCAGCCGGTGCAGTGTGCTAGGGCCATTCACCGGCTCGCATGAGGGGTCAGTCGCAGGGGTACGCCGCTTTATCAGAATAGTCGGGGGCGTGGTAGAGCCGCTCGCCTCGGATGTCGTGCGTGAGACAGTCTTTGTAAATGGACGAGCCCCTAGGTGGCTGAACAATAGTGCTGCCCAGTGCCGTTAACCGGGTGCCGTCTAGCCGGCGCGAGCGGAAGCGGCATGTGGGTGCGTTAGGCCGCGCCGTGCGCTAGGCAGAACGCAGCGGGGACGATGCGAGAGCGTTGAGTAGGACGAGAGTCTATCCTCGAGGGCAGCAGGCACGTACATGACGCCGCACGGTAGCAACGCAGGCAATATCAAAATGACACCAGCTGCCTCCGATAGCTCGGTGGGCGGGGTTTCTCTCAGGCTGAACATTTTAGGCAGAGCCGAATCTGACCACAGTCTGTCCTCCTGAAGCTAGCACTGCGCTGTCGTCAAAGGTGGCAGCGCGGTCAGACTTCCTAACGTATTCGCGCTCATCATCCAGTCCGGCCTCGTCAATACGCTGTGCCTGAACGAGCGGACGACGAAGCCGGCGCTACGCTCACAGACCTAGCCAAGTATTACCGCTGGGAGTGTGGCTAGTGGGCTAGTCAGCGTATGCAGCACTACTATCACAAATCGTTGCATGAGACGAGCTGAGAAGGACAGCAAGAGTAAGAAGATATCCGACCGGTGCATTTACGACTTGGTCGCGCCTGTACACGAAGGCATGTGAATACCGCGGGCTGATTATCCACCGGCGGCGCAAGAGTTTATTCAGCGGCGTTCGTACATAAGATGTTCCGAGCCTACAGTGTCCAGAGGATGCTGCAGGGGGGGGGGGGGGGTCGACTATGCTATTACTGAGACGGTGACATTAAGCGTTGAGGATGGGCTGAGACTTCGGGCGGCTGAGCTTGAAGCTCGAGTGTTTCTGGCAGACTGGAACGGGTGACGATGCTCACTACTCCGACGTCGTTTCATATGTGTCTGGAGGAACGTAAGACATTCCCCTATCCTTGGCCTGTGCACTGTCAAAGCGTGCCCAGGCACCCGAGTCCTACCACGCGGCAGGGCGCTTCGCGGCCTGCACGACAGTCCTCAGGTTCCAATACTACGGGTGCCCAACCGTGGGACGTTAAAGACCTACAGCCCAGAGTAACTCTCGGCAGACAGGGCTGGCAGTATCCACCGTTAACCTTCACGTGCCAAAGACTAGGGACGTCGCTGGCTAGGGAGTAGCCGCTGGTCCCTCATCGCGGGTAGCGTCTGCCAGTGCGTAATTCAATGGAGGGACGTCTTCAGGTGCGACAAGGCGGGTCACTCACTGGTCTCAAGTGATGTACAGATTGACTGGCCCAATCGTAGTGTATAGGGCAGTGAGGGACTACGGAGCGCTAGTTCGTATTTGCGTTCATGATAATTCGGGCTATGGAGAATGCCATCTTATCGGTCATCACTGGGGCGGGGGGGTCTCGTTCGTCTGGCTGCGCCATGCCGCGATTTCCGGGCTTGTGCATGCCGTGTCGAACGGTGCTGTCTCGCGAAGGTGCAGGATTGCAGCATAACGGGCTACGTATCGGAGAATGGACATAGGCTGCATTGAGACTGGGCGGTTCACGCACTCACCTATCGGCGGACGATGCCATCCAGGCTGTGCTGGGGGGGGGGGGGGGCCTGCTGCGTCGTCTTCGCGGCGGTGGTGGTCTCATGAGGGAAAGGTCGGATGCCTATACTGGGGGGCGGTGGTCCGGGTATTCAGCGTGCGCGGCACTGGCGGCGGGGCGGCTCGGCGACCGTAATCAACCGGTGGGCCATCCAGAGTCGTCCCCGTTACCGTGCGCTACGCGTCCGGTCGGTTACGCTTATTTGTCCGATGGCAGTCTGTGGTCGGTCTTGGCAGGTGAGGGCAAGTCTGCCATCATCATGTCCCGCGGGGGGGGGGGGTGGGGGGGGGGGGGGGGGTCGATCGTCTAGGTACGTGTGTTAGAGTGGGTGCGCCGGTCCAGATGGACACCGGTTCCCTACTGGGGGACCTATGGAACCTCCACGTTGGCCGTTTTGCCCGGCCCTGGGTCAGCGGCGTCCTTCAGGTCTATTCCGCATCAGTCGCCAGTCGTAGCGCCGCGTGTGGCGACGGCTACTGGCGTCAGGCTTTGGCGGGCGGTCTAGAATATTGCGGCTAGTGCGCATGCCAGCAGGGGAGCGGAGCCCGCTCTACTCTTTCGATCTCGTCTCTGGTAGGTCGTCCGATGGCGGGGGCCAGCTGGACGTGGGCTGGATGCCGGGCATGGCGGTTGGCTCAATAAAAGGGCCTCGCAACATAGATGTCCTCTACAACCATGAATACGGACGCGGCGCTACCACTTGCTTAACGATCCGTGAGTGCTCTCACGGATGCGCGTTGAATTGGAGCATCTAGCTAGACGCAACCCACCGGGACGCATACAGTGAGCTAAGCTAGAGCTAAGGTAGAAGTGACCGCCAGCCAGGGTACCAGGAGATATTCTAGAGAACTTGTAAGGGACGATCGGCACATTGACACGGCGAGCTAAGTGCCTGTACTACATACTAAGGATTACATCCTAGGTGTGTCATGGCTATTTACTACGAACTCACGGTACAAAAAGGCCGTGCACGGTGTCTACCAGTTCCGCTATCCTCACGTGGTTTGGTCGGCTCAGGCTGCGACCTAAGGCACGCCGAGTATACCAGTGGTGGGCGTACGGCCTTGTCGCTTAGCCGGCTTACAACCTAGCCTGGTGGCGTCTTACTACAGGGCCTTGACGCAGGGGCGTAATCGTATATCGCGATAGGCTCGCGGCTCAGCACGGATGCCTGGCTTCTCCATGAGCTCAGTGCTTTGCGGCACACGTAACCTCTATTTCTTGCGTTGCCACCTCCCGTGAATGCTGACGCTAGCGCGCCTAGCGCAAGACCCTCCCTCAGCGTATCTGTAGCATCATCTATGGGCTCCTACATTGCAATATGGAGCTAGGCACCCGCGCACACACCTATGCATCATGTGCTCGTCGATTAAGCTGCTTTCTGTCGGCCTAGACCGGACGCAAGTAGGGGGCGCCGGCGCAGATTGACCGAAGACTTCGGGCTACCCAACTGACCGCAGTTACGGCTACTATCAATTACGTAGCTGGAGTGGCGACTAAGAACTATGCTACCTGTTATTCGAGGCCCGTCGACCGGTTCAACAACAAATTAGGCTGACGCACGGGGCGGCACAATGCTTACCGCTTTGCAAAAAGGTAGCACGCGACGAGAAGGATATTCGACGGTATTGCATTAGACCAAGGCTGGGGGGCAAAATGCGCCAGTAGACGGCGCTCTGACGTCTGTATGAACCGATGCTAGTGCTACTGCACGCAGCTCCGAGGACCCATATACGTAGCAGAGAACGTCATGACAAGCATGTGTTACTTAACCAAGTGAAAAAAAAAAAAAAACGCACAGGTTGCATAGATTCTATTCGAAAATACTGGGCGCACTCAACAGAGACATAGAGCGTGGATGGGTGGAAGCTACTCGCAATCACGCGTTAGACCTTCCTTGGTAGTATCCATGCGTTGACAAAAAGCGGAATAATCCCTG
>Ga0179593_1429623_pt1 | contig 13048 bp, 15 predicted proteins | sample CZODoug2_1_08_16_FD_185931 | JGI IMG/M metagenome (GOLD analysis project Ga0179593, IMG submission 185931) | Vadose zone soil fungal communities from Angelo Coast Range Reserve, California, USA - CZODoug2_1_08_16fungal (PacBio error correction) | ecosystem: Environmental > Terrestrial > Soil >...
CTATCAAAATAGGTGTTGTCAGGTTTTAGCCAGTCTATGCATCCGGGGGAAAAGAAAATCAAAAGATAAGACGCTAACTCCTACAGGGACTGAGACTGGCCCACACTCTCGAAGGGAGGAAGGCCCCAAAGCCCGAAGCGGTCACCATAAGCTAAAGGGTCGGGATAGTTGTTTAACATAATCTTCTCAACTCTAGGGCGGGGACGATAAGTCCTGGGAGGTCGTCTTTGCTCTTAGTCCGAGGGTAAAACAGGAAACCAGCAAAGAAGGTTTTTATTTCTTGTGGGGACGAAAACGTCACAAACGAAGGTAGTTGAGGGGGGGGGCTCTATTTCCCCTCGCTGAGGAGGGCTGAAAAAAACGTTGATCTCCAGAAGGGGGTTTCACAAGTTCTCGCGGTGTTTGGCCGTTTGTATCCACACAAAAAAACCGAGCGCTCAGACTAAAAACGGGAAAGGATTTGTGGGGGACGGCCCGAGATAGACACTGGGTGTGCAGGCCCGATCAACGAGGGACAGCTCCAATAAAAAACTGGCTAAGCGCGTATCGAAAGGGGGTGCCAACGATCCCACCAAAGAATACCTTACGGGATTTTGGATTTATCGGGAACCAAAAAAGAGGCCATGTTCGATGGGTTGGCGACCTGGCCCTCCCGTACCCTTGGGGAGAAGGGGAGGGGGGATCGGTTCACTTTCCGCTTCGGAAAAGAGGTCAAAAACGGGAATTACAAGCGGCCGAAGAAGAGGGGATTTTTCCGTGTCTTATTTCCAACCTATAAAGAAGGGGGGAAGAGACACAAATTGAGGGGGGGGGGGGGGGGGGAGTTTCCGCACAACCTGAGCGGCTTAACAGGATCAAAGATCACTTTCCCGAGACTGAACCAGTGTCCAAAAGGGTTGAAGAAAAACTCCTCCTTGGCAGATCCCTCAACGTGGGAGATCGGAGGGGAGACGAGAAGAAAAAGAAAACCGTTACAAGGAGAGAAAGGGAAGGGATACCACGTTCCGATAGACCTGCGTCACCTTGAAAAAAACGGCTTCCCCTTTTGAACCTCAGTCTTTAAAAAGGGCCCAAAGGAAACACTTACGCACCGAGGGAAAACTTGTGGGGGACGCCTGGCAAGTAAAAAAAATGGCCTAAGAAAAAAGAGAAGCTAGACATGACGTCGGGGATCTAAACCATTGGCCAAGGGTCAAAAAAATCTTGGGAGGGGTAGAGTCAATTTCAGGGGGGGGAATACTACACACGGAACGCCACAGGTGTATCTGCCGATCAAACGAGAAGGGAAGAGAGGGGAGGGTTAAGGGAGTATTTCTTGAGGTCCAAAAACGGGCGATTTGGCAACCACCTGAAAGGGGGGGACCAAAAAAAAAAGTGGTTTCTCACTTCCTTTGCTTAAACGGCAATGGAGGCGGGGGGGGGGGAAAAAAATGGCGCACCCATCACGAGAGGAAGGTGAATAAGGGGATCTGAAGCCATGTGGGGGAAGCAATCATAGCTCGAAAGGGACATTACCTAGGGAAAAGGGATAACCGAGCTCGTGAGTGTCAAGAAAGCCAGGGGTCACTTAGAGGGGAAAGCCCCCCTCTCCTCGTTTGGGACCGATTCTCTGGGGGTCTGGAGAGAAAACAGAAATCTCATGGGGGGGGGAAAATTTTTCACTCTCCGCGTTACAATTCTTATGGTCTGGGTGGGGGGGCCTCTAAAAAAGGGCCGGGTTATTTGGGGGTGGTTAACAAGAAACATGTGGACGTTGCACGGGCTAGGAAAGGAGAATCATCCAAGGAGAAATCTTGACTTCAAATGCAGAAACCAAGGGGAAGGGAAGGAGAAGTCTTTGCCATGAATGCAAAATTTGGGGGGGGACAGTAAAAAACCCCCAGATCCCCCGCTCCCTTTGCAACGAAAAAACATTATGGTCCAAAATCCAGGCAACCTGGAGAGTCTCCTGATTTGCTCGAAGTCAAAAAAATTCCACTTCCTCTTGTCACAGCGGCGAGGGACCCAATAGCAGGACAAATGTGGTGGATCCGATGAAAGGGAAAAAGGCAGTTGCCGGACAAGCATTCTTCGGCCTTCTAGGGAAAGGGGGGGGGGTATCAGGATGAATTGGCCTTCGACCTACACAAAGAAATCCCTCCCTTTCAAGAATTAGGTACCCAACCTATTCTTCAATTCCGAGGCTGGGAGACATGAAAAGAGCATTGACGCGCCCGTATCAGAATAAAATTGAAAATGCCTCTTTTGCAGGGATCGGAGAAATCCAAACTGACCTTGGGTCGGTCAGGCGAGGGAAATCATCAGCCCTCCCTATGCTCCAAGCTTGGAGGGGGGGGAGTTTTGAAAGCCCCATGAGCACAGAACACGCCAGAATAAAATAACAAAAAAACTATAAAAGGGAGAAGAGAGCAACAACAACTGAGGGCTCAATCAAGGGATGTGGGGTGGACCTAGCTCGGGGAGGGGAAGGGAGATGCTCATTGACAGGCCATAATCTTTATCCTGCCCAATGAAGGGGGGAAATAAGGAGGGAAAGTATTCCACTACGACGACAATCCTGATAAAGAGGAGGAAGAATCACTGGAGGGGGGATCAATTCATCCTGAGACGGGGTGGAAAAGACCAAAAAAGAGTTTTTTCGTGGTCAAGAAATCGCACGGGACATAAATGGGACAGAGGGAAAAGGGAATTTATGATTGGTCTTAAGAAGCAAGAAGATAGAATACTTCACTCGAAGGAGACAAATGTTGGGGCAGAGGGCCCTGCCGGCGTAATCGCGCACACAATTAGGCCTATATAGAGAGGTTGCCTAGATGTTCAACTGCCACAGAGGGGGAGAAGGTTTTGAAGGTACTTCGCAGAAAAGAAAGGCGCCTGGAACCGGGAGGGGAAATCGGAATTTCCCAGCTTCAAAGGGTTACCTCAAATGAAATTGGAAACGAAGGGAAAAGGCAAAAACCTAGGGGGCCGAAGGCTACCTAGGGGCGGCTAATTGCAGTAAAGGAAGGAACATATAAGGTCTTGCCTTAGGGGGTATCCCGCATGAAAAAAAAAGCTCAATCAACTGAAAAAGGGGGCGGACGATCACCCAACTTAAAGAGGTCGAAAAAAACTACATCACAGGGAACCGAGTGATCAAAGAGAAAGGATATTCTTTTCTAATAGGTCACACCGGAAAGTCGCGTTAAAAATAGGAGGGGAGGGAAAGAAAAAGGCACCACAAGGGAAGAGAAAAACACTAGCTGTGGCTCTACCGCTCATCCGTACGGTCAAAAAAATTTCGACTGATTTAGGGAACCAACCTGAAGGGTCAGCTTCAATAACAAAGGGCCGATCGGGGGATGGGGGAAAAAGTGAAAACAGATCGTTGAGACAACAGTCGCTAAGGAAGTCCCCGGCAGGAGGGTAAAGCTACTGAGAAAAAAACACTCGTTTGGGGGGGAACAAATTTTCCATGGAGCTGAAATCGGTCCAAGTTGGGGAAAGTCAAAAAAAAAAGAAAAAACCGATATGGGATCAGAACGATAGATGCCAGGGACCTTCGGTCATCGACAAACATTGCTTGGGGGTTGTCTCGCGATAAAAAATGACCCGGGGAAGTACGGCGAGGGAATACAGGGGGGGGGGAAAGTGGACGAAAAAAGACCAATCCCACGTCATGGACTAGAGGGGCGACTCAGGGTCTTCAAGGGGCAGGGAAAAAACAAGTTTCGACCGTCGGTTCGTGGGAAAAAGCATACAGGGAGGGTACAAAGGGAAGCCTGAACAGTGACGAAGGTCTATGACGTAACAGAAAGTACCAAGGCTGGGGGCAGCAGAAGGGAAAGGAAAGGGGGACCTGTTTTAGGGGAAACGAAGAAAAATCGAGATCCTCTACACGCTGCGGATTCTGAAGCGGGGTTTAGACCGGGCGATTCCAATCCGCGGTAAGAGATTGAGATGAAGGGTGAGGGAAAGAGGTAAGACGACAGTCAAGTGTTTTCCCGTTCTTCACACTTGCAAAAAAAAAGCAAGAAAAAATTTGAAAGATCCTTTGATAGATTTGGAATTGGCTACCAACTAAACTCAAGAGGGCGGCAACTAGGAACAAGTGTTGCAGAAAAAGGACATCCTTTAACTTCCCAAACTTACAATCGCCGGGACGTTAGAATTGTCCGGAAGCGAAGTGGGGGGAAAGAAAGGCAAGCCAAGCCTCTTTTGGGCAGCAGGGGCGTCCCTGCCCATCGAAAAAAAGAACTAATAGAGGGGGGACCCTGCTTCTTGGAGAGCTGATCGGGTTTGATCAGGGACCAAGGCAACAAAAACGGTTCGGGCCCTTGCCCGTTCAAAAAAAATGAATCAACGGTCGTAAGCCTCTTCGGCTGGTTGGGGGAAAAAAGGGTGAAACCACTTCTCCTCGGAAATCTGTATGACAAAACGGAAAAAAAAGAAGGGGGGGAGGGCAACCTCCCATCCCATGACAAGGAAAAGGGGGGGTGAAAGGGAACGCACCGCCAAAAAAAAGTGCTGGGCGACGGGGTGGGTTACAAAGAAACTAATGGCGGCAAGTGACAAAAGGTCTCTCCCGCCATAGTCGAATCGGGGAAGGGACAAAAAGAGAACCATATCCTTATTGACCGCTCACTCGAAATAGGGGGAAAAAACTGCAAATAAAGGGTTCAATACATCAGACGGAGGTGGACGACCTGGGAGGCGGCGGCAAAAAACACCTTCTTGGAAAACACCGCTGCATAGAACGGGAATAAAATAAGGGAAGAAGAAAACGACATTCTGTGTGGTGCCCGCCTTTACTCGACCAAAAATCGAGGAGAAGGAGAGATCTGAAAGGAGAGGTAGATTTTCCGGAGAAGGAGGTTATGAGGGCTATGCGCCGTGTTCTCATCAAAAAACCGCACCTCCTGCACCAAGAAGGGCCGATTCTGTGAAAACACCGCGCTGGGGAGGGAGTCAAAGGAACGAGACTGCCAACAGCTGGATTAGTCGGGAGAATATAGAACAATATTTCTTTATTCTCGAATCATGTTGAAAGGGAAAGGGGGAGGCCGCATTCTGGAGGGGGAAAAAGCGCCCAGGAACGGATGAAAAAAGTTGGCAACAACCTTGAAAAAAAAGGGGAATTCTAGATATTGAACCGAGGAAAAGAGGGAGGCTCCGATCATCAAAGAGGGTTGAGGCTCCTGTTACGGAAAAACAAAAAAAAAATCTTTCAACGGGGGGGCTGGGAAACTTTGAGGATTGGGTGTGGCTGAAGCCGAGATGCACACTCAGGGGGAAAAAAAAAAGAACCAGGGTACAGCTCCAGAGCCTTTCTTCAGGATCGGCAGCGGGCAGCCGCACGCTCAAAAAAGTATGGTGAGGGGGGATTGGAAAAAGAGAGAAAAAATGATCCAATTCTACGAAGTACGGCTAGGGGGAGGGAGAGGAGAAGTGAACAGGGGAGACAACTGCTGAAAGAGAGTTGCGCGCCCGTTTCTCAATGTTTAAAAACCAAATAAAAAATTCATCGAAAAAGGAAGGTTATTTGGTGCATGGGGGGAGGAAAAAAACGGAAAAAACTGAGAGGGGAGGGAGGTAACCTTCTCTCGTCGACATCTCGAGGTGAAAAAAGCGCATCAATCAGAAAGGGGTCGACATAGCCCGTTAGATCGGCGATAACATTCATAGGAAGAAAGGAAGACCCTTCTTAGACCATCAGGTGGGGAGCGGTAGAGTCACAAGGGAACCAGGGAGTCAAGTGTATGCCGCATCAGCCAAGTTACGCATGACCAAAGGCAGCAAGGAAGAAAAAAAGTGTTTTGGCGCCTGCACATGCCCCGACATGATCAGCATTACATCATAGCAGCCAACGCGGGGGGGAGAGGGGGAAAACCAAAGTTTCCCAAATGTCAACTTTCCGAAGTCAAGGGTCTGTTGGGGAGCGCGAAAAAACGGAAAAAAGGGTGCGGGTATCGGGGCCCATAATGGCAATCTATCGTGGAATGGGATCCACTCTTGGGTACGTTGACAAAGAGGGGAGGGGCAACCACTTGGTTCCAAGTGACGTCACGTGCCAGGCCAAAAAAGAAAAGGAAGGGGTCATGTGGTTGATTAAGCAGGCTGACGTATCTTTGGGCAGCAGAAAAGGGGGAGCACCTTTTTCAAAACCCGATAGGGCCCTTTGAGGTTGGAAGGATAGTACGCAAGGGGTGAAAAAAAGGCTCTGAAATGAACGCAGCTTGACGGGATTCCTTCAGATGATCCCGCTCGTGGGAAGATCCACAGGGGGGAACGTGATTTGCATTCTTACAGCCCCTCGACCGCAGGTTACCGCGAGGGTGCTACGGGGGGGGAGAAAAGGGAGAAAATTCAAGGGGGGGAAGAGGTGGGGAGGCAAGGTATGAGGTCGTTTTGACTCTTGGGGGCCTGGATGGAAGGAAAGAAAAAGGGACATGCTAACCGGCTAATGGAAGGTTCTAAAGCCCTTATCAAGCGGGGGAAGGCAAACTAATCCACGATTTGCGCAGGATGGTCATAATTTTTGCCGATGAGAAAAAAAGGGGTGAAGGAAACAATATCATCCTGATTTAAAAAAAATGCCTGCTGGGCTAGGAAAAGAAGAAGCATCTTGTCTCTAGTGAATACAAGACCAACGATACGGGCAAAAAGGGGGCCGTTGAGGGGCGAAATCGTCCAACCAGGCTGTGACAGGACAGGAGGGCTTAGGAGGAAAAGGGCACGGATTAAGAACACAAACCTCTAATTGGACGAATGGGGGGGAGACCGAAACCAAATTGTGAAGGCTTCAGAAAAAAAGCGTTTATTGGCAGCGGCGACACAATAGGAGGAAAAAAGGATCGGATAAAGGGGGGGGGGGGGGAAAGGGGTTGCCGTGATCTTCGGCTCTCACGGGCTGTAAAAAGTCCGGTCAAGGAAAAGAGGGACCGGGGGGGATCCTAAAAAAGGGGCTTTGAAGGCTTGCTTTCTGGGGGGGGATTGTTCAGCCCCGATCAAAAAAGCACAGAATATAGAAAAAAATGACTAAAAGAAAAAAAGAAACACAACCCGGAGGGAGATGAACAGAGAGCTCGCATTGGGGGAGAGGGGGGGGGGGGGGGGGGAGTAAAGTTCTGCTGGGAGCTCTGCTACAGGGGGACAGAAAAGAAAAAACGTCTGCCAAAAAGAGGAGAGATCAGGAGGGGAAAAGTCTCTACCTTACGATCAAGCACGAAAAAAGGAAAAGGGGGAAATGGAATTGTCAGGTCATCCTTGATGTGCAAAAGACAGTCGTTGAAAGGCTGGTATTGCAAAGAGGGGAGAAGCATACATAAAGGTTGGTCCCCTCTACAAATTCGAAAGTGAGGGTGTAGTTCGACTTGGAAAAAAAAAGAAAATAGAATCTATCGAACATGATTGGGGGGTGGCATGAGCTTAACTGCAACGGCATAAGTAGGAACTTGGGGAAAGAGTAGGGGGGAAGATGGGCACTAGAGAAGGGGACTCCTCATGACATGCTAGCAAGGCTCGAATGCATGGGGGAAAACTAGGGAAAAAAGAGGAGGGGGGGACTTGCTCAAATCGGGCGCTCAGAAAGGCAAAGGCCTATGCAAAGCGTCGGTTGACTTCATTAAGTCAAAAGGAGACTGGCCGTAAAAAGCCCGGTGGGCAGCTCACGCAAGGCTGAAAAGTTCGTATTGATAAAAAAAAAAAGGGGAAAGAGGTGTCCAAGACCTCCCCTGCCGTAAGAAACGGGAGGGGGGGGAAAAGAGGAACTTTAGAAAGTTCTAAGAGGTCCAGTAAAACCCGGGAGAAAAATATTGTAAAAAGCGTGAGAGGTAAAAACTCTCGGTCAAAAGGGGGGGGGAAAGGAACTGGCAAAGCAACCGTGAAAAGCCCGAACAAGGTATAACATAAAAGAACTCTGAAGCTTTCAAAAAAATCCGGATCAGAGAAAGCCAGACACGAAGAGTCTTTGACAGGCGCACATTCTTGCTGCAAACAGAGGAAGAAGGGGGCGGCATCGGCAAAACCCACTCTTTCTCAGGGTACCTATGGCAAGGGCGTCAGAAGCAAAAATGGGGACCAAAAGAAAACGAACCATGAAGAGGAAGAAGCAAACTCGGATGTTTCCCTTTGGGCTCCGGCAAAGATCACCCGGCAAGGCGGGTTGAGGGGATGCGTCCAAATGACCCTTGATGAAAAATTGGAAAAAAGGGGGGACTCGAAATCCCGACGGCATGGGGCGATGGCCGGAATTAGCATGGAAAAAATGAAATTGGCGGGCGCCAACACAAGGGGGGGGAAAAACGAAAAAGGTCTGGCGGGGGAAGGGTCATCAGGATCGGCGCCAAATTGAGAAGGGAAAGGTTACGAAGGGGTTCGACAGCGCCGGCTACAATGGTATCAATGGGGAAGGGGAAGGAGCGGGGGTGGGCGTGAGCTTTACGTATTCAATAGAAAATCAAACGGGCTTACTGGTCTACCAGGCGGAGTTGAAGAAGGGGAGGAAGCTACCGGGATGAAGGGAAGCAAACTCGGGAGGTGAACGGCTTCGGGGAGAAATGCACAAAATCAAAGGAGTTGGTGGAACTCAGAAAGGGGGGGGGAAAAGTATATATTGGAATTGCAACGGAAACGAAGGAGGGGGTAATGGGGTGACAAAACGATCAATCGGAAAGGACAAAAGCGCAACAATACAATCGCTCCATCTTTCGGAAAGGAATCCATGGGGGGAAGGTGGTCCGTTCCCTATCAAATACCCTCCTACCGTATTTTTGTCAGGGGTCTTCTGCCGCTGCCGATCCAAGGAGCCGGGGGGAAAGGGCATCCAAAGAGGGGAACAAAACGGGTCTCATCTGAAGCCGTTCATAACACAATCAAGAAAACGTTTTTCCGAAAAGAAGATTCGTTTCTTGGTGGGGAAACTGTCAACAAAGGAGATCCAAGACTGGACCAACACTTCGCCTCGTAATGTCATAGCTCCAAAAAAGAACCCTTAAAGTGGGGCACTTGGGGGGGGGAAAAAACCCGCAAGTTCGGGGCGACGGGGGGGGGAAAAACAAAATCTCATTTCTTCAAGCCAGGGAAGGAGATGAACAGGCCTCCGTCAGGATTCGTTCACCTAAAGGAAATAATCAGGAGGAGGGGAAAGCTCAGGGTGGCCCTAAATAACGCTTTTGGGAATCTAAGGAAGTAGGCGTACAATTGAGTCGTCGTAAGGATGGGGGGTAAACCCCGGACTTGAAAACCTTGCCGAAAAAGCAAAGCAGCACATACTCTCACTTTCATCCAAGACTAAAAAAAAAAAAAGTATTAGAAAAGGAAAAGGAAGCATGCTAATGGGAGAGTTTCCAAAGCCTGAGGTTGTTAAGTTACGGAAGAAGTGGGGGCTCACAAATAGACGCACGACAGGCAAAACCTTCCGTAGAGGGGGGAAAACAACCCCTCTACAAATTGCCCGAGAGCTGGAAAAGAAAAAGGAATATCGAGATTGAAAGCCTCTTGAAAAAAAAAAAAACCAGTGGCGTGATTCTCTATCCTTTCCAGTCCTTGACCCGGCCAGGACAAGGGAAAAAAGGGAGAAAAGTGTTGCGAGACCTTCCGAACCCACACGAGGTCGGGCGATGGAGTGAGGCCAGAAGGAAAAAGAGAGACGAAAGGCCTCATCAAATCCGTGGTTTTCCACTATGGAAGGTGTTGAAAATGACCAAAACAAAAACTTCCGTTAGGGAAAAAAAAAAAAAAAACCAAGTTGGGGAATGAACGGCAAGGGGAAGGAGAAGGAGTCAAAAAAGAAAAAATGTGCCGGAAAGAAGAAAGAGAGAAGCTCCAGGCCTGGGCTCAAGCTCAGGATAGCAGCTCGGCGACGCCCTACCAAAAATAATTATTATTTGAGAGTGGGGAAGCACCACCAGATCGCTTCATGTCATGAGACCGATTGGTACGGGGGGAGGGAAGGGGAAAACGATTGAAACTAAACTTGCTGGGGGAAGTCTAGTTGCACGACGAAAAGCTTTAGTTTCCGTGAATTTCAACCAGATCAAAAAAAGGAAAGCTAGTCAAAAGAAGGGGGGGGGGGGGGTCATTTGCGCCGCAGCCTTTCAAAGCAGTAAAACGCAAACAAAACTCTTCCCGGCGCGCGATCGGTGGAAACCTGGAAAAAAAGCAAAAAGAAAAAGAAAAAGGGGAAGAACATCAGCTGTGAGATCGAGATAAGAACTCCCGTCCAAAGGGAAGAAAAAGTCCTTATACCGCCGCGGCGCTGTCAGAATAGACAGAAATCACCGGGGACAAGGGACCCTTTGCCCCTGATGACCATTCCAAAATAGTACCGTCGCGACAATGTGGGGGGGGGGGGGGGGGAAATGAATTCCCCGACATGATCTCATGGCCATCAGAGCCCGACATGTGGTGCAAACGAAAAGGGGAAATTGACCATCGTGAAGACGGGTATCATCAGGTGGTACGGGAGGGGGAGGAAAAAAAAAAGGAAAGTCCAACGATGCAGTCGAGACAAAAAAGAAAAAAGATAGTTGAGGGAAGAAAGGTCAGGTTGCATTTTGTATGGGCCCACGGGACGATTTGATCCACTGCCCATTTTTACAAAAAGCTAGGGGGGTAGAATTTTCTTTGAGAGCCGGATCAAAGCGATCGGGAAGCAAATGGGTCCAGGGGCGACTTGGTCCAAAGAGAAACAAAAACACCTCTATTTCAATTGGCACACCTTGGAGAAGATGGTCCTAGGCAGCAGGGTTCGAGGGGACGCTGGGGTAATCCGTCCACAGCTCTACCGTTACAGAGGACGGGCTTTCATTGACAAGACACAAACCGTTCAAGACGGCAACAAAGTGTGTTGCAAAAATTCTAGGGAACATACTTACCCGGGTGAAAACCGCGTTTCTCTTTTGTCTTCTTCGAGCAGAAAATTCAAAAAGGGGGGGGGGAGGGGGAGTTTTAAAGGGGAAAAGGATTAGCTTAAATTTCGAACTTTGTTGACCAGTGGGGAACCTTGGGGGGGGGGGGTGAAAAAAAAAAAGCAGCGCACATGGCTTAGCTGCCGGAGATCTTGCAAGACGGTCTGAACACCCAGAGAGAGAAGGTCCTACCTATAATCCCCTATGCCCATGGCATAGGCCTGTTGAAGAAAAAGAAACACAAAAGGGGGACACCATGCTCATTCACCTCCTGATTTCCCTCCAATAAACTTCAAACCTTGGACAATAGACAAAGAGTCTTTGTCTCTATGAAATCGAATTCCTCAAAGAGCGGGCCAAATGTTTGGAGACGATGAGAAAAAAAATTTAAAGGAAAAAAAAAAACCTTCTGTTCAGCGAGTTGAAAGGGATAGTAGCGTCTCCTTCGTAATCGAAAGAAAAGAGTCGAATTTTCGAAGGTGCCCAACCCGGGGTCTGCTTCAATGGCAACGAAGGTGGGGAAAGTGGGCAGACAGTTCACCATAGAAAGGGAGCCAAGCTGAAATTGATGCCATTGACTAGAGAAAAAAGAACGTTTGAACTCGGGGAAGAATACTGGACCTCGGTCTTGAGACCTAAATGCGGGGGAAGACTCTTTCTTGCCCGCGCAGAGCAAACCTCAAGAAAAAGGCTAGTAGACAAAAAACCCAGATCCCAGGGATCAGAGAAAAACAACAAAGGGAGAAAGATATATATCAATTTGGGGGAGTAGGGTTTTTGGATACAGGGGGGGAAGGGAAGAAAAAACTAAGGGAGAGAGAGGCATAAAGCTTCCTTAAAAAAGTGAAAAAAATAGACATTCTCTTTCCCTTAAGGGATTACAGGGAAGGAACGTCCGATTCAACAGAAGATCAATGGAAGGGAAGGGAGGGAATTTCAGATTTAAAAGGAGACCAGAATTTTGGGGAGGAACGGCTGTCTGCCAAGAAAACAGGGATTAGGAACAGCTGGGTGGGACATTCTAAATCGAAATTGGGAGGTTGTAGTTCTTACGCGCACCGGGAAAGAATAGAAGATCCGCTGGAATCTCAGAAAGCATTGGTTTCCGAGACGAAAAAAGGGAACTACATGGGGAAAACTGTTGGGGATTACAGGAAAAAGATGAATTGGACTCCAGATGGACTTCAAGACCAAAGAAAAATACGTTGGTGGGACATTACAATGAGGCTATGGGTGCTGCAAATTCGTGGTCCGAGTAAGAGAAAAAAGGACCTAAAAGAAAGAGGGGAAGGTTAGGAGGTGAAGTCGATTCAATAGCGTGTGAGAAACGTAACCCGGACAAGCATCTCCAAAAGAAAAAAGGGGTGGGCGTTATCACCCAAGAGGTAGGTCAAACGACCTCAGACCAGAAGAAAGGCTAAAGGTCCAAGCGATCAAAAGGGTGGGTTCGAGTCACCAGAGAAAGGGCGCGTAAAAACGGGAGGGCAGGGAATAAAAAAGTGCCGGTTCGGGAGGAAAAGACAAGAGCTGGCTCGCAAAGCCCGTCACGCCCGGTAAGGAAAGGCACTATGGGCGGGAAAAATGGCCGTAACAAACGGCAACGGGGGCATATCATTGCTGGGAAAAGGTTGCCCCCCTCGTGCTGAACAACAAAAGAAGGAAGGCGGGAAGAAAAAAAATGGATAAACACTCTTCTTGGGGGGTTAACATGGTCTGGGCGGGAAAAAAAAATCGTGTTCCAAGGACCTCAAAGAGGAAACGGAAAAAAGATGTCATCAAGGAAAAGGGGGACCTCGGGGCATGGCGTGGGCTTTCAGTTTTGTTTTCCCCGGGGATACACAAACTGGGGGGTACAAGTGCTACCTCTGGGGCCACCGTGTGTGCCCAATTGTTGAGAGCCAAAAAAAAAAAAAAAGGGACTGAGGAAGGAAAGTGATGTCGGGCGCCACACAAGGGTCTCATTGAATTTTCATCAAAGGGAAGAATGCTCAAGGGATGCCGGGTCAAGGTGAAAAAGGGAAGGGAGGGGGACTCTAAGAAAGTCAGGGTATCACTGGGACGCGGCGGACTGGGTAAGAAGTAAGGAAGGGAAGAGCCGTATCCTCTCCCTTCTTCTGAAGAAACTGGGGAGGGGGGGGAAAAAAAAAGGACACGATTCA
>Ga0179593_1494899_pt1 | contig 13048 bp, 15 predicted proteins | sample CZODoug2_1_08_16_FD_185931 | JGI IMG/M metagenome (GOLD analysis project Ga0179593, IMG submission 185931) | Vadose zone soil fungal communities from Angelo Coast Range Reserve, California, USA - CZODoug2_1_08_16fungal (PacBio error correction) | ecosystem: Environmental > Terrestrial > Soil >...
ACAACATAAGGAGCCGCCGCCGGGTCCCAGGCACGGACAAAGGCTGCAGCAGTTGTTCGCAAAAGAAAGAAAAAAGTTAAATCTGCTCCTGAGCGGCTCGAAGTACGGGGCAAGTTCGACTGTCACCATGAGAGGACGACTTCCCAGTCTTACAGACCGGAATGAGCGGTGTCGTCGGCAACGAAAAGGTGCGGCTGTAACTGGCAACGGGAGGGCGAGGGGAGAAAAAACCGAGGGCGGTTCCTGGCGGAGGTGTTCAAGGCAGGGGGAAAAAGGCGAAATTCCAGTGGAGACTGCTTACCTCAATAGGGCGTTACGCAAACCGACGACCAGGGCTATCCTTCTCAGGACGCAAGGGGGGGGAGGTAGAACTTTTAACAAAGGGGGGAAGCAACAAGAGTGTTTCGTGCTCACCGACGCTTTCACGACCTCAAAAGAGGGAAAGCGGTGCAACATAGAATTCGCAGAGACACCATCTCTCTCCTAATTGAACGCCTACATCGGTCAATACCACGTACGGGCAAGTGAGGGGAACTTCAATCAGAAACTGGCAAGGGGAGAAAAAAGGGACTGCCTCGGCAATAACCTTCAAAGGCGGGGGAAATCCTAGCGGCTGATTCAAGGTTAGTTGTACCTACTCAAACGGGACCGTATGGGAAGTTGCCCTTGTGACGGCCCACCGGAGCGGCCAAATCCAGGAATCCCTCCCGAGAGGAAGACCAACTATACGGGAGGACACGCCGTGCAACACCGTAACGAGCCATTTTACCCTGGGGAAAGGCGATAAGGGCCGGACCGGTTTACTTTAACCTACTAATGAGACTAAGGAAATGAGGTTAGATAAGGGGAGTGCGACAGAGCTCACGGAGGCGGTTTGGCGAATCAAAAAAAAGAAACGCGAAATCGGCGAAGCGAGGAGGCCGGTTGCGTGGGGGATGGGCAGTCGAGGCAATGAGCACTGGATTGGCCACGATCGCAGGCTAAAGGGCAACCACAAAGGTTGCAAGACCGCGCAGAAAAGAAAAGACTGTTTCTCTTTTATGTGCCACGCCACTACCACTTGGCGCAAGCAGCTCAGGGGAGGAACTCAATGGGGGTCAAGGATTGCGTGTTTGTAACCATCAGGTGGGTAGAACGGGGGGGTCCACAACCTCCGCGGTGTTTTGGAGGTCATAGCTAAATGGAATAAGTAGGGAGTGGGAATTAAATACCAAGTACAGCCAGGGGGAAGACCAGGAGACCTAACCCCGGAAAAAGAAGGGGTACTCCACTGGTTTGAATGAGCAAGATACAGGGGCCGCATTCTCGAAGGGAAACTTTCGGGGGGAAAAAATCGCGGAAGGGGGGGGTGGGATCGAGGCCACCAGGCGAAGTTCCTGAGCCGGAAGGACAAACCTGCGGGTGGGGGCCAAGCTAGGGCCAACGCTGAAAGCAAGTACTCACTCATTAAGGGAAAAAAGATTCCCGAAGACGGGCTTCTAGGAAGTGCTCGACATAGGACAGGGCCAGAGACAACAGGGGAAGAACACTGACGGAAGGAAGGAGCTGCTCAATTTGGGCGTCTGCAAAGAAATACCAAAAGCCTCGCAACGGCGTTTCTCCTGCTGGAGACCCTGCACGGAGCCGAGAAAGAGGGGCGGGACGAGAAGGACCGGCCCGGCTGCGCCAGCAATCAGGGAAGTGCCGGCTTGGGCAATGGGCCTACCTACAAACCTGCAAAGAAGGAGAAAAGCAGTCTCGGGCCATCATCCTCTTGCGGTCGCAGGTTTCAGGAGAGGGGTCCGGCGTAGGAAGAAATCACCGGACGGAACGGAGGGGAGGAAAACAGAGGTATTACCGCGCACACTCAGAGGATCCAGAAGGGAAAAAAGGAAAAGAAAGCAGGGCCTATACTGTTGGACTACAAGGACGAAAGAAAAGTGAGAACGTTCAGCCGTGGGACAGTGTCACCGTGGAACGGTTCGGAAACTGGGGCTTTAGCGGAAAAGGCGCCTGCAGACCACGAAAAAAGATTTGCATGATAGGAGCCGGGTGGGGGGACGAGCCGACTGTGGGCGACTCGACAGTCAAGGAGGCAATGGGGCAAAAGGGGGGAGAAATCCGGCCAAGGAGGGTGGTAAAAGCGGGAGGAGGACAGAAAGTACAAAAAAAAAGGATCAAGGGAACGCAAACAACCTGCGAGTTTCTAAAGAGCGAAACGCTGCCGGACCCAGGTACTCGGTGCATGAGCTGCAGGTCTCGCAGATGTCGACGAAAGAACGCAGGGCGAGGTGATCATGGAAAGGGAAAAAAGCAGCGGATTGGCGTCTGGCCCCGAGGCGGACGGGGCACCCAAGGAGGCAAGACCGGCAAAAGAGAAGCATCCCGGGGAGCATCGCCTGGATCGGAATTGACCTTAACAGGAAACTTCAGCTCTGTCCCGGGAGGCACAAGTTCTTTTGTCCACAAGAAGGGGAAGGGTAGAGAAAAAAAAGGGGGGGGAAACCACTGATAGTCATAAAGCACCGTGGAACCAAGGGAGAACGGGAAAAAAAGGAAAAAAACCTAAGGCACGCCGTTTGCGGGTCCGGTTCCAGAGGAAAAGAGGATGTGAGGGATGTACAACACAACAACTTAATTGAAGAGAAGATGACTCATGCAGACAGAAGTGGAACAGCGGGGCGAAAAAGCACGAGGAATGAACTACGGAGAGGGAGACCAGCTGAAACGGGGGAAGATGGAAACGGCTAATGATGATCACTGGTTCCCTTTAGGATTAGAACTCGGGCATTATTTGGATGTACACCAGCACAGGGAGACCGGAAAGCAGAAAGAGAAAAGAACGTACGCAAAGCAATGACTTCAGTCTAGGACGTTGGCCGCTCGTCGGAAGCAGCAAAAACCAGTGTTTACTCAACAGAAGCGCGGTGGCCAGCGAAATCTTCTTCATGCAAATCCATACCGGTTGCGCATCGGGCACACAGCCGAGACCGCAGACAGAAGAGGAGACCATGTGTCCGGCACACCGCTATCAGGAAGGAGGAATGAAAACCCCGGAGGTGGTTGCGTGCTTACAAGTGGGGGTGGAAGGAAAAGAAACTAAAAGCACCTCTCCGACCACGCATGGCAGGAGGTCGCCAGGTTGTTGAACGCAGTGCCAGTTGACTGGTCTCAGGCGCCCACGTCATGGCAGACAATCCGATGAAAGGGAGGGGGGATTGCCAGCGCCGTTTAGGGGCAGAAGAACAGCCGTGACCGAAACCGTTCGAAAAGGGAACCTGAAAAAGGTCTCAAAGGTGACGGGGGCCGTCGGTGTTCGTGAGGAAGGGGTGGATTCCCGGTGAGAGGCCGCTGCCGCGTTACTCATCCAGGGGATAGCCCTCAGAGGGAGCCGCGGTGTGACGCGGAATCCTGACCCTAGGGACAGCTGTTGCCAAGGACGGGGGGATGTTAAAGCTGACCAGGGAAAGCCCCTGCTAAAGCAGCGGATTGGAGGACGCCAAAAAGAATTAGGTTTCCTTCGTGATCAGGGGTTGTCGTGGAGGAAATAGGTCCCAAAGCCGGAACTGCCTGCGGAAGGAGAAAGAAAGACAGGGAGCGCGGCAAAAGTGCTCGTTTGGTAGGGGGCTCGTGCAGGGAGAAGCATGCAAACCAGCCGAGAGAGCGTGGTAGTTTCGGTAGCGCCAGAGACGAGCACGATTCCGACGTGCAGTGCGGTTGTACAAAGGTCAGGCAGGGCATCCGAGGGAGAGAGGCCGAGCTGGGATCTGAAAACGAGGCGGGGATGGTGTTCTTCATAGGGGCGAAATTGCAGGAGGAGTTGGCAACTCGGCCCAACGGGAAGGGTGGTGGCCAAGAAGTGCGAGCACGGCAGATTCGCATTGTAGAAGACAAAAAAATGAAAGCGAGGGCAAGCACTTTGGAAATCGAGGGGATACTGGGGGGGGGCAAGTTGACTAACGGAATCGGAGAGGCACACAAGAAGGGGGAGTCGAGTAGCACGAAGTAGGGGGTAGGGGATCACAGGGCTGACAAAAAAGGGAGTACGTTGAGTAGACTGCCAGGTCATTCATCAGTTACTAAGAAGGCACGCAAAAGAGTCAGGACCCCACCGGTTCGAGGAACAGCAGGTGACAACGCCGCATCATTTAACCGGGAAATTCGGAAAGAGCTGGGGTGCGCAAGAAGGCTGGAGTGCGACAACCCTCACAAAAAGACCACAAAGAAGAAGCGGGTCGCCCATGTGTGCCCGTCAGTGAAGACTGCGACTTCGGCAGGCACCATGACGTGATCCTGGAAAAAGAGAGATACCCCGAAAGGGCATAGACAGGTAGAAGGAATATACGGAGCTGGGTGATTACCCACACGCCGTGACGATGTCCAAGCCCGCCCACAACGCTGAGGAGGGAGTGGGTCCATTCAGGAATCACCGTCTGAACCTGGGTAAAAACGGGGGGGCATTATTGAGCCAAAAAAAAAGAGCCAGGTTATAAAGGTCTCGGAGGGTGTGGGACACTGAGGGAATACCGGGGGCGCTTCGATACAGCAGTTGATTAGAGAAACACTGGGCCGGGGTGGCCAACGCGGAGTAAAGGGCAAAGAGCCAAAGGAGCACCCGGGTCGTGCACCAGGAACGGGGAAGCGCGAGTTCATCAGTTGAAGGGGATAATGGACACGAGCACCGGTCACAGGGCAAAAACGGCGTATGAAAAGGGGGGCATGCGGAGGAAAAGGGCGTGGGGCAAGACGGAGTCAGGGGAAAAAATCTGTCGTACAAACTTCCGTCTATGAGGGGGAGAAAGGACAGGGGGGGGGGTGAATACCGAGGAAAGTGCGTCGTGCAGGCGGGGTGAAGCCCCCACAGCGGGGTCTTCAACAGGGGACCACACCGAATCCCCAGTGCTCAGGAGAAGAATACGGAAAGATCGGGTTGGGGGGAAGAGCCAGGAAGGAGGAGCGGGATGTGAAAGCCCGAACGACCTGAAGGGGTAGTGGTGAACACCTGAAACACACACCGGGGGGAAAAGATGACACTCTGGTCGCCTACGAACGTTTGCCACCGACAGAAGGGAAGTTGAGTGGGCAGCCGAAAGTCTCAACGTGAAGGTCTGATAGGTCCGAAGAATCGAAAGAAAATTGGGACCGGGTCTCCTCAGGAGGGTGCTATATCCTCTGACAGTAGGCAGAGGAAAATGGAGCTGCAGAGAAAACGGATTGAGGCCGTGAACGTGCCGGGTGGAGTCTTACTCAGGTATCTCTCAGACAGTTGAAAAGAGAGAGATAACCCAGGATCCTGAACTACGCAACTAACCGATAGGACAAGAATTCGGGTCAACAGGGGGTCGGAAAGTCATAAACTGAGAGGATCAGAACCAAGGAGACGGATCGAGAGAAGAGGGATGGCTGCACAGGGGGTCTTTATACTTACAAGCGGTCATGAAAGGAGCGTAGGAGGCAGACGAGTCGCTCCCAAGGGGGAAAAGAAGTTTTAAAGAGGAGACAACTGGAAGAGTTTCCGGTGGCCGGGAGGGCCAAGAATGGGCAAACCAAAAGGACAAGGGTGGAAAAACAGCAAGGAAAAGCAGAAAAAATGATGACAGTGTTCCTAAAGAAAAACCAGATACAGGAGAAAACAGGGCCATACGGGCGGCACGGTTTGTTTTGTTTGGTTTTTTTTTTTGTTTGGGGGTGGGGTTTTGTTGTGGTTGGGGGGGGGGGGGGGGGTGGGGGGTTGTTTTTTGGGGGGGTTGTTTGTGTTTGTGGGGGGGGTGTGGGGGGGGGGTGTTTTTGGGAGGGGGGGGGGGGGGGGGTGGTGGGGGGTTTGTTTAGGTCTGTGGGCACGGGGGGGAATTTGGGAGGCATTCAAGAGGCACTCCAACTCAGGGGGGGAGAGATGTGCACATAACCCGGCCACTACAAAATCTAGCACGGGGAGGGCTAAACGCATGGTCCAGGAAAAAAGAAAGCGTAAGGAAAGAGCATTGACTCGAAGGCAAAAGGAGAAGACAGGTGAAAAGCCAAGAAGGAATAAAATGAAAAGGCATGCCTCAGCGCTTCAGTTCTCATGGTGAGGGGCAAGAAAAGGTTTAGGGGAGGGGGAAGTTCAGCCGCGCAGGCCACCAAAACCGAAACCTCAGGGAGGGCTCGTAAACCGACGAGGAAGGGAGGAGGCACTGTGTGAGGGTGCACAAAACTAGCCTGAGGGACCATGTCGAGTGAGAGGCTTGCCGGCAACAAGGTAAGGGGGAGGTATGCCGATCAAGGTACCAAACAAATCCGGAAGGGGCTATAGAATGCTGGTAGGTAAATACATCTAGAAAAGGGGGGACCGGTTGGTGGCGAACTCAAAAATATGGATAAACACGTCCGTCAAATCTATTCAAACAATTCGGTGGAAGGGAGAGTGCCAGGAGAAAAACTGAAGGAAAAGGAGAAACAGGATCCAACCGCACACAAGGTTGCAAGGCAATCAGAACAGCCTGGTGGCTCGGGGGAGCGTCTGCACTACCACTAGCGCAACCAAAAAGGGCGGGCAAGGTAACAAGGGGGGACTGAATGCGGTGTGGGTCAGAAAAGCGGCTGGGACTAACTGGGAACCTGACTCGTTGGGGGGGGGAGGGGGAACTTTCAGTCGAAAAGACGAACAGCCAGGGGGGTAAGCCGAGAAAAAAAACCTCCGTCGAAGATCCCACTGTTGTGGGCCTGAGACTTAGGGGGAAGAAGGCACAGATGGGGAAGGCTAAAACTGGTAAAGGCTAGGAAGGGTGTTTGGGGAATGACACCCAGGCGAAGTCAGGGACCTGCTCGCGCGTGGAAAACCCGAAGTTGGTGACCACGCTCTCCCACGCGGCAGCCAGTAAAAAGATGATAAAAAGCAAAAAAAGGACTTACGCAGCCGGCCGGTAAACTCCAAGGAGGGAAAGGCTAGACACCAAAACAAAGGGGGGGAGGTTCGAACACGGCAACATCGGAATCCTCGGGCAGGTTGCGCGAAGGACTGACAAAAATCCTCGCCGCCTGAGCCTGCTGCTAGACGGTGCAACGAAAGCCAGAGACAGAGTGAGGGGAAGAGCAATGAAGCCCGCGGACGCAAATCCTGGAAGAGGGGCAGTGAAGCTGGGGAGGGGAAAAACAGCATCAAAAGACACGCGACAAGAAGGAGCCGTCTCACAAAACCGCTGCGTGCAGGGGCGCTGAGGCAGGTCAAGATTTAAAATCTGAAAAGAGTGGAAACGGGTCGAAAATATGGGGATAAGCGGGGGAACCTCAGTCGGGATTCATCCTTGGGAGGACTGGAGGGAGAGTTGAACGGTGCAGAACTGACGGAAACGATTAAGCCCTTGTCACCTCCGTGCATAACGGAAGTTTCAAAAGGGTAAAGTTCGTCACCGGAGGTGGCCCGGCAAAAAGGCAGCTGTAAGACAACAGATGAGCTAAAATAAGCAGGGGAAGAAAAAAGAGGGTGGGACGACGCGAAGGATCAAGTTCACGGAGGACAAAAACGGGGCGATCCTGCCCTAGTGGTCGGGAGGTGCTGGAGGCGAAGGAACTGTCAAAAAAAAAAGAGAAAGGCACTCAACATCCGACGCGTCGGCTAGGCTTGCAGACAAGGGTCGGAATGGGGGGTTGGAGCTAGTCGGTCTAGGGGCAAGTATGCTGCGAGCTCACGGATACGGCGGAAATGGTTCAAATTTCAAGTGATTGGCAGGGACACCTCGCTGCTGGGAAACAACGCAGTTGGCTTAGATGGAAGGGACCTCACCAGAAAGTATCGCCTGGCTGTCAGACGTCCTGCAGCGAAAGAGGAGCGTCCATGGGAGAAGTGCTGTTGTCGACACAAAAGCCTAACGAGGAAGCGAAAGTGGACAGCAGGAAAAACCAGGGGCCAGGAAAGAAAACGTGCAACAACTTCTGAATTTCGAAGAGGGAAACCACGTTCGTGCCAAGGCTATAACTGAGGAAGACGATAAAAACAACAGGATTAGGGAAGGGTCCAATAACAACGGTCCCGACGGATTACCATCCACAGGGAACTGGGCAAGGGGGAAAGGTCAGAGCAGCCAAAAAAGGGTAAAGGATGGGGCCAAGTATGAGCATCTTTTCCACCGGCGCGACAGAGAAGGGGGGTTTGTGATGGGAACAACAAAAAGGGAAAGGACCTAAAAGACGAAGAGTAGATTACTCCGCACCAGGCAGAGCCGCCTTAGGCCCTTTGTCCTGCTCAGGAACAGCCAGCAAACCGGCAAAGTTCTCCCAGCAACCGGGGGAAAGCGCAGAAAGAATCAAATGGAGAACCAGACACGCCGGTTCATCAAAGACCTCGGGAGGATACCGACGTCTTCAGCAACCGGATCGCCCGGGGGAAAGACACGAACTCAACGAAGAAAAGGGTGGGTAGCGTGCCGGTGCGATTTGGGGTGAAAGGGGTCAAACCCCGCACCGCTCACCGGCCACAAGATATCAGTATCGAATTTGTTGAAAAGACGGTGATAACGAGAAGGGCGAAACCCCTGAGGGAGGGGGGAAAGGCCGGGGGAAAAGACGAAATAGGTGGTCTGGAGTCATCACCGGGGGAAGAAAAAAGGGTACCGCAACGGGCAGCCACGGAAACGGGGGTTTCAACGGGTTCCCTGTCAAAGAATGAGGGGAGGGAATTGCTGCAAAGGCCTCTTCCGGATGAACGGAGTGAAGATCCTCATGGGGCAGTGCCAGCCTGCCCTATGTGTGACCGGGAAGGGTTGAAGAGAACGTGAGATGTGTCCAGGAGCTTACCTGCTCAAAAAAAACTGAAAAAAAGCAGCCGAAAGACGCGGTAGAAGGGGGTATAGGGTGGGAATGGGGCATCGGAAACAGCGGCACGGCCAGCGGGAAAGCGCAACAGCGAAAAAGGAGGCAAAACTCCGGCGGGGTGGATACGTGCAAAGGCGAGAAGCAAGGGCGTGGAGGAAAATGGTTGGGATGGAGGTGGCAAAACGAAACGGATATCTACGTGAGAGTGGGAAAGCGCGGACTGGGAGAAGCATGGAAACATCATAAGAAGAATGGGGAGTGAAGCCTGGGTCTAGGGATCTTGTTCTAAGAGTAGAGCGGAGAACGGTTGGGACAGAAGGTTTACCCAACAAGGTTTGACCAACTCAAATGGGGCCGATGTTCAAGGGGTGTCTAAACTGACGCACCACAGAACTCAACTGGGACAAGACATTCATCCGCGACGTTAACAAATCTGCGGGGGGCCACCACACAAATGGGGGGCGGAAGCCGGGGGGGGGGGAGGTTGAGAAAGTGTCTTCCACCCTGTCTGGATCGTTGGGAGAAGGCCAACGCTGTAAGGGGGTCTGGCAACAAGAAGAACGAGTCAAAAGGAAAAACCCGTTCTAGGGTAACAGAGAGGGGAGGACGATGGGTGAAACACAAAGGAATTAAGAGATGCGGTTCGGCCACGACTGTGTGCACTAGCTGGGGGGGCGAAAAACGTGACAACAGACCCACATGAGGAGCGGGGGGACCGAGTGGGGTGACCCCGGTTGGATCCTGCGAAGGTCGTAGAAGGACGTGAGCCTGGACACAGAAGCGATCCACAAAAGCGGAAATGTTCATATCTCTTCGGCAGGAGAGGGGGTCGGGGGAGGGAAAAAAACGCCAAAAAACTCCCGGAGGGGACGATGTCAGCCCGCCCAGCGCACGGGCACGATTCAAGGAAAGTGGGTACCACCATTCTTCATCAGATGGGCGGACCTGATCTCGATCACGAGCAGTGATACAGGGATCGGGCGGTGTGACGGGGAGGGAATCTCAAAGCTCGGACGTGGGACGAGCCGGGAGGATCCAATGGGGACCAGGGTGGAAGATAAGGGGGGATAGCAAGGGAAGAAAACGAAAAAGCACAACGAAGAGGGGCAACCTAACGTAGAAGTTCCGGCGCTGAGTTAGCAGGTGCCGGGAATAAAGGAGGCAAGTGGAAAAGATCACTCGGGCGGTGAAGGGAGCGGAAAGGTCGGCCCTTGGGGAAAAAAGGAGGGTCAGGAAGAGGCGGCGTACACTGGACAGGGTTCGAGATGGGGTGTGGGGAGCTCCGGGGGAGGTGCAACATGCCTCTTCAAGAGGAAGTCGGGAAAAGAGCCGACCAGAAAAGCGGGTGCGCACAGACTTTTAACACCGAACTCCACACCACGGGAAGGAATGAGACATCGCTAGCCGGCATTCGGGTTGGCGTCGACAGGACTAAGCAAGGTAGGAAAAGACCACAAACTGGAAAATGCAGTGGTGAACACTAAACCTCCTCAACGGAAGCAACTACCGCGGGAGAAGAAGGAAAAAACTTTAACAACTAAGCCGAGAGGGACGGGGACCCGACAAACCGCACTTGGGACTTAAGGGAAAGGTAAAATCCCTCCCTGGGCTGGAGAATCGCTTGCTATCCTCTGAAACCGGAAACCTGATAGAAAATGATGTCACTGGAAATAAAAAACTAGACATTTTTCCTTCGGAGGAGTCAGGACCATCTGGGGATAGAAGAGCCACAACAACAACGTGGAGGAAAAGAAGAGGAGGTACACAGAGTTTCAAAAGTCAAAAACCTCGGGAATTAACAAGGAGTCATCTAATCACTTTCTCCAGACCGCCGGTGAAAAGAATTCAGAAAAAACGGGGAAAAGGGCGGTCGAAAAAGCTTCCATCCCGAAGAAGAGGGCGGGAAACGCAATGCGGCGGAAACATTTGGCAAACGGGTCTGACGGGACCATGAAGTCCGGTGCGGTGAAACTTTTGAAAACCACTACCCATCTTACATGGTGGGAACAGGCGGTCACCCCCGGGGCCGGGGACGTGGCCGTTAGAAACCCCGAGCACCAAAAAGAGACGACTAGCTAGGGAGAACTTGGGGTATTTCGTTGTCCACAGTGTGCAAGAAGCGGGGGTCATATCAAACAAAAAACGACGCCAGAATTCATCTTCAGGGAAACATCAAACTCAAAACCAGCGAGGACGGGGAGGGGGCTACTCCTAAAAATCGTTCACACAAACATCACATCGGAAGAGGAGACATGTCCGCGCCGGCACGGAGGCGACGAGGCCGCAGGGGCCGAAAAAAAAACTTAAAGCAAACGCATGAAACTAGTAAAAGTACGACTGGGGAAGAAAGGTGGCCGTGCCAAAGTGGACTCAAGGGCTTTAAAAAAACACCAGGGGCAAGGGAATCCTCCCTCTTATCCCCGACGAGCGGAGATCCAAACAGGGAACACCGTAACGAGATTGGTAACCTTTCTATTTGACAGGAATGAAATAGAAAGCAGGGCACAAAAAGAAGACATGCGCTAGCAATGCTGGGCGGGGAAAGAGAAAGCGTGCTTTTTGGGGAGAAATAAAACTTCTCAAATCCGGAGGAAACGAGGCACGTTCGGGATCGCATACTTGGAAGGATACGGTCATGGCCGACGCAGGCGCAAAGGAAAACAGGAAACAAAGGGATACCCTGAGAAAAAAAGAAGGGGTCGGGAGAGGGGGTCGCCGAAAAAACTTAAGGCTCAAAACACAACCCGGTGTTCAGAAAACCGCATAGGGAACTGAGCGTAAGGGAAAAAACTATGTGGGACGAAAAAGGGAACTGGAGAGTTTTGAGGGGCAATAGTATAGAAAAGGGCAAGAGGAGAAAAAGATGAAACCAGGGTTGAAAAACGGACCAACCCGCAGGGTCAAGAGTAAAAACATGTGGGCCTGCGCATATCTTCTTCCAGTCGGGGAGACTAGGAACGTGCTTGTCCACGCGGGCAGTGTGTCAGGAAGCGAACACCAGCGAATAGGGGGCCTTGGCTTGGAAGAGGGTACAAAAACACAGTTGGGCACGCCTTCTCACCGCAAAAAAAAACCGAACTCAAGGGTATAAAACCAGAACCGACGACGGGATTACGAAATCTACCTGGGATAACAGCGGGCTGGAAGGAACGGGGACCAGGAACAAAACGTCGTAACTCGCTTTGATCCGGGGGCCAAAAAAGAAATCACCTCCTCGCAAAGGCTGGCGCGCAACAAACGGGGAATCAAAAAACGACAACGGGGCGGGGGGCCTCTCCTCCCTTCCCGATGCCGCAGGCGATCAGCGGAGGGGGGTACGATGGCCTAAGACCCCCTGATCACGGAAGGACGAAAAGGAAGTCGTCCGGACGAAATCCAGATGCGTCGCAGGGAAAAGATGAAAGGAATTACACATCTCACCGTCTTTTCACGAGTGTCGGACACAGAGGCAATGAAACGCGAACAACAAGGGGGAAACATCAATTAACGCAAAAAAAAACGAAGAGGCCGTACACGGGCAAGCAACTTAAAACGGAGGATGCCCTTTCAACCTAAGGAAGAAACGAGGTCACCGGTTTCTCCAGGTAGAAAAAAGGCAGGGATGCCGCCCAAACGGCGCTGGAGACAGACTAAAGGGAAAGTGCTCTGGCAAAAATGTACCCCTAACGGTGTGGCACGCAAGACACGGAGGTCACAAACGGCAATCCTTCCATATGGGGGAGGAGAGGGTGCTGGAGTCGCAGAAATGCCAACCCAGACAATTCAGCACCACCGACTTTCTACGATCTGGTATCTTCCCGTGCACCGGACAAGGTGGGGGGGGGGGGGGGGGGGGGGGGGGGGGGGGGGGGGGGGGGGGGGGGGGGGGGGTGGGGGGGGGGGGTGTTGGGGGGGGGGGGGGGGGGGTGGGGGGGGGGGGGGGGTGGGTGTGGGGGGGGGGGGGGGTTTGGGGGGTTAGGTGAAGGGAAATCGCGCTCTAGTTCTCGAGAGAAAATGACGGCAAAAAGACCGGTCCGGCTGTAAAGGTGACACCTAAGTTGGCGAAAAGAAGGTCTGCTGCTGAACGAAGAAATGCAGCAACGGACTGCCCCGGAATGACTAGAAGCATGCCCCAAGAGGTCCTTTCTACCTCTGTGTCGCAGCCACATCCTGTCCGTATCGACAAAAAAGGATAAAGAATAAGAATTTCCAGAATGGGTAAAAAAAGGAAGCGGGAGCCAACCTGCAAAAGGTCCATCAATCAAAAAAAAGTTAAAACCTTCTAACAGAAAGTAGGGGG
>Ga0179593_1635173_pt1 | contig 13048 bp, 8 predicted proteins | sample CZODoug2_1_08_16_FD_185931 | JGI IMG/M metagenome (GOLD analysis project Ga0179593, IMG submission 185931) | Vadose zone soil fungal communities from Angelo Coast Range Reserve, California, USA - CZODoug2_1_08_16fungal (PacBio error correction) | ecosystem: Environmental > Terrestrial > Soil >...
ATCATTTTAAAGGAGAAGTGACGCTCATTGGTGAGAGATAACTGTACTAGGGGGGAAAGCGGGCTCTGGCGAACGCTCCACCAAACCCCCCACAACCCAAAACAAACCACAAAAACAAAAAACCTCATCATCGTCGAGAGGGCCTAAAGAGGGAACAGGGGAGATCTAAGCCGGGGGGTAGGGACATGGGCGAGCCCGCCCCACAATTTCCGCTACAACATCGCGAAGTCTACCCAGTTCTTCAGTGACGTTGATTTAGGATTAAAACTGGCGCCTTGGCTCGAAGCAACTTCTGCAACTCTTAAAACCTGGATAGCGGAGAGAAAATTCATACGAACTCGGGGGAGGACTGGAGGCTCGACGAGGTTCTCAACTCTTTCTAATCTAAGGGGAATAAACAGCGGGTGGTCTGAGAAGATCTCTGGGACCGGGAACTTTGATTTCCAGACACACCCAATGATAGGAATCCATCGAAGGGGGGCCTTTCCTGTTGTCGCCTCTGCAAAATCGTCAAAAAGCACTTGACGGAAAAAAGTGACACCAGACGGGAGCAGGGAAAGGATGGATTCTAGGTAACTTCAAAGGGCCTTAAAAAGGGGCGGCCATGAAAGAGGGTCGAAACATCATTACCCATGAGTGAAAAATGAGAAGTCTGGAGGAGAAAGGGGAGAAACTTGGGAAGGAGATTAGAAAGTACTAGGGTGTGGACGATAAGGTTGACGTAAGACTAGGAAGATCAGAGCGCTAAATCACCCAGGGTGAAAATTATACAGGACCCAGATCAGGAGGGAAAAGCGGGTTATCTGAACTTATGGCTCAGGATGCTCATCCCGCACCCCAGGAGAGAGATCCACTTAGCCTCTGGTGACTGGGAAGGAAAAGTTTCGAAAGCAGTAGGACTTCGAAGGCGCCGTCCAGAACGAAAGGAGTCGCAGGCCTCCCCTCCCAGACGGTGTCAAGAAAAAAAAAGTCTGGTGACCGGGCTCAAGACCTAGAAGGCTCGCTGGGACGCCGGGTGCGAGTCAATACTCTTGTGACGGAAAGTAGGGCGGGGATCAGAGGGGAAAAACTCAGAAAGGGATAGGGAGCCGTCGAGGAGACGAAAACTCTCTATGACATTTCAAATGCTCTCCGGGAGCCCTCCAAGCAAGTGGAAAGGACTCCGGCGTATAGGGAGCGAGGGGCCATCTGTGTGTCGAAAAAAAACTAAAAAAAGAATTTGAGCGTCGACATGGTCGAAAGAGAAGGACGGTAAGGGAGAATAAAATCCATCCTGTTTTGGCGTGTGTTTGGTCTCGTTCGCTCCTAGGGTCTCATAGAACAAGAAGATCACGGTCTGCGGTCTGAAGATTTTACTCCTTTCTGGTAAGCAAGCGGTAGGAGGGATTCTTCAAGTGATTCTGAGAGGCGCGTTTGCCGGTGTTCGAGGGACAAACCATCCTTTCTTGTGTCGTGGGACAAAAAATTTGACAAAGGCAAATCTGGACTGGCATCCCTGGCGAAGGGGGCTGCTTCTTCGAGGGCATGGAGGATAGAAAACAGCTTGGTCTGAGCGCCGGCCTCCAAAAGGCGGACCATGTGGCCGACGCACGCGAAAAAGGAGAAAATTCCCTAGACCTGGGAGGAACACGAAAGAAATGAGGGGTGATAAAAAAAGACCAGAAACCCCACAAAAAAGAGTTCGACTAAAACAAACCCCAGGGGAAGATTTCAGAGGACGAGATCAAAAGGAGGAGAAAACTCAAAAAGGTTTAAGGAATCAAGTGCGAACCAGCCCCTTATATGAAGGATACACCAAGCCAACAGAAATGATTTTGGAAAGACTCTGAAAAGGTTGAGCAAGGCGGGGCAATGACTGACATCTCCATAGGAACGGGGAAAGCATCAAAATCCCTGAGAGCCCAGGAAAAAAGGCTCAAAAGCCCGAAAACCATATAGGGCCTGTGGCCTTGCAAAACGAGGTTGCGGCACGAGAAGGAGAGAGGAAGCTGAATTCCGAACCATCGAACGTTCAAAAGAAAAGGTGGGGACTCATCGGAAAGAAAAATTACCAAGAAAATCTGAACCACTCTGAAACAGAGGGTGCCGGGACTGGCAGAGAGAAAGAAAAAATCTTCTAAAAAAAAAAATAAAACTAAGATGGACTCAAATTTCATGGGACACCGAAGAAAATTGAAGGGGACTTAAGGGACATACCGAAGATCCCGCTCTTACAGGGTGGGGTAAAAAGCAAAGAGTGGTCGACGGGCAAGGAAAAGTCCTAGGTCCCACAAAGAGTTGAAAACAGAAAAGGGGAAACTTAGGGAAGGCGAGCAGTGATCTAAAAATCAGTGAAATCGTGCATAAGAACATTCAAAAAATCCAAGTAAAAGAGTGGGGGGGGAACTATCGTGGCCGATTCCGCGACAACACATGGTAAGAGAGAGGGGTGGTCGCGCACAAACTTGCCGAAAATCGAACGACTCATAGAATTATGCAACGATTTTCAAGAGTCGCAGGCAGCTCGGTAAGGAAAAAACTGGGAAATCTTAAAAAAAATGGAGATATCAAAAAGAAAATTTATCCTCTCCCTCAAGGGCTACTGAGAGGGAATGTGGGCAATTCGGAAAGTTCCTTCAAAGAAAGGCCTAAAGCCACTTGACGCTGTAGGAAAATGTCGGGGAGAGTCTTCGAGGGAGTCTGAGTAAGATGGTCAAAGCCCTGAAAGAAGGAAAAGGCGGTCCTCCTCGAAAGAAAAAGTCTGAAAAAAATTGAGAGATCCTACGTCAAGGGGAAATTCGTCAGGAGGTCAATGCGGCTCGGAAACCTCAAAAGACATAAATCTTTCCTAAAGCAAAAATCGACGAAAAAATGGGGTTTATCCAAGCCCGCACCCCTGACCTCCAAAAAAACCAGTGAAAAAGGAGTAAAAACTACCTCAGACAACGCGTAGAACAGCTCTCTAGCGTAGGGACTATCTCGTAAGAAGGTGGAATTATAAAAAGAGAACCGGGACAAAGCTTTTGAAATCAAAGGACAATCCTGCTACACAAAAAAACTCAAAACTAAATTATTTGAAAAAAGGGAAGGTTGCGTTTTTCCTGAAACAAAAAACGAAAGAGGGAATTAAACTTGCGAAGGAAAAACGTCTGAGGAAGGACCAAACCTGGAGGGATGGGGGCGCGGGGCCTGGGGCTCCGGGGCTTTACGCGGTGAAAAGCTTCAGAAACCCTCAAAAAAAGATCTTTCGAGAAGTTACACTAGGGATGTTGGCACGAGAAGTAAGAAAGATCAAGGCGCCCAAGGCGGGGAAGAAAACTCCACCAAAAGGACACGTTAGGGGTCGGGCTGAGCAGCAACGCAAAAAGCGAGCGCAAAACCGCTGGTGAGGTAAAAAAAAAAGGGCCGAAGTCCGGGGTACGCCTCGCAGAGACGCGGAAAGGGGGACCCTAAATCGAGTGTGGGGGGCTGAGGAAGACTGTCGGACAAAAAAGCAGGCAAACTGGGGGACCAGACCCTCTTGAGGTGTCCTCCGGGCCAAGGAAATTGAAGTAGGGAATACGAATGCGCGAAAAAGGGGAGAAAAGGAAAAAAAAAGCCAAGGGTGCTGGAACTTTCTTCCCGTAAGAAAGAGTCGCCTCTCCAAGTGGAATGGAAAAAAGCGGACGCGATGGATGCAAGAATCGCGCAAAAATACACCGGTACGGATGAAGAAGGGGTGTCGTAGGGGGGCTCGGGGGGGAGGGATAGGTGCGTATTCGCGTGCTGCAACAAAAGGCTGCGCGCAGCGAGGTGGGGAGAGCTCATAAACTGGGTGGAGGCCGCACTAATGGGCGGGAAGTTAGGCGGCCTGGGAAAAATGAACTGGATCTTGGGGGAAAGGCGGCAACGGACCCGTTATCAGGGGGGAAGTCACTGTGTTCCAAAGATCGACTTCGGGAATCTTGGTTGATCTAGCTCAAGTCTTATTCGAACCCAAAAAAAAAAGGCCTCAGGGAAAAAAACCTTCAAGCACTACGACTTCAAGTTCCGAATCCGCTAAAGGGAGCGGGGAAACGAAGGATTGAGTGTGAACCCCCAAAACCCACCTCCCAAGCATGGGTGGCGGCGAAAGCCAGGAACGGAGAGCGGAACGCCCGGAGGGTTCTAAACACCGGGGAAAAAAGATGAACGCTCAAAGCGCCAAATTCAGGTTGAGAATGACGCGAAGTCCGGGGAGGAGGGACGGGCGGCGTAGCGGGGCAAAAAGATGGAGACGGCAGCCCAGACCTAGAAAAAAAACCACGGACCAGTCTGGAAAGAGAAGAAGGTGCTGGCAATGTAAGTGGGAGCAAAAACTCTGCCGTCGGCGCCTGAGGGGACTGAAATTACCGAACCCCCGGGGGAAGCCCCCATCTGCGTCTAGGGGAAAAACCATGCATCATGCTGGGCGGAAAAAAAAAGAAAGGACCATCGAAGAGGTGCGAATAAGAGGAGTCGGAAGACCTACCCGCTAGCGGAAAGGAACCCATGGGGTTGAAAAAAAAACTTGAAAGGGACAACCGTACAAATTCGACTCAGCGAGGAGGTTGGAGGGGGAAAAAACTCCAGATGCGGCGTAAAAATGACTTACATGGGGGGTGTTTCAAAGTTACACCTGGGGGGGGGGAATCTCTAAAGGGGAGAAAGGGAGGATGAAGCCTAGTCGACTGAATCCACCACTACGAAACATAAAGGGAAACAGCGGACAAGGGGGGCCTGTGGAAAAGGGCAAGGCGGGCTTCATCATTGGGAAAACTTCATGATCGAGCAGCTAAACGGGGTTGAGAAGAAAGCCTGAAATTACAGCACCAAATTCATACAGGGGGGAAATCCTCTATAAATGTCCCGAAGCCTCCCAGAAAGGGCAGAAAAGGGGAACGGTCGGGAGCTTAAGTTTGGGAGAGAACAAAAGCACCTTTCGGAAGGAGGGCAGGGGGTCGAGCCCCCCTAGGTAAGAAAACCTGGAAAAAAGGCAACTGCCTTTGCTACCCGCAAAAAGCGTGGGGCACGACCTCGGGAAAAAAAGCGGCGAGATCCTGGGGAGATTCTCTGGTTGAGTTCAACAAAAAATGGGATCAAGAAGTCAGTTGGAGAGACCTATTGAGAGGATGACTTTCTGGGGAAATGGTCCTTCACTTCATTCCGAGACCAACCTCGGGGGATATTCGGATGGGGGGGGGAGTCAGATGGGACGTCAGAAGGGCACCGGTTCCTCAAGGAATGGCTGAGTCTGGGATGAGATAAGAAAACGGCTTCTTAGGGGAAATATAGAGAGACGGGCCGAGCGCAATGTGGAAGACGGGTAAAAAGGCGCAAACTGAGAATCGACGAGAGAGAACGGAGATTCAGAAGACAAAACCGTGGATTACTGCAGTTACTGAAGCCATTGAAAGCTACTCAACGGCTCTCAAAAACGAACCAGGGACTTCAACCAAAGATCACGAAGTTGGGAATGCGCCTGGGGGGAAACTAAAAATCGAGCACAGAACAGGAATCGAGGAGAGTCGACGGATCTGCAAAACGCGAGCGGGGGAAAACAGCGCAGGTCCGGAGAAAGTGAAGCCAGAAGAAAGGGCACCTGCCCGGTCAGGAGGTAAACCCATTCAATACTAACAAAAAAAAGAGGCTTAGGTTGGGCTTTGGGGGGGAAGAGGGTCACGAGAAAAACGGAGGCTGTCACACAACGTCTAAAGGATTGGCGATCAAGGTAAGCAACCTGTCAGAATCTGCCTCGCCTCGGGAGCCGAAACCTACCCTAAAGCACATCAGGAGAATTCTCGAAAGACATACATGGGATTAGGAAGGACAATAGTTGGGGAGGCGTCTGGCTGTTTAATAATCCTCGGAGAACATCTAGGATCGGAATTCACCAAAACAATGCCAAATCTGGCTGTAATGCTCGGGGGGGAAGGGACTTCTTTACCTGCACGGGCGGGAAGGGCGAGGCATTTGAAGGGGTAAATTTTGAGAAAATGCAGAATCTACAAACTGACTCCAAGGATATTGGAGGGGAAGACCAAGAACGAACCTTAAACCGAAAGTGGGGAGCCTCTGGGATATCACGGAACCTTGGGGAAGAGAAGCTACCACGAAAAGGATGTGAGTTCAAATCCATGGGGGGACCTGTTCTAAGAAAGAAAGATCATAGGGAGCCGAGGAAGCTTGGTAACAAACAAGCTCTGTCTCAAAAGATCAAACAGGGGTGGTCTAGAAAATTCTTAAGCGGAGATCAATCGCTTCGCCGGGGAGAGCAATAGAAGAAGGGCTCGGGGGAGGAAGGCACGCGAAAAAGACGGGCAGAGGGAGCTGACTACGCAGCAAGTCGCTCTAACATTCTGCAAGGTCGTGGAATACAAAAGAGCTTCTGTTGGGGTGGAGAATAAGGCGGTGAACCTCATGCGAAAAGAGGGTCTCACCATAAGGAAATTGGAGGGGGGGGAGGCTCTAACAAGGGGGAGTCTCAGTGGCTGTGCTTGATTCGTCGAAAAAGGAGGCTTTGGGTTTTAGGAAAGGTAGGGCCGGGGGGGAGGTTTTTCTTATCAAAAAAGACTTGTTTGCGTGGTTACTTCAACAAGTACCCGGAGAGGGAAATGAAGACTCTTGGGGAGAAAAGGCGAATTTCAGGGAGGGTGACGGGACTTGTTGATTGACTCTAACAAAAATATTATATTAATAGAGAGGCCATCAAATCTCCGCAAAGGGGAAGTTAAAGTCCGGAAAAAAACGCCAAGACTTAATCCTTTTACGGGGAAATCACCAAAAGAAGGTTTAGGGGGGGGGGGTTAGACAAACCAGGCCCAGACCGCCACGCCCAGAAGAAGAGACTAAGGGAAAGAATCTCCTCTTCAGGAAGTACTTCGAAAGAGAGAATATCTCCAAAAGAAGAAAACTATGTTGGAGGGAAGAGGCCCCGCGAGGCCCTTATATGACAAACCACGACGAAACCATTCTAATGTCCGTTGGGGTCTGTGGGGTCCTGAGGAAGGGGGCGGAGCTCAGGGCGCTCCGTCAGGTCGCCCAGATCCGCAGATTTGCAATCACCAGGAGGAAATCTGTGAAAACGAGGACGAGGAAACTAGTATAGAAAATAAAAAGCTCGCCTTTAAGGAGGGGGAAAATCAGTTTAATTCTCACACTAGAAATCTGGGGAATCCTGGAAGGTTCTCGTGAACTTTCACGGACCCTACAGACGGTCCACAAAGGAGCTGGGTGCAGAAAATCTGATCGGGGAGGGGGACTCGGGCAAGACGCTGAACATCTTCTAACATCGACACGTCGTTTGAAGGGGGAGTTAGGAAGAGAAAACATCAAGCCGATTGGATGGCGAAGGACACAAGAAGGATAAAGAAGGGACCGGTCACAAAGAGAAGGAATCGAAGGAAGCCTGCAGTGGGGGTTAAGTGGGAGGAAAATGAGAAGGACCGGAGAATCCCGAAGAACAGGAAGGAATGAGAGAGGGGTTGGTAGGCGGAGAGGTCAAGGGAAAAAGGAAGGCGGCTTCTATAATCGCCTCTAAACCACGATCGTGAAAAAAAACCCTGGGTCAAAGGGACGCCATCAGAAAAAGGATGAAAAGCGGGCTGTGACGACTGCGGAGCGGGACCCTGCGCTCCAAGGGGGAATCGGTATTGAAAACCTAAAAAAAGACCGTGAATCTTGGGGCCCAGTCAAGACGGTGCCGGGGGGGGTCAGGAAGGGAAAGCTAAATCCCAGGCAAAGAAATCAGACCCGGGTTCTTAAAAGATAAGGTTGGGCAATGCACGCCGCATCCCAGGTCCTTGCCCGTCTCTCTGGGGGAGAAGTCGACAAACCTGGTTTCTCCAGATGCGTCTACGGTAGAAGGAAAAAATGTCTAATCACAAAGAAAAGGAAGAGATCTCCGAGGAATCGCTAGCATGTTCGCAAGGGGCTCCTTTGAGTGACACAGGCCACGTGTCCTCGACATCAAACGTCTTGATACAGGGGCTGGCATACTAAAGGGTCTCTTGCGAAGGGGGTTTGAGGGAATTGGGAAGCACGCACTTTTCACGGGCCTGGAGTATTCCGTGTATTAGTTGAAGGGTTTTCAAGAAGGGCGAGGAAAGAAGGTCTCGAAACTGCTCTTCATAGAGAATTCAACAACAACCTGAGGAGATGAAGCAGTGAAGAAGCCTACGCGAAGGTTCGGAGAGAAAAGGTAGATCAATTGAGGGGGGTCTGGGCTGATCGACCAAAAATAGCTTCATAATAGCAGGAAAAAGTCAACACAGGAAAATAGAATTACGGGAAGGGGGGTTTCTAGGCACGAAAGGAACCCTGTTAGCAAGAACCACAAGGGATTTGGGGGTACCATTTCAGGGGAGAAATAGGGGACGTTATCAAGGCTAGAAGAAAAAGAAAAAAAAAGATCAACAGGAGAGAGAAGCGGATTCAGAAGGGGGATCTGCGCGGGAGGGAGACTCTCTAGGGAAAACTGAAAAGCTAGAAGACAGCGGGGGTGAGACCCATCTGGTTGCACCCATGCTTCTGACTGGTGAAACACCGGCCAGGGCCTCCCCTAACACTGAGATTCTGGAGTCCGCTGCTGGTTTGGCGGGGGGAAAAGACAATCTTCGACAACTTGATTTACTGGGGCCCCAAGATTCAGGGAAAGGGAAACGGCTCATGGGGGGATGAACTTCAAAGGAAGGTCACGAGGAAAGCTCCGCGGGATCGCAGGCACTAGATTACGCCACCTTCGTCAGGAAATGCGTAAGAGGGACTTCTAAAGAAGCGCAAATGTCGAGGAAAAAAAGGAGGACAAGCGGTGTGGGGGAAAAGAATCTTGGAGGTGGGGGGGGGCCTCTGGAAGGCTTCTCAAGAGATCCTTAAGAGTGGGGGAAAAAAGGAAGCGGCAGCGCCACCAAAAAAAAAGGCGTTCTGTCCCGAGGGGGGGAAAAGATGATGGAGAACTCTCAGAGCAAGATCCGCAGACGCGTCAGAGGAGAGGCCGAAGGTTGAAAAAATAATTGGCGGGCCGCCACCATGGCAAGGGGTCGAGAGGAAATCTACGAAGAATCTCGAAGGAGGGGTTAGGGGAAAAAAACGAAAAACCGACAACGACGTGTCTGGATGAAAAATCTGTGGAGACGGGAGATGGAAGACTAGACGCAGCAGCATGTCGGGTCAACCCTCTGGCCTTAGCGGGAAGATCGTGAAAAGTAAAATCGGGTCGCCGACGACCGGCGCACAGGGGGTGGGAAGAGAAAACGAAAATCTCAAAAAAGGGAAAATTCACGGAAAGACTGCAAGTCGGCGAGGTCAGCGCACGAAGGGGACAAGCGGGGAATAGTAGAGGGCTGGCGGTCCTGGGCCACTGGGGGAGCTGCACGACGCAGGGAAAGGCCAATCAAACAGCGCAACTGTACGGCCGGAAGGGGAAAGAAAAAAAAAAAGAAAAGGCCCTGAGACGATGTTTGGGAGCGTTGCGAAGAAGAGCGGGGGCAGACAGCTGCGCGGACCGCGCGCGCCACAAAAGGGTTCTTCAAAGCCGCTACAACAGGGGGAGGGGGGTCTCGACGGAGGGCATCTAATCGGGAGGGGGTTATGCGAAGAGGCGTGTGCTGGTCGTTGAAGAATAAAAAAAAGGGTTAAAGGGGTGGGGGACTTTAAAAAAAACAATTACAGGGAGGGTGAGCGTCAACAGCGGACCAGCCCGTGAGCGACGTCTTCCACAATGCTTCCGGCAAGGGAGAGAGGGGGGGGAATTTGGCCGCGGAAAAAAAAAAGGCTTTAGGAGGGGGAAATCTCAACAACAACAATTAAAATGGAGAAGCACCAGCGCCGGGGGGCCCCCAGCAAGAGAAAGGCAGGACTAAGCATAAACTCCGGCAAGTTCCAGGTGACCGAGAAAAAAGACCTCCCTGTAAGGGGTGGGGGGGGGAGAAGACCCAACAGGAAAGGTACGAGAAAAAGGCATCACCCCCATAGACTAAAAATACCCAACCGCCGCTTCGTCAAAAAAAAAACCCCTCAGAAGGAGACCCCAAAAGAAAGGGGGAAGCGCACAAGAGGCTCGGGGCAGAGGAGACGCGAGTCACCTCCCCGTAAACGGCACACCAACACGCCACAGGCTAGAAAAGATGTTTCGGGGAAGGTTCCGAAAGGAGAAGGGTTTGTGAAAAAAACGCGGGCTGGGGCTGTGCGCTTCAAAGCCTATTCAGTTGCCTCTCAGAACGCTGAGTTGCCAGAGAAACGGAACTCGTCGATGCGAGGCAGGACAGGAACTTCCGGGACCTGTGCTTGCAGGACAGTGGAGACAGCGTGAGGAAGCGCCGGGGGAGAAATCCCCGGGGCTGGCACGAAGGGAAACAAGAAGACTGGTCAGGGGCTGTTTGACAACCAACAGGGCTTCTGATTCAAAACTGCGAGACAGGGGAAAACCTCACGTATCTCAACCAAGCGGGAATAGAGAAAACAGGTTTCCGGTGGAATTCGTGAGAAAGGCCAGAGAGGGGAAGAAGGGTCGAACTTGTTATTAACCCGCATTGACATGTGTCGAAAACGAGAAATGTTAGGTAAAAATCACAAAGGCTTTGCATAAATCTCCTCCTGAGTTTCTTACTTACTCCGAGTAATCCGGGGGAGCCCGACGCTCCTTACGGGTTTTTGGGAGAGAAGTTTCACCGAAGGAAGGAACTCTCGGAAAAGAAAAAAAGGATCGAGGACGAGGGGAGGAAAACCTCCACTATCGCAAAAACTGAGTTCAGGAATTTATACGAAGGCGCAAAAGTTACAGAGGAGAGGAGCATCAGTAGGACGGTCTTTGGCCTCAAAAAAAAGTCTTCGGAAGTGAGATAGCCCTCGATCTTCCATCTTGCAGAGAAAAGCGCTGAAGGAAAAGTCAAACTATCAAGGAAAGAAAATGGAGAAGGAAAGGGTTCACGATCAACGGTGTCCGTCCTCGGCCAGCGACAAAACGCGAAGAAAAGGCAGCATTCTTGTGGGGGATTTTGGTAAACCATCTCAGGAAAACCTTGGCCGGTAAACACACGAGAGAAGGGCTATCGGGAACCAAGGGGATCTAAAGAAAGGAGAGGTTCTAACAAAAAAAGGGGGCGACCGGAGACGCAAACTTCCGAGAAGAACTACGCTCTAAAAACTCCTCAGGAAGGGGGGGGATTGTAAAAAAGCCCACGTTAGAAAAAGACTCAGCTGAGGGTCATGTTGAGAACTGTAGACGAAGAGGGATCGGCGGACGGTGCGTAAGGGGGAAGCGTCAACGAAACGATCTCCAACGGAATTCTGAAGAAGAGAAAAAGGATGAGAGGAGCGTAAGATTTAAACTAGCCGCTGAGGGGCCCTCAACCCGGGGAAAAACGCCGAAAACGAACGCTTCGGAAAGGAACCTTCGAAGAAGACCAACAGAGTAAAAGATAGAGGAATCTCGAAAGCAAATTTGAGGCGAGACGTTTCGCGGAAAGGGGGTGCGTCATAGAAAAACCGACGCTCCTCAGAGAGGGCATCTCTCTGTGACGAAGCGACGGGGAGGAAAGTCCTTTAAGGAAGTCGCTCCGCCGCAACCGTTGGGTTCCGCGCACCACAGAGGGGAAGAAACCAGTTCTTACAATGATCACGGGAGGAAGTATATTGAGAAAGTGAGGAAGGTTATCAAAGAAAATGCTGCACAAACCGGAAGAGCCTCGCAGAATAAGATCGGAATCACCTTGTGCAAGCGAGGGAGCCTCTCTAAAAAGAGGGGAAAGGGAAAAACATCGAGGCTCCGAAGCCTGTGCACGAGAAAAAGTAGCTGAGGGAAGTGAACAATGCAATCTCGAACAGACAGCGGGGTCTAGGGCTTTCCATTTGCTTTTTGACGAGGGGCACGACGACATCTGCAAAAACCGTAAGGGGGCTTTACGGCGACACGAACTCACACATGAAACGTCTTCGGAGGACTTTACCTCGGAAGGGGATCACGATGCGAAGACCCAGTTCTCCCCTCATGACAGGGGAAGGCTTCGGGGGACACGCACCGTCATCTCCATCCGGGCTCAAAAGGGGCAGTTCGCGCAAAGGCATAGAGTTGGGGACTCTATGGTGGTGGGGGGGGAAAGACGCCTTGCGGGAAGCTCTCAGAGGGTTCGGGTCCATAAAAGTCAACGTCGAAGGCCACCAAATAGACAAGGGTTCTGTCGCGGGATCTAGGAAAAAGGGAAAGGAAAGCGGAAACTTAAGAAAAGCGCGGGAATCCACTCCCTGGGGGAGAAACTGGAGAGGACCTCCCGTTTCGGGAGAAAATAACTTTCTTACCCCGTTCCGCAGCGCATCATTCGCGGGAAGGAGGTTCTGGGCTAAGGGGGCAGCCGAAAGGAAACCTTCACCGACGTTGTGGATGTATTACAATTCATCTATCACAGGAGGGGGGAAGATGCGCCTACCCTCGCGCAAGCGGGGGGGATTATGGAAGCGCCTCTGGGGGGGAAAGTGGACCCGGGGGGGTAGATTTCTCGACTTTCAAAGAAGAAAAAGCCGGATCGCCGACAGTGGACTTTTTTTCGACAAGAGGAGACCCTTAAATTGAAAAAAAATGAAAAGGATTTCTCGGTATGGGGTCGTCCTCGTTGCAGTCAAGAAGTTTTCAAGGGGGGATCGACACCCGAGCCTCTATGAGTGGAACTCGCTCAAATGAATGAGTCTGATGAAAGACTACTCAAATATCGACCTTAAAAGCCATTGGGCTAGTTAACAAAATGAATTCCATGGAAGGGAATGTGTGGAGGGGGCGCTTTGAGAAACGGGGCGGTGAGCTCTGATGCCTCGCCGCGCAACCCAAAGAAAGGGCTGCGGGGAAAAGGGGTACCAGGGAGAGGGGAAAAAAAAAAAGATCTTTATCAGCGAGGTTTGCTGGGGAGGAACGCACTAAGGGGTGCATGGGGGGAGTGGGCTCTCTTCAAAGGGGCCGGGGGGGGGGGATTATCAGAAGGGTGGATTTCGGGTGACAAAAGCAGGCACCGGCTTTACGTCTGGTCGTTCACTGCAGAGGGGGTAGGAGCGACTGCGCGGGGGAAGGAGTGCTGCAGCAACTGGT
>Ga0179593_1519364_pt1 | contig 13047 bp, 13 predicted proteins | sample CZODoug2_1_08_16_FD_185931 | JGI IMG/M metagenome (GOLD analysis project Ga0179593, IMG submission 185931) | Vadose zone soil fungal communities from Angelo Coast Range Reserve, California, USA - CZODoug2_1_08_16fungal (PacBio error correction) | ecosystem: Environmental > Terrestrial > Soil >...
AGCCGGAGGAATAGGGGAAATGTTGGCGGGCTATTTGTTGAGAGGTGGATACTAGGATCGCTCAAAGAGAGGGAAGAAGGGGGGGTCAAGGGATCATAAGAGGGAGGGAGGAGGTAGGGTACACCTCTGGAGCTTCAAGGAGGGCTCCCGTACCGAAAAAAAAAAGACTCAAACACGAAAAAGAAATTGGGGAAGAGGGAGATCCACCCCCCCCCCGGGGGACACTAAGGGGCAGGGAAAAGCTGGGATTGTAGTAGGGGGAGGGTGGAAAAAGTGAAGAGAGCGTCCAGAGGTTCCTTACCAGGGAGTCCACAAGAGAGGAATGGGATGTGAGGGGGGCTTAGAGAGGTCAAAACCGTGACGTTTCAAAAAAAAAGTCCTTCGGGATACTTCTCGTGGGTTTGGTAGGAATTGCTCAAAGGTCCGTAGTAACCACGTTCGCCTAAGGAGGGAAAATTCGGTTTTTGGGAAAAAAATGCTAAGAAGCTTTAGCTCTAGGGGGTCACTTCTCACGAATCTTCTGAAGAGGGACGGGCTAGGGGCGACTCTTTCAGGTTAGCAAACCACCTGCCACTCGATCGGATAAATCTGGAGGGTCTTTAAACACGGGTCTTTCCTTTTAGGGGGGACGCCTCGAGGGCCCTTAAAACAACCTGGAAGAAAGGCGAGAGGGAAAAGGTATCACGAAGGCCCATGTCCTGGGGACGTTGGGATACCTGAAAGGGCCGGGGAAGGGTAGGGGGTTTAAGAATCCGAAAGGTGGAGATATTCCCAAAGGGGGTGTTACTTTTTTTTTTACGAGTTCCGGGGGGGGGTCTATTTAGGAAGGGTAGGGGATAGGAGATCGGGGTTCAAGGGAGGCTAAAAGCTAAGGGGGTTTTGCCAAGTCGCGCCGATCCTAGCGCGGAAAATGAACGTCTAGGGGATGCGGGGTGGGCAATTATAAGTGGTAGAAAAAAACAGGGGGGGAATCGAGGGACCAGAGAAACGCCCGTTCAAAACCGTGCAGGGAAGGCTTACACAAAGGAAGATTTTACGGGAAGTAACGGAACCTCAACATTCGGGGGACCATCGGGAGGAAATAGGGGTCAGATGGTAAAAGGTTAGTAATGCTTTCTACAAGGGGCTAGAGCTAACTCCAGACTATACTGGAGGAAACTTCAGTCCCGAAGGGGAATCTTAGTCCTTCAACTAGGAAAATCGGCGGGTATATCGTGAAGGAGAGAAATAGGGCAGAATAAAAGAGAGTGGCGTTGAATTGGACGTCAAGGATCTCAGAAGGCTCCCGTTCCCTCTTCGATAGTAAGGGGCTTAAACCATTCCAGCAGAACTCCCAAAAGTGACTGGTCTCTTCTGAAAAAAAAGGGTGTAGAATAATATGAAAAAAAAAAGGGGGGCGTAAAAGCGGATTCTTCAGGCGACATTCACGGAAAAGGGGTTACTTGTTGAGTTTACTTGGGGGGGGGGGGGGAAGGTCGGGAGGGGTCGAATACATGGGGACCTGGGGGGGGCTGTCAGAAAAACCGGTCAGGAGAGCCGAGGGTCCAAGAGAGCGAGCAATAATCGGTAGCGCATATAAAAAAGAGAAAAATCAAAGAATGCTGAAGGGCCGCGAAAAAGACAGACCTTCCGGAAAAAATCTTGGAGGTCAAGGGACAAGACCGGGAAAGGGAAAGAAGAGTGTGGGGGAATGTCGGTGGCAAATTGTTGAAAGAGTCGGCTCCGTCTCTGAGGCCGGAGGAGGGGGTTAAAGGAAAAGCTAAGGTCCCGGGGCCGGCTCGAAGCACCGGAGGTATAAGGGATCTCTACAAAAAATCAAGCGTGAAAGAAGTCAAGCTGGCCTCCACCTGGCAATACTCGACCCCTCGCGGAAGAATTAAAAGGGGGAAACAAGGGAAACACTGCCGGTCTGTAGGGCTTGAGAGTGAAAAAACCCCCACTATAGGGAACTCGGGGCGGGGGAGAATCGTGGGGACCTGCTGCTTAATCCAGTTATGCGGGGGGAGCGCGATGGTTCAGACTCTTAGGCGGAAAAGCCGAACTTAAGGACAGCTAAAAAAAAAAATGGGTAGTGGAGAAATTAGCGAACGGGGGGTAACACCCCCTAGTAGTGTCAGTGAGGAGAAGTAAAAAGGAAGGGACAAACGCGTAGCTCGAAAAATAAGAAGTAGTCGCGAATAAAAAAGCAGGGGATCGGGGGGGCCCATGTGTGAAAGGACGGCCTATTGGGGGGGCCTACGCAGGGGACGGACGTACACGCCTATCACGGGGGGTTAAGGCCGCCATAGAAAACTAGCGGACTTAAAGTTCAGTCCTCCCCTCAATCTAAAAGGGGATGATACATCGCAAACCGCTCGGGTCGGATTCGGCAAACGCAAAGCTGGACGAAAAAAATAACCGTCTGTCGAAACTTGAAGCTGGAGAGTACACGATCGTACGGGTTGAGCGCCCGTTCATCGTGGGGGTCTGGTGTTTTGGGGTCACACCATTGCTGGGTTAGCCCCTTTTAGAATCGAAACTCCTCATAACACCTTTCAGTTTTCTGGGTGGAGTGGCAGGGCGGGGGAACCCTGATCCAGAGTCAGGGAGAGGATTTGGAACGATTAACTGCGGCTGGTCATAAAAATCAGAAATATTATCCCTTTTCCGTCTGGAAGCTCACACTGTTAAAACGTAACTTTACTCCGTTATCTGCAGGTGAGAGAAGTAGTTTGGGTTTGGGGGAAAAGTAGATCGCGAATCCTCAGGTCCAATAAACTCAGCCGCGTATGGAAATAAAGGTTGTTCCCGGATGGAAACTGATGTCGGCCCGTTACCGGAGACGGAACCGGGGTTGCGCCTGGATCAATCCTTATGTGAAGGTTTTTCCTGTGAGGTCCCCTGAGGCCCGTGAATTGGAGAGAGTCCTCCCTCAATGGAAAAGTGCCTTGGTTTTCTGAACTCCGGGTTAAGGGCCCTTCGGTGAAGGGGGGGGGAGCTGGATCTTGAAACGATGACGGGTGCACCCTACTCCAAGGCGGGGGGGCGTCCGACTTTGGTTCGGGCTGGGGGGGGAAAGTTATGAGAGAAGAACGATTCCAAACTCTTGAGGGTTCCAGAGAATCTGGGATATATTAGGGAGTAGTTCATAAAAAAGTGATCCAAGAATAGAAAGGGGTCCACATGGGACTCTATATTGGTAAGTACAGATGACAACCACAAAGTATTAAAATGGGGGGGAAGGGGGGAATATATGAAAAGATGAAGGGGGGGGGGTCAGTGGATAGAGTAATTCGCTCAAAGTCTAAAAGGGCAGACGAAGAGATCGGACGAATAGTGCGAAATTCTTCCGCATTACCCCCGAACATGCCAAAGAGAGGTGAACAGGAAGGGGTTAGGTGGATATTATTTTTTATTTTGGGTTGCTCCTAAGGAGTCTTAAAACCACCAAGGGGCTAGGGTAGCGCTCTCAGGCCCTTACCGCCGGAGTGGAAGGGGCCTTCTTCTTGGGAGGAACGCCGCCTTTCCTCGTCAAATTTTGACCCCCTTCTAACTTTGGCGCACAGGGTGACCTAGTGCTTTCTTCTGATAAAGGTGAGAACGGCGGCAAAGAATAGGGTCAAAGAAAAACAGTCGGATCTACTCGGAGGGGTTAAGAACTGAGGGAGGGAGGGAAAGACGGAAACAACCGGAAAGAAACTGGCCTCATACCACAACTGGCTTGCCGGAAATCGAGGCCATGGTTAACTCATCCAGTTTTTCGGCCCAAACGAAAAAGGAAGGACCGGGGGGGGGAGAGTGGCGACTTGAGCCTCTTTGTCCTCAGAGGCGCTCGTTTAAGACTCGAGACTCGTCGGGTGTGAAAGGGTCTGAATCAGCTAGAGGGGCCCCAACATTAAGCCCCGCAAGTTTCCGTCTTTTGATCAATGACCCTGGGCAAATAGCGGCAAAGGCGTAACTAGGGAGCGGTCACAGAGAGCCCAAACCCGGACTGAACCAACCAGGGTTTCATCCGGGCCTAAGAAAGGAGGTAAAAGATAATCAGAAGGAGTTGGCTGTGGGTCCCGTGGGTACTAAAAAAGGCATCGTAAGGGGAAAGTTGGGGAGTTCGGCGGGAAGGAACCGCGCGGGGTCCTCCTAATGAGCGCTTCGAATTGAGGTTCGAGGGGAGAGGGGAGAGGTGGAGAAAAAAGAAAGGAAAACCGGAAGGGCCGGAGGTATAAACGGGGTCGCAAAGTAGTAAAGGAAGACTTCAGAACAAAACTCTGTCCAGCACCCGAAATTGGGGGGGGACTAAAAAAGGGGAGGGGTCAGGCGCTTAACCTAGCAGGGTAAACTTCTGAAGCCTTAGGGGACGCATAGTGGACTCTAGGAAGAAAGGAAATATCCTAGGTGTTTTATGTAAAGGAAAAAAAAAATTGCAGGGGGGTTCTTGGTTTTAGGGGAACAGATAAGGATCGATCGTCGACACCGAACGATCAGAAATAAAGGAAGGGGGGCAGATGCACTGGTGGGGAACAGAAGGGAGAAAGACATGGATGAGGTCTCTAAACGATGAAGACTTTGGGGGTATCGTCTCAAAGGCTTGGAGAACGGTGGACGGTTGCAATACGTGAAACGTCCAGGGTCGAGCAGGTGGGGGGGGAGGAGGGGGAGGAAAGGGGTAACGCCTTCTCGGTCTCAACACAACTCGGAGACCAGGAGACGTAAGTCATCTACCATAACCCGGAAAGGACTCAAGGTTCCGAAAACTCGGTAATTTTCATGAATATTGAAAAATGCTACTCATCACGTGTACTTGTCCCTCCAGGCTAGGAGGGGACTCGAAAATGCAGAGAAAAGGTTAGGTCCCTCTGCTTTCAGAAAAAGTTATGCAGAGGACTTCTAACGAATTTGGAGAAAGTAGGAGAAGCTCTCAGAATTTAACACGAGGAAGCCTCCCTCAAAGGATCTACATCTCTGCTCTCTTCTTTCTCGCTCCTCCCTTATCACACGGACTGTGTCGTCTGCGCTCGGTAGCCTCTAACGCTTCTGGGTCACAGGCCCACACAAGGGGACGAATAAAGCTCGGGAGGTCAAAAAGAAATTGGGTACGCCGCTGAGCGAGGGTCATAGATAGGAGAAACCTTTACCGACAGAAAAAAATGGAAAAAAGAAAGTTGTAAGCTTTGAGGACCACCGAGGTCCGCAAGTAAAAATACGACGAGGGGACGTTACTTAAAACCTCTGCGCGAGTCCAAAGAAAAAGGTCGACATAGCCGACCCGAAAAAGAGGAAACCCATGATGAAAGAAGCGCCACCTAAAGTCATCAGAGATTGCGGGTAAGAAAACCCTTGGTTCAGAGGTCGGACTAAAGGGGGGGGTCACTATGGGAGGTTCCAAAAAGGAACCAGGGGAAAAATTATTCCCTTTTTAGAGGGGCTTGGAAGATTTTGGACCCACGGGGACTTTGGGGGGAGACACGAAAATAAGGGGCAGGGAACCCCAGACCTCCTGACCCAAGGGTCTTCGTCGAGGAACGAAAGGTAGGCTCCAGCGTGGCCCAAGGCTCCAGAAGGGGAAAAAGCGTTGTCGATTTAGCACCGCAAGCATCTGGCAGCGCAACCAACTTAAGGCAAAAACAAGAATGTCCAACTTTCTTTAGGACTCGTTCATCTAAATTCAAGGAAGTAGAAATTCTAAAAGGGGGGTGGGTGGGGCTTCTCGCCTCAGGAAAAGGGGGGGGGGGAGGGGGGGGGAGGGGGAGAGGGAGGGGAGGAAGGGAGAGGAAAGGGGGGGGGGGGGGGGAAATTGAGGGCCTGGGATTCCCCAATAACAAGATGAGTTGCAGGGTGACTAAGGGCGGTATGTGAAATACGGGGGGGCAGTGGTTAAGTCGGGAGAAACCAAAGAAAGAAAGTTACCGGAGCTCTTCTGCTCCCCTCACATGTTCTAAAAGGACTCCAGGTTTAAACTGCCCCGGCGTTGTGAAAAGGGGAAAAGCTGGGACTGGGGGAAAAGTTGAAAATAACGGGACCCATTCCGAGGGGGGAGGTTTTCGGGGTATAGGGAGAGAAAAGTCACGAAAGAGGAAGAGTTGGAGAGGGGTGGGCCTGTTCAAAGGGGGTTATGATGAAGCGGGATTGGGGAAAAACTACAGAAACGCGGAAAAAGGAAGAGATTGTCAGATTCCTTCAGCCGCTTGGAAGAAAAAGTATCGGATAATATCCAGCTGCGTAAAAAAAAAAAAAGATTAGTCAGAAGAGGCAGATCCCAAAACAACACTGAGGTAGAGATAAACAACTACGTGGGGTTACGGGGATTAAGGGGGCTAGGGTCTTATGAGACTTACTCTTAGGAGAAAGGGGGACCCTCTAGGAAATGGAACCGAGTGAGGAAGCAAATCCACCTAAAAAGATCCCACAAAAACCCCTTGGGAACTTCCAAAAAAAAGGTTCTCAAGAGTTTAATTTGGGTGTTCAAAAAAAAAGCAGTCCTCCGCCACACAAAAGAAGGTTTCTAAGCTAGTGAGAAAGGAGGGGGCATATGCGGAGGGGCTGAAGGCCTTCCCGAGGGAATCGTGAAAGTTTCACCTAAGTGAAGAATGGGGGAAAAAGTGGGGACCCTAAATGGGGGGGGCTTATGTTCAGAAACGGCTTCTAGGTGGGGAAAGAGCTCTAAGGAGAAGGATGGAAAAATCGGAAGAGTTGGCCTCCCCCAACCCGTTAGGTATGCTGTAGGAAAGGGACTGTGATTCCCATATCATGGAGGTAGGGGTAGGGACTCCTCTATAGGACACTGGAAACTTAATCATAGAATAAAAAAACTTGGGGTAGGAATGGAGTTTTAAGAGAGGGGGGGGGGGGGCTCAACCTTACCGATAAGGGATCACCTGGGAGTACTGGGAGTTAATACCGTAAGGGGTCCTGGTGGACGGGGGGGCCTTAGGTCAAAGGATTTCGGTCCGCCGGAGCCGTTTCAAGAAAAAAAGACCGGAAGAGGTTGAAACAAAACAAGAAAAACAGATGCAAACTGAAGGGAAGGTGGGGAAGGAACGGGCGGGTTTTGTCTCCCCACGCCTCCACGGGAACGGGAACACAGCAGAGAAAAGCCCGAAGAAGGTCTGAACGCCCGCGGAGGCCCATGAGTCCGAGTGGGCTGATGGGACCAAAACACAAGCCAAATGAGCCTCTCTCCCTCAAAGGAGGGGTTAAGAAGGAGGTTCCTGAGAGGTCCAGGGGGGGAAAAGGGTCTGAGAAATGGAGAGTCCCTAAACTGAAGGAAACTCCTCGGAAATATGGCTTAGGGAGTTTCCCAGGAGAAAAGGGGGAATTTGTACGAAAGGTGCCGTATTAATCGCCTTCGGATCTTCATAGGGGTCTAAAAAAGTCGACGTTTCAAAAAAAAAACCATCGGCTCTTTCGGAGGGGAAATAAGCGTAAAAAAAAAATGGGAAAATTCGGAGAATCTGTGGGCTAAAAAGAGAATCCCCATTCCAAAAGAACGGGGAGGAGCCCGGATTCGAGAAGGGGGGGAACTCGACAGGGTTAACCTTTCTGTAGCGGGAGTACAGAATTCATAACTCCCTCAGAGGGGGGTCTCCGAGTGAATTAAGATTTTGGTGGGACTTTGAAAAAGCTAAAAAAAGGGGAGATCAAGAGGGAGTTGCGGAAAAGGTTTGGGGAGGGCGGTTGGCACGCGGAAAAAAAAAGTCATTGCCATTTCAAAGTAGGCAAACCGATGGAAAAAAACTCCACAGGAAAAGATCATATAAGAAACACTCAAGAAAAAGAAATGGAAAAACGTCCTGGCAAAACTACAAACGCTGCCATTTGAAAAAAAATCGGGGGGGCGAAATAAAGACGTCATCGGGGCAATAAGTGACAAGAAGTTCCGAAAAAAAGGTTACGCGTCAAAACAAAGGAGGATATAGGGGGGACGTTCTCGATCGAGAAAAACTTGAGGGATATAGATCCATACTGGGGATTCTACGAAACTGGGAGCAAACTTCGCTCTCTGGAGAACTATAGGGAACTTGCACGTTGAAAAGAGAAAGAAATTGGAAGGAAAAAGTCTTGTAATAGGAAGGGCCTCAAAAGGTTCCCAACGGGTGATATCTTAAAAAATCTCTGAAGGGGGCTTACTATCTTTCCGTTATTCTTATCTGCAGCGAAGATTAGAAGCAATCTGTCAAGGGGGGAGTCCCTGGGCGCAACAAAACACAGAAAATTAGCGAAAACTTTAATAACACCCCCTATGGGGGATTTGGCCATAATAAGCTGGACAAAAGTCTTACTCTCTACTGTTCAGAAAACTAAAAAGACCCGGGGGATGCGAATGGGGCTCTGGACTTAAGGAAAGGAGGTTGTATTCAAGTTCTAAGCCTATTTCAGGGAAACCGAAAAGAAAAAAAACCGTTAAGGGACCGAAGGGGTTTAGAAACAGTCTCCGGGCCGAGCTCTACAAAAATTCGAGGAAACAAGAATATTACCGGGGGAAAGGGAATTGAGCTCCGAATCCACCCTCAGGGTTTAATTCAAGGGGTCACGTGGGACTAAGCTGGCACAAACCGGTGTATATAGTGGGGGGGGTCAGGGGGTCAAGGAAAAATTAATTAATCCCCTTGGATGTTCATTTGGGGGGTTTCGGTGGGGGGGGAGAGGAAGCCAGGGGAGGGGTTTTGTTTGAGCACCAGGTATTCCCGGGGCCAGAGAGAAGAACTCCAAGAAGGAGACAAAAAAAGGAATTCTAGGGGTCGCCGCTGGGGGAGATAAACTTCGGGAAGCGAACGACCGTTCCGCGGTATCCAATAGGGACCAGGTCAGAACTGGGAAACTTGATCAGGGACTTGGAGGGATGAGGAGGAACGGGGTCGGATTGACAAAGGGTGGACCCTTCACAGGTTCACAAAATGGTCGGGGGCTCGGGGGGACGGGTAATCTCAGCACTAAAAAAAGGGGGTCGATCCAGAAGCTATCAACGTTTGTGTGGGGGAAATCGGGGTTAAAAGAAAAACAGGGAGGGAAAGAAGGGGGTATCAGAAATAACGACAAGAGAGACGCAAAAACTGTCGGGCCAATTGGGGAGACTCTTAAGGTCTCCAGCTGGAAAGTTAAGACTAGACCGAACGTGGTCGGAAACGGTTGGGAAAACTCTGCAGGATGAAGGGAATCAAGGGGAGTTGGAGAAGAGGCCAAAAGTCGTACACTCCCCAACCTACCGACCCCCTAAAAAGGTGCGAGGAGGCAAACCGGGTGGGGTTAAAGAAAGGAGGTTGGTTTAACGAAGAAGACGGGCCATAAAGAAAAATATATTGGGAAGGAGCTCCTCAGGATGAAGCCTAGAAAATCCGACTAGGGTAGAAGAAAAACCCAAAAGTTAAAAGCGACTATCCGAAACCAGGGGGAATCTAAGGCAGAGAAACAACAACCAACAACTTATAAGATAGAAACTATAAGACGCTTGGGGGTGACAGATGCAATCAAAAGGGATCGATTCGGAAAAGGGTCGAAGGGCGTAGGAAGGCCGAAAAACTTTGCAAAAGACGAAACTCAGACATCACCGCATGGAAAGGAGAAAGGACCCCCAAAAAAAAGGGGCACGGCAGACAAGAATTGAGGGAGTTACTCTCTGTCCGGGGACCAGCCTCGAGAATCGGGGGCGCCTAGAAACCAAAGGACGCAAGAGAGTCAAAGGACTATCTTCCTTGGATAAAAAGCCTAAGGGAGCCATTGAAGGGAAAAAGAATTCCTGTGTGGGGAGGCCGCGGGAGAAATTTGTCTCTATTGGTAGGAGGAGATCAAAAAGGTTACCCGCTTCGAGACGGGAGAAGTCAGAAAAAAACCGAGGAATAGGTCGGACTGACCGAAAGAAGGTTGAAGAGGGAAACGTCCCCTTACCGAAAAAGCTGGAGAGCCAGTGATAAGCAGTACTGTAACCAATGAACGAAAAAAAAGAAATTGTGGGAACACGAAATAACGGGCCAGGAGATGAGTCGTTGGGGGAACTGTAAGAAGAGGTTTAACCGAGGATAAGTGGCCAGAAGATCATCCGATCAGTCTTCAAAAAAGAGTTTCATGAGATGCGGAACATGAAGGCTAAAAAAACAAGGAAACACCATCCCCCAGCTGCTAAACGGGGATTGGAGAATGGGTGAATAAAAAGGCCATATCTTGTCCTTAAGGACGTTTACTGAAGCTGGCAACGTGAAGGAGTACGTTCCATCCGAAGATACTAAGCGACTTGCGTCTGGTAACAACTGAAGGTTAATAAGAGAAGGTGTGGGAAAGTAAATTAAGAGGAGCTCGGAAAAAGTCAGAGTACCGGCAGAAAAAAGAAGCTTCAGATACTGTAGGTAAGAAGTTCCAGAATCTATAAAGGGAGGTGACAAATCGAAAAACTCTGAAACGACACAGTTATCAGGGAGTAGCGGAAACGGTTAAGCTATTCAGAATCGCTTAAGAAACTTATTCTGACCTTCAAGCAACCTGGGCTATGGGGGGGGGGACATAATGTGGTGTCACCGGAGATTTCGAAGAAACCGAAACTGGGTTCTAGTGGGGCGGACCCGCGAGTCCCTCGAACGAGGTTCGGAGAGGGGGGCCGAAAAAAACATCGAAAACACGGAAAGCAAGGAACACTGTCGCGGGCCGCTACACTCTGCCGTGCCGGACGTCTCACAAACGACCGAAGGAAAGGGGAAAAGGCAAAGTGCCGAGCAGCTCGAAATTTGAAAGGAGAAAAAGGTGATCGGAAGAAAGAAGGAAGCGAAGGCATAAAAACAATCTTATTATTCCGATCCAGAGATCAGGAGAGACTGAGGAAACATCGAAAATCCCTCGAGGGAGATTCGGAAAGGGAAGGCAGGAATGGTAAAGTTGCCCACAGCACGAGGAATTGGACTCACGACGGTTCGGCGAGTGTAGCTAAAAAATGCGCCGGGCTTAAAAGGTCTCCAAAGGGAAGAGAAGAACGGAGGCGGGATCTAACACGTGTGAAAGAGAATCGAGAAAGGATCGGGGAAAAAACAAGAAGAAAAACAGGATTAAACTAAAGAACACCAACTCTGATAGGGTATGCAAACAGAAAAACTTAAAAGGAAAGAGTGGGGGGGAACTACTCCGCTGGGCTAACAAATATTAAGAAAAACCCGGGGTGAGGGCTCAGACAGGACATTGAGCGGGGGGAATGGTGGTGAAAGGGGAGCCTATATCACCAATGGGAAGATGACGTAAAATCAGAAGAAAAGAATTGTGGGGAAGCCAAAGGACAGGGAACCTCTAAGTAAGGAATATCTGGGGGGGGGGGGGGGGAGACCCAGAAATTGGGGGGACGCCTCCTGAAAAAGGCCACGGGAAAGAAAGCACAAATATTAGCACCTCAAGGGAAAGAAGATATAAACATATAAAGAGGGTTTCCCGCATTGTGAGGGGGGGGGGGGCACTAAGAAAAGGGCCTTGTTAAGAAGTATGGAGTTTTGATGAGCTTTCTCTTTTTTTTCAGGAAACCCCTTTGGGAAGGGGGGGGGTGTTTAAGCAAAAATTCAAAGAATAAGAGGGCACCAAAAAACCTAAAGGGACTTGAAATAGGATTTGCAATACGCTCGAGAAGAAGAAAAGAGGACTCACAGCGCGTGAGTTTGGAGGACTGGGGAGGGGGCCCGCAGCAGCCCTGCCCTCGAAGGTACGAGGGAATTTCACGGGGGCCGGTGAGAAGCCTACAACGGGAAAAGGCGTGCAGGAGGGAAGGATTCAGAATCCCTGCTCAAGGGCTCCCGAGAAGTGGGAAGCGGGTCCACACCTCTGGCTTGAAGGAAAGGAAATCAGCCTGGATATAAGGGTTTAGTGGTAAGATGGAACTCCAGGTTTCGGCCCGAACGATTTTAGGAAAACCCTCAAAAAAAAAATCAGGGTCAAAGAGGCAAATCATTAAGGAAAAGAAGGCTGGGTAAGTTCTGTTACTCCGGGAGCGTTTGGCTCAAGGGAAGACCTTGAAGGAGGGGAGGGGTAAAGGTAAACACGTTGAAGACTAGCGAGAAAAAAGCAGCCGAGTGAGTCGTCAACAGTGAACTGAAATAACTCAATTGGAGAAGTTTGTCAAAAAGGGGGGGTGATCAGGAGGGACATGCGGGAAAGTCTTGGAAATCTGAGAAGTGAGATCAGGGAGGGGTCCGAAAGCCGCTCATTCACTAACTACTATAGGAAGAAAAACTCGATCAAGGGAAGAAAACCTAGGAAAATCTAACATAAAACGCGAAGGAAGGGGAAAGAATCTCAAAAGGATGAAAAGAAGATCGGGGGGAAACTATAGGGGAAAAGGGTAGGTTTAGAGGGGGAAAAGAGCTGTATGGAAAGGAAGGGCGAGAGGTCGGGAAGGGGGTGCCTTATCTTATTGGGGGAGGGAAAAGCTCTATGAAGCATCTTTTTCGCAACTGAGGTCAAAAGGACCTCCTATAAAAAATACACCACAAGCCTGTTGATTAGACATTGGGGGAGCTATAAAATTGGATCTCGACTTCAAATTGAAACATAGAAACCGGAAGGAGGGGGGGGAGTCTGAAACATGCAAAAAAAAGGGAGATTTACTAATGAAGGGAGTACTCAATGGAAGGGAGGAGGTTTAAAGGAAAAAAGACTTGGTCAACACACAATGTACATTCAAAAGGGGAAAAGGGAACTCGGGTTTAAGGGTGAAAAATCAAACTCGGGGAGTGAAGGGTTCTTGCTAAGACTCGGTACATAATCGGAGGGGAGAATCGGAAAAAAAATGACAAGGCACTAAAAAAAGGGGCTGACCGGAATCTGAGGGAGGGGTCCTACTATCGGAAAACAAAAGGACCATTAAAAGTGCATAATCCAGGCCTCCTGGAGGAGGTCCTGATTGGAAAAAAATGCAATCATCAAGGGGCGGAAAACGAAGGAACCTACAAATTTACGGGGTTGGGGGGGGGGGGGGGGGAGGAAGTCAGGCTTAGGGGCGAAAATAATCGGGGGGGGGGATAAAGAAATACGTGTATAATTTGCCCAGCAAAAGAAAAAAAAAATCGCGCGAAAGCGAGGGAAAAAAGTTTGATGAAGAGGGGGCCTAAT
>Ga0179593_1723234_pt1 | contig 13047 bp, 10 predicted proteins | sample CZODoug2_1_08_16_FD_185931 | JGI IMG/M metagenome (GOLD analysis project Ga0179593, IMG submission 185931) | Vadose zone soil fungal communities from Angelo Coast Range Reserve, California, USA - CZODoug2_1_08_16fungal (PacBio error correction) | ecosystem: Environmental > Terrestrial > Soil >...
GGGTGGGGAGTCTTCCGGGAAGAGAAAGGGGGAGGGTCTGGGATGGGAAGTATTAAGAGAGAGTCCTTGGGTCGAAAAGTTTGATGGGGTAAGGGTGCCAATAAGCATGTCTCACCATGTTCCCACGTTACTCTGACGTCTTCGAAGAGTTCTCAGGAGTAAGGGGAAAAAAAAGAAGAGGGAAAAGAGGGAGGTATAGGGGGCCCGGAAGGGTTAGCAGGAGGGAGGGAAAAGTGTTTGGAAAAGAAGCCTTTTCTCGGCTTTGAGTGGCGAGGAAGTAGTCCTATGGAGAAGAAAAGAGAAGCTCCAAAAAAAACCTAGGAAGGTGTACAACCAAAAGGAAAAAAAGAAGATGAGGAAAAGGAAGAGTGGTGAGCTGTCATCTTAAGACTGAAATCATTTTTAAGCAAGGAAACGGCGGAGAAAAAAGAAAAACCTTCTGGGGGGAAAGGAAACTGGAACTCAATAACAGAAGAAAAATGAAAAAACCAGTCCTCACGAAAAAGCTTTAGACCGCCAGGAAGCCTCTGGTACAGGGAGGAGAGGGAGTCTAAGAGAAGAAAAAAAAGTTGGCTAGGAAAGCAAGAGAAACCAGGAAAGGGTAAAGTCAAAAATGTTACTATTTCCAATTTCCGATACCAAAAGCACTAGAGCGAGAGAAAAGGTAAAGGGACAAATCGTACGGTGAAACCAACAAAAAGGAACATAGGCTCAGAAAAAGATACGTAATCCGGAGAGAAGGTGAGGGAGCCAGCGGTCAAAAGATCCCATATTGGGGGGGAGAAAACATTCCGGCCGTAAACGGTGGATTGCTTACCGGTTCAAAGGACCTAAGAAGTTAATCCTCAGAGATAGAGAATAAGGTGAACAATCCCAAAAAGAGAAAAGAGAAAGTCAAAGGGAGAATGTCTGAAAAATCAGGCGGCAACTTAATAAGACAAGATCCGTCAATCAAGGGAGAAAGGAGAAATTGAAAAAGATGAAGGTAGGTAACGAGGGGAAAGCGGAGGGGGAGAAGAAAAGGACTAGGACCAAGAAAAAGATATTTTTGCAAGGAGGTGGGAGCCCTGATCCGTCAATAAAGAATAGGGGATAAACGGGGGAGAAGGAGATCAGTTGGGGTGATTCATAAGAAAGGCCCCAAGCGAAAAGGATTGATCCACTGGTTATTTGGAACCGTTGTACGGAGCAAACTCTATTGAGATGGAAGCAAGGAAGAGAGGGAAAAAAACCGGATAAAAAAATTCAAATGTCTTAAGAAAGTGAGGGGGGGGGTGAGGGGGTTTCCGCTTGAATTCTAGGTTCAGAGCCATATATATTCTCTACCGAGGCATTTTTGACAGAGAAGGGGTGGAAAAAAAAGAACTAGTAACAGGACCTAGAGGAAGGGGAGAACATCATTCTTCGAAAGGTGACTTCGGATGTAAAACTTCTCAAAAAAAAAAGAGGAACGGGGTCTTGATGTGAGAGGAGACTCAGGAGGCAGGATTGCCAGGGGTAGGCGGGGGGTCCTTCTTGATCGAAACGACCGGGTGTCCGGGAGGGCGGGAAAATCCCAATCAGGAAGCATCGGATCAATCGGGTGCCGGAGTAGCAGCGAGTACCCCTGACGTAGGTCGTAGTAGGAAACGACAGGGGGAAAAACTAATCGAGTCAACGCCAAGAGGGTCCTGCAGGATGGCAAAACCACCACTTTCATCCAAAAACACTGACTCAAGATCTTGATGAGGAGGCCTTGAAAGGGGCGAAAAGACCATCTGAAGCCATTTGAATTACTTGGGGATCAGTTGCTGGAAGAGAGCCGCCCTCTACAAAAGAAATCGTTGTTGCTTCATAATGAGGAGTCTCAGCGGCCTGGGGGGGAAAAAAATGGAAAAGGGTACCGACTGCAGATGGAAGAGTCGGCTCCATCAAATCGCGAATGAAAAGGAGTTTTACAGGGTGGAGGCTTCAGGGAGAGAAGGGAAAGAAAAATGGCATCGGGGCAGGAGAGAGCGACTCAATATGCATTGCAATGTCAGGCGACAATCCTGGGAGAAGAAAAACGACAAAAAAACTGGAAAAAACGCAAAACAAAAACTTATACTGCTAACTTACAAAGAGGCGAAAAACTCCTAGAACATTAAAAATGGTTTTCAAGAAAAGAAATATAGTCGTTTTTCAAGGAAGGACAAAGGCATTCGGAAGGCCGTCTTAGGAAAAAACCAAACTTTTCTCTCCACTTCGAGGGGTGGGCATCTTTGAGGAAAATAAAGGTACCGAAGAAGACAAACTATGATGCGTCCGAATGTCCGGGATGAATCACCAGATTTGGAGGTTCCACACGAGCCCAGGCCGTGAAGGGGAGCAAGAACGCAAAAAGATGGGGGAATACTGAGGGGACTACCAAGGACGTCTGATATGGCCTGAATAACGAAACTAGAGGAAAAGAAGTCATTCGGAGATAGCGAAAAAAAAAAAAAAAATGGAAAAGAACTTGAAATCTCAGGGAAAAAATGTCGCCTTCTTTTTCGGGAGAATCTTGATGCACTCGAAGTGGTGAGATCCACCTAAAGGTGGAAAGGGGAAACATATCCATAGAGGTCGAAAGAGGGGTGTAGGGGGAACAATCAGACAAAAACAGGAGGGGAAAATACTGAAATGGATCACAAGACCACATTTGTCGTCTAGATGAGACCTCAGTGAGGGTTGAAGGGAGGAGTGAAAGAATCCGACAGGTTAGGGGTGGAATTGTGGTCGAAAAGGAGCACTAGGAAAGATAGGGAACTGAGAGTTTAAAGAGAATTCCAAAGGGGGAGGGGGCACATGGGAGCATCCTTTTGAGGGGAAAAGGTAATCAAGGGGCAACGGAAAATTAGAACCTCGAAAAAGGAGCCCCTGGGGGGCGGGAGAGAGACTCAAAAGCGAGTAGAAATAATTGAAGAGAGACAGGGGGGCGAGAAAGCAGGAGCGAGTGATTCCTGGGAGGCTCGAGCACCACTCCGAGCTGCCGGAGGGAAACGACAAGAAAGAAAGAGGGAACTGTCGAAGAGCTCAGAATCAACGGAAAAAATAGGCAGGAGGGGGAACGTGCTCATTTTCTCAAAGCTCTTCCGGGAACTAAACTCTCACAACTCGCGCCGTGAAAAAAAAAATATGGGTACAGAAAGACCAGAGGGATTACGAGGGAGCTTCTTAGTAAAGAGGGTCATTTCTTTTTCGAAGCTATGGTGAAGACGTAACTCCAGGAGATCGCTAAGGGAAGAAGGGGCACCCGAGATTGCAGCGGGAGAAGAGGGAGAAAAGATAAACTCGCCTGGGAGCAGGGGCTTGCGGGGTCAGTTCAGCACCGCGGCGTGGCTCGGCGCTAAAGAAATTCCAGGTAAAGAGGGAAAGGGAAATATTGACTCGACGGAGATCCAGCCCACTTTTCAGTTTTAGATGTCAACCATCGCCTTCGTTGCGGGGTGGTCCAGAAATGTGAAAATGAGGGGGGGACCGGAAAATATAAGGAGGGAAGAAAAACGTGGGGATCGAAAAGCGCAGTCATCCGTCGCTTACAAAAATAATGCTCATTGTCGACAAACGGGCCCACAAAAAACCTGAATGAAAGGAAAAAGCGACTCAAAAAAAGAAAGCTGACTAGGGGAGGACTCGCCGACCATGAGGGTCTGAACAAGGAGTATTACGAGTCGTGAGGTGGAAAGAAGGGAGGGTCAGCGGTTGGGGAAAACAACGGAAAAATCGAAACAACACCAAAGGGAATGGGGATAATCGATATGGAGGGGGTATCTGAAAGCCCTCGGTTGTAGATCGCAAAAAAAGACCGGCGCGAGTAGAAAAAGAAAACAGGCGACTTCCGTCGAAAAAAGGGAGTGTGAGAGGGCCTGGGGGGTCTTGTCAGGGCTCTCTGAGAGCATGAGAAGCTGTATAGATAAGTATGTAAGGAGAACCGGAAGGGGGGGGACACGGAAAGGTCTAGGCCGGCGGGACGCTCTAAACGGCGGGGTACTAGTGGGCACTCAGAAAGCTGGTGATGTAATGAACACTAGGCAAGGGAATGGTTTGTGGCAACGGTATTGGGGGTGCCTGAGGGGGAAAGATAGAAAAACGCTAGTTGGATCAAAAGGGGCAATCCAACGGATGAAAACTCAGGATTCGGGAGGGTCACGAAGGGGGTAGAATCAGGGGGGGGGGGGGGGGGGTTCTCTCAAAATAGGGGGTGGTCGCCGCTTTGTCGTGATCGTAGTCTCCGTGGCGTGTCTGGTGAGGAACTGGTTTCTGGAAGAAGTGGGATCAGTGAGAGAGGGGAAGGCCGGTGTAATGGCCCTTGCCAAGCATATGTTCTCGAATGATTGCAAGGGAGCAAAAGTGATTACCCGGCAGGGGAGGGTAAAGAACGGCGAAGGAAGAAAGAGTAAAAGGGGCTTTAATAAAGGGGGGATATTCGTGCGCCCGGAAGAAAAAAGCAGCGAAGAAGTGAAGGGTTCCCTTTGCCATTAGATGAGAACCAATAGGCAGAGGACGATAGAATCAAAAACACGAACAGTGAGGGGAGTCAGCAGGGGTAAAGCTATGCAACATCCAAAGGCCAAAATGATCACGCGCGATCAGGGGGAAGAGTTCTGTGATCGGAAGGGGAAAACGCCTCATCAATAGGGAGGAAAAAGTGGTTTGGGGCCTGGGCCGAAAGAAGGGTACTCTCAATCATGATGGGGAGAGTTGTATGTACCCTTAAGAATTTACTAATGAAAGTTTCCGGTACCGACGGCTAAAACGAAAGATTAGAGGCATGAGCGAGATCCCAAAAGTTCGCAGAATCCCCATTGCAAGAATGACTTCTGCAAATTCCCAAAATCCCCAAACCCCCCACCCCAACCGCCACCCAGGAGAATACACGGAAAAGGTCAGCCAGAGAACGTAGAAGGGATGGGGGGCCCGGCCTCTAGGGTTCCTTTTATTATTCAGTTAAATTGTAAAATACTGCGATGGAAAAAACATCAAGTAATATGCCCGGGAGGGATATTGGTCGGGGAAAGGGGCTGGAATCCCCCTGGGAAAAAAAAACATGAGGCTCGAAACTCAATCTTTGTAAAAAGACTGTACGGAGGATTTCATGTTTTCAACCATAGGGAATTGGTACTTCAAGAACTCGGGTAATAGAGTATTTCGCCGGCACCCAACAAGGGGGCGCAAAGGGGAGAAGAAGGGCAGGGACTTCCACTTCCAAAAGATGGAGTTCTCCGTTTCTCAAAACGCGGATGACTTGAGGGGAACAACTCATGCACGATAGGGGGTAGTTAACTGATGACTACGCGAAAGGAAAGGACTTCAAAAAATCCGACGGACTGGTCTCGCTTTAACGGGGATCTTCCCTTTCGACTGTTTCTCCTTCTGCAAGATCCTGGGTAACGGATTAAAAAAAGAATGCAGAAAGGGGCCGTCGAAGGAGGGGGGGGGGGGGGGAAAGATAATCAGATGAGAGACTGTCTTCTTGCTCTGTGGACGTTGTGATACCTTATCCGATCTGCTTGAAGGATGGCCCAAAAAGGCTTCGGAAAACAGGGTGGGGGGGGGTGTGTGGGGGGGGGGGGGGGGGGGGGGAAGAGGGAGGGGGGGGTGGGTGGGGGTTGGGGGGTGGGGGCTCAAAAAGGGGATCACCGTCCTCGGATTCTCGAAGCGCGCTCCTCTTAGGGATCTGAAAACTCTCCCCGGGCCGGAAGATGCGGAGGAACTCTGCCGGAGTAACTGCAGGGTTACAAGAATGAGTGAGGGGGCTCTAGAAGTACTGGCGCGTTGTCCAGGAAACTTGAGCGGCTCTCCTGGGGGTCGCGCACTGGGGACATAAAAAAAGAAAAGGTGAGGAAGAGAAAAGCACTGGCCGGGCCTTTCCGTGGGGGCACTGCCTGGAAAACTTTAAGGCTAAAGTCCAGCGGAGTGACCTGGCGGTCTACAAGTGCCGAGTATGCGTGTGGCCGAGACCCTTCCTTGTCGCAGGTGTGATGGCAACCAGTAAGAGGTCCATCAGTGAGAACGAGGGGAAAGCCTGGAAGGCAATCCCGATGGCGGATCGGGAAGAGGAGACGACTTGGCTTGTCTATCTCAAAAGGGGCCGTTCATACTGGCGTCGGGGAAGCTCTTTGTACCATTCACCTGCATTGACAGGTCGAAAGAAGTCCGGAAACGCAAAGAAAGGAGAAAAACTCGCGGAAAAAAAAAGACTAGAATTGGAAAGCCATTCCCATACTAGAGACAACTTTCACGATCATACCCGCCATAAGGTAAGAAGAGATACACGGCGACTGAAGGAACTCAAACGCCGGGCACACCCGGAAGGAAACTCGTAAAGATGGGAGAACTGGGGTTGGAAAATCATAGAAAGGCTCTATGGCCAGATCCCCGCTAGACTTCTTTCTGTACTAAGGAGAAGAAACTCGATACTACACCTACATCAGTAAAAAGCCGCCACATGCAAAGGGGGGGAAAGAGAACAACATATCTAGGAAAAAAAGGGTATCGGGGAGGGAAGAAAGGGGCAAGGTTTCGGAAGGATGTAGTTTAGATCGATGGGGTCTCCTTCTTACGCAAAAGTAGTACGGTGATCTGGCCATAAAAACCTTGGAGTTGTGCTCCGCAGGGGTACCCCAGGTTCATCAAGAAAATGCCGAGGGAGAACCGTGAAAACAACGGCTGAAAAAGGGATCGTTGATCTAGGGAGACCTTGAATTGCGGGTCTGAATCGTGAATTCTCCTCGTGACGGGGCCTGTATTGGGGGTAAAAAGATAACTAGGATCAAGGGAGAGGGGGAGGGGGCAAAGAGAAGGGGAGAAGAGCTATTAGCTGAGCACCATACCTTATTCTAAAGAGGAGTTGTAAAAGAGCCATGTCAGAACGCCGGTGCCACGGGGAGGGCAAACGAAAAAGATCGAGGAAGAGGGAAAATTAGGTTGAAAGCAAGGAAGAAACCCAATGCCCGCCCTCACCTGCTGTAAAGGAAGTCTTCTCCATCCCCGCCGCGAAAAGAGTTCGCGCACCCCAAGGCCTCTGCAAGAAAAGGCCAGGAAAAAAGGACGACGGCACTCGGGGGAAGGAGGTGTGAGGGGCGGGCAAAAAGCCATAGAGAGGCTCCAAAACCCTTATTGTACTTCAGGAGGAAAAAAAGGTAATCAGGAAAGAGTTCCACCGTGCATAAAAAAGAACGAAAGAAAACAAATGCTTAAACTTATTTAGATCCCACCGCCGCCTCAGGGTGCCATCAGATGAGGACGACGACCACGGAAAGGAGACGAGCGAACAAGCAGAGTGGATGGCCTGCCATACAAAAGGATCGACCGAGAATTGCCGGGGGGGATATAATCCTATGCCGGGGAGCACGAGCTTGGAGGGAGGCCTGGGTCCCGAAAGCCGGGAAAACATCCTCGCATATAGGTGGGAGACCAAAGAAAAACTCTCCATATAGGGGAAAGGAGACAGAGCTACGCGAAGCAGGGGAGAGGATAAAGTAATCCTTTGACAGAATGCGAACGGGAGACATGGCAAATCCTCCCTGGAGGAACGATGAGATTAAAGGAAGGGGGGGAGAAGAGAGGATAGGGATTCGAAAGAAAGAAATCAGAATCGGGTAACAGTAAAAAAAGCAGCTTCCTTCCAAGAAAGGGTCTGGAGAACTGGTCGCAGGAGGCGATCAGTGGTGTGTGGAGGTGCGTAAACTTCATCTCACGGGAGGCACTCCCCACTGGGGGCCTGGTTGGAAAAGAGGGTCGTTAGGAAGGAAAACCGTAGTTCAACAAGGACGCAGTTTTGGACCTTCTAAAGAAAGTAAGCTCGGCAAAGATTTGTATGGTCTTTCTGGTATCGAGGAAAAAGATGGGGAAGGGGGTTAGGAACGCAAAGTGACTACTGCAGAATAGGTATCTACCAGGAGCTGTTGACAGAAATTGAAGGGGTTCCATCTTCACTGAAACAAAAGGGGGGAGAAAAACTGGAAGGAAAGAGAAAGACGGGTTAAAGGAAAGGGCTTCTCACCATACCTTTCTTTCTTGTTAAAGTCTTGACTACTAGCTTTGATCGTCAGGAGGAGGAAAATGGTCTCAAGGGGAGCGGGTAGGGGGATCTGGATATCAGGGATTGAAGGGCTCTCCCGTAAGCCTTAGCTCCGAGCTTTTCAGTCGTCACCGCTCCGGGGGAACGTGCACGAGGGATCAAGAGGGGAAAAAAGAACAATACCCGGTGATAAGCTCTTGTCTGGTCAGTCCTGTATATAACTGTGGCAAGGCAGGAACCACTGTCCCAATCCACTGGGGAGGGATTGAAAGGGAAGGGGGAAGGGGGAGCGAACTGAAAACTAAGGGGGTACCTGTTTTGAAGGGCTTTCCTTTTGGGGGGTTGCTGCTGTTTCCTTTTCTTCTCGAGGAAAAAGAGGAGCTGCGTCGACCAAGATACGTTGTTGGAGGAGATGTAGTCGAGGGGGGAAGGAAAAAACGTGAAAAGGGGGAGAGAAAGGCCAAGCGAGCTCTCTGCTTTGGCTAATGTGAGGCGGCGCAATCGCAGAACCACTATGAGTGTGATTGAGGGAACTTATGATAGAAAAAAAGACCTTCAAGACAACGGGAATCCTGAGTGGCTTCGTCATCAAAAAAGCGGAAAAGCACCTATGCAGTTCAAGGGCATTCCAGAGATAATACCGGGGGGCGAGAAAATAAAAGAAGACGCAACATAAAGAAAAATACTAATACGACCGACAAAGGCGACCAACCCTTACTTTTGGCGAAAGCACTATAAAGCGGTGGGCAATTATGAGGGGCAGATCGGAGAAAACTGAAAAAAATTAAACGTTATCAATGGAAGTCTTGACTAGCCATTCCGTTTAACGGGACTATGTCGGGCAAAACCGATCAGGGAGGGAGAGGCGGGGGAAAAATTAAGACGGAAAGGGGGAACAAGACCAACCGCTTGTTTCGATCGGACCGGACGGAACGCGAGGAACTTCGGGGGGGAAAAAATAACAAGGAAAGAAATTACTACCGCCATCGCTATCAATCTGGACAGGCTTTAGACTGAAAAGGAAACAAGACAGACCAAAAGACGTGAAGGGAAAATGGCCAATGTCTCCGTGGTCGCTATCTTGAAACTCTAAGAAGGGGGGGGGGGGGGGGAGCTACAGGGGGGAGGGGAGTTCAGATCCTAAGGAGGGACAGAGGGGGAATTAGGCAGGTCAATCAAAGCTTACAGAGAGCAACTCACTATTCACTTTAAATGGGATCATACCATCAATGAGGGAGATTAACCTCCTGGGGGAGGAGGGAGGAAAATTTAGTCATAGCGTGATGGACGAAAAAAAAAGTTCTTGCCATCATGGGAGTTGGTTTTTTCATCTTTGGGACAATGAGCACTATGGAAAAGTATGACTTCGAGGGCAATCGCAGGAAGGGGTAGACTGGTATCGGGAAAGAAGGTAATCATAAATTTTCTGTCAATGCACTCAACGACCGTCGAAATCGCCCTCAACCTTCGCCTCCGTGTGAGGGGAGGGCGACTCAAAAAGGGAGGAAGGGATACTCGGGGAATCTGGGGGAAAGAGCAAACGGAAGAATCGGCGCGCCCAAAGCCCTTTCTTTTCACCTTACTCCGCAATCCTGCCGGGGAGAGGGAGGGCTCAAGGAGCGAAGTGCTCCAAAAGAACTGCAAGAAAAGAAACGGCAAGGGTGTCATCAGAGCGAAGAAGCTCGGCCGTTAGGAGCTCACGTGAAAGGGAAAAGGGGGGGAGAGTAAGGAAAAAACAACAAAAAGAGGAGAAAGATACGTCAGTAGTACTATTCCAGTCATTTCTTTTTCAAAAAAACTCGAATGGAGAGTAACGGAAGAGAGTGCTAAAACCTGGAAACGCAAAGAGGACTGGTGAAGGCTAGGTTCGCATTCCGCTGCTGCGTGCGGCGTCAGGGTGCCGCAAAGGAAAGGGCTGGGGGGGGAGAGAAGGGCACTAGGTTTCCGTTGGTCCGACTTCGCTGCCTGAGTCACTGCTCTATCTCTTTGAGGACATCCACGGGGAGGGAAATGGAAGACCCAATGGCGTGAAAAAACGGGAATTGTGACCTTTAAATTGGGTAACCGGGATGCTCCAAGATACCGAGGCGGGAAAAAGAAGGGGGGGCGCGGAAAGACATAAAACTTCGCTGGGAGTGCTCATGGTCGACCAACACTGCCCAAAAATGAAAAAAAAGATTCAGGGGCAAGTCTCTGAGACTCACACTGGAAAAGTCCCAGTAGTATGTATCTAGCTACCATGTAGATTGGAAAGGTCCTCCCTTAGTTAAGGCCGTTGACAGCTGGGGGGCTTGCTAAGAGGGTTCTAAATGGGATCGAAACCTATTCCGATGGGAGATGATTCTTGAGTATGAAAGTAAAGAAAAGGGGGACTCGAAAGAGAAAAACCCTGCTAGGGAGATACAATTCTAAATGCCGTTATGCCAGGCGTAATCTTGTCTGAGTAAAGGGGGGGTGTGTCTTGGTCAAAGGGAGGAGAGGGAAAAGGAATTATCAGTGGGTTGCGGGGAAAGAAACGGACTGGATGCAAATTAGTTGAATGCCTTCTTACTGTGAAATGGTGCGAACAGCATTGCTGGGGGAAGAGTGGGTAAAGCCATCAGCGGGTTTCATCCAGGGAAAAATGCGGAAAAAAGTAGAAGGACGTATAATCTTCAGGTTAAAAATGGTCCTTAATTCCGAGCTCCACACGAGAAGAGCACAGGGGAAAAGAAACTGCAGTGAGGAGGATGGGATCTGGGAAATGAAATGGCAACTATCGGGCGTCTGTCTCCAAAAGTGGAGGCTAGGGCGTGGTTCTCCCTTTGGGGGACTGGCTTCTTAGAAAACTCCTGTTTGTGGATCTAAACGTGGAAAGAGGGTGGCGGAAGGAAAATACTTAAAAAGCGGAAAGGGCAACTGAAAAACATAGGTGCAGACTGACTGCCGAGAAAACGTCAGTCCGTTCTGGAATCAACTTCATGGAAAAATCAGAAGAGGACAGGGAAAAAGAGGGAATAGAGAGAAAACCCCGACAAGGGCGATTTTCCGTGGAGTGGCGAAGAACCATACGGCAAGAAGAAGAAAAAAAGAATGAATATCAAAAAGGACGGGAAGGTCCTGGAAAGCTGGGCAAGCAGCAGGAAAAGAACAAAGTGATCCAAGGGAAAAACTGGTTCTATTCGGTTCGAACTGGCACAAAAAAAAAAAATACTCACTACAAGGGGGGGGGTGGGGGAGACCTGGGACAGCCTAAGAAATCTTCGATCACCGGGTGGGGGGGGGGGGAGGGGGGGGGGGGGGTGTGGGGGGGGGGGGGGTGGGGGGGGGGGGGGGGGGGGGGGGGGGGGGGGGGGGGGGGGGGGGTGGGGGGAGGGGTGTGTGGGTTGGTGGGGGGGTGGGGTGGGGGGGGGGGGGGGGGGGGGTGGGGGGGGATTGAGGGCTGTGGTGGAGGGGGTGATCGTGGAAGGTGAGTCTTTGAGGGAAACCCTGACCTTGGGGATTTTAAAATCGTAAAAGGCAGAGGTTGACTATACACATACGGAACGGTCTTCCTTGGATACAGCTCTCGTGAAATTCTGACTTGGCCATTTGTAGAAGAAACTTCTTAAAAACCTCGAAAAAGGGGAAATGGGGGAGAGCAAGGCGGGGTCCACGCTGTAAAGGAATGACACTCTGGTTTCCGGTCTGAAGGTGTAATTAAGATTTGAATCCTTTCTTTCGGCGAAGAAACAGATAAGGAGGGAGCGATAGGTGGGCGATGAAGAAAAACCACACGACGGAACAAATAGGAGCTATGGACCTCGATCAATAAAGGAAAGCAAAATCTTTGAAATAGCTAGAGATGCAAGGGGAAAACAATCAGGGGAGGAATTGGTAAAAGCTGGGGAGAAGAACGGCAGTTTCGGCGGGAGAGCGTTGAAAGGAGAGAGGCCACTCCCTCAAACCCAAAAGATTTCTGTCCTTTTCTAAAAAATGAGGGGAAGGACGACGGAAGGGACAATCCTTCAACAGATCGGACGTGAGAACTGATAAGGGCTTGGGAGCTCGCATAAAGCCGTGTGAGGGTGTCGAATCAGGAGTAGCGGCCTGGGCCCGGTTCGCCTTCTTGCAACGGAGCCGGTACGGGAAGGGGAAGCCGCCAGGGGGGGCCGTCTACGGCAGAATAGGAAAACCTGTCGAAAAGGTGGTTGAAAAATGATAAATGAGGAAACGTCTTTCCTAAAGTCACCGGTCCGCAATCTCAAGAGGGACTCACCGGACTCGGAAGCTCTCCAACCTCGCGCTCATCGTAGGGAGGGAAGATATAAATGCGGAAAAGAGAAAAGATAAGCTAAGCCTAAAAAGAAGGACGTGTCCTTGGGCAAGCAACGTACGCTAGTTTTCCAAAAAGGGAACTGGGAGCGCTCTCGGCTGGGTGCTCGGCAACGGGGGGAAAGGTCACCCGTGCAGTCGGGAATCCCAAAAAAAGGGACTGGTTGCGAAGAGAAAACAACTAAGCCTTGCTCGAAAGAGGGAGCCGGCCGCTCTCAAGGATTTTCCTGGGCGGTCAAACGCTTGCCGAGGAGGAAGGGGGGGGGGGGGGGGCCAGGAGAAAAGAAGGGTCGGAGGAGTGATACAAAAACTAGAAGCCGATCGGGCATGGAAAAAGGGGGTCCTAAGATGGCGACAGCAAAAAGCTCCTCGGCTTTTGCAGATCGAAAAACAGATTGGAAGGAATACGGGATCGTTGGGCTAGGGTTGAAACTAGATCGCAATCTATACGCGCGACTCGAGAAAAAAAATCCACGGCGGAAGAATGGAAAGAAAAAAAACCTAGAAGGAAAGAGGATAAACGGGAGGTCTAAACCAAGAAAAGTTCTACTTCTCGCCGTGGTGAAGACGAGCACTACCTCGAGAAGAGCTTTCTCGTAAAAGGGAAAGGGATGACCTGGGGAACTCAAGAGGGCAAGGACCAGGAAAGGGAAAATATCAAAATCAAAGGGAGAAGAGTCGACCTACAGAAAAAAAAAAAAGGAACACTACACTCAATTATAAAAAAAAAT
>Ga0179593_1387397_pt1 | contig 13046 bp, 19 predicted proteins | sample CZODoug2_1_08_16_FD_185931 | JGI IMG/M metagenome (GOLD analysis project Ga0179593, IMG submission 185931) | Vadose zone soil fungal communities from Angelo Coast Range Reserve, California, USA - CZODoug2_1_08_16fungal (PacBio error correction) | ecosystem: Environmental > Terrestrial > Soil >...
GGAACGGGTGTTTCCCTTGGACTCCTCATGTGGACACAAAAAGAATTTGAATCGAGGGCGGGGGGGAAGCCAATGCGCAGGAGGGAAGAGTGAAAAAGTGCACCACGGAAGCTAGCTTTCGCCTGGGGATGAGTTCTATAACAGTGGTTGTGGGAAGGGTCACAGTGAGGAGGCCCAGGAGCGCCCCGGAAATGGAAATATCTGGTGGGTGAATTCTGTCCAGGGGCAGCGGAGGGGAGGCAACTGACGCGGTAACTGGTCAACAACTTTCAACTTTCAATTATGGAGTGCCACTGGGGGGGACGGTGACAGGAAGCCACAATTCCAAAAGAATTGCGGGTGCCAAAATCTGAACCAAGTCAGAGAGAGCGACAATGATCACAAGAGAAAGGAAAGTTTAGGGGGAGATCTACAATATGAGGAGGGGAACTGAAAAAGGGCAAATTTCAACGCTTCACTATTGGGGGGCAGTAGGGCACGGGAAGAAAAACGAATAGAGTGAACTCCCTCGTTGATCGGCAGCGTGGAAAAACCAAAGGGGGCAGTCTTCATCGTGTGGAATCCAAAGAGGGCACTAATCATCTTTCTAACGGTGCTTCAAAAAGTGCTCGCAAACCTCCAAAGTCAAAGACGGGGGATCTGCAGATGGGCAAGAAACCCAACGTTGGCGGTTTTACCGGTAAAAAAGATCTGAGGAAAGGATGCGAAAAAGCAAACACTCAATTCACTCTTCTTCAAGTCTGAGAAGCGGCAAAAAAGAAAAAAAAAAAATGCTCAAAAAGAAAACCACGGGCTCGACAAGGATAAAAGAAGGAAAAAGCAGTTGTAAACTAAAAATGAATAAAAACATAATATTGAATTCTAAATAACGAGAAAAGAAGCTGGCAAGAGGGAAGAACGTGTTAGGGCTAAGTGAAAAAGGTGAAAAGGCTATGGCGCTGTCAAAAATCGAAGCCTGGGGACTTCGGCCAGCAACCTGGGGAAAGATACAAAAAAGTACAGGGAAAGAAAAAAGGGAGAAGGCAGGGGGAAGGGGTTGCGGGGGGGGGGGGAAGGGTACGGCGGGATTGAAAACCCTGAGATTCAAAACAAGTCCCCGGGGAGCGGACCAAAATGGGGGGGGGAAAAGGAACACAGGCTAATCCATCAAAAGGGTATAAAAAGTGAAGGTCTCACAAAGGCCCGACTGAAAATAAGAAAGCCGTCAGCGCGACCGAATCGAGCTGGGAAGGGGGGGAGCCGAACCTAGGATCAAAGAGGGGGGGGTTGCCAAAGTCGTGCCTTGGATTGGGAAAGGGGTTAAGGTGCTGAAGTGCTGGTATCCTTGATGTGAGGAAAAGCAAAGCAGGTTGAAAAAAAAAAGAAACAAATGAAAAGGGCCACCAAAAATAAAGGGAACGGAATGTCGAGAAAATTACGGCTCTAGGTGCCCCTTAGTCAGTTCGGGAGCCTTCAAGATTGATGGTTGAAAAGCCAGAAGGGGGGGGGGCGCGATGGGGAGGAGGTAATATCAACAAAGGGGGAGAGAGAAAAGAAAGGAAAAGAGGAAACATCTCACCCAATTAGGGAAATTGAAACGCTCCGGAACGGGAAACAGCCTGATCGAGACAAATGAAAAATTGCCATTCGTAATAAAAAAAATTAAAGGGTGACGGGATAGAGTTCACGCCGACATGCACTTTAGTAAAGGGAATTACCGTTCGAACAAAAAACAACCTATTTTTGAGATGAAAGAGGTGCAGCTACTCCTGAACGTGTCTGCCCAAGTGGATGTGGGTTGGGTAAACTCGGAGCGATCAACATTTCGATGGTAAGGAAGGGGGGGGTGTGAAAAGGAGGAAGGAAAAATCCGGGATCAGAAACAGGTAAGGGTAAACAAAAATCAGTAAGTTAACGGTTTCCGTAGCAAAGAAAGAATCTTGCGCCACCTAAAGCCGCGAACGGAAAATGAGCTAAGGAAAAAAGGAAGGGATGGTGACGATAGAGAAAGTAGAGACAACAAAAAGGAAAAATAGAGAGAGTTAAAAAAAGTGCAAAAAAAGATGGAATGTGATGGAAAATTCAGAAACGTCTCTGGGTGCTTTGCTCAAGCAGGCGGGGAGGGTCAGACGACGGACTCCAAGGGTCACGGGGGTGGATGTACAAGGAGAGGCAAAACAGAGGGGAAGGAAAACCCTTCTCTCACACCCGATCTACCAAAACGCAAAAATGGGATCCAGATCAAGCGGGGGAAGAATGCGGGGGACGGAAAAAAGGAGGGTAGGGAAAGTCGTGAAGAGGAGGAAGAAGCAAAAGGACGGTGGTGGTGGGACGATATACATCACCTTTACTAACAGGGGAGGGAGACTATTCGTAAACTTTCAGTGGGGGGAGAGGACAATCGAAAAGGGCAATTGAAAGGCAGGAAAGAAGCTGGGTTAATAAGGGGAAAGGTCGCCTTGAAAAAGAGGTAAACAAAAAGGGGGACGATGGTAAAGAGGATTTTCCTTACTGTGAAAAGATAATACTTTTTCATATTTACCAAACTCAAAAAACAGGGGAAGACACCAAAAGGCGGGGTAAAAAGTCCAAAAGGACGGGCATATCCCGACAGAATCTCAGGTGAACCTCGGAAATTCCTCGCGTAAGTGGGCAGCTTATTTTACAGGGACAACTCAATGGGCAATTGGTAGGGGACTGAAAAAGTAAAAAGGGGAAGGAGGTGCAGGGGGGACCAACGGAAATGGAAAGGAAGCAGGCCACTGAAACAGCTTTCAAAGAAAACAGCGCCAGAAGGGGGAAATCTAAAACAAGAAGCCAGTTCGAAAGAGGGGAGACACGGCAAGGTTGAGCGGCAGAGGGAAATGAACGGGGAATTGGCCGAGAAAAAAATCAACGTCGGAACTTTGGTACTGTCAATTTGGAGAACATTGAGGAAACAAGGAACTGGAAGATGGAATCAATGTGGGAAAACTCAAGGGAATGGGGAGGTCAACATTTTTTTGTCACTAAAACAGGACACAAATCAAACACTAACCGGAAACACTGTTCGGGAAATTGGGTGGGCTGTTCCTACACTGGGGGAAGTGTGTCACTTGCCAAGGTGTCGGGGGAAAATGGTCCAAGGCAGAATTCTTCCTCGAAGCTGACCGAGACTGGAACTAGCTTATAAGTGGGGGGGGGATGAAGGACACAAGATAAACAAATGGAGGCCACGAGTATGGGGAAAAGTAGAGAATGAAGACGATTGTGGCTGGTCAGTGGTCTGTTTCACAAACGGGAGGGGGGGAAACCGGGGTCATACGGTGGAGCAGTTGTGGTGAACATTAGGGGTGGGGAAGAAGAAACAGGGGTTTTGTCGCTGCCGTTTTCGGAAAAGGGGGGACTGCCGGGGAAAAAAGTGAAGGGGCTGTGGGAGGATGGGGGAATCTCAATGCAAAAAAAGAGAGGGTTGTTTTTATAGGAACGCCAATCTTGGGGGATTGGCACATCTTGAAGAAAGTGAGGGGTTCGGTGTGGCGGGTTGGGTTAAAGAGCACTGGGGGGCTGCGAAACAAAGTAGACCATGAAGATACGGAAATACGGTGGATACACACTATTCCGCGGTAGTTTCTGTTAAAAGGATGGCCGGCATGGCCATTGAGGGAATGGATTGGGAATACGAAAAAGAGTATTGTTGTGTACCCGCAAAAAATCCGGCCTCTTGACCAAATCGGGAAATTTGTTCAAAGTTGGCAAGAGAGATGTATATGGATAACATCAATTCCCACAGTGGCGGGGATTCAAGAGGAGAGGGCGACGGGCCGAACTATGTTCAAATGTGGACGGAAGACGTGCTGGTGTGGCCGGAAAGCAAGTATCACTCAAATAAGGCCTTGGGGAAAATCTGGGCCAAGTGTGGAGACTTTTAAAAACGATAAAAAATGGCATAAAAAGACGCAAGGAAAAGAAAAAATTCTGTTCAAAGCCTACGGGGGGAATCACAGTTGGGGTTAAAAAAAACCTGGGGTGGGTTTGAAAAAAAAGGAAAAAAACAAGGGGGCCCTCTAACAGACATCCGGAAGAAAAAGGAGAGGGGTGGAACGGTAAATCTACACAGGCCCGGTCCCTTATTGAAACAATGCAAGCACGCGTTATACCAGGCCAGGGGATCGGTGGAGAAAACAGCGTAGCCATGGACCAAAAGAAGGACATCACTCTTCGATCAGCACAAACACAACTAGGATTTGGAAGAACTTAGTTGGTAAGGGATACGCGGTAGCCGAGACGAGGGCAAAGCCGGGGCTCCCGCAGGGGAGCGTGTTCAAAGGAGACAGTTAGTCAAAATGAAAAGATGAACAGAAAAACGGATAATAGCTGAGTGTTCAAGGGAACCTGTTGTGGTTGAAGAGTGTCAAAAACCTGGCGTAGTTGGCCGCAGACCGCCCAAGCGATGGTGGACCATAAGAATTGGGTGGAAAATGCTTGTCCTCCTATTCCTGTGGATGGACCTGAAGAGAGGGACGTCAATAAAATGACCCAGATTTTGAAAGGCATTGGGGGAAACTAGGCGTCCCGGAAAAGGCCAAAACCAATTCCATCACGTATATTGAAAAAAGATGAACATCACGGCAGAGGGGGGCAAAGCAGACGCCGCGATGAAGGTGCAGTGATAATCGGTCAAGAGGACTGATGTCCAAAGAAAAAAAGTCAGAAAAAGGTTTCTCAGTGACAGATTGGTTGGGGCTGGGGGGGCAGGGGCAGCCAAGAAAGAAAAGATAGGGGAAAAAGCAGACAAAAAGGTGGCAGGCAAAGAAACAACTTTAACAAACGGAAACTCTATATTGGTGTATCCAAAGTTGAAGTAATCGTGCCGACGGGTCTTGCGCAAGCATTTCGATGGAAAAAAAAGCAAACTCAAAAACTCACTCCGTGAACAGGAAATATTTCCACTAAAAAGAAATGGCCGTTTTACTAAGAAAAAAAAAGGGATCTTTCGAAAGAAAGGAAAGATGGGGCAAAAGTCAAGCCCCCCCCAAAGGAGATTCGGACGAAAAGTGAGAAACGGAACCCAGGAAAAAATGAAAACACGCGGCTCCAACAAAATGCAAAAAGAACACTTCTATCAACGGAACAGGCTGAGAAGTTGTAAAAAAAAATTAAGCCAAAAACAATGAATTCTCAGACCTCTCCGAGAAATAGTGCATCCATCAGGGTGGGGAGCGGTTGGTCAATTAAGAAGGGACAGTCTGGGAGAGTTCAGTCGAAGAACCTTGGAGGCGGTCAAGCTAAAGAAACCGCGAAGACGGTCAACCTTTACCATTACCAACCCCATTCAGAGGGTTCAAAAAGGGTGGGGGGTGCGTTGGAGGTAAGATGGAGGGGTCACAACACATTATGATGAAAAGGGAAACTGGGTGGGAGGAAATGGAGGAAAACGACTCCAGTAAAGGAAAAAAAGTTTATCAAATTGGGAAAGAACCTCTTAGACGGGACGAAGAAAGCAATTCCGGGGGAAAAGAAGCAAGCAAATTACTCCGCTGCAGTGAGAAGATAGAAAGGGCTGCTCAACTATTGGGTGGTTTAAAATTCGACGGCCGTGGGGAGAAAGGGATGGGGAGTTTCATCGGTCTTCGGGGTCCGATTTCCTCACAGGGGAAAGCGCATTGAAAAACAACCAACGGAAACAAGGGGAAGTTACCGACATAAGCTTTCACATGACGAAGAAAATGACGGAGCGGGGGGAAAAGAGATGTAGTTCTGGTAAGGGCCAAGAGTGCTTTTGGGACAAGGTAACCCAGCCTGTGTGGGGAGCTCGATTGGCGTAAGGTAAGAGACCACCGTATTGAGGCAGAGGGGGAAAAAATGCAAGTCCGGAGCAAGAGCTCCCAATTAGGGAAAAGGGAACCGCATCCTACTTCGTACCAGCCTTCCGCTCGGCATTGAAAAATTGACAGAAGGAAGGACAAAAAGTTTCTTAGAATCGATCACGCAAGCAGAAGTTAGTCAAGGGGGGGGACTGGCGACACCACCACATCGGTGGGGTCTATTCTAATCTGGAACAATCGAAACCTACAAAATTCCGGAAACCAAAGCGATTATTTGGCAAAGGGACTCGGAGAACAATTGGGAAAAAAGGGGGTAAAGGAAGAGGGGGCTGTGGAGCAAAAAGGAGACGGACATCGGGGTATCATCCACATGCATGTCCATCCAGAGGAAAGTTTGGATTGCAGATAGAAGAAACTCCGAGGGAGAAGAAGCCCGCAAAAGGCTGGAGGCCTCCCGGCCAACCAGATCGCGGGAAAAAGAGGAAATAGACTAAACACAACAACGGAGGATAAAGAAATATATATTTAGAATAAGCAACACTCGTAGATGTGGAATGGAGCGCCTTGGGCCAGACCGTTCAAAGGAGGCTGTGGCAACTTGAAAAGCGTTTAGCGAAGAGGCACGCAACCGTTAACGGAGGGAACTGAAGGGTGGCTGGAAATAAACAAGAGAGGCATACTCCGTAAAGCGCAAAGACAGAAAGCCATGAGAAATTTTGCTCAAGATCGAAAGGGCCAAGCATAGCAGGGGTTACGAATGAGGGGGAAGAAGGAAGCTGAATAGCCCCAAGGCGGGGGGGGTTTTCTACCTAAGACTAACGCTTAGTCGGCGTGAGCGGTGAAAAAAAGGGGTCCTGGGGGAGTGATGCCGGGCAATTTTGGCAATGGAGAGAAGGGGAAGGGGGGGGGGGGGGGAAGCAGGGGAAGGAAGCAATACCACTCTTTGACAGACGAATTTTAAGCTGACCGGCTTTTGCCTTTCTGGCAGCGCTAATAAGGGGGGAGGGTAAAAGAAAAAAAGTCAGCGAAACACAACAGAGGGTTACCTTTCCACACACAAATGATGCTTCAAAACACACCACCTGACAGGACAGATGAAGAGCCGGACATTTTCCTCGAGTATGGAACAGCTGAGGGGGGGAAGGCACAGGAATGGTGGCAGGGGGGGGTAGTTCAGGATAAATCTCGTTAATTTGCCAGACAACGGATAACGCAGCAGATTCCCTTAAAAAGGAAGTTCATAAAAAAAAGCCGCAGAGTGGAAAAAAGATAACAATAGAAAGAAAAAGGGGAGAATATCTAGACGGCTCCACCGGACGGGGGAAGGAATTTTCACGAAGAGAATTGGGGCCTCGTATTCGTCCAAAGGGGGAAACGTGAAAATTAAAATTTGATGAACAGGTGAGCCCGAACTGGAGTCGGTGAAGCAAGGGGGGGGGGGTCGATCAAAGGGGAAGTGTAAAGAAGCATGGGTTTGGCAATGACCAGCCTTGAAGATCAAAGAAAACACTAACCTTAACACTGACGAATTGGTGGATGAAATTGGTACTCGGGAAGGGGGGATATTCGTTCACCCAAGGGAGTCCGCATGTCAAGAATTCAAACGATTGAAATCGGAAAAATCCAAAAAACTGACCACGTGCAAAGATAAAACACTGAGGAAACGAAGGGGGTTTAGAGGGTGAATTCATCTGAGGGGGGGGAGGGAGGAAAAAAGTTGCTGGGGTTACAAAGGGGAATTTTTAAAGAATTGGTACATCCGTTTAAACGATCAGGGGGGGTTCCGGCTTGAGACAGCGTGTTTTTTGGGGGCTTCGTGGGGGGGGACTGGGGAAAGAACTTGGTCGTCACGCAGAAAGTCCTTGCGGGGGGAGGGGGAGGACGGCGGCAAGTTCTTCGAAAAGATCGGAGCGGTGGGTTGGGATAAGGAAACTGCAAAAAATCGTTGGGTGGATGGGGCCATCTGGAAGAGAAAGGGGGGAAGGGGGGAAAGTGAAGGGGGTGAACGAGCACGGCTAAACAAGCACAGTCGGATCAGAAATTCTACTGTCAATCATTGGTATTAAAAAACGATTCCTCATGCGTGGATGGGGGGTAAGGAGCGGAAGGGGTTCAATTCTTAAGATGTCACTACTCCGATTCGTGGCGGACAAAAAAAAAGAAAAAACCGGCCGACCTGGGAAAATCTAGACCGGTTCATGGAAAAAAAGGGAATATGAAAAGCAAACGTCATCAGCGGGATTCCATGCGCGGGAAGAGGGGCCGGACAATGTTCGATGGGGGGGAAAGAAAGGAAGGCATTGTGTTGCCGACGGGGGGCACTGAACGTGGGCAAAGACATGCCTGTCAAATCTTTCTTTGATGGGGAAAAATAAGCAGCAAGGGACGCGGAAGGGACGGAACAATTAGGTCAAAAAAAAATCAGATCGGGGCGGAAAACAACTACGAACATTTGGTTGGGGGACAATCGGAAAAAAAAAAGTTCAGGAGCATCTGCGAAAGAGTGATACGTGGGGGGGAACGGGGGGGGGGACTGACCTGGAAAAATGGCGACTTGAACAATGCCCCACAGAGGTTTATCAACTGGGGGGCTGAGAAAGAGATCCCTTGACAAACTCCGCAATCGAGAGCAAACAAAAAAAAGGAAAGTAAAATAGAGAGAGAACGGAGTGGGGGTCAATGGGAGCTGGACAAGAGAAAAAGGAAGCACATGCTTTGATAATGGATAAATTGGGGTTCAAGCATTCTCAAAGGGGAGGGAGGAAAGGGGAAACCAAAACACGGATAATAGCTTGACAGCAGATGAGGTCGAAGGAAAAGGTTTGGGGGGGGGGGGGGGGAAAAACATGCGAAGGGGGCCATTCAAACCAAGATCTTTAAAGATCTGTGTGTGTTCGGTCCGGCAGCGGCTGTGAAGGACATGAGGAAAACCTTCATACAACTGGAAACAAAGATTGGACCGGAAGGGAGGTTGAACTGAAGGGAACGTCCGGCCACACATTCCACCATAAATGGGGAAGGGGGTCCAAATCTGAACAGAATGCCAGGCAAAAGAGGAAAGAAAGAAAATGGGAAGCGTTGAGTTATAAATCGTACGAGAAAGGGGATGCAACTGGAAAAGGGCAGATGGTAAAACGGCTTGTTTTAGTTTGGAGAAAAAAGGCCAACGATCGATTGGGGGAAAAGCCAGCAAGTTGCAGGCTTAATCTTACACAAAAAAAGAAGGGGGAAGAGGGTGGGATCAATGAGTGGAAGTCATCGTATGGCCAAACTGTGCGGTGCGAAGAAAGCATGAAAAAACAAATTGTAAAAAAAGGGTTGCTCTTAAAAAGAAAGGGGAAAAACCCAAAAGATGGGGGCGTGGGGGCTTTAAACACACCCATCTTCGAAGAAAACTTGAGATAAAAAAAAAGACAGACCAGAAAGGAAGAAAGAACAATTTTCTAAACCGGAAAAAAAAAGGCAAAAAAGAAGAAAAACACGATGGACTCAAAGGCAACACGAAGACAACAACCACGGGGAGCGCCAACGGATGACTTCTTAAAAAAATACGGGTTTTTAACATAAACCTGAAGCCAGCAAGCATGGAAAATCTCAATACCTCGCCAGGAAAGGAGGGGGCCAAGACCATAGGTTAACTTTGTTCCCGTGAAAATGACAGTCTAGGACGCATTGAAAGCGGGAATAAATTGACGCGGAAAAGAGAAAACGGACACGGGGGAAAAACGAATAAAGTCCCCCCAAAGGACATGCAAATCCCACAACAGAAAGTTGAATAGTGTTTCTGGGGCAGGTGGCGCGGAGGGGAGGGACCAAAAAGAAGATTCCCAGGCCACCTTGTAGACGAAAAAAATTGATTACACCGAAGCCAGTTCCGGGAAATAACAAAAAGGGGAGAAAAACAGGGGGGAGTAAAAAAAGGAAGACCGTAAGATACGAGGCCAATTCAGGGGCATCTCGCCAACGCAAAGAGAGCTGCATTGTAGGCCGATAGACGACACGGCCGAAAGAGTGGGTGGTTGTTCCATGGAGCCAGGGGTATTGAAAGGAGGTGGGCAGGGGGGGAACGTATACGTTTATGTCGGCCGGGGGGGAAGAAGTACGAAAAGAAATGCCCACCAGGGGGTGGAAACGCAAAATAAAGCTGTAATACTCCGAGGAAATGAGGGGAGGAGGTCAAGGGAAAGGTTCGTAAAAATTGCCTGAAAGAGTGATGTGGGGGAAAGGTAAAAAAACCTGGTTGGTGTCTCCAGGGTGGGTCTTTCTTGTGCATAACAAAGTAGGCGCGGCCAAGCAAGACAAAAGGAAGGAGCAAAAAAGACGATACCAAGGAGGGGGGAGGGCGTGCTAGACTGGAACTTCTCACCAGCATCGAAAAAAAGGTTAAAAATGTGGCCCCTCCCGGTAATACAAAATGAAAGGTTTCCGAATGAGCCAAGCACATCCGCGTGGACAAGTTCCGAGCGGACACCAAAAAACCGAATGGGGGAAGTCAATTTACAAGAGCCCAGGACAGGTCGTACCCAGGCTGAGGGGGGGAAGCGTGATCAGATCAACATTGAGAAATGGTCAGGATAAGGGGATGGGGAGAGAACGGGAAAACTCCACGTTTAGCACCAAAAAATCAAGTGTCCATAAATACGTGGAACGGGGAAAAGGGGAATCGAAAAACAGAAGCTTGCGCACCCAGGATCGGCGGTCTGGAACCTGCGCAAAAATGGAAACAGGGAGCGGTGCACGACGGAAATGACGACGCTACAACAAAAACAAAGGGAGGGGAGAGGGAAAGTTTCGATCAGGGCCAAAAAACCCAGGATGAGAATGGAGACCAACTGGAGCAGAAAGGACTCTGACGGGGACGGTGGCGCAAGCAGCGGGGTTTGAAAAAGGTAAGAGGAGGAACGCAAAACCGTTTCAAGAATGGGATGGACACGGAATGGTGGTAGAAGAAGTTTAGTAAAGCGCTCGGGTCGCGAAACACCGAGAAGACAATCGGGGGGGGAAAAAGGTTTCTAATCGTACGCGTGCCAAGACTCATGGGGGGACGAATTCGGGGGGTCAGGATAGAAGAAAAAGCTTGAAGGCCCAAAACGGTTGGGGGGGGGTCGGGAGACTTAAGAAAAGATTGAGGGGGCGTGATCTAGAGTACGGCAACCTGTCAACAAAAAAGGGGGGTAGGAACGAGTCCGGTCAATTTGGGGGCAAGGGAGAGAGAAGGGTTGAAGCAGGACCCGCTCGCGTTACCACAGTTCCGATGGGAAAAAGGGGGGCTCCTGACTTGCAGGGGACTGAAAAAAAACGAGACAGACGTTCGGGAAAAAGAAACAGAAAGAGGACCCAACATCTGTGGGGGGGGAAACTTCTCCAAACATCAATAATTGGGAAGGCTAGAAAGAATTACAGTAGGTGACCTCGACCGGATGAAAAAAATCAAGTAGACAGCGGAGGGGGAGGGCAAACTCAATGGTGGCGGGTTTGATTAAAAGGGAAAAACAAGCCGGTGCCGGTGCCGACATCAACTATAAAGCAAGAAGAGGGAACGGAAACAAAATTGAGAACACGAAAGGAGGTAGGAAAAATACGGCATAATCCATTGCAACTTCGGCTCCAACTGCAGCTAAATTGGGCAAAAAAGCAGGCGAGATTGACGACCGGAAAATGGGGGACTAGGAGTTCGAGGACGAGAACTTTCGTGGAGAACATTTGGGGTGGGATTAAAGGAACGGGATCGGGGTTTGGAAACAATGTTGTGGTCGCTCCCAAGTGTTGAATAAAAGGGTGGCATAAGTCATGAACCTGCAAAGCAAAAAATACCGAAAAGTCGTTGGGGGTGGATGAAAACATGTAATCAAGGGGAGGGAGCGGGTAAGGGAAAAGGTCGCCTGGGGCAAACAGAAACGCGGGCAAGGTGAAAGAGACCTAGACGGGCAAAGTCTTACCAAAGAGAAAAAGATAAACACACACTTCTTGCGGAACGAGGCGATATGGGGGAGAGGAAGGAAAAAAAGGGAAGAGGGGAGCTGGGTTCAAGGGTTCTGGGGGGGGGGGGGGTGTACAAAGGATTTGCCAAAAGGGGACCGTTAGAGCCGGGGTTGGTGAATTCTTCGTTTGGCGAGCAAGGGGGGGGCGGAGGGGGGGGGAGGGGGGAAGTTTTCGAGTATGCAGGAGAGGGAAGCGAGATTTTTGACGGCGTCAAGGGAGGCGATCGAAGATCGCGTGTGGGGTATAAGAAAAGGACAATAGTTGGTGGGGGTCTTGAAGAGCAACCGGGAGGGGATGTGTCGGGTGGTGGCAGTGCGCCCCTAGCACGGGGGGCCTGGATCAAGCACAGTCGGATCCATGAAGAGGAACAGACGGAGGATTGAAAACATTCCTACGGAACGGTTGAAAAGGGGGGGGGTAAGATTGCCTGCATCATTGTAAACATTGGGGGCACTACTAAAGATTCGGGTGGGCGACCCGCAAAAGCAAAAAAAAGCCCGGAGCATGACAAAAGAGGACCTTTTCAGTTAAGGAACAGATGTAAGAGGAGAAAAGAAAAAAAGAAGGATTTTCAGCTGGAGAGAGTTGAAACTAACTATGTTCCAAAGACTGGGAGAAAAAGTAAAAGGGGGGAAGGGGTGGGACCGGGACGGGAAACGGACAGGCAACTCCAGTGAACGGTCAAATCTGTGGAAGGGAAAAAGGAAGGCCTCGATGCCATCAAAGAGCATGCGACCGTAAAAAAAGTATGGGGGGGAAACCACAATCGATCGTGGAGGAGAAGGGGCAAAGAAGGATTTTTTAAAATCGGCAAAAAAACAGGGGGTCAGTCCAGACAATACCTCGGGGCGAAAGAGATTTATAACGTGGGGGGCACGGTAAGGAACCGCCCTGGGGGACATTGCTGAAAAATGGACAGAGGTGGATGATCGGCCGAGAAAAAGAGGTATAAAGAACTACTCCAACCCTGGGACATCGAGAAGGAGAAAAAAACCACAACGGGGAAGGAGGATGAAAGGGAAAGAGGAGATGGCACGGAGGGTCATGTATACGACTTTCTCCACGAAGTCAGGATATAAACTCTGGGGCAGTGGACAAGCAAGTGCTCAGGAGGCAGATTACCGACACCACGGGATAAGAGAGGGACGAAGTGGGAAAGGAACCTTTTGGTGGGAGTGTCAAAAAAAAAAAACATTGAGGGCCCCAGTCTCAGTGCCCCAGAAGGGGGGTGTGGGGGGACCAGAATCTTGGTGAAGTCGCAGGCAGAGGAGTGACCTA
>Ga0179593_1416164_pt1 | contig 13046 bp, 14 predicted proteins | sample CZODoug2_1_08_16_FD_185931 | JGI IMG/M metagenome (GOLD analysis project Ga0179593, IMG submission 185931) | Vadose zone soil fungal communities from Angelo Coast Range Reserve, California, USA - CZODoug2_1_08_16fungal (PacBio error correction) | ecosystem: Environmental > Terrestrial > Soil >...
CCCACCAGAATCAGTGAGTCTCAGGTAGGTTAGGGGGAAAAAGGGAAGATCCACATAATGGGGGTGAGCCAAGCAAGGGGGGCAGGGGGGGGGGACAGTAATGAATGGCCCCCAAGAAATAGCCCACAGATTAGAATGAGAAAGGGTGAAATGGAAAAAAAAAGGTGGGGGAATGGTCATTCCGAAAGGAGGGGCGAGACGAGGCGCAAAAAAAGGGGCAAAGATAAATCTCCACACTCTAAAGTGTCACTAATTCAAGGAGGGGACGGGGAGGAGCGTGGACAAGGGATGGGTCCTGGTTAGTACAAAAAAAAAAAATGCAGGAAGCGCGGACACATCCATATCAGAAAAAATTCCACTTCCTATAAAGAATGGGCTTCACAGAACAAGAGAACGGCAAAAGGGATCAATAGAATAGGGAAAGGGGAGCCAAAAAAAAAAATACTACAAAAGCCAGAAAAAAGCCAATTGCACCGACAAGGCTCCTTGGTCGGTGAAGCCAAGTGAAGGGGGAAAAAAGAAGTTCGCTCTCCGAAAAAAAGGAACTACAGCAGCGGATAATGACAAGGATGATAGGTTTAGTCAAAAATAAATGAAAGCGCACTGGGCAAAGGTGGGGAAAAAAGGGGGGGTAAAAAGATCAAAAGGGGGGGGTTCAGGGGCAAAAACGGGAAAGTGTGGCTAGGCAGCTTTGGGGTGGAACTCGGTGTGACACTGCTAACCTGGTTTAAAAAAAAATGAAATCACAGTGCAGTAGGGCAGCCGTCGAGGTATCAACTGGGGGCCAGCAATACGTGCGGAAAAAAAAACGGATCGCGCAGTCAGGGTTTTTGAAAGAAAAGAGCAGGCACATAAGTTCGGATTGAGAGGAAAAAAGACACTTACGGACAGTTATTGCGTCGAAAGGGAGAAATATTACAAAAATAGGGGGCAGACAAAGAAGAGACAGACCAAGCCGCCAAATACCATCTGGGAGCAAAAGGAAAAGGAACAGTGGAAAACAATGTGGAATGGGGGGAGGAGGGGGGGTGGGAATGACACTGGAAAGGGGGAATGAGGTTTGTAGATGTCAAGGCGTGCCAGATCCAGGGGGATCCACAAAGTCACACCGGAGGGAGAGGGGGCAAGGCGACACACGTCCATGGGCTGGCAAAGGGGAACAAGGAGACAATCTACACAGATAACAACAAGAAGGGGAGAGGCAGGGGGGGAAAAAAAAAGTAAAAAGATACACGAGCAAGGGTACCACACAAGAGGGAAAAAGAGAAAGGGACAGTAAAACAAAAAATTCATCCCATAAGGGAAAGGGGAATAGAGGGTAAGGAATGGGGGTGGGGTGAAAGGATAAAGACCACAAACACACAAAAAAAATTACAACAAAGACAGTCCGGCATCTATCTGTGGGGTTGGGAACCAAAATGAAATTCGCCCAAGGTAGGTCGGGGAAAAGAAAGGGATAAGAAGTCATAAGTAGGAAAATGGCCAGGCAAGAACACCGAAAAACAAAGAACTTTCCCCATCCCATTTCACAGTAAGCTTTAACCTCCAGATAAAATGTGACAGACAAATAATGCATATACAAGAAAGAAAAAAGGCGGGGGGAAAAAATAAACGTAAAAGTGTTAGGCATCAGGGGAACAACTGGACAGGCCCACAGAGGGGTAAAAATAACACAGCAATTGAAAAGGAACCATAAAGAGGGAATAACCAAGGAGGTGTGAAAAAAGAAATAGCACGGGCCAACGGAAAAACATTGATGTGAGGGAGGGAAAGTTGAAAGGAAACAAGGTAGGAAAGGGGAGGCCGAAGAAAACGTCGGGGGAGAAGGGAAAGAGACCGGGAACAGATGCCACTGACAAAAAGTTGAAAAAAGAAGGAAGGAGGCCACCAAACTTCGGACCAAACAAAGAGGGTAATCTGGCCCGAGGTCGGGACTAAATACCGAAAACCGACAGAAACGGTTGGGGGCCAGGCATGTCCCCAAAAATAAATAGGGGGGAGACAAAGAGATCTGCACAATTTCCGAAGACAGCAGAAAAAGAAGACGGACAAGGGAGGAAAACCGAGCGAAAAGAATCAATTGATGGGGGGTCAAAAGGAAAATAGAAAGGAGACAGGGTTGACGCAACTTCGGAACAGCATGGAGGGGGAAAAGAAGCTGTCCGACAACTCTTAAAAATTCTCAAAAAAAGCCAAAAGACACGCAAACTTGCAAAAGCCAAAAAAACGAGATGTGGACACGAACTCCTGTGCAGGACAAATCACCTCCACGCACCCCAGAACCCGGAAAGTGAACAAGAGCGCTACTATGCAAAAAAAAGCATTGAAATAGGGCGACGAATGCCCTTGAAAAAAGGGCATATACAGGAGCAGAAATCAGAAGTAAATCTTCCACAAAAGGGGAAGTGAAAACAAACAGTGAGGTCAACTGGGAAAGGATAAAAAAGGGAAAAAAATCGAATGCTAGACGTACGGCACCCGGACACACGATGCACAGTGCAAAGAAGAAGCATAGCCGAGAAAGTGAAAGGGTTGTGAACGCAAAAATCACTGGGGGCAGCGTCAATGCAGGGGGAAAGTCGCCAACGTGGTCTGGCACGACGGATCGCGAAAAAATCCAGTCTCAAAACCACAACAAACCCTGCTTTTCAAAAAAACTCGCTTATGGAACGGCGGGAGACGGATAGCGATCTGCTTAAAAATGTGTAGCCTGCGGCCAAGGTGAATGTGCAGTCAAAGAAAAGCTTTACAATCACACAAGCACCCGAGTGCAAGGCGAAGGTCACAAGGGGGGGGGTGGAAAAATGGGGGGGACAATAGGCGTGGGGCAAGATGATGCGGGAGATCGTTCGTGGGGGGATGCCTGTGACCGAGGCGTCCAGTTAGACTTGAAAAGGTGAGACAACAGGGGGTGGGGGGGGGAGTACTAAACGAAACTAAGCATCTTCTCTCGGGGGCGGTGCCGGTTCACGAAAACGTGGAACGTCGACCGTAAGTGACATAAATAAGAGGGGGTAAACACAGGGGTAAAAAAGGGGGGGACTGAGACGATAGACACTGGGGGAACTCGCCCAAGGGGTCGATGTCTGTCGGAAAACGGGACCGAAACAGGGTATGGGAGGTGGGGTTGGCATCCATTTTTAAGTTTGAGGGGTAAGGCGCCTGTGTGGGATTGGCGAGGGCAAAGGGGGGGACTATAAAACTATCAAATCCATACACAGGGGTAGTGCAATTCGGGGGGCTGGCTGGACACAGCAACAGAATGCATAGATGGAAATAGCTGGGTAAAGTGGAACACAGCAAAGGTGAAAAAAGAAATTTTTGGGGGAGGATCGACCACGAAACATGTCACGAGGATTTGAAAAGACGAACTAGGGGGAACAGGACGGTTCAGTCTGAATGTAGGAGGACGAAGGGAACACGCCATAAGGGCCAGAAAGATCCTTGTTGATAGGGGGGGAAACAAAAAAAAGTACACGGCGTCCCCCAACCCAGCCCTGGCAGAAAAGATGCCCAGGGGAAATCGCTAGGACTTAAATATGGGGGACTTGATCGGGGCCGGGGCAGGGAGACATTCCAGGGGGGGCTCCCCGTGAGTCAAGTGGTGTTCAGGTTGAGGCTGGCTGAAGCCAATGCCGGTAAATTGAGCAAAAAAATATAAAAAGGGTCAATGGAAGCATCAAACAAGGGTGCAAAGGGGGGCATGCATACGTAGAAACCTAAAGAAAAAAAGTCGACCACACCCCGAAGGCCGGGAAAGAGTCACGGACCAGTTGAAAAAATTCCGGAACGCCTGGGGGGCTGGACAAGCTCCGAAAGTTAAGCGAAGCGCAGGTTTAGGGGGGGGAAAAAATGAATCGCAACCACGGAGGAAAATGAACCAACGGCAGGGGGGTGAGAAAAGAGATGCTCAAAGGTCATGCACAGTAAAAGGCACTGCATCGAAGTCTTTAAAAGTGGGTGCCGTTCCGAAGAGTCAACCGCCGCGAAAACAATACAAGGCCCAAAGTGGAGAGAAAAAACTGCTGGAAAAAATGGGCAAACGGACGCGAAAAATCCGGACCAATTTGGCCCATTTAAGCACTGGGCACACCGTTTGGGTAAAGGGAAAATCGGAGGAAAATTTGCAATTGAAATTGGTGGGAGTGAAAATGAATCATGGTTGGACACCCCTTGTGGAGTCACCATGGTTTGATAAACTACCACGAAAGGTGGAAGGTTCAGGTTTGGGTGGGACAATAAAACAAACTTAGGTTAAAAAAGTTGACACCCGACGAAAGGGTGTGAGACAGACATAGGCAGCCGCGGAACGTCAACCACAGACTATTAGTATGTCGGGAGGGATCGGCTTGACTTGGCCCCAGACTCAGAAATTGGGATCCCGTAACTGACAAATGTTGAATCAGGCAGGGAAGGAAAATAACAGGCTGGATCTGCGCAAAAGTAACTAAAGAAAAAACAGGGGCGCGGGGAAAAACCAACGAGGATTCAGTGTCAAGAGAACAAAAAAGGGGAAACAAGGAAGCGGTGACAGGTGAGCGTCTGTTTCGAAAAGGTTCCTTTCTTCAAACAAACTGTGTATCGTGGGTGGTGAACTGTGGGAGACAAGGGGCGGGTGAATAAGGCCAGTTTTTGGGAACATTTCGACAATCGGTGGCAACAAAACGCATGAAAATTGAAAAAAAAGCAAACAAACAAAACAGGAGGAAAAAGCGGCAATTGAGCAGGGAGAAATCAGGCCTACGAATCAGCCGTGAAGGCATAGGCGAAACGTTGGGGAAATCACCAGTGCAAAAAAAAGTTAACAGCAAACGACCTAATACGGAACAGGAAATGTAGATAAGCGGGGGTTCAGCCAGTGTTGCTCCAGAGAGATACCAAATGGGGGAAAATGGAAATTTGAACCGAGCCTGAAGCAGAACCTACCATTGCGTATCCGTAACCTTAAGACGCGTAAGCTAAAAAAAACTTTGCCAAACGGGAATCAAAGACTGGGTTATATGGGTGAGTCGGCAGCAAAGCATCGTGGGAGAGATTAGGGTGACAACGCGACAGAGAACGGCAGGAAAGGGAAAAAAGACTTCGGAACAAAAAAAGAAAGGACCCGGGAAGAAGCAAAACGATAAAACCGCGAAAGTACAGACACTGGGACGCAAAGGAATTATGATCATGCCACTAAAGACGGGGCGACCAGGAAGATCGGCGAAAGCAACGAAGAAAGGGGACGCACTCCAGCGATCAGGAGGTCAAGAAACGGAAAGAAAAAAAAGGAACAACGAAAAAAGGGGGAAAAAAAAGGTCATGCTGGCAACGGAACTTAGGAAGAAAAACAAAGAGTTAAGGAACAGAGCGTGGTTCCGGGAACGGGGAACACGTCTTAGGACGTTAAAAAAGTCTTCAAAATTGGGAACGAGGGACTCGCTATCCAGTCAGTCCAACAACTGGGCCAAGGAAACGACGAAAATCGGGAACGGGGGTGGGAAAAGCTTGCTGGAAACCTAAAAACAGCGACCAGTAATACACAGAAAATGCACCATTGAAAGGAACGACGAATGTAAAAATTGGAAAAGGAGAAAAAATGTCTTCTAAACGTAACCTGTACACGAGGAAGCAGTGACGGCGAGCAAGAAAGTGCAATCCCAGGTCACGGGAAAGGACCCGAGACTTGTGACAAGGCCATACAGGATTAATGATCATCGCCAAAAAATACAAAACCAGGAAAAGTTATAGGCACAGGATATTCCGTGGGGTGAAAAAACGGGTTAGTACAAAACGGGGGAAATATTACGTAAAAAGAGGAAAGGCAACACCAAAGCAGCCGGCAAAAAAGCAAAAAAAGGAAAGGGGTTAATGGGGTTTGTGGGGCAGGAGAAAGAAGAACACAAGCAGACGCACGACAAAAAAAGGCGCCCCGAAAAAACAGCACAGCGAAAGGGGATCATGAGAGCAAAACGAACCTGGGGAAGACCATAAAAGGGGTAAAGGGAAAAACGCTAAGGACTACCGCTGGGCACAACCCTCGCACCAGATTAGTCTCTATCACAGCAACTGGGTTAACAGGAAAAAAAAAATCAGTAGAACACCACCAACCGGGGAAAAGGATGTCCAAACCATCGGGTGAGAAAAAAACACACACCGAAGGCCGATCGGGGAAGCAACGATATGAAAACAACAGAGTAGGGGGGAAACAACACTTAAACAGGAAAGACATGGTAAATCACGCCAGGGCAGTGGGGGGTGGGGAAAGATAACGCACTGCCGACCTGCCGGGTCACCAAGAAAAAGTCAGTCAGGAAATGGGGGAGAGGCTTGCGATGAAGGGGGGAACTGTCACTTTGAGTACAGATTGTGGCTCGGTGCAGTGGCAGAGCACCAAAGGAGAAAACTAAAACAAAAAACACGAGGGAGGAAAAAAAAAAAAAAAAGTCACTCACAGGGGGGGTTTCGCAAAACAACGAAGCTCACAGAAAGAGCAACGAGGGGGAGCAACCGGGACGGGAGGCAAACTGAAAAACGGGGGGGCGTTAACTGACGCTGGGGGTAAGGGGAGACTTTCTCAAGGGGGCACACACCATAAATCAAGAGACACGGAAACTGGGTAGAAAAAGGGGGGGGTCGGTAAGTCAGATCTTGTTGTGGGGGTACTATTTTGCCTAATCTCAAAGGAAAGCGGGCGAGGGTCGCGTGCACGGGGGGTGCTGGGAAAAATGCCAGAGGTAGCGGGTTGCAGGGAAGCGAAAGTTGCGAAGACACGAAGAAAAAACGATAGGCGAGGATGACTATAGCCAAAAAAATGCCAAACCAGTAACGGCGGGGGGGACAGGGTCCTCTGCCTAGGACCAGTGACACAGGGAAAAAGAGTAACCAATCGAGTAATCTGCTGAAATTAGTGGGGCAACGCGTGGAAGACTGGGTGACTGACACAGACCAAAAGGAAAACTTACTTGGAAATGGTCGCGGTCGAGGGGTCCGGCGGGAGAAGAGAAAACTTACTAGGTGGCGGGGGCTGGGGCGGCCTAAGCTGGGAAAGTTAGAAGGCGTCACCGTCTGAATCAGCGAATGAAACAAAAATGACTGGTGGCCGGGTCGGTAAAGCGGGAGTCAGACAAAAAAAGACTGCAATGAGGAAAAAACCGAGCCGCCTCCACAGGTTAAATGGGGAGACCAGACTAATGGGTCCGGGAGGGGGGGTCATGGGGGTCATCGTCGCGGGGGGACTGATTCGAAGAAAAAACGGTATTCGGTCTCGGCTTGGGAAAAAACGCAGTGAAAAGCGCAAAGGGGGACACGAGAGACAGATCAAAAAGGGGAACTGAAACGTCGTTTTGAAAAAGGTGAATAGGGCCAAAACGTGGGATGCACACACAAGGAAACGAACCGCCACGTAGACTAAAAAGTAAAAACTTGTAAGTGAAAAAGCGGGGGGGGAGTCTTGGTACTCACCTTGTAAGGGAAAAGAATGAAAAGTGGAGGGCAGAGTTACTCTGTGAAAATACACACAACTTTCAGTTAAAAGGACTATAAAAGGCAAGGATAGAAAAAGAGAGCGCACTGGATGAGGGGGAAAGACGCCAGAAATTGTCACTGGGGGAGTCGGGGAAAGGGAAGGAGGGGTATTCAAATGATAATACAAGGGTACAAGGTAGTGAAAAAAGGAACTGTTTTCGGGCAGGTTCTTGAATACGTCGAAAAGCCTTTATTGGCACATAAGACGCTTGGGGTGAGAAAAAAAGGGGGGGTTCAGCAAAACATGGGGCAGTGGCGCATGATGGGGGTCCAGAAAGCGTACAACACGATGAGGGAAAATGCCCAAATCAACGGGAGCTTAAAAAAGGACCCAGTGGCTGGACAGGGGGAATAAAAAGTAAATGAAAAATCTGCATCTGTGAACGAATGCGGACCCGGGTGCCCGCTGCCCACAATAGAAAATAAGGACACATACGGGGGGAGACTGGGGGGGGAACGCGCACTATTCGTCCCAGCGCACGAAAGTCTAACCGCGTGGGGAAACCAAGGGTGGTTAACCTGGGGAAGGGTGGAGCAACGGATCAGGAGAGAAGTCAAAACGTTCAGAATACGGAAGGCCTTCTAGGGGGGCCCTGAAAAAATGGCTGCACCAGGGGGGGCAGTTGTCTTGGGTGAAGGGGGCGGCAAAAAGCTCAGAAAGTGAAAAAAAAAAAAAAAACAGAATTAAAAAAAAGCAAAAAGGATCCCCAAACTACACAGGAAAAAAGAGGAAAATAAAACATAAACCATCAAGGGACATCAATCAAAAACAAAAAGAAAGTCCGGCCCCAGAGTTTCTGCGAGTGTTCAAAGAAAATCCGAGGTGGCAAACCGACAAAAGCATTTGATCCAAAACAATCGCCGACGAAATTAAGGACGGACGAGGGGGGGGACCAGGCCAAGGGCTTAGCGAAGCGCACGAACAAGGTCAAAGGAAGAGCGAAAGCCAATTACGATCTAGGGGGGAGCCACAAAAGCGTCCTGTGAATCTGTGAGGGGGGGTCATGCGGACCATCGGAGGACGGAAAATTAGGATACAAATAAGTTGATCGGGAACGACCAAAAACCGAAATGTCCCAAGGTAAGAATCACTTACAAAAAAAAAAACCGAAGGAAAAAGGAAAAACATAAAGGAAATCAGGGATGGGGGGGTCCGACGCCAAATGGGGCAAAAATACGGGGGGAGCGTACGTCACGCAGAAACGTCTAAATAGGCGGTCAAGGCCCAATGGAAAAAGAGCAAAGCCAAAACAAACTGTCATGGTGACCCTGAAGAGAGCAGGGAGTTAAAACACCAGGTGACGCGTGCTAGAAAAAAAAACGTGGACAAAAACAAAAAACACCTTTGATAAATTGAAAAAATTGGGCGTCACACCGGTCAAAAGCCCAGACCCCAGGGTCCGGGTGGGGGTTGACTATCAACTCGGGCCCTCCTGATCGGACAAGAGCATAATACACAGAAGGTTACTCTACAACTTGTTCTCAGGGGAGGGAAAGACACCAAGGTAAAGGAAAGACAAAAGGATAAACTCAGCAGCAGATTTCCTGGAGGGGAGCGCGAGATGCAGAGGGGGTGTGGTGGGGGTGGAGTTAAAACACGGTTTAAATATTTGTAAGGATAGGCAGAAGACGGAAAAAGGAAACAACGTCTAATTCGGGGCAAAGGCGGCCGGCCAAAAAAAAAAAACGGAGCACCCAGAGGAACACAGAAATAACCATCCAAGGGAAGGAAGAAGAACCCACATAGGGGGAGCAGAATCTGGTATGTGAAAAACGAAAAGAAAAGACAAGAAAATCAGAATTATGAAAATTCGAAGGCCCATGCGAAAGGGAAACACACCAACACACAACTCCTGGGCAAACCCACGCGCCTCAATCTTGAAAGGACGAAGAAAAATGACCGGGGAGATCATACAAATTCAGCCGCGTGAACTTACGAAAGGCCATCGATTGAAAGGGCAAAAAAAAAGGAACGGGGGTGGGGGGGGGGCAAAAATCCAGAAATTAGTTGTATAACTTGGGTCTTGATATACGGAGGAAAGGCAATTCGAAACCGGAAAAAGACATCACAAAGCAACAACGAAGCAGACAAGGTGGCAAACACGTAGGACAAAAAAAAGTCAAAATTGAAACTTCCAGGAATGCACACGCAACTAAGTCTCTTGATGAAAAGGGATCACAAAGGGAAGGAAACAGAAGTCCACAAAAGACAAAAAACTGTCACACCATGACAAAGGGAGGTGCAGACCTCATATACGAAGAGTCAAAAGTACCACGGTAAACATAACGCTAATGGGGGAAGAAAGAATCCAAGAAGCAACGTTACAAAAACTTTGAAGAAAACGAGGCTTGGAAAAGATGAATTGATCAGAACAAACAGTGGGGACAGCGAAAAACACCCGAGGAGCAGAGAGCAATGCGACATTCTAGAGACAAACAACAATGAAAGGGAGGGGGAGTATATACGCGCGGGAACGATAGCAGTCGTAGGGGGACACAGGTCCAAAAAAAGGGAAAAATTATGCGAAACTGAGGCAATCTGTCGCAGGAACCGTTTACACGGGGGGACGGAGTCTGGGGGAGTCTTGGGGTTGAAACAATTCGCGAGCGTGGGGAGGAAAGAGCGCACGGTCACTACGAGGTGAGAAGGAACTCAAACAACTCATAGTCTGGCCACGGTCGTTTCGTATCCGTGCTGGCCGTGGGTTGGAAAACGGCGCAGGGGGGGAAGTCGAAGCAAGAAACACCGAACGGGTGGAAAGTTGGTGGCCGCTTTGGAAAAAGTGCAGGCGCGGTTTTTGTGGTAAAGGAATGCAGGAAGGTCGGAAGAAAACCTGGGAAAAAGCCAAGGACAGGTCGTCAAAAAAAATTCGAAAAGGAACGCAAAAGCCGGAAAGGAAGAGGATGGGAAGGTTTGGGGGGGGGAAGGGAAGGGAAAAAAAAGGATGGGGTGGGGGGGAGACAAAAAAGGACGCCCTTTGCGGCGGCGTCACCAAAAGCATCAGCACAGGTGAACGGGGCGGGGGCATTGCCGGAAATACAAGAAAATCAACTGCACACGGCCACACCAGTATATGATCGAGGATCCCCTAGCTGCAGGAGATGGGAGCACAAAAAAGAATTTGGCAAAGTTCAAAAAGTACGTTGGGGTGGGCGTGACGGGCCGGCAAGGTGGAAGCAGGAGCAGATCAGAACGGGTTGGATCGAGATCTGAAGGAAAGTTTCAAAGTTATCGGTAAAAAATTATTCCCTAAAGACAAAGACGCAGGAGAAAAAGGAAAGGAAAAACAGCTCAGAGACCACCCCAGCACAAAATAGGAAAAGTCAGGGGGAGGGATTCTGCCTGACGTGTTCCATAAGGTCAACGAGACAAAGAGCGCCTGAAATTGAAGGCATCACGGGGGAAAGGAAAAAAGGTTGGTCTGGTGGGTATCTCCACCACTGAGTAAATGGGAGCGGGGTGGGAAAGAGGCGAACCCGAGTCTCAATGACTCAAAAAATCTCTGTCACAAAACTTGAAAAAACAGTGGTTGGTCCGTTGAGCAAAAAAAAAAAAAGGGTACACAGATCTTCCTCCCCGGGGAGACCTGCGGTCAAAAGGGGGGACTGGGGAAAAAAAGGTCGCAGTAGGAAAACCTAAAAATTGTGGGACAGTTGGGAACGCCGTGGCCCAACAGGGGCTAGCCCTTTGTTGCAGCGGCGCAAGGAAGGTGGCGGCCTTGGGATGGGCGTGATGGTTTGGGGGGGCAAAAGAGGCAAGACTTGTCAAACAGGGTCCGGTGCAGTGGGGGGGAGGAGAAGGCACCGAGGAAAGAAGGGGAAGCGAGCCAAGAAGGTTGGGAAAAGAAACCTAAAGAAAGGGGAACATCAAGAAAATCCTCTGAGGCAGGGAGTAATTAGTAGGGGGATTGACCAAGGGGAGGAGGGTAGAACATGGGAAAAAAGGAATAATGCCATCGGAAAGTCAAGACTCTGCGAAGAAGGGGGGGGCAAAAACTAAGGGACCGAGAAAAAAGGTGCAAAAGAGCGGAGTGCCCATCGACAAACGAACGACGGTAAGAGGTTGAGGGGAGTCATGTGAGGCCTTTGTGGGAGGGGAACGGGGGGAAAGTGAGGCCGGCCAAGGGGTACGGGTAAGGGCCAAGCAAAACAGCAGGTGTGGGCAAGAGAAAGAAAAAATCCAGCACCCCGCTGGGAATCAAAAAAGGAGAATCCAAGAAAAAACGGACTGATCGATAAACGGGAGGATCATCGGGGGGGGGGGGTGGGGGTGTGGAAAAAACTTAAAAAAATAAAGCACGATAAGAAATGGGTTGGGAACAACCAACACAACACGAATGGGCTGAAGACGTCGGGAAAGCAAGTCTCCAAAGGTCCGGCTGGGTGGGACCATCAAGACCGAAAACTGCATATTCAGAAAGAGAGCCAAGAAGCAGTCAAATTTCACGAAGAACCCTTGGGGGGGAAGGGTGAATTTTTTTCTAAACGGAAATATCAAATAAGAAAAACTAGAGAAAAACAGAAGAGGAAGTCAAGGAAAAAAAGATACTCACTAAAAAATAGAAAAGGAACCAACCACAGAAGAGGGAGACTATAATAAAAATAAAAACGGCTAAAGAGGTGGGGAAAATTACTGAAGGGAAATTCTTATCATGGGGCCTACACGCGAGGAAGGAGGAAACAGTAAAACTAGGGGCACAAGACCTAAACAGTGGGATCGAAGAATGTCAAACAGGTCCTTTCAACTCGGGGTTAAAAGGGAAATATCAAACTAAAAAACTCTGGGCCGGGAAGAGATGACATTGCAAAAAGATGGAAGGACAAAGGAACATAAAGACTTACCAAACGAATCTGTGGTACCTGACACTGTACACGGAGCGGCCGGTGACCTCAGGTAACAGCCCTAGAAAAGCACAGGTATAATGACCAAACAGACCTGCTAGATCGTTCGGGGGTAAACGGTGTCTTGGGGCAGGCTAAAAACAGGAAAAGAAGTGATAAGCACAGTACATCAGGGGCCCCCCAAGCCGAAAGAATAGACAAGCTACCAGAAAATGGAGAGAGCAACAAAGGGGTCAAAAAGGGGGGACTCTAGCTAGTCAAAGACAATTGAAGCCAAAGTTCCCATGACGTGAAAGAGATGGGTCATCCAACACAGGAATGTAATTTGATAAATACTAGGTATCTAAAGGGGAAAGGGGGGGACTGTAAATATCGTGTAGGATGTCAAGAGGGGAAGGCCGCCTTAATTAAGGTAAGAGCGATCCAAGAAAAAATAAAAAAGAAATTATGGGGAAGGATTAAGTAACCCTCCACCCGGAAAAAACAGGACCAAGAGGCGAATTACTCATTAAAATATCCACTTGGATAGACCAAGAAAATGGGGAAAAATGAAACTACAGGGGGGACATACCGATCAAAAAGGTCATCGCGCAGAGCAATGGGGATTCGCAGAAATAAACACTGGTGGAAGGGAAAAAAAAAAAAAAAAAATGGTCAAAGACCCCAGTTCCTGCATCTGGCAGGTACCAGCGAGAACC
>Ga0179593_1292624_pt1 | contig 13045 bp, 12 predicted proteins | sample CZODoug2_1_08_16_FD_185931 | JGI IMG/M metagenome (GOLD analysis project Ga0179593, IMG submission 185931) | Vadose zone soil fungal communities from Angelo Coast Range Reserve, California, USA - CZODoug2_1_08_16fungal (PacBio error correction) | ecosystem: Environmental > Terrestrial > Soil >...
ACTTGGATCGGTCACGCAGCATGGAAAGAAGGTAAGTAGCATTCCTCTGGAAGGGGGGAGAGAAATGGCACCTGCATCTCCTAAAGAAAACAACATAGTAGTGTGCAACAGGGGACAAGTCGGTAGAGGGGTGCGGCGAGGGTGGAGGTTGAGGAGACTAAACCAAACCTTCGGCGGCCAATGGCTAGGATATTAACTTGGGAAAAATAGGGGGGAAGTGTTCGATTTGGGAAAGGGGAAACTCTAAACTCTATACTGGGCGGCCAACGGTCAATTTCCTGAAAAACCCGCCCGGACTGAACCCGATTCATCAAAGACCCGACCCGGGAGTGTGTTCAAAAAGGGGAGTGCGGGGGGGGGGGTGACGCCCCGTTTTGGCCAGGTGGGCAATAGGGCCCTGGAAAGGGTACTCGCTAATGCATCGGCATCGACACTCGGGGAAAAGGGGAAAAAAAAGACTGTCCTAGGGGGCAAAGAGGAATGGGGGGGCGCCGGTGATCCTGAGGACCCTACGAAGGGCGGCGGAGCCGAGAATTACAAGCTGAGCGCGTCCCCCCTGAAAGGGATAGCCTTCGAGGAACCGGGTATCTGCGGATTCAGTACAGACAGGGGACGCGTCGCTTTACCGACTTGGACTGGGTCAAGGGGGGGAACCTGCCTGTCCCTCAAAAGAAGGACTTCTTTACAGGATGAAATTGAAGGCACCAAGCGGAATCCCTTTATGAGGTTTAGGGCTGAGTGCGCGCAGCGCCTGCGCAGAGAGTGTCTCCCGTTAATTTCGAAAGGAAGACAGTCCTGGGCGGGGGGGGGCTGCGGAAAGATCGAAGGAACCGAACTGGAGTTACCTGGTGGAAGGTATCTGAGCCGCGGGGAGGTCGGGAAGGAAAAATTCGGAAGACGGAAGCGGGAAGTTAACACGGATGGCCTGTCATTGAATGTCCGAGGGTTTACATCTTCTAAAAAAAGTGGCTTTTATTAAAGAGGGAGTGCCATACCTGGAGTTACAGGAGACACAACCTGTGGGCCAGAAAGTCTAAAAAGGGAAAGGGGATCGCCTTTTTGATAAAGTGGGTGAGGTCCCATCTGAGTGAGCGGGTGAAGCAGGGGAGCCAACGCCCATACACACCAGCATCCTCCGGGAAGCGCCGGTGGTTCCTTATGGAAGCCGCATGAGTTCTTGTCCTTCAGGGGTTTACCACGTGATGGGAATGATGCAGCGGTTTTTTTGGGGGAAGGAAAAACGGGAGGAAAGCAAGCAATCATTGACGGTGTACGATCAGGAGGGATCGGATGATAGGGGAAGCATTCAAGGAGAGAAGGGGGCCATCTTTGTACAGGGGAAATTTTTATCCACTGTAAGAATACAGCAGGCTCAAAAGGTCAAACCGGGGAGGAGATGGTTCGATACTCGGACCTTAAGTGGCAGAAGGCTGCCGCCGCCGTGGCGGAAAAGATGGTGCAAGAGAAAAGGGAGGGGAGGGCTTGCTGTCTTCCTGGGGACAGGGCAAAATTTCCTCTCGGAATGCTAACGCTGGGACCTACCATTTGGATGAAAGTACTGAGATCAGCCGTTGCCGAGTTCAGGACGCTCTGGTTGGACGAGAAAGAATGGATCAGGGGGGACCAGGAAAGGGGAGGGGGGGAAAAGGGACAATTCCTTTTCTTCTACCTGGGGGAAAAACCCGTCCCGCTCTCGGAACTTGACCATGGCGACCCCGCTTTGATAAGAAAGAACAGGGAACGCACCACGGAGTACACTAAATGGCGGATGATGCTAATCCGAAAGGGCGCCATATACTACAGGCCGGATTCGGGGTGGTGCGGGCGAAGGGAGTGAAGCACTTCTCCCCAGTGAAGAGAGTAAAACGCCTTAGGACCGATCCGGTCATCTCATTTAAGAAACCCGAGAAACTGTAAAAAAGGCTTAGAAGGCGGAATCAACTACGGATGAGGTGACCTGCTCATATGTACTGGTAGAGTGCGCAAAAAGTCTTTGAGATTCAAGGGGGTTTGTGGAAGGGGGGCGAACATCTGGGAAGTCTCTTACGTTGGATAAATGGTGAGACTTCTACTCGGGCCGAGGGTTTGCATCTATCAAAAAAAAACTATTGGTTTATTAAAGGAAGAGATGAACACATCTCTTCCCTTCAAGGACGTGATAGTTGACGGGGTGTGATCAAGTGAAAGGTCCAAGGGGTGAGAAATAACTCTACCCTCTTTAACGATAGAAATAATGTTCGGTCATACCGGGGACTAGTAAATAGGAGGTAAGCCCAGCTCAATCGTTGAAACAAAAGGAAGGGGAGCATAATTAAGTTTTGGGGAATTCGGGATAGATGCCTTGCTTGCAAAAGAGGGCCTGGAGTCAAAAGTGAGCGGAGTCCGAAATTCCCTGCCCTCATCTGGTCAAAAAAAAGGGAGTCGGACCTCTCGCAAGAATATGCACCTGGAATAGAAGAGTGTAGTCAGAAGGGTTTTTAAGGGGGAATGTTCGGAGGGACGCCAGCAAAGAACTGCCGTCCGGTCACAGGGACACAAAGGAAACCTTTTCTTGAAGGGAAAGAAAGAGCCAGTTGAATCATCCTTTCAGGGAATCATTGCGATCAGCTGGGGGTAGAAACAGATTTCTCTGAACCAGAGAAGAACGGATGAAAGACCGAAGAATTCTTGCCCTGTTAGGTCTGAGCAGCACGCAGGAAACAAGGGAGAAAATTTTAAAAGGTACGGGTGCTCATCCACCGAGGGAAGTGAGAGATGTCCGCAGTTGGGAATGTCAGTTCTGTAAGCGTAAAAAGGGAATCTGGCCGAGTCTAACCAGGAATGGATGTTACACCGAAGGAACACTCAAAAAAGTTGGGATTCTCTGAAGAAAATTTATTGTATATCCACCGTCACATGTAGAGCTAAAACCTTCCACTAGAAAGGGAAAGAACATCAGAGAAGACCAGGCCTCCTTTTCGAAGTACGTCACGTAAGTGCACTTTCTGGAAAACAGAAGGTCACACCACTCCGAAGAAAAGAGAAGAAGACTGACACCCTCATTGAATCCGTGAGTGTCTATGAGCCCATTCTATTGCTCGTCAACGATGGATATTTCCCTGGGCGCCACCCGCTGCGGGTGTTCAATGGGTGGTTAATGCAGTTTGTTTAAATAATAGTAATCTCCCTTATTTAACTAGACATGAAGGGGTTCACACTCAAGGAGTAGGAGAAAACTGGGGTGTGCATCTACGGGAAAGGTTATCACGGTAAAAAGGGCTAATAAAGAAAATCAGTGCGGTCTTCTCCTCTCCAAAGGAAGTAGGATACTGCAGTAGGAGTAAAGATCCTGAGGGGGGAAAAAAAAAAGGGGGTGCCGGCCTGGTACGATACCTTCAAAAAGCTTCCTGGGGCTACAGGGCAGCATCTCCTTAGGAAGAACATTCTGTAGTGGAGAAAAAGGAAAGAGATATAAAGTCCTCATTTGACAGATATAGAATTTTAGAAGTAAGGAGTAGAGGGTACTCCCTTGAAGAGGAGAGTCATCTGTCAAAAGGAGATTATCTAAAGTGAGGGACCTCTTTCCTCGAAACTTCTAATGTAGAACAGACTCCGAGGGTGGGACTAAAAAAATCACCCTCTCATGAGGCAAGGGACGGTCCCTTTCTCGCCGGTCAGAGGTAATCCCTTTATGGAATGGCGCGAATAAGATGGCTTGTTGTAAAGGGGTAGGCTCATCTTAATGGAGGTTATAAGGCTACTCATCGGTGGGAAGTGGGACTCCTCCTCGTGGGATCATGTTGATAAAATACTCAAAGGGCGCACAGGTCTATGGATCTCAAACTATGCCAATTCGGACAAGGACTAAAGGGAAAAAGCCTGCCCCACGAATGACCAGGGACTCATGGGAGTCCAGCTTGAAAGGCAAAATTTGGCGCAACAAAGGAATTTCCACCGGGAGGAAAACACCGTCACCACCAAGTGTTCGGAACAGCAGAGCCATAAAGTTGGGGGGGGAGGGGTATTTTCTAGTGATGTGGGTTAATTTCGGTGGAAAAAATATTGGAACAGGGAAAAGGATCGAGGTAGTATAGTCAGAGTGAAACTACGACAGGCTTTAAGGTGACAAAAGTCGGGGGAGGGGAACTGGCCATTCCGAAGCACGAAGTCCTGTTTCTTCTGCGACATGATTTTCAAATGATCGTTCTCTGGAACCCAAGGAAAGAAAATAAAGTTTCACAAGTTGGAAAACAAGAATATTTTTTTCAGAGGGTGTGGCTTGTAGTTCCTGGAAAAGGGAGAGCAAAGTGCAGTGATAATTTCTTACATGCTGAGGGAAAAAAGAAAGTAGAGAGTCAACAACAACCCTGAGGAGGATAAGAGGTCTGGTGGTGGGAAAATAGGGGTCTTCACACGCATGAAAGGGGAGCATACAAGAGAGGGGTGGCTCCCCGGGGGTTCCCGGCCTCGAGAAGAGAAACCATGCAGGCCGATGGGGGGGGAACCGCACGTGTTGCCATATTCCAATGATTGACGAGAGTACAAACCAAAGAGGGAGCATGGAAAGGAGGAGCAGAGGGATCAATGTAAAAAAAAAGGACTGGCACGAAAGGGGCGAGGGGGGTCATCGGAACGCTCGACTATCCGGGTTAGGTCTCGATGACCAGGATGGAGAAAAGAGATTGCTCGAAAGAACAGGGCCAAACTCTGGAGAAGTCAGATTATCTGTGGGTCGGGTCAATGTTTCCTCAAAGGGGGTTTGGGCTGGGCACATTTGGCCGGGGGTTAAAGGGGAGGGGTTGTCCAAGATTGAGAGCTGGGCGGGATACCCTTCATGCTTGGGTTGGGGCAAACGGGGGCCGACCTGGCTGCGTTGAAATTTCCCCGAGCTTTTGCCAGAAGAAAAGGGGTAAACTTTTTCGTGGACTGAGCAAAGAGGAATGAGTCGGAGGAGAGATGAAACGGGCTGCCTGACACTACAAGAAAAAAGGGGAACCGCCATGGGGGATTTCCTCTTTTCCGACGAGGGGAAAAGAAGGAAGGGAAAGAGTCTGCTGGAAAGCGGGGGAGAAACGGGTTCCTCATTGAAAAACTCCTTGGAAAGACCTGCCGTTGAGGGGGTGGGACAAGCGAGATTTGAATTCAAAGGGGAGGTTAAGAAAGCCGCGATCTACCAGGGGGGGGAATGGATGATCGCGAACGCAGGGGATGCAATTCGACTCCTACTAACTCGGGAAGGGAGGGATGTTCCTCCTTGTAGCTGGGGTGCGAGTGGCAGCGAGACACGGACCAAGGAAGGGAGGCCGGGAGCCGAGAGTGAAGACCGTTGGTGACGGTAGTGGCAATATTGGCAGCGGGCGGCTCCTTTCGCTGTTACATGTTCAAAACCAAAAAAGAGGAAGGCGGAAGTCTTGCCGGAGAAAAAAAAGCCTGGACGACGGGAATTACGCGTACGATTAGGGGAATCTCATCGGTTAAAGATAAAACCTGGGCGGGAGAAGGCCCACCCAAGGGGCGAAAATGGGGGAGGGGGGGGACAGTACCGGTCGTTTCGACGTTTTTAGGGTTGTCGAAAGAAAGATAATGTCAGGGGGAAAAGGGATTTCACCTCTAGCATTGGCACAAAAGGGGGTCTTCAACTCCCATGGACCGTCCGGAGGGAATGGAATTGAAAGAAGGGAGTACGTACGGAGCCTGATTGCCCCTTTCTTTGGGGCTTGGCTGGGTGTGTGCACGAGGGGATTATCGATATCATTGAAGTACGGAGGGGGAACCCAAGCCCAAGGTATGCTTGCTGGCTCGCGGAAATTGAAGATTGGACATCGGGAACTTTTCACGGTGGTATAAGCGACTACAATTTTACCCAGAGGGCTGGAGAGGGAAACTAGATTGAGCTATCGAAAGGAGGCCAGAGTGTCAACTTCCTCCCTTCATTTAGGCAACGGAGGGGGGCACTCACACCGACGTGAAGAAGAGGGGGGGTGAGCGTCACAGGGGAAAAAGGGGAACTGATAGTTCCTCCGGCAGCCTATAAAAAGTAAAAGTTAACAGGACACGAGGGGAAGGAGTCCAGAGTCCTCCGTGTCCGATTGGATGACGCCTCGGGAAAAGGGAGGAGGCTGATCACGGGAACTCGCGGAACCCGGCATAATTCTGGTAAGGGGGAAGGGGGTGCAGAAAGGCACCACGGCTCAGGAGCGTGGAAAGCCTACTCCGTCGTTGATCGCCGTAAAGAAAAGGGCGCACCAACGGGAAGGATACTACGGCGGGATCAGGAGGTGTATTAGGTGGGGGGGCAGGGAAGCAAGGATCCAAGAGACGACCTGGAAAAGGGTGCTGTTTTTCTTGCCGTACGAGCCGGGCCACGAGTGACGAGGTGAAAAAGCGAAGTAATTGAGGGAAAGGAAATGCGAAGGGCCGAGGAAATCTTCATTTAGAAAAGGAATGAGCAGAGGGGGCACTCGGTTCGGGGAAGGGGCCTCTCTAGAGGACTCGTGGTAGCACCTGTCTTTCAAGATCTGCATCTTGTTACTGGGGGGCCTGCAAAAAAATCGGGTGGGGGGAAATGCTCTGCCCACCATGGGGAGACACAAGAAAGGGGACGTCAGACTCAGGGGGAATCGGGTCATCTCGGATCAAAACGAGGACAAAGGGGGAGTAGAAGAGATTACCCTACTCCCTTATGTGGAGAACTTGATTTGGGGGCTCAAAGGGGGGGGGGTCTGGTTTCACATTGTGTCAGAACAACGCAGAAAAAAGGTAACCTATCTCGTAAGAAGAAAAGGTGCCGCAGAAAAGGGGGACTATTACACAGCTCGGGAAAAATTACCTGGGGGTTCAATCCTGCTCAGAGGGGGACACTGGGTTCATCTTCAAAAACCCGGATGAATGCTGGAACCGAACGGAGGCGAGCTTATGGGCTGACTTGGAAAAGAACGAAACTTGGCCCGAAGACAGGGGAAGAGAAAGGTGCACTTGGGGCCGGAGCCAGTCCATCTCCATCCTCACCTCGGGAAAGCAACCGTGTAAAATAATACGGTGGGAAAAAAGACAGGTCCTGCCGAAAGAGAGAGACGGGGAGGAAGGAAAGGTTACACGAAGATTAAGCCAAGGGCAAGGGGGGCGGGCATTTACTCAGAATCCTCAGCCGGGCACCGGACGAGTCCTCACGTCAAGCTTTCTCTTCACCCATAGAGAAGTCGGCCACTTAGGAAGAAGATCATCGTTCGGCCTGTGATAAGGGATGCCGAGACGGTCTGAAGGGAAAAAGTGAAAGGACGCACCGCGGCGAGGGGGAGTAACCCACCATGGAATCAACTGGCCGCAACCTGGGAAGCGTTCTCACCATAAATCGATTCACGAAGCAAAAGGGGACAGTAGTCCGCGGAACAGGCTCCAAATGAAAAAAGGTCCTAACGTTGGGACACAGAAAAGGGCCGAAGGACGGAAGGCGGATACAGACGCTACCATGGCCTCTGTAACCTCAAGTCGGGCAAAGGATCGCCCTCGAGATGGGGAACCACATCACAGACGCAAGCATGCACCAGGGCCCGACAGAGAAAGAGAACCATCAGTCCATCCAAACGGTGACCTGGGATGGGGGGAAAAAGATCCTCTGCCGTGAAAAGGGAAAAAGTGGGGGTTCCATGGGCAAATGCCTGCTGGGGGGGGACCATTGCGAAACCCATCCCACCCCGGAGACGAGACGTCCCTTCCACTCCAACAGGCCTGACAGGGGGAACCGATTTCGGCGGATGATCAAGTAAAGCCCCCGCCCCAGGGCCGTGGGATAGGCCGCTGGCCGTCTACTAAGACCTTCCTGACCATCGTACTTATGTAAAAGGGGGTGAAAAGGGGGGTTTACTCCGCGGCAAAAACGACAGGCCAGGGACGGGACTCATCTCAGCCGTGCAAGACAGAAAAGAGGTCAAAAGGGGGGACGTATGCGACAATCAGCGCCCCAGGGGGGCGAATGACTTCCCGGCGAAGTGGATTCGAAAAAGGGTGACAGAGAGTCAGCAGCTCAGCACGGGAATAAAAGGAAGAGGAGCCGCCGCTTGGCCCCGCCCAGAATGAATAACGGTAAACAAAAAAGTCGATTTTTGGCTAAGGAGGGGGAAACCTCACGGGGGGAGGTCCAGAGACCCGTCGCCAGACGGTAAGCGACGAGTTCAGGGATTTCCTCTATCCTAAAATCACGCATCGGGTAGGGGGGCAGAGGAAGAGCGGTGGGGCAGAGGACAGGAAGGGCGACGGTGAAGGACTAAAAACGAGAAAAGGTTTCAAAACAGCGGCATTTCGGCCAGGGGGGCGTCTTTAGACGGAACACGAAGGAGTGATCGGGGGAGGAGAGAAAAGGGTCAACCCCAGGGCCGGGGCCCCAAAAAAAGAACGACCAGAACAAGGTTCTGCCTCCACAGGGGAAAAGAAAAAGGGCTGAAGGGGGAATTTTTGGCTTCTTCATAAGTGGGGGAAGGGGGAGCCGTAACTTTAAAGGAAAAAAAAGGAGGGAGGTCGAAGTACACGCTGACCAACTCCGAATGCGAAACTTTAAATTCCTTTGAACGCGTGTCTACGAAAAGTCTGGGGGTTTCGTCGCTCGTCAACCCCATCGTCCAATCCTGTTCAACCTAAGCCGGACGTGGACAAATAGTAGTGAAAAATATGAGTTTGCATGGTAGAGCCTATCTCTCTGGAAACAGAAATGCGCCGGTGATGCTAACCTAAGGGCGTGAGCCGGGAAGGAGAAAACCCACAGTGACAGAGACAAAAAAAACAACGGATGAGGAGGTGAAATATTTGTATTTGGCCTCATCAAGGGCGGAATCAGGAAGGGCCAGGGCATTTGAGAGAAGGGAAAGTCATGCAAAGACACAAACCACACAGGAGGGGACAAAAAAGGGTGGCATGTATAGGGGGTAAGGGGCCGATCATTGGGGAGGGGGGAAAACAGAAAGAACCCATACTTCGGAAAAGAAAAGGGAGTCCGCCACGATGAACAGCTGGCACGGAATAAAAAAGCTTTTTGTTCCATCTTACCTCTCGAGAATTGGATCGTGTTATAAGAAATACCGTACTGGGAACCGTATTCCTAAGTCCCCTAACCCGTAAAAAGCGAGAGCTGTGGCCGGGAAATGTTCCTTCTGTGCAGCCCCTGGGTTGACTGGCCTGCTGAATTAACGATCTATTGTCGGTAAGAGAACTCGTCGCTCCTGCTGTCAGGGCCGGATTCGGGAGTAAAAATGCAGACTGCTCGTGGGGAGAAAAGCGATGGCTAATGTTTTCTGGCTGGCACAAAGAGTAAATTCCGAACCTCGAGGAGAGGTGCGCCCTCCCTGCCGAAATCCGGCAAATGAAAAAAAAAAAAAGAGTTTCGATCAGAGACATCCCAGGATTACGAGGGGGAAAGAGTGAAGGTAGGGCGTACGGCCGCAGGGGGGTCCAATGTCCGTGCGGTCCCAATCCATCTATCAAAATAAAAGGGAGGAATGGGATGTAGGAAAAGGGGTTTTGCCGGTACAGTTGATGCTATGACCGGTTCAGCTGAAGTCTCCCTCTAAGGGTCGCATTAGAATACCCGCCGGGGAAGGCTTTCCTACTTGCGACTGTGGGTCTCGATTGGAAAAATAGCCATATACGACTAGTCATGACCGGAGCTGTCTAGAACTTCGGGGGAGGTCGTCGGAGAGGGAAAGGGATGCTTAATCGGATTTTTTGTGTTCAAAAGGGGGACCCTGTTCAGTGGATTGAAGGCCAGCGGAGATTCTTCAGTACCGGGAAACTGACCGGGGGAGGGGGGGGATGTCGTCAAGAGCGAGACCATGGAGTTCAACCCGGGTTGAGAAGCCTGGGAAGTTTCAAATGGAAAATGGTCTGTCCGGTTTAGCGTTAAGAACCGCCCTATTAGGTTTAAAAAAGCCAGCGTGGGGGGCAGGCCTTGGGCCCGCAGGGTAACTCCCATGCTAGCGTAGGGAGGGAATTCGCGGGGGGAAGGCTAATTAGGGAGGGGGGGTGGGGTAAGGCAATTTTTACGTCACTGGGTAAAGGGGAGTGAGGCTTGGGGGAAGGATGAGCCCAGATCGTGCATTATGCAGGTCCTACCAGTGCAGGATGCGGTCAGGGTGGAATCCCTCTAGGCCCGGGGCTAGAAAAATAAGGTCGGGGGTGAACGGGGTTTAAGTGGTTAGAACGCTACTACCTAGTAAGACTTTGCGTTCTAACAGAGGACTGTTGTTCTAGAAAAAAAATGGAATCCTCGGGTCGGCCCGCTAAAAAAGGCACTCCAAATTTCCAGTTGGGTTTCAACAGGGAATTGAGGGGGTCTAACTGTGCCTCCTTGGTCGTTAGGACCGGGGAAAGTGAAATAGAAGTGAAATAATTTCGAAACTCACAGTAGTGTCCTAGGTAACGGGCTGAAAGGTCGGATACGAGTAGTTTCTCTACTAGGTTGGGAAGCTGATCGGGCGGACGAATGGAAAAAAAAACCCCGGCTTAAGTTAACAGGGGGGGAAACCGTTGTCTTACCTTGAACCCCAAGCCTATGAGGGCGGTTCCCTTGGCTCAAAGGTCTTGTGATAGGAAACGTTCCTCAACAGTGCCCAGGAAATACTATGGCCTGTGGGAGGGTGTAAGGAGAGGGGGCTCTCCTAAAAGCGGGGCATATTTCCAGGTTTTGAGTGGGACCCGTGCTGGTCCGCAAGCTAGGGGGAAATTGCTTTCATCTCGAATGGCGGTCAAACTCCGAAAAGGCGACCTAGAAACGTTAACAACTGAGGGATTAGAAGTTTGCTCAAGCGAGTGCTTTCAGGTCTCTTGAAACGATTGTGACGAAGGGAGTAGTGCCAATAATCAGGTCCGAGAGTCTGGGGAAAATGGGTATTCGTGGGTGAACCACTGGCCATGTCCGATACCATTTTCCGCGAAACAGGTAAAAGGGTCGAAAGCGTGCCGAGGGGGGGGGTCATGGGATCAACCACAAACTGGAGGGAGATATGGGAAATAAAAAAAAAAGGATTATAATGATCGGTGACTTGGGGGGCTCACTGGGGCATAAGGTCAGGGGGTAACGCCAAATAAAATAGCGATGGTGCCGATCTGTATAATTTCTTCATAATACTACAAGGTTTCGCTTGCCATGACTCGGAATGGAAGGAGATTTCGCCGCCTGTAGAAGTAAGGTCCGGTAAAGTCAGGGACCAAAGGCTCTTCAAGGAGCCATGCGACTTAATCTGGGGATTTTCTCAGAGCTCAGGTAGACAAAAGGGGGGAAAAATAGGAAAAGCTGTCGATGAGACAGCTCGCCCTAAGTCCATCTTACATTTAATCGTGACAATGGAGGGGCGAAAAGGAGTGCATTTTCTGCTACGCGTTCCACAAAAAATAAAAAAACACTAATTCAGGGAGCTTACACGCCGATGAGACCTTTCATTTTCTTTCCCGGTAATAGAAGTAATTTTAAAAAACAGCAGTCCGGGGAGGTCCACGATCAGCTTGACTCGTACATATGGGCTGACTCCCCTCTTAAACGGAGAGAGAATTGCCTGGTGTGGGTGGTGTGTGGTGGTGGGTGTGGGCTTCCTTTATTAAAAATCGGAAATGGGGAAAATAAACTTAACGGGGTATTACCAAGGTGACTAAAAAAGGAGGGACATTCAAGGTCGTTCCCACCATTTAATGGCAGGAAGGGACCACTTTCCTGAGGAATCTTAGAAAAGGGGGAAGAAGGCTTAACAGGAAGAGGGTTCCAAACCCCCGACGTTTCCAGTATAAAAGAGAAAAAAACGGAATGTCCAAGGTCCTCACGATGGCCATCCGAGACTACGCGGCCAGGGCGAAAGTGAGGGACCATGGCCAGCGTACCGGAGTAAATGATCTTGGCTCAATGACGAAATAACACAAAACAGCCCCACAACATCCCATAAGAAAAAGTTTTCCACCCGAGGTCAGGACGATAAAGCAAGATCCAGCCAAGCGGCGGCGGAACCTTTGTGGCGAGCCGTCTGAGTTGAAAAAAGGAGGCTGTTGACCCATTGATGTGCCCTGAGCGACATCATTTGAAAGAAGGGGAGGACCCTCAACCCGGCTAGAACAGTAAGTAGAGCATTCGTCTGCATGAATGGTCATCAGGGAAGGAAAAGGGGGAATAGGATTATAGAATCGCCCCCCGCGGAGTCCGCTGCGAGGAAGGAGGGCTCGTCCAGACTGCAGACATGAGGGGTCCGATTGAACTTACCTACGCCGCACCGCGACCCAAGCAGCTCCGGCGGCCAGACGAAAAAAGAGGTCCTTTGATCTCGCAGGGGCTTCAGGGAAGAGAAGGGAAGGAAAGCAGAGGGGAAAATGGAGCAGGGCTCGGACTAGCTGCAGAAAAGAACCAGTAGAGGAAAAGGAGCCCGCTTTTGACAGCCAGACTTCATGTGTGCCGCTCGCGTGAAAATTGCAAGGGAAAATCAGCGCGGAAAGGAGTCATGACCCAGCCGCGTCAGCGAACTACAAAAAAGGTAGAGGAAGAAGCAGAGAACAGCGGGCTGGTGAATCGCCTTCGAGAGCATTGAGGGGGGGAAGAAAGGGATGGAAGCAGGGAGAAAAAAAGCCAGCGGTTGAGCAAGAAACCGCGCCAAAGAGGGCGCTAAAAAACCAAGGAGGCCAGGTTCGCAGTGAGAAGTGGCCCCACGCTGCAGGGGGAAAGAGCGGGAGTAAGAACGCAAATCAAAAAAGGACGAAACCCGTCCACGAACACGGGCTAAAACCAAACGTCAGGGGGCGGCAAGCGCATCTCCAGAGTTGGGGGGCAATTGTTCTTGAGCGGCGGGGGAGGAAAGGGTTCCGGGAAGGGCCAGGCGCCCATCGGAAAGCGTCCCCGGCAGAGCCTGCTGTGCCAGGGGGCCAGTCAAGGCACATGGGCCGCCGCCAAAGAGCTGTTCGCGAAAAGAACAGGGAAAAATCTGGACCACAAGACCGACCCGTGTCCCAAGCGGGCCACTACTGCGGTGCGGGGGAAGGAAATGTACAGAGGGAAGATCCCCTACGTGCTCAGAAAGGAGGAAAAGTGACAAAAGAGGAAAAC
>Ga0179593_1504910_pt1 | contig 13045 bp, 14 predicted proteins | sample CZODoug2_1_08_16_FD_185931 | JGI IMG/M metagenome (GOLD analysis project Ga0179593, IMG submission 185931) | Vadose zone soil fungal communities from Angelo Coast Range Reserve, California, USA - CZODoug2_1_08_16fungal (PacBio error correction) | ecosystem: Environmental > Terrestrial > Soil >...
GGGGTGGACACCTTCTCGAAACGAAGGGGAAGTCAAAGGAGAGGGTTCTTCCAGGAAACGTCAATAAAAGCAGGCCCTTCTTTCTAAAATGAAAAAGTTTGAGGTGCAAGCCGTAAGGAAATACACACCCATGGAATTCTTCTCGAGGAGAGTCTCTCAAACCGTCAGTAGTCGTCGCTTTTATCGGAAGATTTAAGAGGCTTCGGGCAGAGAAACGGGGCTTGTACTTACTGAGAGATCTGAAAACGACACCACCAGTAACTGAAAAAAAGCCGGATCTCGGGTTCATCACAGCTTGCGGCAATTCAGCTTTGGGGAGAATCTCCGTTGCAACCAGGGGTCGAGATGAGTACAAATACTAAAAAGAGAAAAACGAGACGGGGAAGGGCAACAGCTACTGGTATGAGGGGGAATGGCCTACAGCCCAGTAAAAAAAAAAAAGTCTACTCGTCCTTAGATCCTCCGGGACCAACAGGTAAAGCCTGCCGCCTCGACCTAAAAACCTATGTACTTCAAAGGAATGTCGCAGGCTCTCCCGTCAATGCACTCACCAGCAACGTTAGTGCGCTGATGGGGGAACAAATCATCTTACCTGTCCGATACCCCAATGGTTGGTGGGGGACCAGGGACACCCAGTAACAGGTCTTCACTAGCTTCGAGCTTTAGGGGAAGGATTTCAAGAACCTCCGGTCATCGTAGGAGTAATGGAAAGAGAAGGGTGAAAGCGAGGAAAAGGGACTATCCTTGAGGCCAGGAAACCTACGCTTCAGGAAAAGACATTGGGCCACATTCCGACCTCAAAAGGACCATGCATGGCCATTACCATCTTCTGTAACTAATGAAAAGTTCAAAGGAACGGGCCCATGGGGTAATACTCAGAGGGGGGAGTTACGACATAAAAATATGAGCGATCTTTACGAAGTGATAAAATGTTGGCCAGGTCCCGTTACAAAAAAAAAAACTGGATGTAGGACGATAGGTACTAGGAAAGTGAAAAAAATGGAAATCCTCGATAAGGCTACTTGCCACAGATCACCACCCAATCCCAATGATGGTTGGGGATAGCCTGAACGTCCCAGAAAAACGAGAAGTGAAAACTCATTGAGCGGCTACCGTACCACCGCATGGGGAATCGGATCCACATTATGGACGGCCGGGAAAGCCCGCGAGAACCAGCGGCAAAAAAAAGGGGGGGGAAAAGAGACGGCGAACCTCCGCCCGAGACCGAACAAAGCGACGTCGCAAAAAAAGAAACCGCCAAAACAAAACTGGAAACAAAGGGCGGACGGGGGCACGCAGGGGGGAACCCCGAAACGGGGTCTCAAAAATGGAAAGCTAACAGATGATCACTCCTGGGTCCCGGAAAGGGGGGGGAGCACACACATCGCAAAGAAAAAAGGTGCAACACGAGAACCCTTCAGAGAGGTCTCTAAAAAACCTGGAGGAAAAAGAGAGGACTTCGACGCTAAGGAGATCTCGTGTTGGGACAACCCGGCGGGCTACGCGGGGTAAAAAGAAAAGTAAGTGATACCGAGGGAGCCCACGGGACTCGGAAGGCAACCGTGGTACGCAGGTGTACAAAAGGTCACTGTCGAGGGAAGAAAACTTCACTCCTGGCCTAGGATCAGAAGGTGAGTCTCGTGGCTTCTGACTCTGCGTCGAGTATGTAGGGGGGCCTTCGAGCTTTTTATTGCATGGCTCTTGCATTATGGAAACTGCTTTCTCTGTCGGGGTGACCAAACGTCAAAAGGGCTGGGGTCTATCAACTCGCGGTTGAAGGGGCTTAGAGCCTGCATCTGGCCAGCCGTGCTGCTGGGCGGCTTGAGGGGAGAGGGGTTGGTGGGGTTTGGGGTGTTTTCAAGGGGGGGGAGGGGGGGGGTGGATGGTGTTTTTTGTTCGTGGGGGGGGGTCTGTTGGTGGGGGGGGGGGGGGGGGGGGGGGGTTTGGGTGGCAGGAAGCGATCCCCAAAACTGGTTGTCTGGGGCGGGGGCGGAGGGGCATTCTCTTTCTGCATCGAAAAAAATGGGAGACTCAGGAAAAACGCGGATAAGAGTACATCAAAAAAGTTGGTAACAGGAATGCCCACAGGGCCTCAACGGCCGCAAGAATCGCGCCGAGCGGAGGGAAAAAAAGGGCTTACCTTCAAAGGGGTAGAGGTTGGGGAATCCCAGTCCGTGCCGCAGTGGGGCGTTTACGGCATGCGCGTCCGGGTCTGGACTTCTGGGTAGGGGGGGAAACAGGAATTTCCTCTGGGGATTGCCATTCCTTGCCAACCTTCGATTCGGAGGGGCGAGGAACAATCCTAGCTCATCCTCTTTACGAGGGGTTGTAAGACTAAAGTCCCGAGAGTGCATGATCATGTGAACTTGTTTGCTCTTTTTCTACCTCTCGGACGGCGAGGGGAGTCCAAGGGGATCGGGGAGGGTAGCACGCCCTCGGCAGCACTTTTTCTTGGCAGATAAGGAGCGATCGAATTCTCCGTAAGTAAACGAAATGAACAATTCCCATCCGGTCTGGGCAGGCAGGCCTTCACATGCGCAGGAGATGTGGCGCGTATCTACGCCTGTACGAGGTCCAAAAAACAAAGCACTTCGCTGGGGAAGCTCGCAGGAAGAGTCAGGGGTAGAGCATCTCTAAAAACGCTGGGGGGTTCCAGCTAGAAAAAGGGCAAGGAATTGGACGCAAGGCGGACGAAGCCGGCAAGTGAGAGCGGTCCTGTGGGTGATCGGTGTCGGGGGGGAACAGAAAAGACGTCAAAAGGTTCTATCCAAGAGATCTGTTCTGGTCAATCATGGGCGACAAGCAAGGAAGTCGAACCCGGAGCGCCAGGGGACTACGAGCGCCTGCGGGACTGGAAAAAGGAAAAAAGTTTCTTAGCAGGCACCTCGGGGGGAAATCTGCTCGAGCAAGACTGGACTAGGTGTGCCAAACGCTTCCAAAATTGATGCCATGGGAAAATTTCGAGCTGTCAACAACCCGGCCATCACAACGATCAGCAGGGCTGAGAAGAGTGGGAAAAAGCGGAGGGGAGAGTCGGAACTCGACTAGGCAACTACAAGGACCGCGCACGGGAAGGGGATGCTACAGGCCGTCCTGGTGGGACTGATGAGTGAACTGCTGGAAACGCGATAAATGCAAGGGGGGGCTCCCGGTAGGGGTACTGCTCGAGGGTCCTGGCGGACAAACAAGCGGAGACCAAGCGTTCAAGCAGAGTGGCGCAGTCGAAGAAAAACCCATGAGAGTCAAAGGATACAGGGGCCGTTTTCGAAACGGACGGGCTTACAAAGGGACTGGGACGACTTTCCGGGACGCCTCGAACAATCGCGGTGTAAGAAGAAAAAGGGTAGAAAAGGAGCGGGACCGTGGAAGGGGTCTCCTGGTTTCTCACGTTCGCGGCTCACGCTGTGTGGGTGAGTGTCATGACTGCGCAGCATTTACGAGAAAAGAAAGAGGCTCCTCTTGTTCAAGGGAAAGCTGGATATATCTCAAACAACACACCTGAGATTAAAGAGAGAGGAACATACTGGAATGTCCGGTGTGCAGGAGGCGGCCGTGAGGGGTCTCGGAAAAAGGGAAAATTACAAACCTGGACAAATAACTTCGTGACTAAACCGTCGCCAAAGAACCGTACGCACGTCCGGCCTGCCCTTGCCCAAAAATGCGGCAAAAGCGTCGTGGTAGGAGGAGGCCACCAAAAATTCGCACATTCAGCGAAAAAACCGCGAGCGGGCGCCAGGGCCGCTGGCAGAGGCATGGACACATGCGGGGACCGCCGGGGATCTCCCCCGTCTGGGTGGGGCAACGCGTCGAGCCTGACCAAAGACCGGGCCGACGCTCAATTACGCTCAAAGAGTGGAAGGAAGAAGGAAACATGAAAAGCAGACATTTAAATGCCGGCCTGTGGGGAGTAGGACGGAAGCCTGACTGGCCGAGGAGCAGCCAGTCCGAAACAGAAACGAGCCTGAGGCAACAGCCTTCCTGCTACCACTTGTGGATCAAGGTGGGAGCGTGTTTGAAAGCTTTCGGAAAAGGGCAAAAGAAGGGACAAGGCAATCACCGCGGCACTGACGCAAAAAACCGAGGGTGCCGAGAACACGGCCGGGGAAAAACGCAAAAGGCCAGAACACCCAGTGCAGGAGACGAGGTAGGGATCGGGAAAGGCTATTAGAGGCCCGCTGGAGCTGAAAGACAAAAGAGAAGCGCAAAAGGGTCTGGACGGGGCGAGCTCGAAAGACAACCACCGCCAGAACCGCACGAAGGGGTATTATCAAGGGCACACGGCTGCAGGCCTTTGACCCAGCAGCGAAAAACACTCAGCGTCTCTTGATCACGACCAGACAGAAAAGGGACACCAAAGAAGGTGCTGGTCAGGGATGGCGGCCATCACCATTCCGTGACGGAGCAACGGGGCAGAAACCGAGAGACCAGGGGGGCTGCTGCCGAGGAAAACCGTGATCAATCACTGTACGGGAGGAAGGCCGAATGTCCCGCGCGAGAAGTCCGATGACGCAAAAAGAAAGGGAGTCCAGAGAAAAGAACTACGAGGTCCCCCGTATCCGGGGGAAGGGCGATGACCAGGCAGAGCCAAAAAAAGGAGGGCTCGCTTTCGGCGACGAAAGGTCGGGGGGGGAGGGGAAACCGGGCAGAGAGATCGAGGATGAAATGATCGAGCTGGGCAACGCGGCAAAAAAAAAGAGGAGCCGCCGGTGAAGCCACGGTAGGCCCCGAGCAGGGGGCAATGGCCTCCAAGCTGGACGTCAAGAAAAAAAAAAAAAAAAGCCGGCGGCAGCCCAAACGGAAAGAGAAACGGCCCAAATTGGCAAAAATAGCGCGTTGGGTACCAAAGGTGGAGCGGCAGGGGAGCCGTGGTGGGACGACCAACAGGTAGGTGGGTCACGATGATGAAGGAATGATAGACCAGTGCCGAAACGGCGCGACCGCGATCGCCCGCACCGCGTGGGGGGGGGGGCTAGGTCCGGCCCGCGCCCTCAGGATCCCTGGTATCCATTCTCGCCTATAGGAGCGGGATACACGCTAATTGTTATCTACACGTGCCATCTGGCCGGTAAAGAACAAAAAGTGAGAATCTGCATTCAGGACATCATCCATTCAATCCAAAACAATTCATCAAAAAAGGAAATACCTCCCTAGGAAAGGAGAATCCCTGCGACCGAAGGGCTGAACACATTCCCTCTTTGCAAAGTTTGAACTTTCACGCGGTACCCCTAGAACACTTAAGGGAAAAACGCTTTCTACAAGCTTCATCACCCGCTGGGGACTAAAATTGCGTCAACCCCTCTCGTAACTCCCGGGAAACTATAGGGATTCGAGATCTCAAAGAAAAAAAAAAACAACTTAGGGAGGGAAGATTAGATTATTCACCATCTACTGGGAGGTTTTTCAAGGGCTTTCTTCTCTTGGGGGGGGTCGGGAGACAGGATAGTGGTCAGCTCAATCGTCTTACGAAACAGGGGTACGGGTTACCCCCAGCGTTAAAAGAAACGAGTCAAATGCAGGCGAAAATAGGGGGAGCCGGCTCTTGAAGGAGTAGTCTTCTAGGCGTCTGGACTGGGGATTAAAAAAATCTAGTGATGGCGATGAAGGGACCTTCCTGAGGCTGCTCTGGTCAGGGGGGGACACCATCATGAATTTCTTTGTCAGATAAAAATCTAGGACATGTCGCATCGACAATGCAGGACCCCGTCCGTGGATGGTCTTTTTGGATTGAGCGGGCAGTATCTAAAAAAAAAGGTGGGCGGGTGAAAGCGGTTGGCCTGAGCAGTCGGCATCGATCATATTGGTCTATAACGATAAACGTCCGCGATCCAGCCTCCCTCCGGGTTTTTAACTGGAAAGCAAAACAATGAGAAAGGAAAGGGGACCAAAATATCGCGCCGAGGAGTACCCCCAAGATTACCTTCTCCAGCTTGGCGTATGACCGGCATCTCGTCTTGCGAGTCATAGTGGAAAGGGGGCAGATACGGCTGCTGGGTCGGCAGAATTAAACGGCGGCGGCAATGTTCCCCTTACGGCCTGCTCAGTGGGGAAGGAGTTCGGAAAAGATCTCGTGGCGCGGGTCGACGGTCATCAGGCTCTCCTTCCCGAGTTGAGAGCAAAAAAAAACTAAGAGCAACGCTCAGTGCAAGCCTGTTCCTGTGTGTTCTAGTCTTGTAATAGAATAGATGACTGAGAGGGAGGGAGGGTCAGCTGAGGGCTAAAGCACGACACGTTGCCTGGTACATCGACAAAAGCAAAAAGGAATCAGGACCTCGGGCTGACTCATAGGACGTTCGGAGGGAACCGCGCATAGTCGTCTACGGCCCGGGACGAATTCTGTCCAGGCAAATTACCATTCAAGAGGGGGAGCGATGAGACGAATCGGGCAAAGGGGTCCATGAAAGGCGAGGTTGGCCATCGGGCAGGGCAGAGGGGAGAACGGCCTCAAGATTGCTGAACGAAAGAAGGGGGAGTAGAACTGGGCTGGGTTGAAACTCTCCTCCCTTAGTCAAAACGGTGCGAGCCAAAGTTGAAGCATGTCATCTACGCAGAGCGATTCAGATCCTTTAGAAAGGAGCCCCTGTAAGAAAGGAGAAAAGAAGGGAAAGGGGTGGGGGAAATGCGGGAGTCTCGACACCATCGGGGGGGGGCGCTGCTCGCCGCAAGGCTATGTGAGTGCCTGCCTGGAAGAGATGGCCCCTCGGAGAGGGGAATTTGGCAAGGATAAGCCATAACACCGATCACCCGTGGGACCGAAGCTGGTGACAAGCCCGGGCTGCTGCTTGGGCCTCTTACTGCTGCTCGGAAAGGGGGGAAGCAAAAATCGACCAGAGGAATTGCAGGAAATGCTGGTCCTGCCGGCGATCACCACACTCGGCGGCTCGAGAGGGTCGGGTCAGCTCGCCGCGGGGAACTGGCGGACAATACCACTTACGGGGAGATCCAGGAGGTAAAGAGCGGTCGAAAGGAAAAAAGTGTCATAGTCATCACCGGAAACACCGACCGAAGAGCGTCCGACTTGATGTCGACTGTCCAGGTGGAAGAGCGTCCAGCAGTTCGTTCGTCGCAGGAAAGGCCTGCCGCTTCCGGTTCTCTGGAGGGGCGCAGGGCTAGAGAAAAGAAGGGGGTTAAAAAGAAGCCTGAGCAGCACCTGACGGGCCAGAGCAACCTCCGCTGCACACCAGGGAAAAACGTAAACGTCTGGATATCTCTAGCGCACGAGGAAATATCCAGTAACGAGTGAATGGCATGGGGGTCAGCGGAAGCCGTGATGGCGTTCTCGAGGGGGAGGCAAAAGAACCTTACCACCAGCGGCGTGAGCCGCGTAACCGGGCGCAACGAAAGACTTCCGTCCTGCCTATTCCGCGCACGAAAATGGACTGGAGTCAAGGGAGGGGAGGGGAGAGGGAGGAAACCTGAAAAAAAAGGGTCGGCTGCGCCAACGGTGCGATGGATGGGGGCCCTCGCTTGTGATCGAGCGCACATGCGGGGAGGACCGCCGGAAAAGCGAAAAAGGAAGGGGTCTTGAAAAAATGACGAGAGGAGGAGTTCCTGACGAGGACGGTGCGCAGGCCAACAGGGCCCGCAAGCAGGTGAAAAAGCCGGCCTGGGGAGAGGAGAGGCCAAACGAAGGCCTGGCCGCGCCAGTAAAATCGTCATGGAAGCCGGGCAGCACGGCGGAAAACCTAAAAGAGGGGGATAGTAATGGCCGGGTGGGCGGGGCGACGGCACAGGGCAGATCAAGAGGGGCGTCACAATCTTCAAAGAAAAAGAGACACAGCGGGTGCCGAGGGGAAAAAGAAGAGACGTAACCAAAAACAGGCAGGCTGATCTCGTAGTACAGGGCTAGCCTAGTATGATCGGCCCTAGCTGACCATGATCGCGAAAGAGAGAGACTTGGCAAAAAAACCGGACGAGGAAAAGAGACACCATGACCGCCATCGAAGAAAGCGGAAACCACACGTTGTCAGGATGTCCCGGCGCAAGGAGTGTCCACCAGAGGAGAATGTGGAGCCAGAAAAATCGGCGAAAACAGCGTAGAACTGGGTCAGGTATGGGGGCCTGACAGCACCAGTCCGTCGACGAAGGCAGTAGAAAAAAAAAAACCAAGGAAGAGCTGGGGACTTCCGTCCGGAGACGCCCGATTATCAAAACCCTAGGGAAAAAAGGACCGGGGGGAAGAGGGGAGGAGCCTCGTCTCAGCAACGTGATGAGGGAGACCTCCTAAAATCCCCTGGTCCAAAAAACTCCGAAGGTCTATTACCATTCATAAAGGGGACAAGAACATTATCTTCATATCTTCTAGGAATGTATGTAGAGGAGATGGAGAACCGGACACTAGGAAGAGGGGAGAAGGAGAGCGGGTCCAGCTCGGCACAAACGACAGCCGACGGAGGTCACACGGGGGAGAAGTCCCAAAGGTTTTCCAAAGGAAGCCTAAGGAAGGGCCGGGGCGACAAACGAAGCCGGACGACCGGCGGCCCGAAAGAAAGGGCAAAAAGAGGCCACATGGTACTAAGCAAAGCTGGAAAATTTAAATCGAGTGGGGGGGAAGCTAAAGGAGGGGGTAGAAGCCGTGGTGGCAGAAACATTACCAAAGCTGGAGGGAGGACGCCGGATCTCGGTTCAAGGAGAAACTGCATGGAGATGCCGAAACGCGACGCCACCGCTATCACGCCAACAAAGGCAAAGGATCGCAGAAAACGCCCGACACGCGCCCAGCGCCCGGACTTGTAAAATGGGGAAGCGGGGCGACCATGAACCACCGATGCCGCCACAAGAGGCGGCGCTAACAACGAGAGCAGCAGCAGGGGCCGGCCAGCACCATGAGACAAAAACAACACCTAGTCATCATCCGACCGATCAGAAGAAACGAACGTCTCAAACATCAACCCTCGGTGAAAGGGCCTCGGACGGGGGCGCTTTTGGGTCCAAAGGGTCTGACCAGACGGACCGAGCTTGACCAACCCGCTGCTCAAAGGCGGGTCCCTTAAAGGAACACGCGCGAGCGACCAGTTCCAACACTATAGCCCGTCGCAGTAGGAAAGAATAGACTCTCAAAAAAAAAAAGAGAGAGATTGACGAAGCACGGGTAGGAAGGTTTCAACCTGCGGGATCAAGTGGGTTCCGCAATGGAAATGGAAAGCGGAGGAGGGGGGGGGTCAAGCGGGACAAGCTTCGGAGACAAGGGAACCGGCGGGGTAGGTTAAACCCGTCCGGGCCCCGTGACCGGCATGGGTCAGAGCGCCGTGGACGGTCTCGGGTCGGGCTGCAAATGGGGGGACTGAAGGAGGCTGGGATGGCAGCTGACGGCCTGCGAATGCTGCGGGAGGGTGACTGAGGGAGAGACTGGAAGCGTACCATCGGCTGTGGAAAAAATGGTCGCTCCGAAAAAACGCTTGAGCCACATGGAGAGAGGCGCGCGAGACCCCAGTGGGCGTTGGTGATTCGCGTGCCAGAGGGGGGACAGAGAGGAGGGTCTATCCTCATTCATAATCTACCCGCGAAAGCCTTCCTAAAAGAAGGGGGTTAACAGGGAGGAAAAACTCAAAGATCAAAGTTCGGCGGTAACGCGCTTACCTTCCTCATCTTTTGGCTTGGTGAGGGGCGCTCCGTCTGGCAAGGGGCATTTTTTGGTATGGCGGGCAGAATGGTCCTGGCCGTCCAGCGGGAATCGACCAAAGCGGCTGCGGCAAATGGGCCCCGCTAGGGGACGGGCAAAGGGAGGGGGGAAAGTTCTTCGAACGACAAACTCAGCCGCGAGGACCCGCTCGCGGCCCCGATAATCGCTTCTCGGAACTGGTGTCGGCAAGCAGAGAGACCGAATCGGAAGGATCAATCCGGGGGGTGGCTCTAAAGCCGTACTCGCTGGCGACGGGATCGGACCAGGGCCTGGGGAAGCTGGAAAAAACAGCTCATCCCTCGAAAAAGGGGCGGGGACTCATCTAAAAAAGCGCGAGAACATATGGACGTAGAACGAAGTGCGATAGGTCGTCTCAGGCCCCATAAACGGGCGTCCTTCGGGGCGCGGAGAAATCCAAAAGTAGACGGACTGGTCCATGCCCTACCGGAACACCTAAATACAGTCGCTGGGGTCCTAGAAAGTCGGAGGGCGAGACAGGTGGAGCATCTGGGGGCGCCGGTACAATTGGTCAGGCCGAAAGGGAAAAATCGCCTAAGCCTCGGCGAGATGGAGTTCTTGTGGTATCTGGTTTCGGACTATCAGAAAGTACTGCCAACCCGGTGACAAAAATTTCGGGAGACAAGGGAAAAAGAGCGGGCCGCTCATCACGGTACTCCCATGAGCGCCGGGGGCGAGCTCAGAAGAACTGGGTGTTCTTTGGGGGAGGGGAACAGGGGAGGCCGCGAAAAACGCATGTTTTGGGGGGGCCTGCGAGGTGAGTTGCCATCAAGGGGAAACTCTCCATCCTTGATCGGCCTTGGGCCATCTTCTCACTCTGGAACCACAAGACATCCCAAAGAGAAAGTGGCGAAGTGGAAATCCGTGCTGCCCGGCTGACTCTCGCGGTCTGTAGAAACCTAAGCTGAAGGTGGCGCACGGCTTGGGAAGAGCAGATCCAGGCCGGATGGTGCCTCTGAGGAGGGGAGGATTTCAAGAAGAGAGCCTGGAAGGCGCAAAAGGAGGGTCGGCTCGCCTCGGTGAAGGGAAGACAAGGACAACTTAAGGTAGGCCCAGGGCCGCATGCAGCGGCAAAGAACCCCGCGATGCAGAGGTCGTCACTTCATCGAAAACGGGGGACAACGGGGGCTGACGGTAGGGCCGTTACCTCGGACCACTCGCGGGTTGGACAAAGAACCGTCGAGGCGGGAAGAGGGGGCAGGGCGTAAGGTGCTCCTTTCTTGAAGTCAGCGGCAGCACGACGGAGGGGTAATTATAGAAAAACAGCATAAAGGAGAGAAAGAAATAAGGCTAAAAAAACCCCTGCCCTTCAACGTAAACTGATTAGCTCTCTCAAACCACACGGGAAAAAGACCAGAAGGGGACGTTGAAAAGGGGGGTGGAAGCTGAGTGCGCCGGGGTAAGGGCGTTCTCGCCAGAGGTGCCTCTAAAAGAGGAAGAAGAAAGGACCCCCAAGGAAAAGAAAGAAAGGAAAAACTAAGGAGCACCTGACGAAGGGCCTGCCTATTGCCTCGAAACTGAGCAAGGAGGGGTCAAAGTCCGTGGTCGAGGGAACACCTTAACTGTCTCCCATCAAAGCTGACGACTGGTAGACGGGAGGGAGGGGGGGGGACACCGTGGGAGGTGTGAAGGACCGAGGAAATCGCGTGGGTCGACCCGACCGCCTGGATCTCAACCGTCCTTTTTCTTTGTTCCGCCATGCCCCACGAGGCCGAGACTGACCAAAAAGAAGGACCACCGAAGGCCAGTGGGAGCCATGGGGGCCGCTGCAGGACCAATCGGCCCTCCAGGAAAAGCTGGCATGTAGCGGATATGCAAGTTCTAGACCCTTTGGGACGGAAAAAAGGAAAATGCATAGGGAAAAGAAGCACGCGGGCACAAAGGGGCTCGCCCTTTTTATCTGTGGTGTAGGGGCAACCGACTATTTCCCCTGAAGATCAAGTGGGAAGCGTCCAGTCTTTAACCGAAAGAGGGGTCACCAGAGAGGAACAGAAGAGGGCGAGCGCCGCGGGCAACCGACGTACCAAAACCGCAGCTGATATCCGGTTCGAGAATATTATCTTCCGAGTTAGCTGACCATGATGCTCGACTAAAAGAGAGAGAACTCAGAGAGTAGGGCTAGATCTAAAACAAGGACAGTGCAACAAGGAATAGGAGGAGGACAGAAGGGCTTAGCACGGGACATGCCTTTCAAACAGGCGCAGCGAGAAATTTCCACAAAAGAGGGGGGGGAGAGGCTAAAGAAGAGCAACGAGCGTCACCAGAAACGGAATTGATTCTGGTCAGGAATTGAACACCGAGGGGACTAGGCCTTATATCAATCCTGAAAAGGGGGAATCCTCAGGGAAGGAATAAGCTACATGAGCAGCATCCCTATTTAATTAGGAGATGTCTCTCTCCTTCTAAGCACCCACAACGTTAGGCAGGGGCTAGAAAAAGCCGGAAAGGAGAGGCCCGAATCAAGGGTCCAAGCAGTCTATGAAGGCGGAAACCGAAGGGGCGGCAAGAGCGGCTCCGCGGGAGTCTGTCGGCGAACCCCTCGGGCAGCGAGCTATTATGGAGGGGGGACAAGAGAAGACGAGCCGTAGGCCAGTCCGCCGGATTCGCAAATAGGCAAAAGAAAGGGGTCCCGGGGGACTCCAGCTGTTCTCCAGCCGCCCAGAAAGGGAAAATCTGGAAAAAAAGGAACAGGGAGGAGCTCCCACCTTTAGACTGAAGGTAAGCGCGGGGTAAAGCCAGGGAAAGCGGCGCGGCTTGCGGTATAGAGGGGGACCTTTGGGGGGGGGGGAGGGAAGGAAACAGGGAGACTCCGGCTCTGCGTTGAATGGGAGGGGGGACCAGGAGAAGATGCCGACGCGCTAAAAAGCGAATCCACGCCCGCCACCGAAAAAATTTGCTGTGGGGGGGAGAGAAGGTAAAAGCGAAAAAGAAAACCCACGCCCGGCCCGGGGTTCAAAAAATCAAAGGAGGAGACCAACCGCGGGGGGATCTGACACCACGATTTCCCCGGGCCGGAACAAAACTCAATGAAGAAAGTCATGAAAGGACCCTCAAAGCATCGCCGGCAAGCACCGTCAAGCCCAGGCCTAGAATAAAGAAAGTATCCCGGAAGGTAGTCCACGAAAAAGAAAAAAACCCAAAAAAACAAAACACCAAAAAAAAAAAAAAGAAAAAAAAAAAAAAAAACAACAAACCACCACCCAATAAGCAGAAATGAAACAAAAAAAGAAAAAGAGAAGCCCCTTCCCTATTCTTTTCCCTTTAGCAGTTCCTGCGGAACACCTCTTACACACGCGTTGCCCGGGGGGAAATAATCGGGAAAAATCAAAAAAGATTACAAAGAAAAGCTCCTCCCTTTCTTTCAAACGGAGGAACAGGGGCAAAAAGAGAGAGTCTGCGGTCTTAAGA
>Ga0179593_1532156_pt1 | contig 13045 bp, 20 predicted proteins | sample CZODoug2_1_08_16_FD_185931 | JGI IMG/M metagenome (GOLD analysis project Ga0179593, IMG submission 185931) | Vadose zone soil fungal communities from Angelo Coast Range Reserve, California, USA - CZODoug2_1_08_16fungal (PacBio error correction) | ecosystem: Environmental > Terrestrial > Soil >...
TGGGGGGGAATGGTGAGAAGGTGTGGTTCGCTAATTTCCCTCGACAAGGGAAAGGAAGCGGACGAATCGCTCCCACATTGAAGGAGGGATTTTCATCCCGACGAGAGGAAGTAGAGGGGGTTTCAAAAAAGACGCTGTATGCTTGAAGAAAGACTTAGCGCTTACCCCAGGACCGCAGAAGGCTTGACTTCCGTGGGAACAGGAAAGAACGGAGGGTTTTCGGGGAGGGGGAAGTTGGAGACTTTCAGGAATGGGGATAAAAAATGTTGCGTTGGAAAAAAGGGACGCCGACCAGAAAAGCAGGCCGCTTCGGGAGGGGGGGGGGGAACGGGGGGACCATTAAGAAAACGCGGAGGGGGGAAGTCCGCATCAAATCGGGGGGGAGGAGGAAGGAAAATCTACTGGGAAGGAAAAAGGAAAGCTAAGGCAGGAAAGACGAATTCGGAGGGGGGATGTTTAACTCCATTGAAGATAATTACGTTGGTGGAAGGAGGGGAGGGTGGTCCTCTCCAATGGACCGGGGCCACCAAGAGAGAAGTGCTCGTTCTATTTTTGCGCCAAGGAAGGGAGCCCAACTTCGCAAGAAGGGTAAGGCAAGGGATTTTCCGGGCGGAGAAAGGCTTGGTCGTTGTTAGAAGGGTGGCGTTTGTACAGGGGAAACCATCTTATGCACAACCAAGGATATTGCCGGAAAAACGGGCCGTTCGAAGAAAATGGCCGGATTATGCAAGTAGTCGCGAGGGGAGGTGGACCACCAAGGGGTCCGGCACGGCTTCAGAAAAAGGAGGACCTTTGGAAATCCTGGAGGGGAGGTTAGTTCACACCCTCAAGAGGGATGTGGGGTTGATTGGGGGCGGGGAGGGGAGGGGATGAGGGGGGAAGATGGGGGGGAAGAGAGAGGGAGTGATGGGACTGGAAAAGAGAGGGGGGGGAGAAAGGGGGAGAGGGGAATCACCTCGGGGGCGGGGTGGGCGAGGGATAGGTGGAATTGGGAGTGGGTGGTTTGTGGGGGGCGGGGGAAGGGGGTAGAGGATGGTTTGGCGGGCGCAATTAGAGGAGTAGGGGGGGAATATGGGGGTAATGTGGGCTCCCCCTTGGGTAGTGAATGCGTTGGGAGGAATAGAAGGACTACGCGTAAGGGTATGAGGGGCCACATCAGGATGGGGGTGTAGATGGACTAGGCGTGTAGGTGGGGGCCGAAGAGAGGATTTACGGAGCGGGGTAGGTAAGGGGAGGGGTTTTCTCTGTTTTCTGTCTTAGAAAAAGAGTCGAACATCTTACAAGTTTTTAAAAGAGAAGGTGCTGAGGGATTACACCGAGATTTTACCGAAGGCACCGAAGGGGGAAGAAAAGAGCATGCAAAAAGCGGAAACAAACGGGACACCATTAAAGGGTGTCCTTCTCAGGGAAAAAACAAAGTTTTGGTTGCCCTCTTCGGTGCTCGGAATAGGGGGGGGAAACAGCAAAGACGTTAAACAAAAAGGAGGGTGGCGTCCTCCATCATGGAGGTATAAAACGGACGGGCCCCATCTGCGGCCAGCCAAAGAAAGGAGGACTGCGAGGGGGAAGAGGGGTTTGACTCGCAAGGGGAGTCAGGCTCGGTGCGCGAGAACGGTTTTTCAGCAAGTGAAGAGGTTGTCAAAAGGGGTTGCGCCTCAGGGGGAGGGGCAACAGCCGCGCTGTGAAAAAGGAACGCGTAAAGGGGGGCAACGCCTTTCCAAATCGCCACAGAAAAAGACTGCGCCCTCGAGAGGGAAACAAATGATGAAGCGAAGAAGCGAATTTTCGCAATTGCTTAGGGGGATTGGTGTGTTCAGAGGCATCGAGGGAACGGGCTTTTAAGGAGAAGAAACGTAGCGTCTTCCAGGGAGAAGAAAGTGCGTTGGGAGCAGCAGGGGGAGGTTTTGCATGGACAAAAAAGGTGATGAAAGTATTTCGGGGGAAGGGAGCGCGCTGTACCACACCTCTCTGGAAGAGAAAGGGAACCCTCGGCTCCTTTGAAAGAATCGTCACCAGGGAAGAGGCTTGGCTGGAAAAGAAAACTACGGGGGGGGGGGGAGCGGAATTCTTTTGGGGGGGAAGGGAGTTATTGGAACGGTTGCAAGCGACGACACGTGGACGTCAAGATTTCTCCAAAAAAAATGATTGTCGCAGCGGGGAGGGGGAAGCCTTTTCCTGGATCTGGCGATCTCACAAAAAAAGGTAGTAGGAGTCCCAGAGAGGGGGAAGACTCAGGATACATAGAGGGAAAGAGCCATTTTGGGGGGGGAGCAATCATTTACGTCATCAAGTGCTCGCGAACTGTCCCATCCCTCTCCACGAAAAGAAAGCGCGTCCAATTCTCCGGTAATTCATCTGCCGCGAGCGGCCCGTGTTGGGAAGAAAAGGGGAACGGGTCAATCTCACCGCAGGGTGCCCCTCCAGAAAGAAGAAATTATTTGGAAAGAGCGCACCTCCAGGGGAATTCCTTTAAGCAAAGGACCTTTTCCAGGCCCAGAAAGAATCACAAAAGCAGTAGCAGCTGGCGGGGGAGGGTTTCTTCCGCGTAAAAAAGGAAGCCCTATGAGCACCAATACGACGTCAATTGGGGGGGGGAAAAAGAGCGATCGGCGAGAAAGTTTGGTGGGTTTCTCAGGAGGGGATATAGCACTCCTGGGGGGGAGGTTGCCCAGATTTTTCCACGAGTCAAAAGAAGTTTTCCCGCTCCTGTAGGGGGGAAAGCAAACCCATCTCGCCTGGGGGGGGGGCAGATTCCCTTGGAAGTGGGAAGCTGCGCGGAACCCGATCCGTTATATATGGAATAAGAGCTCTTCCCACAAGATTCCGAAAGAATCTGCTACCGAAGGGGGGTGCTGTCCGCTAGGGGGTAGAGTTCGAGAGTACATCCATGAGGACGCCACAATGTGTTTGGATGCACGTCAGGGGGTGGTTTTACAAATCAAAAAAACTTCTAGCGAAGCTGGCCACAACGGGGGAAGCGCATGACACCCCGGGAAGGGGGGGTGTTTCTTCACTCTTGGGGGTTTCATTCTAGGAATTCCTGGTGTGATTTAAAACGGTGGGAGGGCCCGCAAGCACCTAACTCAACCCAATGAAGGTTCGCAAACCGCCCGTCGGAAGGAAGCCCTGATGTCAGTCGGCCTCCGGGGGGGGAAAGCCAGGGCCACACGCGCAGAGGCGGGAACTACTCCAAACGAAGGGATTTGAGGGTGACGGCAGAAAAGGAACCATTGTTTGAGAAATCCCATCGCGACATGACATCCATACTCCGGAAAGGCTATAAAAGAACGTAGGGTAGCTTGCTAAAGAAAAAAAAAGGGAAAGGGGGGAGCGGGATAATCTGTTTCCGGCGAAAAAATACACCATCAAAAAAAAATAATCGTTCCCTCTTCGGCAAAGAACCTGCAGCAGGAAAATAGTTCGAAGGGAGGCGAGCTCTCACCCAATGAACAGGAGGAGTTTGGGAAGGGTCGGTTACGTCATGGCTAGGACAAGAAAAAAGGAGGCCTGCCACCAACGGAAGGGCCCGATGCAATGGGCGGTGGAGGTAAACCAAGAGCTCGCACAGATCCGCTGCTTCTCAAAGAGTAGAGTTCCGAAGAAATCGTCGGGGGGAGGGCCGCGATCTTTCTCCGGAGGAGGGGGAAGGAAGCTTTCCGGTTTGTTGCAATCAAAGAAAGGACATTCACCCCATCCGAAAGGAAGAGGAAGCGCTGAAATTTTTACAAATCACCGGGGGGGGCGTCCTTAATCATAAATCCGGTCGAAAATTCCTCGCCACGTCGATGCCGAAACAAAACAAGCGTCAAGCGTCCCTCTTACTGGGGGAAGGGGGAAGGGGGAGCCTGCGCAAGCTTCCAGGCAGAAAAAGAGATGTGGGACCAACCAGCATGGGCCATCAATGCCAAGGAGGGGAGGCCCCCCAAAAAGGGAAGGACGTCAATTTGTTTCGCGCGGAGGAAAGGAAAGAGTCGCGTCCCGTTTCGAAGTGAAAAAAAAAAAGCGTCGACTCACAACCAAATGAAAAAAACAACTGGAGGAGAGGGAGATCATTTGTTTTGGAGGAAGGGGGGGTCGCTAAGGGGGGGGGAAGCGAAGAGAGAGGCCTCTGACAGAATCGCTCAAAAGAGGAAGGTGTAGGTCAGCCCCACTGAAGGAAGGGAGTGGGATGCAATGGCTGGGGGGGGTGGGAAAGAGAAGGATGCTGTAAGCTTCTGCGGAGGAAAAAACACTTACTGATGGAAAAAGAAAACAGGGTCCGCTTGACTCCGTTTGGCTGAAAGAAGAGCACACGGCTTTGGCGAGGGAAAGAATTTTCGATCCTGAGGAAATGACCACTCCCAAAGGGGGGCTTTTTGTAAAAAGGGAAGAGCGCATTCGCTGGCAGGCCGCGAGTGGGTTTTTCAAAATAAGGAAAAGGCAAAAACCGGCCTCGCGAGAAGACGCGAGCCAATCGGTCGAGGAGACGCACATTTGGAAAAAGAACGCTGGTCCGAGAGACCGGGAAAGATTTGTAACCGGCAAATAGTCCACTAGGAAGTTGGGGGGGGGGGGGGGGAAGTACTATCTTAGTGTTCCCTCACATAAAAGAAAAAAACGCTCCAAAATACAAAAGGGGGGGGGCCGCCTTTAAGTCCGCGCAGAGCCAACTGCGCAATAGGGAAGAGTATTTTGACAAATCTGCCCGAGGAGGGGATTTTTTCGGGGGGGGGATTCGTTTGCGGTTGGGGAAAAAAGACCGCTTCTCCCGCATGTATCGGGACCTCCGGAAGAGGAAGAGTGCGATGACGGATAGGTTCATTCGTCGCGAATGGGAGACTGTTGGGGAAAAGGGTTGAAAAGGCAGCACCGTTACTGCCGGTGGAAGGCATTTTGCGTCGGGGACAGTCGAGGCCGCGTTTGACAAAAGGGCCACTTTCATCGCAAAGACGAACTTCAGTGCGTTAGACAACGGGCGGTTTCTCCCTCGTAAAAAAGGTGATTTTAGGTGATTGCGGATTCCTACCGGGGTGAACCGCTGGGGGGGGAACCACAGCTCCATCATACATAAACAGAGGAAAAGAAACAACCTATTCACATTGTGAAAGGGTCCCTAAGGTTGCCACTTGGCCACAGCGGGGAAATCTCCTTTTTTGTGGAATATTTTTACAACCATAGAAATAAACGCTGCAACCACCGCGTGTGGGGAAAAAGCCATCATGGATTTTACAAGCTGAACTCGACTTCCCCTAGCGGAGGAATCGGTCTGAGGCTGTCTCGGAAAGAGGAGGTGAACTCGCGAAGGGGGGGTATCTACTGCTCGTAGGGGAAGGGGGGGAACTTTTTTTCAGCAAGGGAGAGGGGTGCAGAAATGCGTGAGATTTCTATGCAAAAGGGAAAAAAAAAAAAGTCCGGAAAAAAAAAGGGAAAAAGTACTCCGTGGGAAACTGTTTTGCAACAACACTCCAAAGCGCGGGCTATAGGAGCTTCGATCTCCCACGCATAAAGATCGACCGCGTCTCAAGCTTCGTTTTGGAGGTTGTGGCTAAAAAGGGGGGGGGGATCATTTGAACGGATTTAAGGAAAAAGGGAAAAACGTAGCTCTGCCGAAGACGGTCTAGTCTAGGGGAAGGGCAGGCTCGGGGGGTCTTAAGAAAGGCGGGGATGTACACCTAGGGGAAAGGGATGGCTGTGAACAAAGTGGAGGCTTTCCCTGTCAAATTCAGGAGGAGCCCTTTGGGGATTCTGAGAATACCTTTACCTTTTGAAAAATGTCTGTCTTGGAAGGTTCTAGTGAAAGGTTCAAAACGCTCCACTTCCCGGACGGACTGATTGCGCACAACAATTTCTCTTTCGAAGATCTGAAAATTTACTTGTCTCTCATAGAAAAAACAACACCTGAGGAGAGGGGTATCTCTCAATTCAGGCCCGGCTTCGCAATCGCAGGGTGGCGCATCTGCCGTCAGCCAAGGGCTCTCCTTTGCGGGGGTGCCCAGATCGACAACGTCCCAGTCTTAGAAAAAATCGTTCCCACACAAAAAGGTATTTTCAACAAAATCACTCGGAGGACTTTGTACGAGGGCAAGGTCGCAGCCATGTTTGTTCCCCTGCAAGAGGGGGGCATCAAATTTGGAGCCAACTCTCTCTCTCCATTCCCTGAGTCTAAATCGGAAAGGAAGGGGACAGTCCCCTCTAAAGAGAATAAAAAAAAGTCTGCAGCGGACGCTACGTTTTCTTAGGACGGTTAAAAGGGCAGCCAATGGAGTCGAGGGAAAAACACCCCTCCCACACGAGGCCAATAAAAGAGCTTCGCTGAAGAGGGGGGGGGCATGCGTTCTAAAGTATAGAGCCACCTGCTTGGGGGAGGGGACAGGCTGGGAAAAACATATTCACCATGCGGAGGACAGGAGGAGCCATGGATCAAACGATCTCAACCGAGAAATTGATGCAAAGAGGAACTTGTCTGAAAAACGGGAGGACCCAAAAAAGGGGGTATATCTTTCCCAAGTAAGAAGGTCACCACTCTTTCAAAACGCGAATGCGACCGTGGCCGGGTGTGAGGAGTCCTTCGGGAGAAGATGTATACATCCCTTAGGGAAGAAGTGTGTTTGATTACCAGTTTTCTTTTTTTACCAAACCTAAGAGATTCCCGAAAGGGCCACACCTTGTGGGGGGGGGGGTAAGAACCTCATGACGGGGCGGCAGTGTGGTTTCAGTTTCGCGTTTTCAAAGGAGGTCCTTAGGTGGGGGGTCAGAAAAAAAGACCGTTTCGGAGAACCGCAATCACCGAGGGAAAAATAAAGGTCCTATTTTCGAATACGCAGGAAAAGGAATATCACCGGCACTTTCGTCAGGAGAAGGAGTAAAGTGCACTCCGGGGAAAAAAAAGAGGAGGAGGTTCACTAAAAAAAAAGAGAAAAAAGGGGAAACGTCCTGAGTGCTGCATCCCGTAAGGGAAAGGGGGGGGGTGGCAAGAATCTAAATTCCAGAAGGGATACTACTGAAAGAAAAGACATCACGGATCGACCGGCCAAAGGGTAAACGGTCATACACCTGCAGGAGGGGTAAAACTCTTGTAGTGTTCAGGGAAGGGGACAATAAAAAGGAAAAAGAATCTGCCTCTCGAGAAAGGGGAAATGCAGCCGGAAAATAAGGGGGGGCTTGGCTCTGAGCTCGAAATGGACAAGAGATGTCTGTGTGCTAGGTCGGAGGCATGTCTCGGAAAAGGAAAAGGATTAATCCTTCCAAAAAAGATGTAGCCCTATGAAAAGGGGCCAGTTTTCCAGCCGCAGCGCGACTCAGGACTTAGGGGAAGCCATCAATTCTCGGGCCGGGAGAAAAAAAAAGGACCCCGGCCGTGCTGCGAGAGGAAAATGGTACGCGCTCGCCGTGCGCTGGGGGGTGGCAATGATCAAGGTACATTCCCCCCCTCAAAGAGGGAAGACGATGGCTTCTTCCATTTTTAAAGGGGAGCCGTAATCATAAATCCGGAAAAATCAAAAAAGAAACCTCCTTTTTCGAGGGAAACGGAGTTCAAGCAGGAACTAAAGGGGTAGCTTACGTTATCGAAGGCACAGAAGGGTTTTGCCAACCAGATTGAAAGAAAGAGGCTTCGTGGCTGAAAAAGCCAAAAAGGAAGTCCCTTTTGGAAACCGCGGGAACGAGTACCTTTTCGAGAAAGGGGAAAAAAAAAAAAAAAACCCGCTCGACTAAATGGAGATCTCAACCAAAAACGGAGGATGGGAGAAGAGATCAATTTTTTGTGAGGTCTAGGGGTACTCAATGGCATCGGAAAATCAGTCGGAAGCGCGCCCAAAAAATAACAGAACGTGAAATTTTTTATTGGAAAAAGAACGATTTCCTTTAAAAAGGGGGGGTGGTTCAAAAAAGAGATGAATGGAGCTTTCTCCATGCAAAGGAAAAACTGAACGGACCAGTCCGCGGGGAGAGGGTACTCCTTTTGGTGGGCGCTCCCCCGTATTGTTTTCGGGGTGATCTCAGGTAAATGATTACTACTCTAACTGGGGAGGGAGGGAAGAACGAGCCTGCGCTGGTCAGGGGCAGGGGTTTGGGAATGGGGGAATGTTGGGGATAAAAACCGGAAGCCGAGCCGAGCGAGCCCTCTCTGCGCCATCAAGAAGGGTAGACTTGTCCGCTCCTTTTCATTCTTCAGAAAGAAGCTGATTAGAGAGCGGTTCATAGAAAAAATGCTGGTAACCCGCAGGGGACAACATCTGGCTAATAAAAACAGGCGGAGAAGGTGGTCCCTCTCCATGGAAAAAGGAAGACGACCGCCGGAAAAGAACCAGTCTATTTTGGAAGCTCCAAGGAAAAAGGGGTAATGATGAAGTTATTTTAAGGGGGGGGGAAAGGGCCGTTTGCACTGGGGGTGGGAATGTGTTGTGTCTTTTTGCGTTAGAGACTTAAATACCATCGGAAAAAGGGGGAGATCCTCATGTGTGGATTAACCCTAAAGGTCTATCAAGGAAGAGTAAGGGGGAAGTTTCAGTCTTCGAGGGTGGGGGCGCTTCTTTCCACCCTTTTTCCCGGCACGTGAGAGAAACGTCCAGAGCGGGGAGTAGGTTCTTGCACCATCGCACAGGAGACGGGTGTTCCCTGTGCTTGGGGAGAAGGCCCCTGGAGCCGAAAGAGGTAGTAAGAAAAGGGAAGACGGGCGTTTTTTCGAAAAGAGAAAGGGGGGTTTGATGGTCTTGCGGGCGTAAACGGGGGGGGGGGGGGGAGGAAAATACCTTAGAAAAGAAAGAATCTAACAAAACCAGAAAGGTAATGCGCTAGGAAACATTTTTTCCGATTCTTTCATAGGTGGGTCAGTGTTCAAAAAACATCAAATCAACACCTCGTTGGTAAAAAGAAGTGCTTCTCTCAGAAAGAAAAAGTCCAAGAAGGACATCACCTCCCTTTATGAAGAAGGGGGGTTCTGCTTGACAGATGGTTGAATCTCGCTTAGGGTATGGGGTGAGCTCTGTCGTTGATGGTTTTTTTTAGAAAGAGACTTGCACAGGCGGAGTGCGAAGGGGTCCATCCTTCGCGGGGGAAAAGGCCACAGGGCTTTGTGGCACGGAACGACCCCCAGCAGGGGGACTGCGAAAAAGGAAAGGAAACACCTTCTGAAGAGAAAAACGCGCGCATTTGAGGAAGAGGTTGCTTTTTGTGGAGAGTCTTGCCGTCTTGTGAAAGGGGGAAAAAAACTCTCGAGCCGAAGACGCGGGGTACGGGGGGGGCCTGGCCCCGGCGGAGGGGGCTGTAAGCCGTGGGAAGGACTCGCGCAGCACCCTCGCAACGGTCTTTCGTAAAAACGCTTTAAGGAGTTCAGCCCTGGCGGAAAAGCCTAAAGCTCTTGCTGGGAAGAAGAACCACTCCCGGGATACAAAGGATCTTCCTGCGGTGAGGGGGGAAAATTTTCGTCTTTATTTGGGGGGAAAGGGGGCCACCCCTGCGCGCATAAGAAAAATCCCGGGGTAGGCTTCCTAGGACAACCCCCGAAGCAAGAACGGTCATCGAGCGCTCTCCGTCCCTTGGGAGCTCTGAGACTCTCAAAAAAATGGGGAGAGATCCTAAGAAGATCGTCCTCGCGGGCTCCAGGTTTTTTTCCGCAAAAAAGGGCCCGTTCTCTCGGGGGAAAAAAGTCCAATAACTCGAAAAAAGGAAAAAAGAATTCCGCTCGGGAAAGACATGGTTCATCGAAAAGAATGCGGCGGTTACGATTGCCCGAAACTAGGGTTCCCATCGAAAGAGGGGGGGAAAGAGAGTTGGCCAGTACCGCCAGGCCAGGGAAGTTGTCGGAGAATTGTCCAGAAAAGCGAAACTACCTAAAGTCTCATAAGAAATCTCTACTTTGGGAGGAAAGAAAAAAATCCCGCATGCAACTGAGGAAAGGCCCCAAAAAAAAAAAAAAAGACGGGAATTCGCGATCTGAGAGGGAATGTTTTCATCTTTTCCAGGGAGGCTCAAGAGGGGTTGGCGTTCCGGGGGACAACAGAAAAGAGGGAATTTTCCGCGACGGGAAAAGCAACAAAGGAGGCAATGGTCCAGAAGTAAAAGGGAAAAGGGTTACCGCAGCAAAAAGTATATCTTTAGAGAAAAGATTAAAAAAAAAAAAGAGGTCACGCGCCCTCATCTGAGAAAGGGGGATGGGCCGAGGGAAAAAGAAGAAAGTTCGAGAGGATACATCCATGATGAGGTCCTCCACCGAGGGGGGTTTTCTTCCCTTAGGGGGTTTAAAGCTTCACGAAAAAAGAAGGTGAACTAATCGGCCAACACCTGGAATATTCTCATTAAAAGGTAAATCGGGTTCGTTGGGGGGGGGGGGGGGAAGAGTTTCAGGAGGGTATTGGGGGAGGCGTTCAAACCCCGTGGACGGTCCTCCCGCAAGAAAAAAAAAAAAAACACCATGTCCTAAGGAAGGGAAAGCAGGCTCATCTCCTCCTCTGCACGGAGGGAAGTCGTCTCCTGCGAAGAAAAAAGGTGTTCCAAACGCAGCAAATTAGACCCTAAAAACGAAGGATTGCCACAAGGCATGGGGCTTTCAGCTCGAACAAGGTTGCAGGGGAAAAAACCGAAAAGGATCCAGAAAGAAGGTCCCATCTCCTCGGCAGAAGCAACTTCCTGGTAAAAAAAATTGCGAGGGGGGGGACTAATCTGGTATTTGAAGGAAATAAAGAATACCAGCACCAAAAAAAAGAAAATCTTGCCCTCTTAGGAACTAAAAAAGATTATCAGTTGGAGGAGAGAAAAGAGACTGGGATCACGTCGAGGGGGGAAGAGGTCCGTTTTACGTTCAGCCGATATGTCCTGCCAAAAAAAGAGGGAAAGGAAAGCCCAGGGGGGGAAAACATCTTTTCCGAAGGATCGACATCGAGATCCATCCACAAGGCGAAAGGGAAAAAAAAATACTGACCCCGGGAGAGATCTGTGCTCGGAAGGAGCGAGTGTTTGCAATCGGCAGAAAGGCACCACATACGAAAAAGGAATGCGCTGGCGTCCATTTACACAAGGGAGTCGTATCATAAAAGAGGGGGGGAAAAGGAACGCACGCACGAAAAGAGTGCTCTTCAACACAAAGAGGAAGCCCTGCAGAGGGGAGGGAATCGCCTTGCGACAAGGGGAGGGGAAGGGTTTTTGAAAAAACAAATAATTGGAGGAAGGACAGTGCTTCGTCGGAAAAGGGAAGGAGGGAAGTTGTGGAGAGAAAAAAAAATCTTCTCGGAGAGGACATCGAAAGGAGCGAATCACCCCACATGAATCTCTCTCAAAAAAAACAAGATTACCCATGAGAAGGAAGAGTAAGGGGGTCTCTCGTTGGGGAAAAAAGCGGCCTCAAAAAAAAAAGAGGCCGCGTCCGAAGCGAGAAAGGGAAAGTTCCTGAAAAGTGGGAAAGGACCCTCCTGAAAAAGGGAAGGAAAGGCTGTTTGGGAAAAAAAAAAAGGAGGAAGGACGCTTGCGCCGGGCGAGGAACTTACCAGTCCCGAAAAAAAAAGGTTGTGTCGAGGGGGACACCACGGAGGGGCGCGGGGGGAAAGGGGAGGGCCCTGATTTTATGATTACGGGGGATTTTACAATGGGCCGCGAAAGCGGCAGGAGGATGTTGTGAAAGGTCCTGGGACGATTCCAAAAGACTGCGATCTCGAGGAATAAAAAAGACTGGTTTCTGATTGAGAGAACTACTTTTGATTGTAGGAAGGGCGGACGAGGATTGCTTCTGGTGAGGGGGACTAAAAGAAGGTTCAAGTGCGTTGGGTCTGGGGAAAGGGGGGGCAGGCTTCAAATATCTTAGACATGAAAAAAGCCCCCGCGAAAAAGGAAGGGGACACGTTCTATGGGTTCGAGGAAAAGAAAGTTTCAAGGCAGGGATTTGTCCTTTGGGAGAGAGGAGGGAGGGTTTCTGGGTTAGGAGGGGTCTCCTGAAAAAAAGTGTCACCTAGAACGCAGTTGTATCCCACCACCTAACGTGAGTTAGAAAAAGGGAATGGACTGAGTAATGGGGAGGAAAGAGATTGGTAATTTCGAGGAAAGGTTTCCGTCAACGGGTCGGGGAAAAAAAAAAGGGGGAAGGTGGAAATCCTTCGTGTGGGAGGGGAGTGGAACCTCGCCCGAGTTTTCACTCCTGGCGGAAAAAAGGGGGAAAACGGACCTGACTGGAAAGGGAAGGGGAGGGAGTCTCTTTACGGGAGGGTCTTACATTGGGGGTCGATGGGGGTTTTTGGAGGGAAAGAAAACTTTCTTTTACCTTAAGGCGAAACTACGAAAGGGAAGGAAATCGTAAACAGGGGAAAAAAAGATTCCACGTTACAGAGGACGAAGGGTTTTTGCCGAGGAGGTTCATCTAAAAAAGGGGAAACATCAAAGACGGAAAAAAAAACATCTGTGGGCCCCAGCATTTCCTTTACAAAGAATCCTGCAGGCAAGCACACGCACGGGAAAGGGGGGACGTTTTCGCGGAATTTTTTTGACTCCGAAGAAAGGGTCTGCGGGGAAGCGTTTAAAAAAAAAATTGGGAAAAAAGGGTTGCATCAAGGCGAGATGGTGACGAGGGTGCTCCATACTGAAAAAATTACCTGGGGGGGTGGGAGAAGGGACACGCCAACAGGGGGCTAATACTTCTCAGCGAAAGAAAGGGACCCCCCTTACATGAATCCTTTGGGGGGGGGCCGGCTTTTGAGGGGTTTTGAAAAAAGTTTTCTTGAGGGACGTCGCCTCACCCCCGGGGACCTCTTCTAGGTTGGGGGATGTCGTTCGCGGGGGGAATGTGAAATGGGGGGGGGGGCTTCAAAAGAGTGGGGGGGGGACAAATCGTCTGGGAAAGAGGGAAAAGGGAAAAACAGCGGCGTGTGTGTCCAAAACAAAGAGAGGGTGCTGAAGAAGAGGACCTCCCTTAGGGGAAGAGCAGTTCATTCTGGGGCAGGGGGGTTTATTTTAACGGGAGAACCGCAACACACATTTCTTACGGGTTGACTCAACACAACTGGAAGAGTGTCTTCAGAGGGGATGAGAATCTAATACTCGAAAAAGATCAACAACACAACGTAGGAGGAAAGGGGGGGGAGAG
>Ga0179593_1542460_pt1 | contig 13045 bp, 15 predicted proteins | sample CZODoug2_1_08_16_FD_185931 | JGI IMG/M metagenome (GOLD analysis project Ga0179593, IMG submission 185931) | Vadose zone soil fungal communities from Angelo Coast Range Reserve, California, USA - CZODoug2_1_08_16fungal (PacBio error correction) | ecosystem: Environmental > Terrestrial > Soil >...
CACGAAGAACCCGCATCCGCTACCACTCCAGAAGGGAGCCCTGTGAAAAAAGACAGAAAGGTTAAGAGACCGGCCCAGGTCAATCAGCTGAAAGGGGGGCAACATCAGATGAATGAATTGCTGAAATCAAAAAGAAAGGCATCTCGACTAAATTGGCCGATTCAAAGAAGGGAAAAAAATTTCGAATCCGGAAGGAAGAAGAAACGGGGGGGCGATAAAAGGAGGTTCTTCGGACCGAATCGAGGAGCCATTGCAAACTCAGTTAAATGGAATCGTTGGTAAAGGGGGACCCAGGTGGGGGCTTCGAAAGAATTTGACCAAAACGAAAAAAAAAGACAAAGAGCCCGCAGGACGCTACGTCGATCGAAGGCGCCTGCAGGGCGGAAGCGATCGAACGGCGGATCGCCCCTGGAAAAGGCGAACTACACGATGGGCCGGGTGCTCAGGGAAAAAAAAAGGGGTTTAGAAAGCCTATAAACCGGAAATCTCGGTCGGAAAGGGATTTAAGCTCACGTAAGCCGCAGGCCTCTTCCCAAATGATTCCGGGCGGAGAAAAAAGGAGACGATCAGAAAACGGGTAGAACCAAAACTGATGCTAAAAATAGGTCGTTTGAGGCGTCAAAAAGGGGAGCTCTCAGGGAAAAAAGTGTCCTGTGCAGAGAAAAAAAAAAAAACGGGGCACCACGATTGAACCAAAAGCGCAGGGGGTTGCTCAGAAAAAAAGTCTGAAATGCCTCCCATAGCCAGCAAAAAAAAAGAGCTTTCTCGACTGACCAGAGGCGAAGCCAACTTTCAAATACAAGAAGGCTGCGAAAGAAAGCGCCGCTGAGGGCCGGCGGAATATTCGCATCAGGAAAGGGTCGGGCGAGGAATGCAAAGAGCGGAAGGCCATTCCGTCGGGGTCAAAATCCCAGGCCGGAAGGGGCAAAACATTTTTTTGAACAAGAAAGTGAGAAAGCAAAGGGAACATCAGAGCAATCGGAGGATTGGCGCATTGGATAGAAATGACTTCACCGGAGGTGAAAGCGGCTTATGCCGCAGAGGCAACAAGTGCAGGAAAAAGACCGAGTGCGCCCTCATGGGGAGGGGAACCCGGATGTATATTATCAAGATTATCTAATGAAAAAAAAAGTGATGAGCCCAACCGTCATGGGAAGGAGGAGGAAATCCAAAAACAGGAGGAGGGCAGGATACTCGCAACGGCATCGTTGACCGAAAAAAAACACTTGAAATTCTCGTCGTCACGGAAGTGAAAGGAAAAAACATAAAAAAAGGGGTCACAACAACTGAGGTCGAGGCCAGAAAAGAGCAAGTCTCCGAGAGAAAAAACTCGTATCAGGGGGGTTTGCGGGAGGCGATCCAGGGGGGAAAGAAGCAAAAAACGGAAAGAAGGGGCGTCGAGAAAAATCCGGGTGGGAAAGTAAGCCACCAGAACCGGTGCCAGCACTGCGAGTCAGGGCCTCTGCAGACGCGAAAAGAAACTCTTGCATAAAGGGGGGAACAAAAACACCTGGCGGGGTCGTGTAAAGGGGGAGGTTCCAGAATCAAGGGATCCCCAAAAAGGAGCACTTGAAGAAGCCGTGCAAGCAAACGATCTATGTGAAAGTGATTATCAACAATGTCTTCTATAAAGAAAAAAGATGCGAACATGATGAGAATCATTCAGTTCCGACTTGGGTGAGAAGGGGAACGTCGCCAATGGAAAAATGCTTGAAAAACCAAAAAAAAAAAAAAAAGGGAGATAAAACGAACGGCTGTCAGAGAACTTGTTCGCGGGGGACTCAACGAACGTAAACCGCAAGACGTCTTAACGTAGTACGATATCGAAACGCGAGGAAAAAAAACAGAGCAGTAAGGAAGAGAAAAGAAATCCATCGAAAGAAGAAATTAAGAAAGGTCTCTTCGAGCCTAGAGACCGGGGGGGACAGAAGGAGAGAAGAATCCCCGATTTGGTTCACTTAGCGGTGGTAACATCGAGCGACGTGAGGGGTGATCGATCATGTTGGAGAAAGGGCTAAGAGAACGTCGGCTAAAACCGGCAAAAAAAATTCACGCGGGAAAAGTCGCGCAATCGCTGATCATCAACTGGAATTTGAGGAATGTTCCGATGCCAAGGGCATCATTATCTTCCATTAGTTTGGACTCAGGGAGGGACAAAAAAAAAAACGTGAAAGAGGGGCGCCTCCATACCACGACCAGCAAAGGGTTCAAAATGAAGTATCTCAAGCCAAAGAGAGATCATTTGAAAGGGCGGCAGTCTGGTAAGCAAAGTAAACGGGGGGGGGAAGGCGTCCCCATCATTTAAAGGGAAGCAGGGCTCTCTAGAAGAGAACATATGTTTCAAAGGTGATCCGGCCGCGAAAACGACAGGGAGAAGAGACCGACCCAGAGGGTGAACGCGCGGCTGTTGAGAACGGGAGGAGCGTTCTTAGGTACGCAGAAATTAATGAACGAAGGTCCACGAAGAGGGAAAAAGGAGAATAGGGAGCGGCGGGGAATAAAGCGTGATCGTGCAGGCAGGAGGATGCGCGAGCAGAAAAAGCCCGTTCGGGGAGCGGGGCGGCGCGGGGGGGAAGCCTTTAAAACTGAGGCAAAACCCTGGGGCGCGGAGAGGGGGCGAAAACTTTCAAACGAAAGGAGCTACGTGCAGAAAGAGCGCAGAGGGGCGTCTCAAGAAGAAAGAAAGATGATTTTCTCTGGGGGGCGCGCAAAGTGGGTGGGAGGGGAATTGGGGGGGGGGGGGAAAGTTGGCGACAGGAGCCCGAAAAGCCAAAAGGAACAAGAAAAAACATCATTCCACTTTCATTAAAATCGGTGGAAGTGGCTGCCGCAGGGGGGGAAAAATTTGGGGGGGAAGCTCAATAAAAAGAAGATGCGTAGATTAGGGGCGATCTTCTTAAAATAGAGGGTGGGAAAGAAGGCTTTTTTACGCTGGCTCAGGGAGAGGAATACTAAAGAAGGTCAAACCACGGACAAAGGTCTTGTTGGAAGTCACAAACGGTTTGGGGTCATGCGCCCGAAGCTTACGAGGGGCCAAGGAAAAAACTATCGTTTCCACCGCTTTTAGTGGGGCGACTCGGACGTGACGGGGGAGAAGAGGAAGTGAGCGGGTGAGCTTCCGCTCAGCAAAACACAATTCAATGTTCTGAGACAATTACGGGTGCGTCGACGCGAAAAAAAAAAAAAGGGTTTCTGGCTCTCGTCCGGTTGTGATTGCAGGAGAAGGAAAAGGGCTTCGGGAAGGGGGGGTTACCTTGAAATGAGGTAAACGTGTTGGTTCCGGAAGGACTTTCTTTACTCCAAGATGCCGCCGGGGGGGGTTTCTCCTGCACGCCCATCCGACGTTGAAAGCAAGAAATGGCTTCGCCAGCGATCATTTCTCTCCAAAAAACAAAAGGAAATCAAGAATTCAGGGTAAGTCCGCTAGGAGAAGGCCATTGCTCGCCGGAGACGCCGTCGCTCAGTAGGGGTGGTGGACGTTCTGACAGAGTAAAGACTCGATGCTAGGGGGATCTGGAGGAGGACAATATGCTGTTATGGAGAGTACCGGGGAAAGGGGGGGGGACATCAGGCCTTCGCTCAAACCCGGCTGATCGCGAAAACATTTCGGGCTGCTGGTAAAGGGAGCAGGTCCACATTCAGTCGAGCGAGAAAACTCCTTATGTATGGAAGTGGCGGCAATCGTCGGAAAGTTTGGCGAGGGAGAGCCTGCAAACTGGTGCTGCTTACTGGAAACACCAGTTCTGAGGCCCAGTGACAAAAAATCATATTGGGTCAAGGGGTGTTGAAGCAGGTGCCGCGGAGGGGTTAAAAAAAAAGAATACTGGGAGACGGGGGGGCGAAGCGCGCAGAAAGGGGGGGGGTGACCCGGCTCTCAGTGCGGGGATGCGGGCCTTGGAGCAAGGACGGAAGGACGTGTCATTGGAATAAATGTCTCTAACGGACGGAAAGAAAGGCCGAGATCCCGGCGGGGAGAAGCCGACGGGGGAGCCAAGGGAGTTTAATCATCGGCAATCGGGTTGTGTCGCCCGCAGAACGGGGGAAGTCGACGGGGAGGACAAAGGCTCTTCGTGACTAGGCAACGGTAAGCGGGCTTGAGAGTCTTGCTGCCGGAATAGAAAAAAAAGACAACGGAGGAACACGGGTGAGTCAAAAAGGGAAATCATTATCACGGCGGGGGAAAAAAGCCTTCGGACAATAGCTGGAAGCGGGGACTGGCTTCATGGAGGGAAAGGGAAAGAAAAGATAACAAATCTGAAAACCGGAACTTGGGGAAGGGGGAAGGATGATTGTTGTTTGGAGGGAGAGAGAAAAAGGCGTCATTGATAGTGGGAGACAATAGTCGGCTCGTATGAAGGACCGAAAGAAAAATTCAAGGATGAATACGACGCTTGACAGCCATTGGATTGGAATAGAGCTGGAAAGGTAGGGCCTTCTTCGTAAAAAAAAGATCAACACGAGTAAAGGGAGGAAAAGAGAGATGGGGGTAAGAAAGTGGCACTGGGGGGGGGGGGGGGCTCCACGCACCACAGCTCTATTAAGAAGGAACCCGAGGGGTCTCGATCATGCTTGAATAACGGAAAATATCTATAAAAGAAGAAAAGGACGGACACAGATCTAGATTAAACGCCTGAGTTTATGATCGGGGAGAAATAAACAAGAAAGAAAAAATATCAGGGGGAAACAAAAAAGTGACCAAGGACGAATCGCTGCGCTCCTCATCTACCTTGGAAGTGAGTCACCGAGGAATAAGGAAGCAAATATGCCTCAATGGAAAGGAGATGGATCGTGGGTCTAAACAAAGGGCCGGGTCGGGGATATTAGGGAAAGGGGAAAGGGAAAACGGGCGGGGGAAAGGATACGTCGCTGAAGTAAAGAAGCGACTGCTGGACTGAACCGAGGGGTCCGGATATCCGGAAAAAAAAAAAGACGACTCTTTGGACTACCGAAAGGGGGGGTTCGAAAACCTCAGGAGGAGGAAGGGGTATGACGGCAGAGAGGATACCTCACGTAAAAACGCAATGTGGTATTGAAGAAAAGGAAGGGTAAAAAAAGTGGAAGTGCATAAAGTAAACTAAAAGACGGGTATAAACCCTACCTGCGACCTCAGAGTAGCGTCAAAAAGGGGGAATTTAACTTCCGAGATGCAGCGGGAAAGACGAAAAAAGCAACAAGAACGGTGAACCCGGGGGGGGGGGGGCGCACGTTTGTTTTGCGCAAAAAATCTGGCGTGGCACCAAATACTAAAAAAAATTGGAGGCGGCGAGACTTGGTAAAAAAAAACAAAGGAGCGCCGGAGGGGTCAACTAAGTCAAATCAGCATAGGGGGGGGAAGAAAAAAAAAGAAGGTGCCGCATAGCGCATAAAGGGAAAGAAAGTGAGGTCGCGGGAGGAGGGGAAAAGGCAGAGCGCGATGTAACACCATAAAAGAAAATAAAAGTTGACACGACGCGAAAATCAAGAAGAAGAGGGACCTGGAAAGGAGAAAAGACAATACCTGAGAGAGGAGGCGTATCCGAGGGAGGCCAATGGCGTAACGAAAGCACACGCGGAAAAGGGAAAAAGAAGTCAAGTGGAATTTCGTTCCGTTGCGGATAGAGACGGGGATAATGATCGGCTAGGGCAGGATTAGAAAAAAGTCGAGGGCGTGAGGAGAAACGAAAAAGAAGGGCGCAGGGGGCAAAAGAGAGGCAAACTCATTACATTGGGCCACCACCAAAAAATTAAAAAGACAGGAAAGACACGTAAGCCGACGCCAAACAAAAAACAAGGGAATCCCGAACCGAGGCAAGAGTCGTCGACCTAGCTTTCTACAACAAGAGACATTGAATTGAGCTTTGTGCGGGGATCACCGAGTACAGCAAAGACTCACGAAAAAAAGAGAAAAAATCGAGAATCCGGGTGAAAACGGTACCCGACAAGGCATCGACGGCTGGAAAGAGAAGAAACGCGCACGTCCAAGGCGGACCCCAAGACTAGTGCCTTGGCAGGAAAGGAGTGTAGAGACAGAAGCACACACCCCCCCATCGGATGAAAGGGGGGGAATAACGAGTCCATCGCCGGCCAAGAAGGGACGAGGGAGACTTTGATTGGAAATAAAACTCAATGAAAAATAAAAGAACTGAAAGGAGATTTTCGGGTCAGTTTGTCAGGGGACTCAAGGAAAAAGAAAAGGCCTCTCCACCAACTAGCCAGAAAACAAAGACTCAAGGAGAGGAAAGGCAACAGGAGAAAAAAACTGAAAAGGGTGGTCATTTCTATGTCGCCACGACGTCAAGAGGGGAAACCAGCAGCGCGATTTCTGGCAGACGATGTCGAAAAAAAAGAAGTATCTCTTTCATGCAAGGGGAGAATAAGGGGAACAAAAGAAGGAGTAAAGGACGGAGAAGCAAAGGTAAAAGGTCACGGGCCGAAGAGCTCCCGTACTGCTGCCGCCTCAGGCGATAGAAGCCACCCAGCGCAGAGGAGAATTTTTGGGCTGCAGAGGAAGCATGACGAAGAGGGGGAGAATTCTTGACCGTAAAAAGACGAGGTGGCAAAGAGATTCAACGCCATCACCGGCGGGGACGGAGAAGAGTAGGGCGGCTCGCAAAGACTATTTGCCCAATGATGTCGGAGGCGGGGCCCTGAAGAATAAGAGAAAAGACCTATGACCAAGGGGAAAGGCAGCGCGCAGACAAAAAGCACCTCATAGGTACAAAAGATATATCAACACCACAAGGGAATAGTATCATTTGGGGGAGACTTTCTCTTTGGGAGAAACGGGGCATCACGGGCGGAGAAAAAAAGAGCTACCGAAAAAACTCGAATCGCGCATGCATCAGAAAGTCACGGCCGGGGCAAGGGGGGGAGCCGTATGGATCGCCACAGCGGTGATTGACGCTTCGGTCACATGTAGAAGCTGGAAAAGTCCTTAACTGGCAAACCTATAGGTCATATGTTAACTCCGTCCGCTCCGGTGACCCGAAAAATACCAAGAGGAAGGAATAATGCGCAGTATTTGCAGGAGGGAGACAGGACGTCTCGGGAACGGAAGAGGAGAAAGTTCAGGTCGGCCGCGAGGGAAGGGGGGCAGAAGCATCGCGACAGGGCAGATGTTCGCCATGAGCTCTCTGACGGCATTAGGTTAGGGATACGGAGAAAACTAAGCGGGCTGAATGACGCCGCGTGGCGACTCGCAAAACACGCAAAAAAGTTACTCTGAGGAGTGTTTATCAGTTGGGGGCGACATGGGAAAGGCTTCGACCACGGAAGGGGCCTGACTGCACAACTGGCAGAATCATGGGGGTCAAAGGGAGTTCTCCTTTCGGAGCGGACCCGCATGGGGAGGGGATGAGACCAAGGAAAAAAGGACTGCTTGGAAGGCTCGGCGAAGTGAGGGCTCGTAAGGGTCCTCGGGGGGTGTGACGATTCATTCTGATCGCCCTCAAAGGAACAGGGTCGTTGGAAAAAGTGAATTTTCGGCGGCAGCTGCATATGCCGTAAGAGAAAAACTTTCTTGCACGGCAGCGGGGAGGGTTCCACTGCCGGATTCCGAAGCCGGAGGGAGAGGCGCTTGGGCCCTCGGTAGGGCCGCCAAACCCAATTACAAGGGATAAAGTCCATGACATGTTTGCGGGGAGCAGCGCGGGAACTGGTCGGGGGGAAAGGTCATAGTCGTTCGGTTGATGGGGCATGCTTGCCTTTGGTGGGAGGGGAGCACGGGGGGTGACCTGAAAAAAAAAAAGGGACACCGGTGGTGCCGGTCATGGGACAGTCTGGGAAAACAACGAAGTGAGAGCGCACATGCGGGGGGAAAAATTTCTTCAAGACGAAAATCACGACGGTCTCATCTGCATAAATACAAAAGTCCGTGCCTAGAGAAGGGAAATCAAGGATGGGAGCAAAGGGACCTCTGTTTCCGACGGCGTAAAATGCGAGTGCCTCGCCTGGATACTTCACATCAAGGGAATGGTGGAATGTTAGGAAGAAAGAGAACGACCCTCGTGCTAGGCCTGGAAAAGTCAAGAGGGACAGGGGAAAATGGATGGACACCTTCGTCTTGAAGGAGCAGAGGATGTTTTTCAAAAGAAGGGTAGCTTTGTGGGCATTTCCTACTGCTGGGGAATGGGTATGCCATACAGGCAGGTCTCAGGGCGCGCATTCTCCTGGAGGAGGAAAAGTTGGCAAAAAAGGAGGAGGAGGGAATGGGGGTGGATGAAGGACGGGCAGAGCCTGGTGAACGGCTCGGGCAGATTTCTGAGAAAGAAGGGGCGCCCTGGGGACAGTCATAGGGAGGGGGTTGGGCGACTGAAGCCGCTCAAGGAAGGATAGTCATGGTGACAAACGCGGCGGGGGAAAAGTTTTAGGTGCGACAGGCATCTAAAGCGGGAGTCACTTGGTATTACAATCTTAGTGGACAGAAAAGGGTGCGCGCGTTAAGGGCGGGAAGTCACGAGTAAAAATTAGAGAAAATCTCGACGATTGGCTACGCAAGTTATGAGAAAAAATCGAAAAGATCTTTTAGGGGGAAAAGCCGAAAAACGCAAGAGACCAGTCGACGGGTTAAGTACAAGAAAGCGCTTCGAAAAAAAGGACTTCCGAAGGGAGAGGGGAGTCGTAAACGGGGGTGCCGTCAAAGTTGTAGGGGAAAGCCTACCTGTAAGAATAAACCCACGTCCGTCCAAAGGGAACATGAGGAAAGGGAGTCATCGGCGGAAAAGGGGGATTCAGTCGCAAAATAACTCCGGGGAACGGCCATGTAGATGGAAAAGGAGGGGAAAGGGGCAGTTCCGCCTCGCAAAAAATTGGGGGGGAGAGGGTACTGGGGGTGGATTGAGCGATAAACGCTACAGGGAGGACGAGACGCACCCCAAACAAAGATCGACGTTCTCGTCAAGGAGCTACCTTTAGACATGGTCACGTCAGGAATAGAGAGAGCAACGGGTCGGCCCACACCAAAAAAAAAAAAAAAGCCCACCCCCAAACCACCAAAAAAACACAACAAACACAACAAACCATCTTCGTGACGCTCAAAAACAACAACAACTTAGTAGAGAAATATCCATGCTGAAGAAAAAAAGCATCGGCTGTCATCTCGATTCAGAACAATCCATGGATAAGGGAACAAAAGCTAGGAAGAAAAGAATTTGAAAAGTCTATCGATCGCTGGCTATCCAACGATCAGGGACTCACTTATATCCCACAACAGAAAAAATTCCGATCCTGTTCTGTTGCGGAAACGGGGGGTCCTCCTCTGTTCAAAAATAAAGAAAAATCGCAGAAGGCAAACGGGCTCATTGCCGATCTAGGCGGAAGATGTGTCATGTTCGCATAGTAGAAAGAGGGGGGGGAAGACCGGAAAAAATGTCAAACGATGTTCCTAAATTTAAAAAGACTACTGAAGACAAGAGGGTACGCGAGACGTCGCGGAGGAGAAGCAGCGGAAGTCGGTGGTCTTACTGAAAACATCGCAACTTTCGAAGAAACAATACAGTTGCAGACTACTCTTCCCTTTCGCAACAGAGGACAAGTCGAAAAAGGTCGTCAGCGAGGAGGTACAAGGGACACGCGCGAAACGAGGGGGGGGATCATGAATGCAGTGATCAGAGTCGATATCACGGACCGGAAAGCACCCTAACCATGCGCAAGAGACGGCTTTGAGACGGGAGGGGGGGAAGTTCTCTTGAGCGCTAGATATGGGAAGCAGTGCGGCAAAAAAGGGAACTCCAAAAACAGGTGACCCACGATGACTGGTCTCCAGCCAATGGAATTGGGGGAAGAAAACAATCTTCTTTCCCAGATCAGGCCAGTGAAAAAAAGGGGAGAACTTAGCAACTCCACGAAAGCCGGGGGAAGAGTTTTAAGGAATCAAGGAAGAATGGGGCCGATGCTTGTATGCAGGAAGGGGACAAGCATCAGAAAAGCTTCATTAATTGTAGGTAAGAGGGGAAGACATGCCGTTGTAAAAAGCCAGGAGTCGGTACGCCCTCAATAAGTGGGGGTCATCCGCATGCGCAAGTCCTATTAATCTCCGGAATCAGGGGAGTCAGAATGCAGAGGAAAATTCACGCAATACCGGGCGCGCGCCGGCGAAAAAGGAAATATTTAACCCACGAACAAGGCGGAATAAAAGGGAAAAGATTGGGGAAAACTATAGCGCACAAACGTGCTCTGGGGGCGATGCTGGAAAACGGATGGGGAGAAACGAAAACGGGCATGGCGCTGGCATCTAGTCTCGAAACTCATTCATGGAACGACCAGTCTTTAAAAAGAAAGGAAGGTCACCTGGTTCCCGTGCACGAAGCAGAAACTGAACCCAAGGCAGAAGGGCCGAAACACTCAATCGCCAAGCAGGTCCGTTAGCTAGCGTAGACCAAATCGGGGAAGAACTTGAATTGGCATGGTGAGTCACGGCGAAAAAAAAAGAAAAGAAGACGAATCAAAAAAAGTGAAAAGATCGCGCAACGAAAATCCTTTGTAACTGAAACGAGCCGGAAACGAGGCAGCTTGGAACAACCGCCGCCGGGGAAAAAAATGGGAGGAAACTGTCCAACGAGACCAGTGAGAGGCCGGGTTTAGTGGTCGATCAGAAGATCACACCAACAAAAAAAAACGGATCGGTGAAGACGGCTCGAGGGAAAGCACCGGCACAAAGATGGGACGCGGATGGAAAGCATACCCCATGCGCGGGCGGGGAAAAAGAGGAAAACGGCAGGGGGAAGGAACATGATGGGGATGGGGGGGGGAGGAAGGACTGGAAAACAAGGGTCGAAGGGACGCAAAGGTAAACCCACTGCTCCAAATCATCCGCCGAAAACAAGGCGCTAAGAAAGGTCAGCGTGGCTACTGCGAGCTCCAACGAAGGGGAATAGACAACTCTTCTTTCAAGTGGTCGTCTGAAGTAAGAATTGAAGTAGAAGCGCCCCTCTGGAAAAGAGCAGCATGTTCGGCCAGGAAAAAAAAACCTGTAGGCCTTGCTCCAGAGTCGAAGGCTAAGTCTGGGCGCTCGAACCAAAAGAGAAATGGGGATTAACTACGGGGTAATCAACGTACTGGTTTGAAAGAATTCATTAAGGTTGTGTCATCCAGGAGCGAGGACTGAGGGGTCATTGTGAGCAGCTGACAAAAGTCTCAGAACGGTCGTGGGACGAAGAAAAAACGGAACCGCAGAAACCCGGGGGAGATGAAGGGAGAGCTGTCAGAAAAATTCGTGCCAGAATTCCCTTGAGGAGGGAATTACATAGAGGGGGGAATTCGAGATGGGGGGACAGGACTATGAACAAAACCGGGAAAGGAGGATCTAAGCAACAAAAACCCCAAAGAGGACATCTGGGTCCAAAATGAATATCGGCAAAAAACAAGGAAGATCTAGAAGGGGTACCGCATGGGAGGGGGGTGTATTTAGCTAATCAACTGGGGTCATCAAGGGAAAGAGTTATTCATGATGCATCTGGTCTGCTCGAAAGAACATAAAACTTACGCCTCAGATTGGACGTTGGGGGAGCAAAAAAAGTGTTGTGCAGTAGGAAAGGCATGTTAACGCGAGGGGAAGGAGATGATATTTAATACTGCATCAAATTGATAGGAGAAAACTTATCCGTCGCTCCATGACAAAAAGAAGACGGGAGGGATTGAAAAAGCTATGTGCAGCTGTCGGGGGACGAAGAGAGACGCGAGAAGAAGGCCCAAAATTCGATGAAGAAAAAGGAGACGAATTTGCTGCGGGAAGAGGAACCGGGCTGCGCGATCTGTTCAAGGAGGGAAGGCTTTCTTCTAAGTGAGAAACAAAGCGCGTGGGGAGAAAGGAAGGGACGCGGGGGGCTTTCGCGTTCGCAACAGGAACCACAAAGGGAGGGGGGGGGGAAGCGGGATCGCCCGGATGGTGTTTTCGGGCATTTGGAGGAGGACGACCGGCAAAAAAAAAGGACCACACTTACCCTCATCCGGTGAAAAGGGGGTGGAAGCCAGCTGGAGGATACAAGAAATCCTCTGCGGTTGGGGGCATAGGGGGTATTCATTCTCAATATAGGCCATAGTACGGGGGGGGGAACTATCGTACGGCAGGGGGGGGGACTACGGAGGGGCAAGCTCACTGGTCGGTGGACGGCACGGTGGTCGAAATCCTTTCGCTTGGCGTGAGCAAGGCGGGGGAGTCTTTAAAGGGGCCTCGTGTTTTCCCCCGGATTGTCGGCCGGGGAAGAGAATCTTTGGGACGCGGGGAAACCTGCCTTAAAGCAAAGTCATTCGGGAAAAAGCGAATTTGTCGTCGACGCGAACAGGAAACCAGTTTAGGATCGAACTAGGGCGTTTGGGGATTCGAGCAGGTGGGTTTTGGCGTAGACACGGCAGGTGACCTGCCATGCGAAGACCGGGGGCCGGGTCAAAATGCTGAGGGTTGGGGGACGTTGAAAACCGCCATGCAAGGGTGGCGGAAAAGGAAAAGGATACCCAAAGGGGGGGGGGGCTCATGCTCGCCGAGGCGATCAATTGTCAAAATTGCTCTTCATGGCAGGGGAAGGAAATGCGGCAGGAGGGGGCTAAGCCGTGGCGCGGTTATGCCATGGCAGGACATCGGATACGCAAAGAGCTCAAAGGGGGGAAGAGGTTCGCCCGACCCGCGGCAAGACAGGGGGAGCTCAGTGCTTAAGCAGTGAGATGAAAGGGGCCAAGAAAGGGGTAATGGATATGCAATCGAGGCTGGGATTTGACGCTGGAATTTGGAAAACGAGCTCGAAAAGGGGGGGCAATGGGGAAAGCGGCGCTTATTAAAAAAATCACCAGGTCCTCGATAGGCGCCGCATTCTAAAGGTGGCTGAAGTTGCGGCGGGGAAAAGACTAGGTTGCTCAGTCGCTTCCAAAGGAGCGCAAGGGTTGCATGGGAGACAGACGTTTAAAGGAAAAAAAGGGGGAGAGAGGTAAAAAAAAAAAAAAAAAAAATGCAGGCAGAGTTGTTTCCCTTTTTGTTTGGAGGGTCGGGGGGGAGATCTTCATATCGCATCATCGGAGAGAATACGCTCAACACGCGGCGCAAGAGGTTAGGGCTAACCGGCTCTCTTGAAGGATA
>Ga0179593_1598681_pt1 | contig 13045 bp, 8 predicted proteins | sample CZODoug2_1_08_16_FD_185931 | JGI IMG/M metagenome (GOLD analysis project Ga0179593, IMG submission 185931) | Vadose zone soil fungal communities from Angelo Coast Range Reserve, California, USA - CZODoug2_1_08_16fungal (PacBio error correction) | ecosystem: Environmental > Terrestrial > Soil >...
CGGTCTACAACGAAATGACCAGCCTGCAAATCACGACACGGCCCTGCACCAGCCACCCAGAGGGGAAGTGAGATTGGAAGAAGGGCTTTAAACCAAAGACGAAGAAACCGAGCCTTATCACAAACATTCGTGGGGAGCCAACGTCATAGGCCCGCAGAGCTTCTCTACCAGAGTCCTCCCAAAAACAAAAAAAAGAGCACGGACAAAGTGTCATCGAGAAACAACAGAAGCAGCTCCCTAAGGGTCACCGAGCGGGAGATAGCCCTAATAAAAGAAAGGCGAGAAGGACTACTCCGGAACTTTCGCTCCTTGACCGCGTGGAGCTGGGAAATATATCGGCTCCTAAAGGGATGACGCTGACTACATTAAAGCGAGCAGGTGGAGCACTGGCGGTGATGTCGGGCAAAAAACAGCCACCGCGAGCTGGGAGAACGCAGGTTCACGAAGGCCCCGGCCTGCACGGAACCTTAGCGCCGATCAGAAAGGAACCGCCGCCGAACTTAAAGTCGCCGAGTGGGAAAAAGCAAGTCTGACAGCATCGGCTAAAATATACAAAAACTAAGACATCATCCAGTTGGCAGGAAGAAGCCAACCAGCGACCTCAGTCGAGACTAACGGTGCTGGACAATGGACCGAGCTTCAAACGACACCGTGTTAACACGAAAGGGAGACGCCGGGCAGGAGAAACCAATAAAGACGTAGTAACCGATACTGGAAACGGGGACAATACGGGGCGGAAAAGAATGCAGAAATATCCTCCGGATAAAAAAAAGGGGAGAAAGGGAGAAGGCCCCGTTTCTGTTGGGAATACGAAAGTTGGAGCGGGAGTACCTTAAACGCGAAACGACACGGATCTACTAAGCCTCATTAGGGGGGGAAGGTGCAAAAAAAGTCAAAGCGCGATGACATGGTTTCACCTTGTTCAAAGACAGGAAAACGCAGAAAAAAAAAATACTCACAGTAACGAAAATGTGGGTCGCAGTCGGCCTGCAAAGAAACCCCAAGGGGGGCCCCGAACAGCATCCTGAAAGGTCCACAACCCGGAGTAAATGCCAAAGCAATACGAGGGCCATAATCGTCCGGAGACTGCTTCAGAGCAGGGACCAAGGTCAGGAAACCGAACCTAAAGCAGTGCGGGGTCCGATCCTAAGTGGGCCAAGCTACAACATCTAACGTCAAAAAAACAAAATAACTCTCAGCCAACGGGTAGGGACTAGGGGCAAGAAGGCAGGGGGGCGCCTTCACTGTTCTCTTACAAACGGAGGAGAGAATACGGGGAAAACCATCCTTGACGGACTGCCGACGATAGGGAAAAACGCCAGTTTAGAATCTCTCAATAGAAAAGAGGTGGGTGGTGACCCGTCACCTCAGAGGGGGAATGGCGGTCTTTTAAAAACCCGATCCGGACGACAAGGGCGGCGTGTCCGAGCGAAGCGAGGAGCGAAAACAAAAAAGAAAAACGTCGTAGGGGGACAAACTTTAAACCAAAGAACAAACAAGCGCGAGAAGGACTGGGAAGCGCCATAACGGGGGGAAATTAGAAAAGGGGTGGCCCAGGAGAACGCGTGACCTTAGAAAAGCTGCGACTCTCGTATCACCGGGGAAAAGGGGGGGAGCAAGTGACCTAAAGCCGGAGAAAATGAAAAAGAGGACAACTAAGCGGGGAAAAACCGCCGAAAGAAAAAGGAGGTCAAGGAGTGGCGGAGAAAAAAGATGAAAACTATAAACTTGTCGCTAAAACTAAAACCCGAGGAAGAAAAGGAACTGTAAAAAACAGATAATGTAGAAAAAAAAGGAAGAAGAGATATAAAAAGAAGTGAGACAAAAGGACAAGTGGGCGACTGGACCGTTCCACAGGACTTAGACTCCGTAGCTCATGAACTAAAGTGGTAATACTGGTTTGGAACTATACTTAAAAATCTCTAAGTTTAGCATCTGGATACAGCATTGACGTGGGCCCTTGTCGAGGGAATCCTAATGTTGTGATGAATACAACGGTCCTATCTTTTCGTAGCATGAGGGTTTACGCGGTCAAAGCGAGAAGGTGAAGTGAGTAATAGAACCAAGGGGGAGGACCATAAGGCGTGTAGGGACAAACACTAACCATGGTAAAAGAATGAGAATGAACAGAGGAGAATGGTTGCGTAGCGATGGTGGGGCAAGAACAGCCCTACAATCTAGAGGTGAAAGCAATCATAGTCAAAAGTCTATGGAGATGGAGGAAAGGGGAAAAATCCCAAGGGGGGAGGTCGGACATGGGGAAGAAAAGGCGCTGCACTAGTATAATGCGACTTTTTGTGCGAGCTACTTCCACAAGAATCAAATGAAAGACGGGATGGGCATACGGAATGAACGGAAACCCAAAAGACAAAAAAAATGTTGTAATATGGGGGGGGTACTATGTTGGCTAAGGTTACAGAAGAAGGAAAGAAAGAGCCCAAAAAACCCTAAAGGTAGTCAATGTTTCTTGTGGACTAGAAAAAGGAAAACAGCGACGGGAAGTCGGCCCGCTCTTGAATAACCGGAAATCCTAGGGTCAACGCCACCGGGAGTACATTCTGATGGGGCCAGGAATACCAGAAAACTGATGGTACAAAGCGCCCGAGAGAGAGGTTGTGGGGGGAGTGAAAGGTCGAATGAAAAAAGTTGTCCACAAAAGCGAGCGACATGCACAGGGAACGCCAAAAAGAGGCCGTCACGGGGGGATGTATATATGGAGAAGTCTAGTACTGCTCAGCCAATAGGGGGGGGGGGGGGTACTAAGACCCGAGTGCCGATGTAGGAAAACCGAACGCTGCAAGGGAATTTATGCAGCATCGGGGGGGGGGCGTGCCGGGAAAGATAGAACTGAGGTTTTTCATATCACGTAGCCCTGGCGGAGGAAAATTTTGGATACTTTTTGGGACCTGGGGACAGACACAAATGGAGATACTGAGACAGGGGGGAGCGCCTCTAAAGTGATGGAGGAGGGGGTGTTAATTTAGAACCTCTACAACTTGTAAACTCGACGACCTTGGGCGGAAGAATTTCTTGCGCGGAGAGAAGAAGACATGCCCATTTTCAGAAGGGGGTAACCGGCGAGTCCAACAGTCTTCGCGTTTGGTCGGAAAAAACTGACCAACGAAGCCGCCCTACCGGGGAATGGCGGCTATAAGCCAATAAATAGGGGTATGGTAAAGGGGAGATACACATTCACTCAGGAGGTCACTAACTAGGATGAGAAAAGAGGTATGAGAGTCCGAAACACTCCCTTTGGATTATACTTGGGGAATCCGTACGGAGTTTGCCAGTAGGAATCTTGGGGTGCAGCGCATAGTCGGGCGAAGCCTGAGGAAAATGAGTGAAGCGAACACGACGGAGTGCATACTCAGGGGTGCAGTGGTTCGACTTCTTGCCAACAGAGAGGCGACAGGGGGGTGGGTAGGGCCGGCGTTCTGAAAAAACGCTTGCTGTAGAAAGCCGATCTCTCAACAAAAGGGAGGGAGGCGAAAGGGAAGAGGGATCAGGTCATAGGTCTAAGCCGACAGTAGTGATCCAAAAACTCCTCTAACCTCACGGGGATCATTTCCGGCTGGGAAAGCAACGCTCCTCAACCAGCGGCAGTGGGAACAACCGAGTTCCTTAGTAAGAGTAAACTATTCTGTAGCATCGGATGCACGACAGATAAGCCAGATCATTTCATTACAACGACTCAAGTGGGATTGCTCTCCTAAAGCCGAGAAGCTACGAAAGGCGCTGGCAAAAACGCCTGAAAGATAGGATCTCAGAAGCACAGAAATGGGGCGGCTTATCCAGTGGAAAAACCGCGCGAGTCTTCAAGTTTGGCAGAAAACTACCAAGACTTGTGGGGCATCGCCGTCCGGGAAGACAAAACGTGGCAAGAGCTCTCAAATGGGACACCCGGCCAACGACTCGAAGGGTAAGAAAAAAAAAAGGCTTGACCTGAGGGCAGCCCGATAAAACTCCAAAGATTTCCAAAAAGAAAAACCAGGGTTTCTGAGCGAAAATGGGACGTCTGAAGCGCCTCGACAAAGTTGGGAACGGCAATCTCGAGCCTGCGAAAGGGCTATACGAAGGGAGAGTTCGCTTCAATCCTCTCTTAAGGAAAGGGCCTCGGTAAGGGACGCCCGAAATAATTCACCGGCTGCCCCCTTAGAACTCTTTGCGGAAGGGGCTCCCTCGACTAATCATAGACTCCCCGAACGGGGAGAAAATCGGAGTTGTTTAGGTTCCTTCGAGCATTTTGTACTTAAATGCCTAGTTCCAAGCCTCCAGTCAAAACCTCGGGCTCGGTTACTCGTTTGCGGTCCCATCAATCCACAGAATGGGAACGGGAGACGATCAGGGGTCCTGGGTCCTGGGAAGTCAAAAAAGAAAAAATGCATTTCTTCCATAAAGTCTTGATGCCTGCGAGGAGGCCGGGCACATCCCCAGGGTACCACACCAGTAGGGTTTAGATAAAGAAGTTACTGCTTTAAAGAAGAAAAGCCAACCTCTAGCCCCCACCTAAACCGTTGAAACATTTGAAACCGTCGTCTAATAACCCTTCACGAGAAAGAAAAAAGCATGATGCTCAGTCGAGCCAACCAGACGGCTGAAAACCTGGAAATGTTGCAAAACTCCGAATCCTAGTTGGCCCGTGTCTCCCTCTCCTGGAAATGGCGGTTACAAAAAACAGGGAAACTTCTGGCTCGTCGATCGAGGCCACGACAAAAATCTAGGACGTCTCGACTTAACGCTGGAAACCGATGCCGACCTGCCAGGGCCTTGTCCTCCTGGCACATGAAGCTTCTGGCTTCCCCCGGATCGTCCTTCTCGTTAAAAAAGCACAGCGATCCCGGAAGGAGACCGACAGTAAAACGCGGGGATCCTCAACTACGAAACGTCAAGTAAGAGTCACGCACGAGGAAAACTACGACGGACTCGAAAATTAAGGGGAGCCGCAACCGTCGCGCAAACGATCCCAAAAATAAAATAGGGCTGGATCAGCGCATTCTTGTGGGAAGGCTGGACCGTTATGTGGTCTTCTTTCTCAAGCAACTGTTTTCTCGGTTAAATCGAAGGTTATCCCTCGCTGGGCTCAGCGCAGGGTGCGTTCCTCGTGTGAGTGAAAGGGGTACTGCAGCGCCACGAAAAGGTGGCGGTCCGGGGTTAGATAGTCTATTGTGTTTCCAAGAAACAAAGAAGGAATCAGGTCAGTCGGCAGTAAGCGTGAAGGCAAGAGATGCGGGGGTGCCATCGAAATCTAATCCTGAACTTCTCTTCCAGATTTATATGTAAAAGTTCTTCCACCCTCTATTGTTAAAAAATAATCCTGGCCGTTCTCTTTGTCGCTAATTCCTGGGGGATGCAAAGATCTTTATCCAAGCAAAGTGGCAGGTTAAAAACGTCCCGCTGCATAGCACCAGTGTGTAGCTCGGGCCGCTTGCTTACTCCTCCTCTGCTCGAGCCAACAAGCATAGGACGGGGTTCCAAGGGCCTTCAAAAAGACTCACCATCCAAGGGAATAGCTCTTTTGGGGGCCGGGAACGAGGCTCGTAAAAACCAGTCAATGACGGCTCGTCAGCGGATTAAATACGCAGAACGATTGCCTAGCCGTACCAAGCTCCCCCAAGATAGTCCGGGTCCTGTTAAAAAGAAAACCTCGTTAGGCGACTGCATGTTAGTTCGCCCTTCTGAAAACGAAAAGAAAAAAACTTAAACCACCGGGGCTGCCCCGCCTTTAAACCTCCCCCAATCGGGGGGCGGTCAGTCTAAGTTAGGGGGAGACGTCTTCTTCTAGCTTAGAGGTAGGGCTGTGGATTAAAAAACAACTGAAACTTTCTCTGTAAAAAACCCCACCCAGGGCCTTCTTCCTGCCCGAAGAAAGGGTCGATGTTGGTTGCGACGGAAACCTTATCAAAGTCTTCGGTACGATTGTTATTGTGCAATCTCTACCTTTTGGGCGTCCTTCGAAGTTCCCGGAGATTGGAAAAGGGACAAAGCGCCTGCGTCGCAATTTCCGTCCAAAGAATACAAGGGGAACCTCCCGAAACATCCAATGTCGTCACCGATTGTCGGGTTGGCGGCGGCCGGGACACCTGTATGCGAGTTAGATGGTTAAAATAAACTACCTTATCAAAAAAGAGGGAAGAAGCGTCGTACCTTTTCTCCGGTTTGAAGTGAAGAGATCCATTGGGGACAATTGAACTTCCTCTTTGCAAGGCAGCTGCTTGTTGGCATCCTTCTCCGAGAACTTCCTATCGCTGACTAATACCAGTGATGGTAACAGTGGCTTAGGGCAGGAGGACGTATCCATTGCTCTTGGGGTATACCCTGCTGTGCAAACTGGTTTATAAAGCTTGTTGGGAAACCTAGGGGGCTTCTTAGGGGGCCTTAGAGAATCTCTTGAAGCGACAGCTCTTAGGACTGTGGGATGCGACAACTCCCTTTGCGTCATCCGGGCCGCAGGAGGTGGGGTAAAAAAAAAAAACAGCTTCCCGGGGCCTATAAGCGTTTGGTCAAGACAGGGTGGAGGAAATGCGGCCTTAGGGGGGGGGGTATAAGGACTAGATTCACAATTGGAGGGAAAAGGGATGAAAAATCTAAAACGAATGCAGCCAAAAACGACCACGTGTGGTTGGTGGGGGGGGGGGTGGGGGGGGGGGTCCTCGAAACAAAAGAGGAGCCAGAAGACCACCACTCTTGTTGAACGGGGAGTGGGCTAAGAACCTCCAATCGATACTTCGCCGCAGAGCACGTACGACAAAAAAGCAGACCGAGACCAAAAGCCGCTAGGGGCCAGGGAATAGGTATACACGAAGGACTACTCTTCTCCCGCCTGGGAAACAAGCTTCTAGGGAGGGTACCATAGGGGGCTTAGCAGGCTGCGCAGGGGGGCGACGCCAAGAAACCGACGATGGAGCGGCCCCCACTGGCCGAGGGAACCTGACTCGAGGCGCAAGAACGGCGCCGACTCGTCCGGTTTCAAGCAAGATCTGGTAGCTAACCTACGCCGCCAGAGTTGGCCCGCCAAGGAGGGAAAGCTCCAACGGTGGCCAAATGACAATGCGGAAAGAGTCGAGGCGACGGCTCCGAAAAAAATCGTCCTATAGTAAGCAAATTACGATCAGCAATAGCCCGTAATCCAAATGATCTCCGCGTTCGTCCCTACTAAGATGGGGGCTCTGGGCGAAATGAGAGAGCAAAAATATACCCTGAAACCGGCTGTGTCCTTTTGAGGTCAAGATGTTTACCCTTCCCTCATCAGGGATGCCGGCTAGCTGCTCCAGCGGTGCAAACAGGGGAAAATGTTTGTTTGAAGCCATCAACTACCGCGCCCTTGAGCAGCCTTTACCGGGAAGATTAGCTAGGGCGGAAAGGGGGCGACTTGATCTCTGGCCCAATTACCCCTGAATTGGGGGCAATATGAGTGCTTAACACTCATCCCATCCCCCAATCATGTTCTATTCTGGGGCGCTCGCGGTAAAATTCGGGGAGGCTGGCTCAGCGATCGTGGGGAGACCAGGCATCGAGAGCTGGCAAATCTAGGTGGCGCAAAATCTTGAGTTCCATCGATGGAGGGGACTGCGTGACAAAGAACCAGACCGCGGCTGGCGGCGATGGAGGAAGGCCACAACGGCATGGCTGGACTGGACCTTCAAATGCCCCTGCCTCGAGGCTGTCTGCGCTCGGAGTCTAGGACAACTGCGGATTCGTAAAGACAGCAAAGAAAATCACAAGGGCGCATCAAGACGGCACGAAACGCCGGAAAGAGAAGAAAGGTCGCCACCGCAGTATAATGGTATTCGGCCTAGGAGGACCGCTACGACGTGAGAGCCGCCTACGGTCCCCGGGGAAAGAAGAAACAGCCTTCCAATCTGCTCAAAAGAGGAAGAAAAGAGAGGACCGCACGGAGTCTAGGAAAAAAAGAGGCTTTTCGTGCGGCGAGCGCAAAGGGCGAGCGCCTCGTGGGAAAAGCCTCACGTGATGTGACAAGTGACTTTAATCCTTGAGCCGAATGGTACTTTCGCCACGGGAAAGAAGGGAAAGAGGGGACCGGATCATAGAGAAAACCCTCGAAGGGGGATAGGAAAAAGCGCAGACAAGTCTCTAGCAGTGGTTGCAGAAGTTGAACAGCGTGGAAAGATCAGGAATAGACGGTGACTATCCATAGAAAGCGGAAATCCGAAAAGCCTCGGAGGAAGAGCCTAGCCGGAAAAAAGCGACGGGGAGCCGCCACCTTGGTTCGCCACCGGGCAGATCGAGAGATATTCGTGCTGAAACCAACGCCGTAAAACAGCTCGGATCGCCGCTCCGTAAGGCCCCAGCGCGCTACAAGAATTGTCAAGGGGCTTGAGAAGGGCAAGGAGGCAGAGAGCAAAAACCAGCTTGAGTTAGGCCGTATATATGGCATCGGGAAAAGAGACGGAATTCAAGGAGGGGACGCATGACAAAAAAAAGGTCGGAGGGGCAAGGGGTTTTAAGGAGTAGCTTAGTAAAAACACGATGTGGGGCCAAGAGGGGGGGAAAAACGAGGGTAAAAAGACTTGGGGAAAGCGGCGAAGTGCGAGGGCTTCAAAAATGTCGGAAAGTGAAACAGTGTCCAAGAAGAGAAAAAGCACCGGTCAGGCCACCGCGATTATGAATCATTAGGTCCGGTGAGGGGAAGGGTTTCTCGGGAAAAGGGGACGCTGCAAATAGATTCTACTTCCTGCCTGAAGTTTACGGGGGGATAAGGGAAGGGGAGGGAGGGGTAGGAAGGAGTGGTGAAAGGGAAGGCGGGGCGGGAGAAGAGTGAGGGTAAAGGGGAAGTGTAGGACAAGGGTGAAGTGAAGGGGAATGAAGGGGGATGAGTGGAGGGGGGGGGGGGGGAGGGTGGGGGACGGGTCTGGGGAGGTAAGGGAAGGGGCGGGGGGGGAAGGGGTGGAGGGGGAAGAGAGGGGAATGGTGGGGGGGAAGGGGGTGTGGGGAATGGGAGGAGGGGGGGGCGGAGGAGAGGTGGGAGAGGGAAGGCTAGGAGGGAGCAGAGATAGATGTAGGTAGGGAAGTGGATAACGAAGAGATGTCGGGGGGGAGAAAATGGAGTGGAGAGGGGGAGAGTTGAAGAAGAGGAGGGTAGGTGGGCTAGGACAGAGGGGCAAAGAAAAAAATGCCGTTCCAGACGCTGCAAAGAGGGAAGTGAACCATATATAAACGTACGGGCTTGGACCTGGCTTCATCTTGCCCAAGAACATTTGGGGGGAGGCGGGGGAATCTCATGAACCGATTGGGATCTGAACGATTCTCCTGGGTTTGCCGTCGAACAAGAAGGGGAGGATAGCCAATCATCGAAGCCTTGGTAAACTCGTCAGACTCCTCGACGGTCGGGCCGGGTGCCGTGAGCAGGATCTGGAAGAAGACAGGCCAAGGAAGGTCCTAATTGTTCCATAACAAGGTCGGTTAGTGGGGAAACAGACTCCGATGTTCCTAAAAAGCGAAGAAGGCCGAGATCCACCAAGCGGTGGGGGCCGATATGACAGATCGAGGGGGCTTAAATCAGGCCTTACACACGAGGGGGACCTTCGAAAGGGTAAGGCAGAACCGCCTCTGTGACCTTGGCGTGAGAACTGCTAAGGGATCACGGGACGCTATAACTTCACGCTCAGGGGGGGAAAGGGCATCGATACTCGTCAAAAAGAGAGGGGGCGATGAAATCCGATATGATTGTCCATCCATGACTGCAGTTGCGAGTGTGTCCAACTTATTTGGACAAGCTCGGGGTGAAGGGAGCCGTTTTGGGAAGGGGAGGGACAATTCCGCTCGTTGTAGCCCGAAGGCCTGTGAACTCAGAAAACAAAAGAAGTAGGAAAAGAAAGAGTAGCCTAAGAAAAAGAAAAAAGAATATCATAAAAGCCTGAGGGAAAAGACCAACCGTGCGAGGCGGATGCGAGATACAACATATTCCCGCACGAGGGCGGGATGAAGATGAGGGGGAAACGCACGCGCGAGGAGTAGAAAAGCAAAGAGAATCGCGATCCAAAGAAAATATAAAGAGGGGAAGGGAAGCTACGATAAAACCGAAGCTCAAAGAAATGGGCGTCCACAAAGGCGTTCCTAAGATAACGAAGAGTCCTACGCGTCAGCCGAAATGGCTTAAAAAGGAAAAATCGGATGGAGAAGAGGTAGAAAGGGATCGTGCTTATCGTGCAACCGCGAGCACTCTCGCAAGGTTGGTTTTGACCACGTACGAGGTGGGCATAGAAAAAAAGAACTCAATGGAAAGGGAAAAGAGAAAAGGAGTCCCCGGAAACTACTTCTAAGGTATTTAAGAACATCCGGGAGGGAACCCAAAACAACGCCTCCATGCGGGCCAAAAAAGAGAAAAAAAGAGGGGGCTCGAAAGAGTAGCACAGAAACAAGAAAAGTGACACAACGGGGGTGACCACTTGCGAAAAACTACCGTCTCGGACACGAAAGACTATATCTGAAGGAAGTACTGAGAAAAGGGAAAGCTGAGAAAGGGGCAGGGAAAATTAAAACGCTACTCAAAGGTCCTTTTCTTAGGTGGCGCGCGCGAAACGCACTAAAATGGACTAGAGCAGGGACCCAAAATGGGGGGGTTCAGGGCCGGGGAAAAAAAGGGTCGGGGGTAAAGTGCACATTTTAACGGGCAGCAAAAAAAGCCGAAACTCACGGCGGTGCTAGTGTTAAAAAGAAGGTTTGGGATGGGGGTTTCTGAATCCAAGCCCTCCGTCAAAGCAAATCCCCCTGAGGCACCAAGGGGAAAGCCGAACCTTAAAGCCCAGAGGTCTTCATGACTTCTGGCGATGCTGGGGTCTTCTAGCAAGAAAAATTCCAGTGCGAACCTACCGAAGACGGGGGGAATGGTGGGCTCAGCTCTGCTTCTTCAGTAAAACTCGCCAACATCTACGCCGAGGGATAGAAAATGAGATCCTCGGAGTACGGGGAAGGGAGAGGACTTCGCACCCTGAAGGAGAGGATAGTAAAGAGGAAAGCCGCGAAGTCAACCAGACTTCAAGAGCTGCTGAATCTCGCCAATGGTAAAAGAAAAATCGCCGGGAGACTTTAAAAGCTCACAACCACTGCGTGCTTTCCATCGAAAAAAGGGGGGCAGGCGGGAGCCTAGTCGAGGACCAACTCCTCGAGGTGCTGCAATTAAAGTGGGCTTTTCAAAGGAGGAAGGAGGCTCGAGTGCTTAAAAAGAAAAGACACAATTGTCCCGCTACAGGCAGTCACCACCCGCTAACGAAACAAGTAGTGTCGCCAATCAAGTACTTCAAGACGACTCAGGGCCAAAGGACAAGGAAGGCAGGCTGCAGAACTACTAGCACTTTCAGATAAGAAGAGGACCACATTCGTCGCAGACGAACGCGACCGAAAACAAGGAAGAAAAAAAAAGCCGCACCAGCTGTAGAAATCTCTCAGAAAAAAAAGGATGAGATAGGCCGGACAAAAAAGGGGACGCTGATGACGGGAGCCTTCTCGGTTTTAAGCGAAAATTAGCGCCCGTGCTCTTTCCCGTAAAAGGGGACGTCTCCCCGTAGGTGGAAGATCCAGAAGGGGAAATCCTTTGAGGGGTTTGCGGAAGACGCATCGCGCCGGGTTGAAAGGGCGCAAACTCCGAAGAGGTGTAAAAAAATTGGCCTGGCGATGGGACAAGTCAGTGGTAGGGGGGAGAGGGAAATTGGAGCTTGACAAAGGAAACAGAGAGAAGTAGCAGAACTTTTAAACATAAAGGAAGGAGAGCAGGACTCTGATGACGATAAGCGCTCAGCCCGCCCGCAAAGGAGAGAGTAGTAAAAAAAGGAAGCTTCTATGTCGGCCTTAGAACAGCGCCACGGACGACAGCTGGGGAAAAAAACACTTGCGAAGAATTAAGGAACGTAGCCGCAGAATTACGTGGCATGAAAAGACGGCTCCATCATCGGCCGATTCAATGGTTATAGCATGCGCCCGAAACGGCGCCCGAGAGAAGTCTGGAGAGGATGGGACTTAGAGGGTAGAGGTTCCAAAGAGAGATCACCCAATCAGCTTTTATTGTGTCTAAAAAGTGGTCACAAAAATCACCGCATAAGCCAGGAAAGGGGGGGAAGAATTATGTCAGAGTGTTTAAAGGCAGAGGATCGCTCAAGGGTTCCTCCTGCTCCTCAGGCACCGTAAGTACCTACGCAACCCTATCAATGGGGAAGGAGGGGCCTTATTAAGGGATCAAATTAAGAAAACATAGAACATCCACAGCGGCGCTGCAACTGCCGTGCCAAAAAAGGAGGGGCCCCAACTTGAAAAAACCACCGGATGAAACCGAGGGGAGGCGAGATGCTGTCGCGGTGTGCGGCGCCGTTGAGAAGGGAGCAAAAATCGTGCGGGGAAGTGACAGTCGCGGGCGGACCGTCCAAAAAAAAACGATTAAAACGGCATTCTGCAGCAACGTAATGTGCGCCACAGTATATAAAAGTGTCGGGTCAAAGGGTCAAAGGGGAGGAACTGGCCGACTCATTTGGTCGAAGGCTTGCACCCCCAAACAGAAGAAGGGGAGTCTTGGCTTCATCCCGAACACCTGGAGAGAAGGCATTTGAGCACAATTATGAAAGAAGGTCCAGACGAAGAGAAAGAAAGGCCAGGGTCTGAGGATGGATCGTAAGAATGTTGAAGAGATGTGAAAGGCCGGGAAATTTACACCATCTCGTAGCGTGGGGGGGCCTTCAAGAAAAAAAAAATCACAGAAAAAAAAACCCGGACTCCCGACCGACATATTGTAGAGGCCTAGACTCAGCAGGGGGGTGGCAGAAAAAGGTCGGCTGGCGGACATCGCCGGGGTCTGGAAGGGATAAAAGAGGCCACTCGAAACCTCGTGACGCGAAGGGGCGGAGGAGAAAGACCCTGGAAAAAAAGGATGACTCTTTAGGGGCAAGGAGGATAATTGAGGCTAAAGGAGTTGACCACGACAAGCCCTGTTCAACAAGTCCCGGTAAGAGGTGGGTAAGCCAAAGAAAAAAGTAAGCTTCGTGAGGGAAGGGGGGTTTGTCAGGGTCATAGGGAAAAAAAATCTTTTAGCCGGGGCAGT
>Ga0179593_1329595_pt1 | contig 13043 bp, 20 predicted proteins | sample CZODoug2_1_08_16_FD_185931 | JGI IMG/M metagenome (GOLD analysis project Ga0179593, IMG submission 185931) | Vadose zone soil fungal communities from Angelo Coast Range Reserve, California, USA - CZODoug2_1_08_16fungal (PacBio error correction) | ecosystem: Environmental > Terrestrial > Soil >...
AGTAGAAAGTGGGTGGACCAAATTACATACCATGTTGGGTGTCTCATTGCAAAGGGTGTGTATTTTGGAGTGGGATCAGGGGGGAAACAGTGTTGGGGTGAAGAAGGGTGGCACCATTTGGGGGTTATTATGTGGCGTGAAGGTGTCAGTTCAAAACCCAAAAAATGGTACTGTGACTGTACGGTTTTGAAACGTATTGAACCATTGGAGGGGGGTTGGTGGGAAGAACTGCGAATGGCCCGGGAATGGTGTGGGTGTAAAGAGGAAAGGGTGTCGTTTAAACTGAAGGGTCAAAACACCATTGAAAAATCCCAGGGGGGGGAAAACAGGCGAAAACGAAAGGACACTTCCTGGGGGAGGAAGTAGTACTCTTGGGTTGTTCTACATGGGGGAGACCCTCCGGCCAATTAGGGGAGGTTGTTGAGATAGCACATCACCCAAATTATGGGGGGGGAGCCTAGAAAGAAATTTGTGTTAAAATCATTTCATACTTGTGAAGGGAAGGTTACAATAGTGGGTAGTCAAAAGAGAGATGAGGCAAGGACGTTGTATTTGGGGAAGGGGAACTAATTGAAAAAGGGGGGGATGAGAGTAACCGGTTGTGGTTCGCACAGAAAATGCCAGAAAGAAGAAGTAATGTCTTGGTTGTCCATGAGTACGGTGAGACCACAGAGGGGGAAGATTGGTACAGGAATCAATGTAAGTAACCAGTAGAGAAAGGGAAGATCAGAACTAGTCAAGTATATTCACATGGGGACAAGGTTGTAAAAGAAGTCCGGGGGCCATGTGTGGTGTTTTCAGATGAGCATTCAGGGGGGGGGGAAAAAGTCTGGGTGGTGGTGATGTCCGCCTCCACATGAGATCGAAAACTGTTACCGGGGGAAGGACAAAGGGGATTAAATCTCCGAAGGGGTGCTCAAGGGGTCTTGTATAGGGGGAAAGGCTCAGGAAAAGGGAGGGGGAAGGGGTAAAGAGTATCCAATTCTCCCAAGAGAACTTCGAGGAAAAATGGAGGGAACGGAATTGTCCGGGATTGAAACATCCTGCAGGTTACTCAAAAAGGGTTGAGGGGAGGGAAAAAGAAAGGGGGAAGCTTGGATGAACAGTGAACTGGCACCGCAGGTTGAAACGAACCGAAACGAGGGGGGGGAAAAATGTGTCTTTTCATGCAAATGAGGGGGGCAAATCAATAGGGGAGGAGAGACTCGGACCGCAAAAGAGGGTCTGCTGTACACCATTTCAAGGGAAAAAGGGGTGCCATTGCAAGGGGATAGAAGCTGGTTTGCAGAGTTCGCCAGAAAAAGGAGATGGTTGAGGAAACTGTGCCAGGGGGGGGGAAAAAAACAAAGGAATGTAAGATGAGTGGGGGGGACAGGGTAGTGGTAAAAAAGGATATCTGGTAGGGGGGAGTGGACAGGAAACGTGAGGGGGACTGACGCAAGGGTGGGGCGGGATTTGCATCACAGCAGGCCAGAGAAAGGTGGAATGGGGGGGTAAAAAATAATACACCATCAATAAAGGGGTACGGTCCCAAGTAATGGGGCTGTGAGAGGAGAAATAGGGTAATTGGGGAGGTCTCGGGTGGAGTTGTGAATCATTCCAAGTAAAACAAGGGTGTGGAAAAAGTGTCTTGCTGAGGTTAAAGTGTGACAGAAGGACTTGATGGGGATTGGCCCTTTCGAAGGGGATTTGGGAGGAACCCGTTCTGTAAAGCACTGCAGACAGGTATAGATTCAACTTTGGTGGGGAAGAAAATCCAAATTCGAGACGCCAAGAGACGTGGTAAACACCAGGTGGTTAAGAAATGGGGGGGGGGGGGTTTGGTACAACTTTGGCTCATTGTCGGGCAGATTGCGTAAAAAAGAGAGTGAAAAAGTGGAAGAGGGAAGCACCTAGGGGTGGAACCCATGCTAAACTAAACTCAGCAGCACAAAACAAATCGGAAGAGAAATGAAGGGACATGTTGTGAGCCAGGGTCCTAGGTAAAAAAAAAGCGTCTCAGGTCAAAGAGGAGGGAAATTCCGCAGCCAGACAATGAAAAAAGAAGGTCCACAAAGAAAACAAGGGGGGTTAAAACAATATATTTGAGGACAGACACAGAAGGGGGGTTGAATTCCAAAAACAGTGGGCGAGCGAAGAAAGGGCAGTGGGACAGAACGGGGGATCCAACTCACCGGAGAAGATTGACAAGACAGAGGGTTGGGGGTATAAAAACCTGAAAAAAAGACGCAATCGTTAAACCAATACGGTGGTGGAAAGGGGGAAGTCAACTCCCCAGAAACCTCGCAAATACAATACAAGCCGATCGCCTCGAAAACGTGAAAAAAGATGGGGAAGTATAAACAAGGAAGATTTCTGAGGGTAACCAAAGGAGAACAAGGGAAGAAGGAAGTTTGTAATGAAAGAATCAATCACTGTCTGATGACAGACAAGAAAAGGACTCAAGTCACAAGAAAGATCGGGCAGTTGGCTACCATCCTACCGGGCCACAGGAAAATCAGTCCGGTAAAACATTAGGGGACTGGGGGGGCACAGGGGTGAAAGAAAAAACTAAAACAGTACTCCAGGCTTGAAAGAGTCAAAATTATTCCGAGACGGTGTCAAGTGTCAAAAATTCTATAAATGTGGTAAGAAAAGACATCATTGGGGTAATGAAAATCTCGGCAGGAACAGACACTGATGCAATCATGGCATCAGACAAACAAGAGACACTGTTTGGTATGTGTGAAAAATGGGATGGCACAAGTCAAGAGGCGCAAATCAGCCAAATCATAGTGGGGGGAAAAAAACAACAAGGAACACGAATTAAGCTGAGGATGGCAAGGATTTTGAAGAAACTCAAAATGGACGATCAGGTACTATGGGGATGGGGACAATTTTTAGACTTACAGGTGAACCTGCACGGAAATTTCATTGCCCGCAGGGTCAAGGCAAAGTAAGGGAATCAAAAGAACCCTTTACACCATATGAAGCAGTTGGACAGGAAAAAAAGGGGAACAAGGGGGACTTATGATGCAAGGGGTGATGCGTGTAATACTCATAAAAAAAAGCATGTTGGCACAAGGTATGATTGCAGAATTTGGGAAAAAAAACCAATCATTAAAGGATTAACTGACAAATTTAATAAACTTGTACGAGGGGAGAATATTACTGAACGATAAAGGTGGGGTGCGTTGTACGGGAAGTTAGTTAGCAGGCACGCATTCACTACGTGTGGGGGGGATCCTTGAACAAGGAACAGCCCTAACGTATAGTATTTATGAATGGGGGGCCTGTTCAACACTAAAGAAAAAAAAAAAACCAAGGTACGCATCCAAAGTGCCGAGGGAAAGTAAAAAGCAAATCCTTGCATTTCTAGTGGGAAACAAACAATTAGGGGGAAATGTAATAAAAATTGTGGTATGAACTGAGGGGAAAAAAACAAGTAGGGTTTCGGAGTAGTCGCGGAAAAACACACCATATTGGGTGATGGGGGCAAGAGACTCAACACATAACCCTAACTGGTTTATGAGTTGTAAAGGCAGGCAAACCAATAAAAGTCGAAAGATCACCTTACAAGGGCACTGGGGGACTGCATTAACAACAATTTGGGATGGTAAGTGTGGGGGTGGGGAAAGTAACAGAAAGATTGAAAAATCGTTACAATAAACAAAATGCATTATACAAGCAAAAAAGGGACCAAATGGCTTGAAAATGGGTAAGTGAGGAAAGTCACATCCGTGGAGTTTGGGGAGGGGGGTGGTTATCTCCCATCATGCATCACACATTTGGGAAATCAAGCTCCCACAACCACCAGTAAAGACACCACCTGCTCAAATAATACCCACAAAAAACAAGGGGGGGGATAATAAAAAAAAATTTTATTTTTCATTGGCTCATGGAAGATATAAGACACGACAAAAAAAAAAAAGGAGGGAAGGAAGTAACATAGAAATAGGGAGGAAGGGAGCACAAATTACAATATTCGTTTTTGTTGGGGGAGCAAGGACAGTGTTTGGTTATTGGGGTAGGAAAGGGTTGATTGAAATTGGTTTGGTCCCCTTACTGTGGGGGGTAGAGGGGATGGGGCACGGGGGTTTATGCTGGGGCTGGTGAGAGTTGTCATACAAGCAAAAGATGGGGGAGGGACGGGGGTAGGGGCAAAATTACAGTGACAAGACCATTGGACAATGGTGGTCTAGTGAATGGGTCGGCAGGGGTGGGGTTAGGGAAGAGTGAGTTGAGGGGGGGAAACACCCATGATAAAAAAGGGGGGGGTGGCATCAGTGAGAAAAATACAAATAACAGTCAATGAGAACTAAGGGGGGGACTTTTGGAAATGATGGGATCAATCAGAGGAAGGGGGGTTTGAAAAAAAAGCGGCAGAAACCAAAAGATGGGGTTTAAGCTCCTACATAGAAATAACTGGGGGGGTCCAACTCAGTGAAGACTAACTGGGAATAAGAGGGTACAGTATGGTGTTTTTGAGGAAAAAAAAAGAGGGAATTAAAGGTGAGGGTTCATTGGGGAATGGGGGGGTGAACGAGTAACATTTGTCGCGATATACATGGTTCTCAAGGACAGATGCCGGACTAAGTGATGGGCTGGGGTCAATGGGTGGGTGAAATTCGGAGAGCCCCCCACAGGGAGGTGATGGTTATATGCTAGCAATGTAATGGAAAACACCGAGAGCTTGCCTAGTCTAGCGGAAACCAAGTCCTATGCCCCTTTGTAAGGGGGTTAAGTAGGTGAGGGGGGTGGGGTAAAAGCATGCGATAATGGTGCCATGATTGGGTGATGGGGTATGAAATCCTCCCACAGGTCTAATTGTCTAAGCCATGGAGCAAGTCACCAAGTCAAAAAGACAGTGGGGAAGACAGGGGAAAAGGTTTGGGAGATGGGGAAGGGCCAGGGTCAAGACAAAGGTAGGGACTTGGGGAGGCAGTATAAAATTCAGCCCAAGAGGACTTCTCAGCCGGGAAGCGCGGGGTTGACGGCGTCATCTAAGTGAAAAGGGGAAGGGAAGGGGCACCAGACGGGTGTGGGGTTATCAGGTGGGTATACTCATAGAAGCACCATTCACACTTTGCAAAATCCAGTGGATGTACCCAGTGGGACATGTGAGAACCAGTTCTTTTGGTCATCATGGGGGGATGAAATCCTACCCAAAAAGATTGGGGGAGCTTTCGGGTAGGCCCATGTACTTGGTGAAGATCGGAAAATGGGGGGGAAAATTTCACAAGGGAAAAGGTGAGTAAGGGTTGGAGTGGGTGGTATTGCAATGTGGACCAAATCAAAGGAAAGGGAAGAAGTAAGGCCTGTGGCAGAGGAGAAAGCAGATAGTAGGTTGAGGAAATGAACTCTTTGTAAAACGTCTCAAGTGGATGTAGGGGCAGTTTCAAAGACAGGCAATGGGAACATGTGATTGGAGATGGGGTCAATAAAAGACTAATTGGTTTATCAGGAACATGTACTGGGGTGCAAAATAGAAGAGAAGGGTCAAGGGGGATATGGATATGGTGTTAGTTGGAGGGTCACCAACCAGATGTGGGGGAGAAGAGGAGGGGTAAAAAAAGTGGCACCTAACTCTGGGAAATTGGCGGGGTCAAACAGAGACCTGGGGAGGGGTGTCTGGAAAGGGAGGGGGAAAATGAGCAGTTCATATGTACAATAGTAAGGGGGGGGAATAAACAAAGATGGCTTGAATGAAAAGCTTGTACCCAAATGGTGAGAGTGGGGTTAAAATTCAGTGTGCTCCATGTTCAGGGTCAGATGGAGTGGAAAAGACATAGAGGGACTTTAGCTGCAGACGGGGGGGTAAAAAATGACTTCTAAATCGATCCAAAAACCAAAGGGAGGAGAGTACCAGACGAGAAATTTGGGGAAAACTTAAACAGGTACAAAGAGGGCTGCAACTCTAAAAAAACTCTTGGCAGGGAAGCATCTGACCGAAGGGGGAAAAACAGAAGGTCCACAAAATCTCAAACAGTGTTTTACAAGGAGGGGGAGGACATACGAAGTGAGGTGAAAAACACAAAAAAAGAATGATACCTGTCTTCATGGTGAAAAAACGGAATAACAAAGGCCCATGGAAATTGAAAGGACCAGGGAGTGAAAAGGAAACTTGAAAAACTCAGAAATCTGGGGGAACCAAAGATATATGGAAGCAAGCAAAATCGAAAACGAGCTCCCATGGAAGACACTTTATCTAGGGGACCCCTCCCAGTACCTTTTGACATGACAAGCAACAATACAATTGATTTTGGGCGAGTCACAAAAAAAGTCTCACCAACCCAGGCTAAAACTTGGCCTTGTGCGTTTCCATCCCTCAATCCCGGCTGTCGGAAGAAACAAAGATTTAAATGTACCAAGGGAACCCTAACCTATATGGCAGGGGGATAACGACGTGCCCAAAGGGGAGAAAAGGAAAAGTTCATTTGATGGGGGTCAAAAAAACCGTGGCACAGTACAAAGCCCACAAGGCTTTCCGGGTGGGGAGAAAAGGGGATTCCAAAAGGAGGGAAGAGCAAAAAGGGAAGATTAATGGGGGTTCCCAATCAGCCCTAAGTTGGGGGGCGGTAAGTATAGGAAAATCAACACAAAGTGAAATAACAAGCCACATGGTGAAATCGTCCCCCGGCCCCTACACGGGGGGTTAGGGTGAAGTGAGAGAAGGGAAATTCACAGTATGACTGGTAATGGAAGATGGCATCAAAAGATACCCAAAGAGTTCCCTCTGCTACTAAAATTCCTAGGACTGGCAGGGGAATAATTCAGAGCGCAGAGAAGTTAACTAGAAAATGTCTCTTTTGTGAATGGTTATATTGAATTTCCCCTGTGGAAGGATGTGGCTGGTGCAAATAAAGCTGGGGACATTATATATCTAACCACTAAAGGTCAAAACAGGGGATTAGGATACTGTATTGTAACTTGAGGTCCAGTGTTATTAGATTTTGGGAATCTGCACTCCTGAAAACCTCATAAGTTTGCACGAAATATAAGGTGCCCTAAAAATGTGTCAAACAAAAACCACGATCAGTAGGTAAACGACCAAATTGGAATCTATCCTATTTCTTAATCCACATATGGAACAAATGTCTCGATCATACGTACAATATTGAGGAGGTAATTAGGGACGGGGGGTGCGTACGGGGGCATATAACGATTTCTTGGGCATCTGGAATTTCATGGACAATATGGAACCGATGGAATCCTCAACGTTGTGGTGAGACTATCCTCCTTCCGTGTGGCAAAACCAAGGTGAAACGGATAGCCTAGTAGAAAAACGGGCGAATCCGAAGCCAGAGAAAGAAGAGGAAAAAGAATGTTCTACCTTGAATGCGAAAGAAAAAGTTAGCGGAGCCATGGGGGTTCTGGGTGCGTCCCTAAGGAGGAGGGAGTACGTCTTGGGGCCGGTGGAAAGCCGGGGATTGTATGCTGGTGCTTCGTGAGCGGACCACGAAACTTTTTAGTGCCCTAGGGGGGTATTTCCATAAGAACGTCACTCCGAACTCAACCATGTAACTTCCGGGGCCTTCAGCGAGCGGGGAAATCAACCCAGCGTAAGGGTCAATCGTTCAATCCTAACGGGGGGTTCGTCAGGAAAGGAGGGACCCCCCGTTGGGTGAGAGAAATCGTCCACAAATTGGGTGGTGGGACTGGTGGCCGCAAAAAACCGCCCTGCCCAACAACAATGACACCAGGACTGTTACCTGGAGGGGAAGGACACACAATCAAGCAAAAAAGAAACCTGCATGCGGGTATAAAGATGAAAACCAGGTAGGCTGGGGTATGGCATGTAGAAAGGAAAATTAACACTTTTGAAAACTAACAAATGCAATGACTTTAGACCACAAAAAAAGGAACCCAAAAAAGGGGTCTTGGACGGTGAAGTGGAAAACGTACTACCATTGCGGTTTTGGGGGAGTTGGTATGAAATCTACAGGGAACAAAGCATCAACAAACCACCAATGGGAAAATCACATAGAAAACACCAACAGCGACACCAACTGAAAACACCCTACGTCCTACAAAATACACAATGGGAATTAGCCCACACGTTTATTGGTGAGGGTTGCCACGTGGAAGAGATCTCACAGAGTCTAACCACAAAATTATTAGGATGAAAGATGAGCAAAGAGGGGAAAAGGAAAAAAAGATCCAGAAAAGTTTGGGGTGTCTCATTGAAAAATTTGGTGATTGTTGGGAGGGTCGGGGCAGAGCCTTGAGACAAGAAAGGTGGTTGGGGGTGGAGAGGGTTGTGCCCGGTTGTGAGAATAAGGGGCTGTAGCGTTTGTCATAAAAAAACCAAGCAAACTGGTGGACTGGAAATGGATTGCCAACGTACTTGCAAAGCCCTTTGTGACCTTGGGGGGGTTGTATAACGGAGGTAAAGGAGGTGTGGAGGGAAGAGTGGAAGGCTTTCTGGGAGGCAACACAATGGTATAAAAAAACCTTGGTGTAAAAATCGGCGCTGCGAATTCCGGGACCTTTGGCGCTACCCTTTCGCGGGAGCTGGGGGATCGTCGGGGGCGCCCCTCCCCTGACCCGTCCCGTGGAGGGGGGGTGGACAATAGGCACTCAAAAAATATGTGAATAGAACCTCCAAAACAGAACGTGGGTGTCCCCAAGACCTTTTAACTAAAAAGTTGAATAAAGAATAGGTAAAGAGAAGGGGGGGGTGAGTCAAAAAACTAAAAGTATGATTTAAATGAAGAGGGAAGTGTGGAATGATTAATAATTTGGCACCTGAATTGAGTAAAAGGTTTTCTGCTGGATCATACCGTTTTTGAGAGAGAATCGGGCGGAGAGCCGCCCGTTAAACTCCTGATGATAAGTCTCTTCTTTGGTCCGGATGTCTGCGGAAATATGCGAGGCGTATTGGACAGAGTGGGACCCCCCCCGGTCGTTTAAAGTTCGACTGGAGTGTTCTATGCGAAAAGCAAGGTTGTGGAACATAAACCCCTGAGGAGAAGGAAAAATGGGAAATGGGACAAAACGGTTCACACATGTTCATGGGGTTTGGTAAGCAAAAGGAGGACAAGAAGTCTTAAGTGGGCTTTGTTGGGTAATTTGTAACTCCAGTCGGCACATACATACTCAAGTGGGTGGAATAGGAAAGGGCAGAGAGGCCCAGTCATTTTTATAGGGTTACGTGAGCTGCCTCGGAAATTCCAACCGGTGGAGCCAAGAGAGGGGAAGGACGGGTCGAGGATAAGGGTAAAAATAGGCAAAAGTGGTCGGAGGGGGTGTAATGAGGGAGAGAGGAGTAAAACAGAAGTCACATGATAACCCCCTGGACATGGTGAATCACCTGGGCTCCTTTGTGCTTGGAGGATAAAATGCGAACACATCTTTCAAGGTAAAGGGTAATGAAGGTTAAGGAGCAACAATGTCTCAAAACCAACCAGGCAGTTCCGGTTAAACTTTTAGGTCTACTGTTGACTTCTTGCACCCTGACTTTGACCAAGGCTTCCGTAGGGGGAAAGGGGGTGCAACGAGTAACATTTTTGGATCAAGTTGAAGGAACCATCTTACCAGGTACGCCGTGAATAACAAGTGATTTCAAAAAGAAATAAACAAGGGGGGGGACGCGCCCATAATGACTCTCTTCACATGTTTCTTTTCTTGGAACACCTTATTGGATGGCCCATCAATTGGAAAAGAAATGATTTTGGGGTAACAATAGGTGGAGGGGGTAAACGGGTCAGAACTCGCTGGCACAACAGACATCTGAGTCATGTGGGTGCTGGTTCGCAAAACGTCCATTGGATCATAGTTCGCAAATGTGTTCCAGTGGACAGTAGATTCCTACAATGTTGGCAATGATACGGGAGAAAGTGTTGGGGAGTTTCCTTTGTTCACTGGGGTGGTCAAAAAAAAAAGGGTCAGGGAGGCCTAGTTCAAATGGTCCGGTAAGGGAGACATGCAGAGATGGGGGGGTAATGGGTTGAACATGAACGACTTTCTTGAATCGAGGTTAGGGGTGTCTTTGGAACAGGAAAGGGGTATCCAGGGAGGGTGCTAGTGGAATCGACAAAAGCACATTTGTGGAATCCACAAAGGGGAATTTGGATGGTGAGGGAATGGATGAATTGGATAGGGGCTGGTGATTATTCCAAGAAAGAGGTGGGGAAAAGGGTTTAAAGAGGTGAGGGGAAAACGTTACGGAGGGGTCAAAGAGGCACACAGGTGGGTCCAAAAGGATGAGGAAGAAGGAAGGATAGAGACGGGGGGAAAAATAAAAAATTATGAGGAATCACACAAACTAGGTGAACACAATGGGGTGGGGTGGGGACTGAGGGGGTCCAGGGCAAGAGTGGCACATCAAAATAGAAAAGGGTTGGACTGTAATAAGACTTTGAAGAAAAAGGGGGGGGGGGGACATCGCTGCTCAAAAAAACTCAGACGCAAAAAAACAAAGGAGGGGAAAAGATAGGGTGTTGGTTGATAAATGCCCAATAGGGAGGCAAAAGGCTAAAGGGAAAAGATGGCTTAATAAATAGGAAAGAAAAAGGGAAAACATAAGGTACACACCTAGCACCAGTGGGGGGTTACGAGGAGGGGGGGGAAAAGAAAAGTGGTATGGTGATGCACAAAAAAAGTGGGGAGGGATCATTATAAATGGCATAAAAGGTGGACATACACTGGGGGAAAGCAAACGAAAAGGGGACAAAAAGTAAAGGTCGAGGGGCAAAAATGGTAAACTCAGAATCTGGGGGACCAACCTCTTGGGTACGGGATGAAAAAAAGTGAAAAAAAACACGATCCCTCTGCAAGGAAAAACTGAGTCATAAAACTCCCCAAGAAAAGAAAAAGGAAAACAGGGGGACAATCAACAGTCTGGCTTTGGGGTAATGAAGGGACCAAAACACAAGAACCACGAAAAAATTGGAAATTTCCGGGTGTTCTTCAAAAATCAATAACACTTCAATGATGAAGGGAAAAAAGAGTGAATGAAAACCAATACATAAAGGAAAGTTGGGCGACGTACCTAGGGCACCGACAAAAAAAAAATTGAATTTGCTGTTGGCAACAGTCACGTCAAAAAAATCCAAATAAAACAAATTGACGGGACAAAAATTTATTAAGAGAGTGGGGATGCACCAAGAACGATGATGGTAGTAAAGGAACAGATCACGCTGGGGTTGGGAGGGAGCTCTTCTCACCTAAATGGCCAATCAGGGCAAATGCCGACAAAGGGAGAAAAAGTGGGGGGGTATGGGGGGGAAATGGGACTGGGTGGGCATTCAGAAGTTCCTCCAAGCGAACAAAAGTAGGGGCCCTCCTCAAAAGAAAGAATCTTAAGGGAAGGAGATGGTAAGCGGACAAAAGACTCAGGGACTATATTCTCTGATGTGGGATACTTCATTGAACAAACAAGCAGCACCGGGTTGGGAATATTCGCAAATTAATATCGAAAAAATTTATCAACCAGGGATGAAGCACGGGGACGGGAAGGTTTTACACATTGCTTAGAGATGTGGAATAGCATCACGCCAGCCTGTTGGGGCAAACAAATGAGAGGGTTGTGATAAGGGTTTCAAAGCAAAAAACTCTGTGAAAATAAAAGGTGTGGAAGAGACTGGGACTGTTAGAAAGGAAAATGCGATCAGGGGGGGGGTGAGCAGGGACATTCGGAAAGGAACGAGACGACTAGGGGGTAGATACAAGAACACAGGAGAAAACAAACCAGCAAATCTTCTGTTTTGGAGGGTATGTGCGAACTCCCAAGGAGATAAGCAACCACGGGGAAGGGAGTTCCCCAGTAAAGAACAAGAAAAAATGAAAGGCAGAAAGAGAGAGGTGGGGAAGACAAAAAGAAGGTTGAACAGAGGAAAGGTAAAATGACTGGAAAACCAAGGATGTCTTAGATAAAACAGATTGTGGTGGGGATGGGTTCCGATCGCAACAAACCAAAGCCAAAATGGAGGGGGTCCTGATTGGTACAAAAGCACAACCAAAGGAAGACAAGATCAAGAAAGCACCCTGAAAGGCTTGGGAGAGCACGAATTAAACAACCCATGGGGTTGGGGAAGAGTTCAAGGTGTGTATGATTACCAGAAAAACTCTTGAAACTAACAAGGCCAGTTCCATCCAAAAACTCAGGAGACCCAAAAGGGCACCCCAACCGGGGGGGTCGTAGTCAGGGGAACCCCGGACAACCCCTACAATGGGCATGGGGGTGGGATGGTGGGATGCAACGAAAACAAAAACTCCTACCCCAGGTGAAAACACCCTCTACCAAAACATGACAAGTGTACCCACCTTAGAAGACCTCCTACCACAAGACAGAGTCCAAACAATGGTATTGGGGGGGGCCTTTGGGGCTCACTTGTAGTCAACAAAACACCAAAAGTATGAGAAAGGGGATATAGATGCTTACCCGGGGGAAAGCCCCAATGAAAGAACTTTTTGGGAATCATCAAAATGGGGGGTAGGGTTGGGGTATGAGTGGTCGCAGGGGTGTGGTGGCAAGGTAATTTTGGTTGTGTGGGTGACCGACCGTTGGTGTGATGATGTGGAAACCTTAGAGGGTTTTAAGAAACATCCACGGAAAGGGGGGTGAATTGGAAAAACCTGGCAGAGGGTCAAATTACCTTGCACGACCAAAAGGGGGGTAGGTGGTTGGGTCCCATAGATGGGCATGACAGTTGTGAAAGTTTCAATGAGGCAACAAAGGGAGGAAAAATGGGGGTGGTCCAGAAGGCTCTAAAAGACGTCAGGCCGGGGAAGGAAGGGCAGCAAGGGGGGTCCTGGGAGACAATCAGGAAAAACAGTAAAAGGGGGCAGTTGGTGGGGTATACAGAAAACCACCAATATGGGGAGAAAGAGAAAAACTAAGAAAATAATCTGGGGGGGAAATACAGGGAAGAATAAAAGTGGGAGATGGGGAGGGGAATTGTTTGGGGGAAAAAAGTACGATCGAAAATTCCTGGAAGGCTGGGTTTAGGGAAGGGGGTTAAACGTGGGAGGGCAGGGAGAAAGACTGGGGGTCATGCGCACAGACATGAAAAAAACGATAACGGCTGGGGGGGAGTGGGACCGTTTTGAAAGATGCGGGC
>Ga0179593_1332801_pt1 | contig 13043 bp, 15 predicted proteins | sample CZODoug2_1_08_16_FD_185931 | JGI IMG/M metagenome (GOLD analysis project Ga0179593, IMG submission 185931) | Vadose zone soil fungal communities from Angelo Coast Range Reserve, California, USA - CZODoug2_1_08_16fungal (PacBio error correction) | ecosystem: Environmental > Terrestrial > Soil >...
CTATCCGGGGGGCTGGAGTAAAAAACTGCTTGACACACGTAAACGTATCGGAAGGAAGGGGGGACGATAAGGACATCATTGAATAAGGGTCTAGCCTCAGTGCTAAGGAGCAGGAAAGGAGGGGGATGTACGAGCAACCAAGGGGGAAAAAAAAAGGTGCCTGTAATTTGAAAGAGGCATAGAAGGGAAGGGCGGTGTTGACCAGGAACAGAGTGACTCTAAAGGGAAACAATAGAAACTTACAAGCAAGGGCCAGTCCTGTGGTCAAGGCAAGCTTATGCTGAGGACGGTTTTATTCACGCAGGACGGGAGCAAACTCGGGACCATGGAAAAAAACGTAAAGGCATACGTTAGAAAAACGTCCCAAGGGGGGATGACTAGGCATGGCAAAAAAAAAAAGAAAAATACTTCCAAACTGACAATATTGGGAGGGATATGCAAGACGAAAAGATGTTACTCCCTGCAGATGTCGATTGGGGAAGAGCTAGCACAAAGCGGGGGGGGCATGTGGAACACTCTCCTGGGAAATGCAGGAGTACGCACGAAAAGCGAAGCAAGAAAAGAAAGGGGTGGGGGAGGGGGAAAATCCACACCACGGAGAAAGGGGAATCCCCAACAAGGGGGTTTCCACGTGAAGGGGGCTTTTAAGAAAAAAGAAAGGCGCACAGCCCTATGACATAAGGCCTAATTTGCACGAAAAGGGGAAGGACAAGATGGATTAGAGAGTAGGGTGAAGGGACAAAGGAAGGGGAGTTAGTACGTGCTGAGGGGTCACTGTCTTAACAGTAGAGCAAGCGAGAATATCGGGACGCTAAGGGTCATCGGAAAGAGGAAGGATAAGATAGTAAAACGTAGGGGAAAGAGAAAAAGGGTGTAGTACATCTAGTAGTGGGAAAAGGGATTTAAGGTCGAGAAGGGGGGTCGCCATGGGGGAGGGGGGTCATGGAGAATGGATACAAAAAAAGAGGGGTATAGAAAAGAGATTCTACTTTTTCTTACTGAGAAGGGAGGAAGGTAGGGTCGGTTACGAGGGGGGATAGTTATAATTGAGAGAGTGTGTTCAGACGATCCAAGGATTTTACTACGTGGAAGAAAAAAAGACGCGTGGCAGTGGGAAAACGCGATTTTATAACTAAACTCACCGACGTGAGGGGGACCAAAGTGAAGTGAAAATTAGGGCGACATTATCGAAAAGCAGGAAGAAGATCTTCTCCACCGCAGAGACAAAGAAGGAGATAAGACCTTGCCACCTTGAAGGGCTAGGAGAAGTCAGGGATAAAGGGGCAGATTGCGGGGAAAGAAAACTCACCTTCATAAAAGCTCTAGAAAAAAAAGGGAAGAGGGCGGAAAACGATATCGGTAAGAGTAAAGGGTAGCACATAAGGGGGTGGAAAGGTTAAAAAAGTGGCAATGCCGCGGTGAAGGGGGGGAAGGAGAGGCGTTATAGTCTTCGTTGAAGGGGAAAGGTACTTCTTGGCTTGGGTGTGTTAACCGGCTGCTATCGCCAGCGTGGATCTAAGGACTCTAAGGAGTGGGAAGTGTAGGAGGAACTGGCCACAGCTACGTATGCAAGAGGGAGCGAGAAAAGGAAGTCGCAACTTCTTCGTCAAGAGGAAAGGGTATGTTCGTTCCACAGGAAGGAAAGAGGGTGAACCGTCTGGACACGATAGGGAAAAAAAATTAGGAAAGAAGACGGAGTCGATAAAAAAAAATAGGGAAATCTGAACGAGAAGCGGGTGTGGAGCCAATGCTTCCTAGGGACGAAGGGTGAACGGGGCGAAAAAACCGAGTTATCTGAATCACACAATAAATATAACGGTGCATGCAGGCAGAGGGAAAGGGTGAGTGCCCTGACCAAGAGGTTTAAGGAGATCGAAGCAAGTTGAAGAGAACGCCCAGGTAGTCATAACGGAAAGGGTAGTGGTGCTTTTTATAAAAATGAGGGAACAAATAACCAAAACCGAGAGAACTTCTCAGCTATAAAAAGAAGATCCACTTTATCACTCTTTTTTTAAAATTAGGGACGAAATGTCGTAGGATAAACAAAAGGGGGTCAGGAAGGGAACAAACAATTGCCAAGGTTCGGAAATTACACGAAGAAAATGGTGGGCGGGGGACCAAACAACAAAGGAAAGAATGCATCGGGATGTATTTGCGGGACATAAGGAGATCGTCGGATGTGGAACCAACACAGACAACGGGTCTATACTCGAATAAGATGCAATCAAGAGAGGTCCGTCTGCCCGAAAGGGTCGGCGTAATAAGTTTGGGCAGTGCTAGCCGATTGCATAAAGACTTCGATCAAGTTAAAGCAGAGGGCAGAAAAGGTTCTGGCCCCAAAAATTGGACAGAGGGAGGGTTGGAAGCGGCGAGAGCAGAAAGAAAACCCAGTGCAAAAGAAGCATACGAATTTGCACGGTATGTTATAGTAGGGGGGGAGGGAGGTCCGAAAACAGCGATTTATAGACGAAAAGACGCATTGGACCTTCCGAACGAGTAAAGAAGTACGGTGCCACGGGAGGGACTGAAAATGCGAAGATGATTTATTTTCGTCCGAAGGGAGGAGAGAAAGCGGCTGACCACAGTATCAGGAAGCAGGGGGAAGGGAGAGCGGTAAAGTCCAAATGGAAGTGTGGCACCCGCCCGTATTTCGCGCCGCCAAAGCTGAGCTTGTTTTGGCGAAACAGACCGGGTGGTTGTATCACGAGGGAGAAGAAAAAAGGTGTGGAGTTAATCTGAACACGGGTAAGGGAAACAGGGAAGGCGGTCCAGGGAAAATCATCTTACATGGAGAAAAAGGAGCGTGGGGGAAACACATCGAGAGTCTGTTAATATGCGGGGTCGGAGGAGGGGGAAGAATCAAAGATGCAAGAGGGGAAAAAAAACGATGATAGCGCATAAGGGAGGAAAAAAAGAAGGGCGGAATTGTTCAACGTGAATTAGCAAACGACGCGCGACGCGCACAGGAAGAAAGGGAAGGGCGGCACGACGAACGGTTCAGAAGAGATAAGAGCAAAGACGTAAAGCATGTGGAGGAGAAAGCTAGAGCGGCAGGGAAATATACGAGGCTTCCTAAAGAAAGAGAAAAAAAACCAGTGCTTGGGGGCGGGGACTTGGGGTAGATAGGCAGAAGTCGATGTCTTCGCAAAGAAAGGGATCAAAAAACTACTGAATGTGGTAGATAGAAGGACATGGACAGGCGTGGAAAGAGAAAGAGGTAGAGGGGCTAAAAAAGTCTTCTCTCCTCTTTGTAGAGAGAAAGGAACGGGTTGGTGAGGTTATTCTCTAACAAAAAACAAGAGGAGGGAAAGAGATTTTCGATGGTCACAACCATAGTGAAGAGGTCTAAAAGGACAAACAAGGAAAAGGCAATTACAAGGAGGGGAAAGGAAAAGGAATGCCCTATTCTAGGTAAACAAAAAGTAAGACTTGGGAGGAAATCGGGGTGGGAAAAAGATAGCGTACGGGATGCGTTTATACAGGGGCAAGACCCAGCGGAGGTGGGCAGGAAGTGGGGGGGGAGAAGAAGAGAAGTTAAGAGGAAAAGACACATGGAAAAGTCTACTCCAGCGAGGCGAAGGGAAAGTGAAACAGATAATTGGACAGAGGTCCGAAGCGTCAGGACGATCAAAAGTGGCGTAAAGGAGGGGGTCTTGCTAAAAAAGTAGGGAGAAAAAAAAAGATTGGTACGAAAAAAGAGGAAATAGTCGAGGACGTACTTTCCGTTGCTGGGCTCAGAGAACGACGAGAAATAAGCTGTCCAAGAAAAATAGAGAGAGTGCTTTCAAAAGGCTACTGGGTCAAGATCTTAAACAGCACGAAAGCCCGTTGGAAAAATGAGAACAGGGGGCTAGACACTTTTGAATTCGCGAAGTGGGACGACAACCACCCTATTTATAGCAAAAAACCACGACAGCTCTTGAGCTATGGGGAGCCCGAAACGGAGTCAAAAGACGTAGCAAATTAAACTTGGGGAAAGGGAGTGACCAGCAGGAGCACGGGAGAAAGGGCGTAAGTCAAATCATGCAGGGCACTCATCCGCCAATGACGAAGGCCTGAGTCTCAAGGAAAAAGAAAGAAGGTAGAGAAGGGACTGCGAGGAATCATGAGTTCGGATAGGATAAGACACGAGAAGGGAAGATCGCAATGAAAAAAGCACTGATGTGACAACCAATCCAGATTCAAGCTTAGTGGAGAGAAAACTTGTTTTGGGGAGAAGGAAAGGGGGACAAGAGGTACAACCTCCCAATGGGAGAAAGGGGCCCAACCTAGATGGCCGTGCCTAAAGTGTCAAACCAGGGGACGGAGGAAGGAAGGACGGGGAAGCAGGCAGGGAAAGGATGTGGGTGCGCATAGAAAAGAAGAAGGGGAGTTACTGCTCGAAATGTAGGGGTAGTAGGGGGCAACTTTCGGAAACAAGGCTGGTATTTGGGAAAAAACGCCAGTGATTATGGGGGAGAAACAACATCCTCAGAGAAAAAGGTTAAAACCACCATCGAGAGATTGCAAGAATGGAGAAAGACTAAATCTTTGGGGATAAGTCTGGGAGCAAAGCCACCGTGCATAGAGAAGGGGAACTCAGTGAAGGCAAGCGGAAAACTCGCGGAGAAGGGGTCGGCGGAAGTGAATGATGTATGCCCGGTGGATACGTGAATAAGATGCAGTGGCGGGGGACTAAAAAAATAGCCCAGTCTGGGAGAATGTACAGCATAGAAGGGAGGGAAAAGATAAGCTCGTAAAGAGGGAGGAAATATAGGACTGGAAAGGGGAATAGGAGAGGGACAATGAGAGGGGCACGTGGAGAATCTTCATTTGGGGTGGGGGGAGTACTGAAATCCATGAGAGGTGTTAAACGTGACGAGTCAAAAAAAGAGGGAAAGTATATAGGGCTGGTATAATGGATCGGGAAGAAGAGGGCGGTTCTGAAGGAATCTGGGGAAAAAGGAGGGGCGCTGGGAAAAAAATATCCGCAGTGGACCGGGGAAACATTAACGACAGAACAAACAATGTTGACGCATTGGAGGACGGGCGAAAAAAGTGACTATAAGAGTGACTGTAAAGTGCAGGGAAGGGTGCTTCAGTATAAACGCCTGGCGGAACAGAGCGCGGTCAAAAAGAGGAAAAAAGTAAATGGACCTCCGGACTGGAAAACGCCGCGACTCGCACTGGAAAAGATTCAGTTGCATCTGCTACCCTTGAAAGGGAAATCGCAGATCTCTCAACTCGAGGACACAATTTGATGTGAAACAGATATATAAAAAAATTAAGAATGGGTAAGGCAACGTCAATGATCTTTGGCTCCAGCGAGGGGGACAAGATTCGCGGGGCAGGGAGAAGAGGGGTAGGCTTGGGGGGGGTATCAGAGTTCGCGCTTAAATGCGCACAGGCGGGACACTTTACGTCCTGGGAACAGGAAGATTTGCAAGGGTAACTGCCAAATGTATACAAATTGGGCGCCAATACCAGAGGTCTTGATGTTCCGTTCGGAAGCACGGCAGGTGGAAAGAAAACCTCGTTGAAAGGAGTACATTCGTACCAGCGTACCAGGGGAGTAAGGGGGGACAAAGAACACATAATGGAATCTACTTCTTGGAGCACTGGGGAAAAGCGGGCGACGGCAACTGGCAGGGAAGTCAATAGTCGAGCGAAATAGAGCGGAAGGGGGGAACAAGTTACCTGTAAGTAGTTCCAAAGGGAGATTTTAAAACGAGACGAGAAAATGATCCGGGAAAGATGCATTGGAAGTATGCGCGAGAAGAAGGAGGGTTCTTGTTGGAGATAAAGCCATTAAGTTCCAGCAAAATAAGCCACAAGGATCCGTAGAATGCAGGGTGAAAACGGAGCGATCCGCGCTCCTCTTACAAGCGAAAAAGGGATTACGAGGATCAAAAGTTGATCGGGTAGGTGTGCAAAGGAGGGGGAGGGGGAAAACACCATGGGCAAAAAAAATAAGTGGCGAAAAGCAACTCTAGGGCAGAAGAAAAAAAATTAGGGACCTGGAGAGGAGGTAGGTGAACAATCAATGTCTCTCAGTCGCTTTTGGAAACCGGAAAAATCCGGGGAAGAAAACTCGGGGGCAACTACGAATAGACATCAGAAAAAGGGGGAGGCAGTTCCATCTTCTCTGCAGGCCAAATTGCAGGGCGGGGCCGGGGAAGCTCAGAGGAACATTGTAACGTGAGACAAAGCAGACGTCCAAATAAGAGGACATTTTGGGGCCAATTCTCTTTTGGGGTCAGCGTAGTGTGGCTCAAAATCAAGAAAAAAATGCAAACTAAATACGGGGAATTGACACGGATGTGGGATAGCTGTGGTAAAGCTTTCAATGCAATCGTCAAGGTAGAAGACGCCTTCGGATGCCTGCTCAGCGTAAAAGGGAGGTTCCTCTCAATAATCAGGAGGTAGGTCAGCGAAAGTGGATTGAGTAGTCCACATGCTGACCGCAGGTTAGACAGTGGGCGTGACGGGGAAAAAAGGCCTTCAGGAATGGAAAATCAAACCGGTGGACCTGTTGAAAGGGACGTCTTGGAGCCAAGAAAAGATAGAAAGTGCGCTGGAGGGTTGTTGCGCCGCAAGAGGGCTGGATTTTATATTTAGACACGTCGTAACGATCAAAAACGAGATGACGCGGGGCCAGGTTCACCGGGCAGGCGATGCATGTGGGGTTTCGTCAGCGTCAAGGATCTCAGGCGCGGGGGGAACGCACGTCGAGATTTGACAGAGGGATAATGGGGAGGAGGGGAGAGAGGATGGCCCGGAGAGAGATAGGCCAACTCAGTACGACCGGTATGAAAAAACGTGGACCTCAGGGAGTACTGCTTGGAAGACCGTCAGGAGTCTGACAAAAAAACAGGAGACGAGGAGGGAGGCAAGAACGATCCTGTGTAAGCTGCAAGGGACGAGGCGAGCGAAAATCATCGGTCATCAGTGGATAAGCATACGGGGGTAGGATAATTCGAGGTATTCTCCTGGGCTCTAAATGGGAAAAAAACATCTGACCAGTGCACCGGGAAGATCATCATGCCGGATGGGAAGGGACACAAATAAAAAATGGGATCCCCCCTCGAAGCGGGAGGGCTTAGGTAGGTATAGGAAAATCTGGCAGATGAGTGACAGAGACGAAAGGGAAAAATTAGCGTCGCCGGCCGCTCCGTAAGCAAAAAGCAGGCAGGACTAGGGGGTTTTATCAGTAAAAGAGAGATAAAAACAAAAAGAGAGAAATGTTTCACAACTCGCGGCGTGTCGACAAGGAAAAAAGAGGAGCGGAAGAGCTCAGTAAGGCTACGAGGACCTGAGCGAAGGGACGGAGAGGAACAACCACGTGCAAGCCGTGAAGAAGGGGGGAAGGGGTGGGCGAGCAAGTACGTGGCGAAAAAAATGGGAAAAGTCACTTGAAACAAGAAAACAAGGGAAATGGGTTCTGGAAGGAGAAGGTATATAAGAGCATATACGGTCAAGGCCATAACGGTGAGAATCACCTTGAGGATACTCTATTGGAATCGGGGGAAAGTTATGGTCCAGTACCCCCTCGTGTTGCATGAAATAAACTGTCGTTCTGGGCGAAGTCGAAGGGGGGGTGCTAAGGGTGCAGTAGGAATCCTTAACCTAGTATCTATCATCAGGTTCTTTAGGGGGAGGTAACGTTCGCGATTGGTAGTAAGTCGCTACAGGACCGATACGGTAGGGACGCAATACCTATACGTGCTTTAAAAGGGGAAGAAAGGTAAAAAGAAAAAAAAAACATCACCGGTGGGAACAGGACCGCGGGGCAATCAAATAACATTTTTGATGAGGGGGGGAGGTAGGGGGAGAATCAAGGGTTAGCGCGTAAAAGGGAAGGGGAGTGAGAAAGAAAGAAGTGAGAAAGGTAGTATGATGGTCATTCACACACACGCCACCGACAGGGACGACGTTCGAAAAGAACACGAGAAGTTCTCAAAGGTTCTTGGGAAAAGAGGCGGGCACACGAAAAGTCGCTAATACTTGCAACTATCGTAAAAGAAAGCCAAGGGAGAAAATGTCCATGCTGCGAATCCGACATACTGAGAAATGCGAAAGTAAGCCAGAGGAAGAAGTGAAGCGTGCCTGATTAAAGACGTGGGCCTATTCTCCTGCGAAGGTGGAGAAGAGAAATTTACCAGTACAAGTCCGGAAAGTCATCAATTTGAGGAGCAACTGGAGGTTATTTGTCGCAAAAGCGAAAAAAACTCGCTTAAAAAAGGAGAGTCCTAACTGGGGAGGGCCAGATCTGCAAAGGACAATGGACTTTAACGATGCTGGGCATTGAAAATACAAAAACTCATGCAAAGGATGAGAGGAGGAAGAGATACGACTGATGACGTGCTCTAGGTATTACGTATGGTGCATGAGGCTATCGAACATAAATTGAAGTTGGGGAAACAAAAAACGAAGTTGAATCTGCAGTGGGGGTAAGCTACGGTTGAAAGGTACACTTGGGTGGTGAGTAAAAAACGAACTGGAGGAGAAGATAAAAACACCTTTCGACCATAGAGGGCAGGGGGGGGGAAGAAGTTCTGACAGACGCCCCGACAGATCACCGTAATTGGGGGGAGGAAAGCGGGAGAAGGGGTGACAAAGGATTCAGAGGAGTATCTCCGATGAAGGAGAAATGAAAAGGGGATGTGCCTTTGGAGTCTGGGATAGATACAAGCATGGGGAAGGGCACGGGTGGACGTCTCCAATAAGCAGAAATAAGGGACATAGGATCATATGCATCGCTAAATGCTAAAAGCTAAACCGTAGAGGGATAACTAGTAGACTAGACTCGCGGGGCGGGACAACATGAGGACGTGATATGACTACCAAAGGATCGGCCAGGTGGGGTGTTTGGTCGCGTAACCTTTAAAAAGACTCAACGAGGTACGACCATCGAGAAAGGGGGAGTAATTATCGGACGCATGTTCCGGTCGGGGTAAGATGGAAGAGTGGGAAGGGGGGTGCGCGAGGGTGCAACCACAAAAGAGACTGCGTGTTCCCAGTAAAGGACAGAAATACCAATGAGGGACATGGGTAAACAATTGTAGGAAAACCGGCCCGAATTGAATGACCCATGAAAGTGGGAGGAGCCTTACGGTGGCCATAAACGAGGCAGTAAAGGCTGGAATTCCTGTCAACCCAAGCTAGCCAAGAGGAAAAGAGGATTAAGAATTGTGACCCGAACGGCATGCTGAAAAAGGGAGTGAAGCTTGCTGGGAAAATTGTGAAAAGTGCAGAAAATCAATCGCGAAAACAACAAAACAAACAAAAATTAAGGGAACCTGAGGGGAAAAAGGGGGAAGAAATTCAAAAACTCTTTGTATGACGGCCGTCGACGCGTGTGAAGGCCTAGGAAGCTGGGGGGAATTTATATCCTCTTAGAGAGTGGTGTACGCCGACCTGTTAAGAGGATTAGAAAGCCAGAAATGAGGAAACGTCTGGTCCTGGTCAAATTTACATGGCCCGGAGTCGCAAAACGGCGTCAACACCACAGGGCAAATGTCGCGAGGGGGTCGTCAGTGGAACTACCATTGGGTAAAAGAAGTAACTGGTGTACCTCGACGAAAGCGGGAAACAAGTATTAATAGAGTACCAGACGGGAACATTGCCAATCCTAAGACAAGTCTAGAGGGAATGAACATGGGGGAGCCTCGCAGACCAAAAACAAAGGGAAGAGGGACAGTAAATTCTAATATACTCAGGGTCCAAGCGGAGGTGAAGGGGAAACAAGGGCGGAGAAGGAGTGGTCCGAACGGAGAGTTGAAAGGGAAGGCCATGCTACCTCTCAGGGGGGGATGGGTAGTTAAATCCTCAGAACAAGGATTTGGAGTGGGAGAGAAAAAAGGGGATCAGAGAGAACAAATACTCAGGAGAATTAACTGAGCTAGCGAAGACGTCAAGGACACTGAGCAAGAGGGGTCGGACAAAGTCCATCTGATGAAAAAGAGTTTAAAAGGTGGGGGAGAGGGTACACCCCAGGTCGAAAGGCTGCAAGCGCAACGGGGGGCTTTAAACCAACAACGGGAGTACTGATAGGAGGGAGTGGGGAGAAGAAGATAAAGGGGGTCATTTTGTGTCAGGGCAAAAGGCCAGCAGCGCGAGCGCTTGAAAAGAGAAAGAAAGGTCGAGCATCATCGTAGTCTGCTCTGCTATTCCGGCCGTTCATAAGAGGGGAGTGCTGTCAGGGGAGAAAAGCCCGAGGAAGAATTGAAAGGCAGAACATAAGCTGACAGCATTTTGTATGGAGAAAGGGGGAGTCGCGGGCTCAGTCCGTGAACTCATCGAGAATCTGATTGACGGGTGGGAAGGAGGGGGAAACTCTTGAGATAAGAAAGCGGGGGTCAAAAGGGTAGAATGAGAAGGGCTTCCTGCCGCATCCTAAAAAGGAGAAGGGAGGTGATCTAAGACAATTTATTGAAGTTGGAGCAGGTTCGGAAAGGAAGCTTGACCGGAAAGGGGGCAAAGTGTGCAGGGAGGGAGGGGGGCACGTAAAATTACACGAGAAGTGTCCACCACAACGGTGCTCAAAAACATCAGCGAGGGGGTGGGAGGAAATCGGGACAGGCGCGGTGGGGGTTGTGACAACACGTCCGAATAAAAAGTAAGTGAGAAAAGCCGTTAATGGGGCAAAAGGGTTAGCTGTACTCAGGTATGAAAGTGGGCATCTAGAGATCTGCGGAACCATATAAATTCGAGGAAGTCTCGAAGTCGATGATGAGGCGGTGGAGAAGAAATCTAACTGATGATAGAGGAATGGGAAAGGGATAGTGTTCTAAACACGACTAGGAGAGAAAGCAAGAAGAGCCTGGCGCCGGATGGTATCATGCACAAAGTGGAAAGCGCCGAGAAAAATCTATTACAGCGGTATCCGCGGATTTGAAAAGTGGATAACCGAACAGAAAAAGGAGAAGAAGGATACATCAGTTCCTGTTGTGGGAATGCTCCCGGGTCATAGACAGAATAATACGATTTCTTCAACAGAAAGATACCCCTCGGGAAGAAGGGGGGGGTGATGTAGGAAGGTCATGCGTTACCTTGAATTGGGAAGGGTCTCTCGACTAGTGGGGGAAGAAGAAAGGTAGTTGTGTTGAAAGCTCAAACAGAAAAAGAGGAGGAAGGGAAAAGAGAAAGTGCACCATAGTCCTGGGGCAAAAAGACTTACAAAAGAGGAGAAAAAAAAGAGAACATAAGGGGATGACTCCGAAAGGACCTGCCTAGTCGAAAAGAAGGAAAGGAAAGGACAAAAGCTTGAGAATCGGGTAGAAATCGGAGAGTAGGCGGGATAGACCAGGGACTGGTCAACAGGAAAAATGGGGATGGCAAAGTAGAAAAGGGAGATATATCCCTATAGGGGATACTATCCGAATCTGCTACAGCAAGAAGTATACGCAAAAATCATGGGACTCTGACCCCGCGTCGTGAAGATACCACCCTGGATCCTGGCGGAGAGAGGGGAATGGGGGGGGGACAGGGGTCAGTTCAAAAGAAGGACACCTAGCGTTCGCTACACGGAAAGGAGGGAGAACGCAGCATCGCTCAGCTACGACTCCGATACATGATTGGTCACCTCGGACAGCCTCGACTTGCTTTTCAAACGAAAGTAGAACTGGCTGAGAACAGGCACCTCCCTGGAACAGGGACGAAGTGGGGGGGATTTCAGAACATGGGGTTGTCGAAGGGGAGTTACATTCGAGCACGTTTCTCCGGAGCAAAAACACGAAAAGCAGAGGGAGAGAGTACTGTTATTACGGAGGGGGAGGAAACCTAAACTTGAGAGAAAATAAACGTGCCTACTTACCATAGGCCCTGTGCTAAATGTCTGTCCACAAAGGAGGGGGGATATAAAAAAGAAGAAAGGAAAAAGGGGCCACTCAAATGAGTCCAGAGTCAAACATTTGGAAACTCTAAGAATTAATCAGCGGTTCGATCTTAGAACAGGACAAGCAAAGAGGAAGGGAAGGCTTTACAAAAAGGAGAAAGGCCGATAAAATAACAAAAATCCGTGCGCAATGAACGAGGTATGAAGGAGGGAAAGGGGGGGATTTACAGTGAAATCTAAACCCAAGACCCACTCGAATGGCCAAAGGCACCAAAACCAGGTCAGGACTAACTCAAAAAAAGGGCGGGAGAGGGGAAAGACTTAGCACGGCAAGACCCTGCAAATTAGAAAGGAGGCTCCTATCAGAGAAGAGGGACGTGGCGACTAATTTCCGAGGAGGGGAAGAGCGAGCGAAACATGCGGGTTCACAAAAAAAAAAAATGGGATGCGAAGGAGGGAGGCATAGAGGAGAGTGGAAGTAACACAATTGGTTGGAAACCAACCACAGAGAGAGCTTGGAGCAAGTGCTGAAAATATCTGGGGAATGGGGTATGAAACGACAAATAAGCAGAAAGAAAGAATGAGCCAAAGTGTTGCCGAATCTTGGTGAGACAAGGGGCAAGAGGCGGGTAGAATTGGAAAAAGCGGTGGAGACTTAGGGTGCTTGCGACTGGACATGGGATCACTTGAAGTGAGTAGAGAGAGCGCAAGATGGAGTTTATGCGAAGATGTGAAACACGGCAAAAGCGAAGGGGAATCCGCGTTAAACGGGGGAACTATAGGACGCTGTATACCCGCCTTGGCTTTAATGAGTATATTAGCGCCGAGTCTACACTAGAACATTTTTTTGGGGGGACGAGAAGTAGGTGCTTGCGACGGGGACTGATGTGGCCTCAGGAACGTACGGGGGGGAAGAGGTCGAGCACGTCTGGGGGAAGGAAGATCAGGATGGAAAAAGAATTCAGAGGGGGAACCAGTATCCACAGGTTCACGCTTACAGTACGGCATCAAAAGACAATGGGGAAAGGGTGTAAGGGAGCGCTGGGTGGTTCGTACATGTGAAAGTAAGAAATTTGAACCGCCTTGCCCCTGGGACAGGTATAAAACGCCTTGCCGGCATAGGCGAAAAAAAGAAGAAGGAAATTATATAAAGGGCTCGAAGAACTGGGAAAAAGCTAAGTATCCTTGAGCATTGCGAATGATGAAGAACCGGACACTGCAAAAGAAG